>Ga0209515_10001996_pt1 | contig 32395 bp, 61 predicted proteins | sample Subgroupgradi54m_FD_187454 | JGI IMG/M metagenome (GOLD analysis project Ga0209515, IMG submission 187454) | Subsurface groundwater microbial communities from S. Glens Falls, New York, USA - GMW60B uncontaminated upgradient, 5.4 m (SPAdes)... ... | reverse complement strand
ACATAATGACCCAGGAATGCGAAGAATCTTTTGTTGCCTTTTGCGATGCCGTGGATAAGGGAATTTCGCCGCGCATGAAGATGTTGCCAACGATACCTAGCTTACATTGGTTTGTTGGCGATAAGCATTGTCAAACGGAAAAGGGTCCGCAGCCAGATGTGACGAAGCTGCCGATTCCTGCTTTCGATTTGTGGCCCGGTGGTTTCGGTGGTGGAGGACTTTCCGTAGTTAGTAATACGGCTGGTGTAATTAACTTAAATAATGCAATGACGGCTTCTCTTTTTAATGTCCGAGGATGCCCATTCGGTTGCAATTTTTGCGCAGATCGCCGCACGAAGATACGTGAAGAAACGTATGAGCAAGTTGAGGCGCAATGCAAGATGCTGGCAGAACTTGGTGTGACGCATATCCGCATCCAGGACGATGTGTTGACCATCAAAGCCGCACACTGCCGTCGTGTGTCGGATATTTTGCACAGTTATGGAATGAAGTGGCGGGGTAATACGCGGGTGAATCTCACGGATCCGACGCTGTTCAAATATATGGCCGAACACGGCTGTATTGAATTAGGCTTCGGTTGTGAGCATGGCTCTGACCTGATGCTTAAACTTATGGGCAAAGGTACGGTAGCGGCGAAAAATACTGAAGGTATAAAAATGTGTCAGGATGCCGGAATGGTTGCGAAAGCGTTTTTGATGATCGGATTTCCTGGCGAAACTTGGGACACTGTCCGCGAAATGGAAAGGTGGGTGTTAGCCGCGAAACCTAATATGGTTGCTGTTTGCTTGTTTCAACCCTTCCCAGGATCGGATGTCTGGAACAACCCGCAGAATTATGGAGTAACACTTCCCGAAAACGCCTTTGACCGTTTCTGGCAACAAGGTCTTGATGATGATCCACGCGCATTAGTGCTCGATCTTCCCAGTATGACGAAGGCGGAATTGATCGCAGCACGTAAAGAATTTGGCGAATTTATTGATACAAATGTAGGGCATCGGGACCGCACACGAGTAGATGCGGGCACACCGGGATTAGGCACATTCGGTAGTTCGGCGATGGATGGGCAATGACCGAACCCATTCATGTTATCTGGTGGAAATTTCAATTGCAACAGAGCGGGCCCGAGGGAGATTTATGGTATCCTAATCCAGTAAAGTGTCACCAGACTACAATGCTCAGTGAAGTATTTCCTGATTCTGAATGCATCTATCTGCGCGATTTTGATGCATTGCCGCCGAATACAGGAGCAATTGTAGTACTTAGTGGTGGAGCATTTCTAGGAGCAAAGCTAGCATGGATTGAACGTGCTATTCCTGCTTTACAAGATCGAATCGCGCTGTTGCCCTGGGTAGTTATAGCTTCTGTGTATGATGTTGAATCTGCTTTTCGGCTTGATTTGCTTCGGCATCCTAATATGAAAATTTGGGTACAGGAGCCAAAGCCCGGCGTTAATCCTACCTGTACTGTGCCGGCGATTGGGATGTTGAATCATAATGCATTTCGTCGGATTCCTGTAGGCTATACGCGATCAGCACTTACTTTTCTACCTGAGTTTAAGCAGGAAATGGAAAATAAATCAGTAGAATGGTATTTTGCTGGTCGTTCGACCGATTCATTTCGAATGGATTGGACTGAGGCTATACAAAATCTTCCTAATGCGGCCACACAATATTTCCCTGAAATACGTGATGGGGATAATAATCTAAAAAAGTGTCTTTCTACACAAGATTACATGCGTGGATTTGCGGAGGCAAAAGTTGTGCCTTGTCGGCCTTCGCCTTGCACGCCCGAAACTGCGCGTGTTTACGATGCCTTAGAAGCCGGCTGTGTACCAATTGTTCCTTGCGTAGCAGGAGGCGAGGGCTGGAATATTCGTTACGACTGGACAAATTATTGGGAGTATGTTTTTGGAGAGCCTCCGCCTTTTCCAGTAATTAAATCTCCACAGAAATTAGCTGCTGCGGTTAATGATGCTCTTGCTGGCTGGCCGGGTAATGCGCGGCGAATTAGTGAATGGTGGTTGCATTATAAGAAACGTCTTGCCCTCGAATTGAGGGCGGATGTGGATAGAGTGCGGATGCTAAGTCAGCGTGGGGGGATTTCCGACGCGGTTGCACGCGGCGAGATTGTTAGGTTTGGATCACACGTTAATTCTGATGTAACAGCAATCGTACCTACGTCACCTACGCCATCGAACCCAAAGACAGAACTACTTGAAGAAACTCTTGCGAGTATTCGTTTCCATTTACCGACAGCGAAGATTGTTCTACTCTTTGATGGGGTTCGTGGTGAGCAGGAGGCTATGCGCGAGAATTATGAAGAATATAAACGGAGAATTTTGTGGAATTGTAGTAATCTGAAAGATTGGTGGGGCGTAACTTGGTTTGAATTTAGTTCGTATACCCATCAAGCAGCAATGACCCGGAAAGCACTTAAATTCGTTACTACGCCGCTGATTTTATTTGTTGAGCATGATACACCTCTGCTCGCCAAAGAAATTCCCTGGGCATCGCTGGCGGCGATGATTATAGCGGGGGATTGTAATTTAGTTCGGTTCCCGCCCGATGGCGAAGATGTAAAGGAATTTATGTCGCAGAAGTTTCGTGCGCATCTTATGCTTGATAAAGTGGACGCGCGCCGCACGTCAGTAATACGGACAATCCAGTGGTCGCAGCGCCCGCATTTAGCTTCAACGGACTACTACCGTTCCATTTTGCGGAATCACTTCACGGAAGAGGATCGCACCTTTATTGAATGGCGCATGGATAGTGTTGTGCAGTCAGCACCCTGGGAGCAGCATAAAATTGTTATTTACGCGCCGATTGATGGTCCGATAGCGCGGAGTTATCATCTTGATGGCCGCGAAAATGCATCGGTGTTTCCTGAGTTATGAAAATTATTGGCATGCTTTGCGTGAAAAATGAAGCGCGTTGGATATGGGATGTCCTGCGTGCCCTGCATTTTTGTGATCAAATACTTGTAATGGATGACCACTCTACGGATGGTACGGTTTTCATTTCGCGGATGTTCCAAAATGTGATTGTGCTACCATCGCCGTTTGACGATTATGACGAGCCGCGTAACAATACTTGGCTAGTTGCAAAAGTTGAGGAATTAGAACCTGATTGGGTTGTGCACGTAATGGGTGATGAAGTTCTTGAACGCGATACATGGTTGAAAATTCAGGAGAATTTGAAGAATACGAAGCTGACAACGATTAGGTTTCGTGTCATCAATTTGTGGGATGGAATTTTTAAGGCAAGAATTGATGGATCATGGGCGCAACGGCAGGCTGATTCTATTTGGCGATTTCCAAAGGGAAAGGTATTAACCTATACAGGGATGCATTGTGGTTTACCGGATGGTTTTGAAATATGTCCGCATCCTGATGCTCGTCCTGCCCCGAATATCACCTTGCGGCATTATGGCTATTGTAGTAGCAGACTGCGTCGGCAAGCATACGATTTTTTTATGGAACGAGATTATTCAGCGAGACGCGAAGGCTATAAAGCATTACTTGATGAAGAACCTATTGCTGTGTTAGAATCTTTACGCTACTAGGAATTTATGGCCGAACAATCTTGGTGGGAAGCTAATGCCTTAGATAAGCAGATGTGGCAAAGAGTAATTGGTCGTGATTCTGAAGATATTGCTTTATCTGCTTCGGAAGCGGCGGTGATTCTTGCGGATATTCCGGTGGGAGAACGCGCCCTTGAAATAGGTGCTGGAGTCGGTAGACTTCTTCGTCAAGTAGCAAAACATTTTAAGCGAGTAGATGGAGTAGATTATTCTTTATCTCTTTGTAGGTTATCGGAAAAATATTTGAAAGATGAATTATCTTGTCATATTATATGTACCGATGGTTTTAATTTTCCATTTTCTGACGGAGAATTTGATTTTGTCTATTCTTTAGTATGTTTTCATCATATGCCTACTTTAGAAATGGTACAATGTAATATTCGGGAAACTTATCGCGTGCTTCGACCTAATGGATTGTGCCGCATTCAGACTATCCCGTGTATCAATGATGGTTGGCATTTTACAGAAGATGAATTTTGGAATGAATTTGAACAGGTAGGTTTTGAGAAAGTGAAATTGGAAAGTGGTCTTTTGCATCCAATTCATTTTTGGGTGACAGCAAGGAAGTCAGTTTGATGCTCAATATCGTTTGGTACGGTTTTGATCTTGATCGCTTGCGAGAGCCGCAAGATAGCACTGTTACTGGGATACATTCTACGATTATGTATCAGGACTTTTTCCCGGAAGGGACTGAATGTTTTTACTATTCCTATTGCGATTTTGTGCCTCAAGGCGAAGGGGCGGTCGTATTTGTTCATGGTTCACAAGCCAATCAGAAATCTTATTTTCTAGAACGATTGCAAAAGCAGATTGACAAACTATCCTGGGTTGTGGTAGTATCTGTGTTTGATGAAGGTTCTAGTATTCAATTAGATCAACTCAGCCATCCTAATATGAAAATTTGGGTACAGGAGCCAAAGCCCGGCGTTAATCCCGCTTGTACTGTGCTGCCGATTGGAATGGCAAACCATGATAAAATGAGACGGGTGCCGATAGGTTATACACGATGGGTACGTCATTTGTCTAGCAAACCTGAATATAAATCTCTTGACTGGTTCTTTGCTGGCACAGAATATGGAACTAGTCCCGAATGGACATCTGCTATCCGGGCACTCCCTGGCGGACATTACTTCAAGGTTGAACGTCGGTTAGAAGATAATCATATTGTAGATACAATGAGTCCGTGGTGGTATATGCGAAGCATGGCGCGGGCGAAGGTAGTGCCGTGTCGGCCAGGGATTTGTACTCCAGAAACTTCTCGCGTGTATGAAGCTCTAGAAGCAGGATGCGTGCCAATAGTATCTAAGATGCCGGGAGGCGAAGGCTGGCGCATTCGTTATAATTGGGAACATTATTGGGAATATGTGCTCGGCGAAAAGCCTCCATTTCCCGTAATTGACGGACCCGACCAACTTGCGGGTGCTGTGAAAGAAGTGCTTGACAATTGGGAAGAACAGAGTAGGATCGTTTCATCCTGGTGGAAAGACTACAAAATTAGGCTTGTTGCTACAGTGCGGCAAGAAGTTTCGGATTTGAGGAGGGCGTTGTGAAGGTATTTATAACTGGTTTGACGGGGTTTATCGGTTCATATTTAGCTGAGGCGCTACTTCAAGACGGCCATGAAGTAGCTGGTTTGATGCGGCAAACAAATCGTTTGAATTTTCCGAGTGTCAAGCGTCTTGCTGGTCGCGTCGAGTTTCACTACGGGTCATTGCTAGATTATCATGCGGTGCGGGTGGCTCTGCGGGAAGCTCGGCCAGATTTTATTATACACCTCGGAGCCATTACCCCAGTCGCCTATTCGTTTCAACATCCGCATGAAGTAACTGAGACGAACTATTTGGGCACTATCAACATGGCGGAAGCTGCACTGATTGAATGTCCGAACCTAAAAAAGTTTATATTCGCATCTTCAATGGAAACTTATGGCTTTCAAACAAAGCGAACGCCATTTGTAGAAACGGATGAACTTCATCCAGCATGTCCCTACGCCGTTGCGAAGGTGGCGAGTGAAAAGTATCTTCAATATTTGTTCTACGCGCACCAGTTCCCGGCTGTTTCCATTCGGCAGACGAATTGCTACGGCCGCAAGGAAAACGATTACTTCATCGTGGAAGCTATCATAACACAGATGCTCAAAGGTGGGGATGTAAACCTCGGTGATCCACGCCCAGTGAGAAATTTCCTGTTCATTGATGATCTAGTTGCTTTGTATCGGCATTTGCTCGCCGCCGATACTTCGATTGACGGAGAAGTGTTCAACACAGGGCCCGCTAACGGTGTAACCATCGCTGCGCTCGCGGAATTGTGTGCGAAGGCGACGGGGTGGGAAGGCAAGATAAATTGGAATACGCGCCCGCGCCGTCCAGGCGAAATATTCTACTTAGATTCTCACAACACGAAGGTTTACAATGCTACGGCCAATGCTGGCGTTCTCGGGGCGTGGGATGCAAGAGTTTCTCTTAAAGATGGGCTAGCGCGCACCGTTGATATTTGGCGCGCGAATTTAGGCGTCACACTTTAGCACAAGTCTAGGAGCACAAAATGTGGAATTGGATCATCCCAGGGATGGTAGCTCTTCTGCTAGGCTTTTTTGATCGGCGGATTCTAGACTTTTTACGGAAAACGTAAGGTGCTAAGATGGGTGAGTTGCCGTACTGGACAGACATAATTGAAAACGGTTTACCGTTTGTGTTTCATTATTTTATGGTATTGGGTCTTGGTCTCTTAGCGGGGGTTGTTATTATTTTACTTGCTGACTTTTTCCAATATCCTAAATGGTTAGTCAGGCCAAAGAAGGATTAACATGGTTGAACTAGCTGAGATGCTATTCTTAATGGCGGCGGGATTCTTCATTGTGATTTCTGTGCTCTTTGTGTTCGCGCTACTTGTAGGCTTCGCATTTTGGTCGTGGAGCCACATTACATTAGTGGTTTTGTTACTTTGTTTGTTTGGAACTGCTAAATATTTGCGTCAAGCACATGCGTAATTTGTGGAAACACTTCACTGTGAAACGCTTCTGTGAAGTAGCGATGCTGATTTTCTTTTTGATCTGGTTGTTTGGAACTTTGCGAGGTTGCGCTGGAGAAGGATTCTAATATGTTCCACGCCCATGATAGTGAACGAGGTGAGTATACTGCTGGGTGGGCGCATTTAAGTTTTTGCTTGTTATATATTTTTGCTTTTGCTTTTCATGTCAAGGGAGCTGTCGAACATTTTCAGCGTGCTGCAAAGAAACAGGGGGCTAAGGATGCGGGTTAGTTGTGTTTGTCCAACGGGTGATCGCCCAACTTATTTACAACAGGCAATAGATTGCTTTTTGTCGCAAAGCTATACTGATAGTGAGTTATTTATTCTTGATGATGGATTAGTACCAGCGCATGTGCCAGCGCATCCACGCATTCGGCTTCGGTATTTGCCGCGTGCGACTCCGCGCTTGCTTACTGGAATGAAGCGTAATGTTTTGAACGCGCTCGCGCAAGGCGAAATCATTATTCATTTTGACGATGACGATTATAGTTGTCCTACTCGTGTTGCTGAGCAGGTTGCTTTTCTTGAATTGTCAGGCAAAGAAGTAGTCGGCTACCCAGACTGTTTCTTTTTCCGCGAAATGGATAGACGGGTATGGCACTATCATTTTCTTGGCGGTTCAATGCCCTACGCGGTAGGCACAACGCTTTGCTATTGGCGACGGTACTGGGCTTCTAATCATTTTGAATCTAAACCGATTGGCGAGGATACATTGTTTGCTTATGGGGCGACGAATGCAAACAAACTTGCTTGCTGCCCGAACAATGGCCGGGTTGTGGCGCGCAATCTCGCAACGGGCGTGGCGAAAGTGAATTTTTCAAATGAGGAATTTGTGCCGGCGACGTGGGAAGAATTGCCCGAGGGTTTCCGTTTGATGGTGGGCGCATGACATTCTTTGTAACAAAACCCCCCGAATAAGGGGGTTTTGATGAACAAAATAGGGAATTATATAGTTAATTTCCACAAGAAAATAAAGGAGATACAGTGAAAAGGGTGAATTGGTAGTCAAGGTTTTACGTGGTGCGGGCGTTGAGACGGCGGTGATTGCAGAAATTGAAAGTATAAAAAAGAACGTAATCCGTTTGGTGGACTGCCGGCCCCTTTTGTGGAATGCGCAGACTTTACGAGAGATAGATCCTCTTCTATTTGGATTCTTTTCTTACTTGGTGCCGCTGGACGGCGGGGAAGAGGAACAAATTCGGAAAGGGTTTGGGAAGTAAAGTATATAAGTCCCGAAAATAAGTCTTGACAAAGCAAGCGTAACACTGTAGGATGAGTTTGGTCTATTCGCTCGGTGAGGCGGTCGTGGTAGCCGCCCCACTAAATTTTAAGGGGCAAAGGAGAATAAAATGCTTACACTAATGCTCAAAGGTGGTTTCGGTGCTGCACCGCTATGGGAGCAGATCGCTATCATCATATCTGTTGCCGTAACGGGTGTCGTTGTGTGGTTGGCTACACGCAAGGGAAAAAAGAAAGGGGTCTAATTTGCTAGCTATAGCGATTGGTTTCTTTGTGTTCTGTATAGTTGTGTTCGTTTTAGGATCCATTCGTAGTTGTTCCTGGAAGTAACGGAGGCATGATGCTACTCTACGTCGCTACTGCGATTTGTCTTGCGGGGCAACTTGCGGATTGGTATTCAACAAAGTGGGGCCTTTCAAAGGGCGGAAAAGAAGTTAGCCGATTGCCGGCGTGGATGCTCAAGCACTTCGGTATTTGGGGATTGTTTGCAGTGAAGGCATTGCTTGGTGTAGCCCCGTTTTTGCTTTCTTTTGTTATTTCTTTGCCGACGCCACTTGCTATCATGGGGCTTGGTGGAGGCGGACTAGGTTTCTATGACGCCTACCAAAATTATAAGAAACTCCGTGTCCACTAGTCCTAGTACTATTTTCCTCTTGACACGCTCCCTCCTTTCTGATACGCTATCCCTGTGAAACGACTTCTATCATCGCTGACCGACACCGAGCGCGCGGCATACTTCGCCGAGATAGACAAGAATTTAGATTGTCTAATTGCGGCGGCTCCTTCTAAATGTCAAGAATGCGCTACTCCATTAAGCGGACGCAATAACCTTATTTTGTGCGATGCCTGCGTGTGTATGCTTGGAATAGAAGCAGGAGACGGACGGAATGGCATGGCAATAAGGAAATTGCAAGAAACTGAAGGGATGAAAACGCGCGAGAGACATTTTTCGCCTGAATATGATGCTCATGAAGAGGGATTACCAGCGCCGTTTGAGATGGTTGCCTTCAAGTTGCGTGCGCGGAAATTAGCAGGTGCTATAGCGTTCGCTTCAAACGAGACGGCCGAGCATATAGAATACAAAATCTTTAAGTATATCGCACGAATGCACTACCGGGAGTCCTACACGGTTTTGACTTTCTGGCAGTTTGATATTGGTTTGCGCGTGCTGGAGGGCATCCAACAGTATGAGAGCGCCGCCGTTGTAATAAATGAATTACGGAAAACGGAAAGGAAGCGCAATGGCCGTTGAAACCAAACGTGGTTGTGGTTACAGGTTCGTAGGCGGCATGTATCTCGTCGGTGAGGCCGTAGGAATTCCTTGTGACCGGCTGCCAGTTGCCCTCGATATATGTCCTACATGCGGAGCCGGTATACGACGCTCCCGAGGTTTTACGTGGGTAGATGTTGCGGCGCTTGTACAGGGGCCACACGTTCAGAACGGTACTGTTTGTGCTGAAGGATTTCGCGGCTGCACTTTTTGTGCAGATCCAGAAAGTATGGGGCGTGCTGGATTGATTTGGGTTGGCGAGCAATTTTATCCTAGTACGAATGCTTTCTTAGCAGAGGGCAGTAGGCTAGGTTTTAGCCGGCGTATTACAGCCGTACCGCGAGGCTTCGAGATTGGTAAAACATTTGTGTTGCTCGCGCACGCACACGCAATTCGACAAGCTAAACTTATTACATCAAGTAATTTCGTGATAGCGGTAGATAATATCATTGCGCGTCCCGGCATCTTCTACGTGTGGCGGCCTCGTGCTGTCGAAAAGCTTGTACTTGAATCGCAGCGCGGTACTGAAAGCATTACAAATTTAGTGCAACGAGGTATCACACCAGTTTTCATTCCTGATTACGACCGAGACCACAATCCTGTAGAAGGGGGCGCATTTCAGCTTGAGTTTGATGAGGGTGGTGAAGTGTGATTTTGATGCTTCTGCTCAGGGCTAGGACCGTTCCGTTTTCTATACCCTACCCGATTATCATTTTTGTGTTCGCGCTAATTGTGTGGTTAGCAATCTATGCGAACGTGGACAAAGGGAGGAAACGATGAAACGGGTAACTGGTATTGGGTTGATTGTTCTTGTACTTTTGGCATCGGTACAGCTATCCTTTCCAGTAGTAGAGATACCACTACGGTTGTATCGTTTTCTGCCGGTGCCGCCGCGTTTGAGCTATTCCCAGTTTCGAACGGGCCCACTTGAGGCGGCGAAGGTGTTTGGGCGCTCACCTGGTTGCCAGGATGTAGATGCAGAGTTTATCTATGATGTGAACTCTGCGGCTATACGCACCGGATTGGATACGCGCATCGTAGCCGCAACGATTGCTATAGAGTCACGCTGCGATCAGTTTGCTGTGTCGAATCGTGGGGCGCTTGGTTTGATGCAGCCGGTTCCTCGGATCTGGAAAGCCAACTATGATTTTGGCGATGTGAATTTGCTCAACCGGCGCGACAATCTGCGGGTAGGTACAGAGATACTATCGGGGTTAGTAGCGCGGTACGGTGTACGGGAGGCCCTCCATCACTATAACGGCCTCGGAACCAATTGTGCGTCCTGTGACACGAGTTACACATCAAAAATCTTGATGCTTGCGGGCGGTAAATAATGTTTGAACGCACACGAAATTTCTTTGTCTTCTGGCGTTTTCGCCGGCTGCTTGCGTGGCTTCCTGTTATCTGGAATGATGCGGAGTTTGATCACTCGTATCTATTCCGCATAATGGAATTCAAGTTGCGCCGGATGGCTTGGTACCAGAGAAAATACGGACATCATGTTTGCTCTGAGCGCACTGCCCAGCAACAAACGGAAGCCGCTGCCTTGTGTCGCCGCATGGCGAATGAGGATTATCCGATATCTTCACATGATGAGTATTTAAGAGATGCGGCGTATCGGCAAGACCTTGATCGTTTGCTTTTACTGTTCAGGAAGTATGTGAGAACTTGGTGGGATTGAAGGAGGAGCAATGCACTGGAAAGCTAAACCACGCAAGCCGGCGCGTTATGCGGGAGAAATGAGAGTACGTTTGGTTTTCGTATTGTTCCCACGGAAAATTGAAGGTTGGTGGTACTGGCTAGAAAAGGTTGCCAAGGTTGAAGTACGACGACGCACGAAGCTAGGTACTGAATACTGGGCGTTTCTTACGTTTGAGCCGCTAGGCAAGGAGGCAACATGCGCTGGTTAGCAAGACAGCACGTACAACCCGGAGCTACTCGTACCAAGCGATGTTTTCTGCTGCTTCCTGTACGGTGGGGAATCTACTGGTATTGGTTAGAGACGGTTCTAATCACTCAGGAGCAGGTGCGGAATGATTTTTGGGAAGTAACGCGTATTGAAAGACTAGGAGGCTAAATGGCTCAGGTGAGCAAGACCGCGCGAGCGGCAATTCAGGCGGGTGGCAATGTCGTAGTGGTGCCGAAGGTAACACGGACGCCGGAGCAGATGATTCAGGAAATTCGAAATCTGCGCGCCGGCAATCTTTTTGTCAGCAATATGGAATATGTCGATGTGTTGCTTCGCGGGTATGATATTGCCTGTGAACAGGTAAATGCTTTTAAACTCAGATTAGATGAATATGCAGGGAGGGGTTAAATGGATACGCCTACCCCGCAGCCAGATAAGCCACAAGCAGAAGTTGGGCCCCCGATGCAACTCGTATCTGCGACGCCTAATCTTGGGCATCAGAGATCAAATAAGCGTTGGCGGACGCACCCGAGCAAAAAGTTGCTTGCTCTCAAGGAAGTTGCGCTAGAATTGTTCCGAACGTATTTCCGCGAAGTGGAAAACGCCGCGAGGGCCGGCGCAGCCAAGCTCGGGATAGAATACCTGGGCATCCCCGAAGATACTGTCCAGGGGCTTGCTGCGGTTGCCGCAACGAAAGCGGCTCATGTGTGGCACCAGCGGGTGAAGAAGGTTCGGAAGGCTGCGCGCAAGCGGCATCGGCTCGCGCGGAGAATAAATTTTGGTTTGATTTCAGGAAACAGAAATAGAAGTACACATTCAAAAGGATAGGAGAAACACATGACATTCTCTCCTCAGTATCGGACGGAACTTTTTCGCACAGCAAACGTAAAAGCATGGGCAAAACTTCTTGTGAAGAAATGGGGCGTTCAAGAAGCCAATGCGCGCGGCGAGGAAATTATGAAGGACAGTATTCCCGGTCGTGGAATAATCTCAAATATGATCGTGCGTTACGGCACACACGGTCAAACTATTACTTCGTTACTAGCGGTGTTTGGTGATTGATATACCTAAGTTAGGCGACACCGTGTACCACAACTTTGAAGGGCCCTGTACAGTGCTGCAAACGTGCGGCGACCTTACTGGGCGCATTACGGTCGAAACATCGCAAAGCATCTTGATGTATGGTCTACAACTGCACCGTTTTGTAAGCAAGGAAGAATGGGAGCGGAAAAATAACGCTTGACATGCTAGTCTTTTTATGTTAAGGTGAGTCTATGTCTCAGTTATCTATAAGTTTACGGCCCCGCACCTTCGCTGAAGTTATCGGTCATGGCGATGCAATTAAGGTGTTGCGGGCGAAACTTGATGTCGGTGATATCCCGCGAGCGATTGTGTTTAGCGGCCCTCCGGGTTGCGGCAAAACCACGCTCGCACGCATTGTGGCCCGTGAAGCACAAGGATGGGATTTCCCTTCAGATATTGAACCGGATGCTCTTGAACTGAATGCTGCGAATACTACCGGCATTGATGATATGCGCGCTCTAGTAGCTGTATCGAGCACGTTTCCGATGGTAGGTAAGGTGCGTGTGATTATTCTGGATGAATGTCAGAAACTTTCGGGCCCGGCGCAGCACTGTTTGCTCAAACCCCTCGAGGATGAAAAGGCTATTGCTACGCTTTGGATTCTTTGCACAACTGATTCCGAGAAAATTAACAAGGCGCTGATGTCGAGATGCCTGCCCTTTATCCTAGCGCCGATGACGAAAGTTGAGCGGTCTTTGCTTTTAGCCCGCGCGGCTGAAACACTCGGGCGCACAGAAGGCTATCAGGGTTTTGAAAAAGAGGCTGCTCGCACCGGGCTAAATCGCCCGCGTAACATTCTAGTTGCCTTCGAGAACTTTCACAATGGCATGTTGCCAGAGGAAGCGATTGGCTCGGTGATATTCAGCGCGCCGGCTGGTACAGCGGATATTGCTTATGCAGTGGCTTATGGTGCTTGGGATAAGCCGTGTAAGCGTGGCCCTGATACTCTAGCTTCGGTGAAGGATCAACTTCAGAAGTTCGATGCTGAACTAACAAAGCTTATTAACAAGGCAAAAAATGCAGCCGAAAAAGAACAGAAAATGGAAAGTGATAAGGAAGATGCTCTTGAGGTAGTTGAAGAAGATATGACTAGTAGGCCAGAGGTTGCACGAGCACTGCGCGCAATCACGGTTGGATACCTCAAGGGCGCTCTACTCAGGGGCAATGGGCGTGCGGCAGAGGCTATCTTGGTGCTATCTAGGTGTGCACCGCCTAGCGCATTTGATACGGCCCTAGAATACCCGGCCACACTGGCCGGCATCTATCTAGCGTGTTTGAAAATGGAGCGAAAATGATCGAACAATGTTTGGATTGGATTGCGGTAGGATTCTTGGTTGCTCTTTTTGGAACCCCAATCGTCATGGCCCCTATAGCTATGTGGTTTGGACGCCATGAAAGACCTGACCTTACATGCGAGCGTTACGTCGTGGTATCGGATTCTGAAAGATATCCCTGTGATGGTTCGTTAGGAATGAACCATCCCTGTATTTAAGTCTATTAGGGAGCGCAAATGAAGAAACAGATCGTTTACGCCGTCACTTCTGGTTGCTATTCGGATTATAGAATCCGAGGATTGTTCTCAACGTGCGCCAATGCTGACAAGTTTATTAGCATTTGTCGGGCAGCCGCAGAATGTTACTACGATAAGGATTTCGACATTGAGGAATGGACGTTAGATGTTGATCTGGCCCAGAAAACCTACACACGCTATTTATGCGGCTTGATGTTGGATACGGGGGAACAAGTTGAAAAGTATACTCCTCAACAATTTTTTGGCGTTCCAGTAAGCAGGAGTTACGTGGCTGAAAGTGTTCCTGTCTATAAGGGGCGAGGAATTGCGCGAGCAGAGAGTCATAAATCAGCAGAACATGCTCACAAACTTGCTGTAGAGGCTAGACAAAAATATCTTAGGGAGCACAAATGACACCCGAAGAAAGAATTGCTTTAACAGGTGAGCGCGCATGGTACTGGGCTACTATGCGTGAGAAATTAGAAGGGCGCTACGATGAAGATGATTTAGTTTCTTCGGACACTATGGATCAAGTAGCAGATCGTTTACTTGTAGAATACGACCATCCTGAATTGCAATCGCATCCTGTGTGGCAGATAGGCAAAGCAATTACCTTCGAGGATTTTCAGGAACAACTGCGAGAGTTAGATAAAGTGATTGAAACAAACGTGAATCTGCTCGTAGAGAACGCTGATAATACGAATGATGCAACACAGTGTTATGAGTTTGATCGCGCTGTTGATGCGGTACGGCTCCGGCATGTTACGGGTAGTATTTGGAACGCGGAAACGATTGTGCTTAAAATGTTAGATGAAAAGTTTGGACCAAAAGGAGTTTAACAATGGCCACCAAGAAAGCACCGAAAGCAGTATCCAAACCTGAAGTACTGCTTGTCCTAGCTAGATTGGTTCGAGTGTTAAACCGGGGAGGTGTAGCTGCCGGGCATCTCTGGTCAATCCTCACGATGCTGCGTGGGCCCGACGATGATAAGTTGAGCTTGAAACGCTACACGTCTGCACGTGTTCGGCACGAAATCGGGCTACGTTATGGCAATCTGCCCTCACCCGGCTTGGGAACTTGGACGCCAATAGCTTTTGGTTCCTTGCCCGGCGAAATGAAGTTACGAAATAAAGCTATTGCAGCGGCCTCTGATCATTTTCGTGCGCATTACAGTCATGCGTGCACCGCTTTGTTTGAGCTTGGTATTTGGGATTTGCAGGAGGAACGACCGGTCAGGAGGAGAAAATAATGGCCGATTTCGAGTCTTGCATAAATTGGGTACTTCGGCTAGAAGACAGCACTCTTTCTGGCAAAATTATTGACCTTCACGACGGAGGGGGTCTAACTAGATTTGGTATTACGCAGCATTCGAATCAGAATGTTGAGCCGACATTCTGGACAACCATGCCGTTTGCGGAGGCGCTTGATCTAGCGAAGCGTCGGTATCGAGCAATTTATTGGAACGTGATGAAGGGAGATTTTATCAACTTCGAGGAAGTAGCGGCCGTGCTTTTAAGTTTCGTGGTGAATGATGGGGCGTCTCGCGCTATTAAGGAAATTCAAGAGGCGGTTGGTGTTTCAGATGATGGTAATTTCGGGCCCCAAACACTTGCGGCTGTGAATGCCGCTGAACCAGTGCAACTTGCGCGTGATTTGCGTGACAATCAAATTTCTTTTTATCGACGGATAGTAGAATATAATCCAGCGGATGAAAGGTTTTTGAAAGGATGGATAAATCGCGCAAATGTTCCGTATCCATCTTAGGGCTTGACAAGCCAGGATTTGCATGGTAGAGTAGCAGTATGGCTCCTAAACGCAAGACGCATTGTAAGTATGGGCATTCTCTGATACCCGAGAATCGTTATCGGGGAGCGTGCCGGGCTTGTCGTAAAATCCGTGATGATGAGCGTAGGAAAGCTGGTAAACGAAAGAAGGTTAATACCGATAAAAACCGTGAATACGTACAACGCTATCTTGCTAAATATCCTGAACGCGAAGCAGAGATACACCGTAGATATAAATATGGAATTGAGCCGGAAGAGTATAAAGCTAAATTTGAAGAACAGGGTAGACGATGTCCTATTTGTGGAACAGATGGAACAGAATTTAAGAAAGGTCCAGGTAATGGCTGGCGAACTGACCATTGTCATACGACTGGCAAGTTTCGAGGTATCTTATGTCATCCCTGCAATGTAGCAATAGGTTTTGCAAAGGATGATCCAGATATTCTTCTGAGAGCAGCACAATATCTTTCAGCTAATCGCTGAGAAAGGAGAATAACTAATTTGACGATCATGGAAATCATAGGTCTCGTTAAACGCTGGCCTATGTAAAACCCTTTCTGATTGACTCGAACGCTGTGATGCCAACGAGGGCGAACCCATATAGGGACGCTGAGAGACTAAGCGAAAGGGCACCGTAAGGTGATGCAATAGTCCGAACATTGCAGGAAAAAGAACTGCAAGAAGCGAACAGAAATGATTCGCTCCCGTTCTAAACGGGTAACAAAAGTGCAGCAGACGGTCCGGATTGCGGCGATGGAGCAGCAACTTCAACAGCTAACGCAAGAGAACACGACCTTGCGCGAGGCTTTGAAGGCCACTGCAACTCCGCCTCCGCCGCCGGGCCCACAACTAGTTCCCTCAGTAGACAGCGCCCAGTCGTAACACCTTGCGAAGAAGGTGCCCACCAGAGCTATACTGGGGCGAGGATCAGTACCCTGCTGGACTCGCCCCTTAAATACTAGGAGGCAGCATGAAAGCAGCAATCACGGCAACGGCAACCTTGCAAAATCCTCCGGGCACGTGCATCATCGAAGGCATAGCGGATTATAAAGACCCGGCTGAGTTGCCGGGCGCAATTATGCGAATGATTGGCAGTATCAATGCTCTTGGCGGGATTTTGCAGAAGGGCGGCGCTGGTGAATGGGATGCGCAGTTTATCCCGATGTGCCGCATTGTAGATATCTATGTCTCGGTTTCACAAGTAATGATTGCGGATCTCAGCGAGATACCGCCTGCTACACCCAGATCACGTACTGATGGGCCGCATATAGTGCGGCCATAGGAGACTTATGATACGCCAACTTGCAACGGATTTAACTTGCGGAAATGATTTGAAGGTCAGTTTATCAAAGGTTATTTCGGCTGCGATTGCTTTTAGTACGATTGTTTGGGTCAGTTTTATCGTTGTCAAGACGCACGCATTGCCGAATCTTACAGATGCGGCTGCTTTTATTCTAGCAGGAGCAACCTACCACGTTGGAGGTAAGTACTTGGCTAGTAAAGAACCTCCGTCAAATGGAAATACGAAGGAAGCACCGAAGGCGTAAGATGCGTCATTTTCTTGTTGCGATTTTGATAGTGCTTATTTTTATAGGGAGTTATGCGCTCAGTGAGCGGTTACGTCCGAACAAACTTGCATCTTCGACGTGTAACTGTGGTACGATTTGTAAGACTGGACATGAATGCGGTTTAGTTTATTGTATTCAAGAGCATAGTAGGTAATAGAATGCCGCTCTACGTTCTACGCGGTACGCGATGTGGTCATACGTTTGAGCGGTACATGACCATCGCTTCAATGGAGCGCGTAGAGAAGGCAGGTATGCAGTGCCCCGAGTGTAAGGTGCGCCGGAAGGTCGAAGTGGTGCCGTCAGTAACAGGAACACCTATTTTTAGACCAGGCGGTGTCGGAGGATTTTTCAAAACGACAGCAAAGGAGAACAACGATGTCAATGGGTAGATTTGGATCCACAGATGAAGAGACACAGCCGTATTTTGCGACGAGTGGTTCCTCAGCGCAAAAGGTATACGACCAGGCGCTACATGCATTCCGCAGTGGGCCGCAAGAAGTTCTGGTTGCTATTGCTACACTAACCCGGCAGCACCCGAAGGATGCAGAGGAGATGAAGGCCGCATTTGTGTCTGCATTTAAGGTTGCGCTTTCACGTTTTGAAGATGTGCCGGCACAGTTGGAAAAAGAAGATAATTAGGAGGGAACATGATTTCTTCCAAACGACCTGCTTTACTTGGGTTGATTCTTCTGACTAGTTTGCTGACCTTCTACGCGCAGGATAAGGTTCCTGATGCGCCTATTTCTGCCTCTGCTCCCGTTGCCGCCCCCTCTACTGCTTCGCAAGATCATCGCCCGGATATAACGAAGCAACTGCCGCCCATTAAGAAGGAGCAGGTAAAATCTTACGGTTGTTTGATTAAACCAGTTGTAAAGCGAATCGGTATTTACAACGCGAAAACCAAAGAAGTCACGTACCAAGAAGCGTTTAGGGAATATGAACTCACTTTGCGTATGCTCGATACTAAGGGCGAAGTGATTTGGAAGTTTGAACCCGCACCCTACGCTACTAAGCGCGCCGCCTATGATGATTGTGATCGTTGGGAAGTAGAGATGGATAAAAATTATTCAGGAGGAAAGAAATGACAACACCTAGTAGTGATCCTATTGAACAACTTGAAGGCAAAGAACGCAAGAAGCCCCTCGCTTCTGTTGGGCGCATTGTGTTCTATCATCATCTGCAAGCTGACAGAGACTACAGTCTTACGAATGGGGCATCTTATTGCCCCGCGATTATTGTGCGTGTGTGGCCCGATGAGGTTGTGAACTTGCGCCTTTTCGTAGATGGGATGCTCAGTACTACCTGGCGTACCTCAGTACATGAGGGCACCGAACCAGGACAATATAGCTGGCCGCCACGGACATAATGTGAGGGCGTTATGGATTCACAAGGCGATGTTAGGGATGAATTCACCTGGGAGTGCCCCGCCTGCGACGAGAAAATTGAAGCAAGCGGGCCCGATGGCTTAACATGGAATGTGCGGCAGCACATCCTGCATCACGAAACTCGTGCGGGCTTGAAGGCTGTCGAGCAGGCTAAAGAGAATTGTACGCGCACCTACTGCGGCTTGAACACATTATCGCCCGACGAAAAAATAACAGTGCACGATAGGAAGTATCTTGGGGAGATGAAAATAGGATGGTAATGACTCCATCATTGCCGCACACTTCTAGGGTTTGCTCCTTTCCATTTTGTGGAAGTCTCGCGGTTGAGGGTTCGTTTTGTAAGCCGCATACTAGCGAGCAGCCGCAGCGTGATTACCGGCGTTTCCAGGATGCTATACGCGCGAAGCAGCAGAAGTATCGGATGATGTACAACCGTGTGCAATGGCGCAAGCGCACCCGGCCAGCTATATTTGCGCGAGATCCAATTTGTAAAATGCCGCCGCCTTATCAAACCTGTTATGGGCGCGCGGCCAGCACTGTAGTTGACCACATCATAGACCATCGGGGAGATTGGAAGTTGTTTTTCGATACAAACAATCTTAGGGGAGTATGTGCCAAATGTCATAATACGAAAACCGCCATGCAATATGGCTTTGGAAAAGGTTCTTTGGAGCCTCCTAAACCTCCTCCTTTAAGAGATATTCCCATTCCAGTTGTTGATTTATCACAGGATTTTCATGCAATGATGGGGCTTGACAAACTAAAGGTTTCTAAGGTATAATAGAGTATGCCGAAAGGGGTTTACACGCGAACTGTTGAACTTGCTCTGATACGGGCATTGAAATGGTTTTTGAATCGTGCTCCGTGTGGTGTTCCAGGATGTCTAGAATTGTGCCCCCGAAATCGTAGAACATACTGCGAGAAGCACTATTATCGTAAGCGAAGAACAGGTACAACGAACCAGCGTATTTCTCGGGTATGTAATGATGGAAAATATAGTATTGAATACATGCCGGGTCACCCGCTTGCAGACAAACAAGGTTTGATCCGGCAACATCGAAGGGTTCTCTACGATAAGATTGGTGAGGGCCCACATGAATGTTCTTGGTGTGGAGTAGAAGTTACATGGAAAATTCTTCATACGGATCACCTAGATGGCAATGGGTTTAACAACGAACCAAATAATCTTGTGCCGGCCTGTAAAGACTGTAATCGTCAACGCGGACATATGATTGCTTTTCTTAAACGGTGTGAAGCGTGGAAATTAGAGAAAGAAAAATAAAGTAGCAAGGAGTAAAATGGATTATAAGCCGCAAAAGGGTTCAATAGCTTTTAACGAGGCTGGATGTCTTGGTTTGATTATTCAGGATGCTCCTCGCGCGGATGAGCAAGATACGAGAATTTCTTATTATGTAGGCGTCCATTTGACGGACAAGACTGCTGCGATGGGAAGTGCGTGGTCGAGCAGCAAGCCGCGTGTGTGTGGCCGGTTGATTCTCATTCCCGGCACCCTAACTTATACGGTTGAGGCTCAGGGCAACGGTCGGGTATTCTTGTTTAATTAGGAGCTATGATGTTACAGACGCTTATTCTGTCTATCATCGCTGGAATTGCTTTCATTGCTCTTGCTGGTATGGTTGGGGCCCTTTGGTACCAGAGCCAGCGTGTAGCCGCGCTTCAGCGCGAGTTACTTGCGCAACATGAGCGCACCAATCTACTCGGCCAGGCGTACATAGACATGAAGCAAGCTGTAACGGAATCTAGCAACAAGCCCTGGATGATTCAGCTTGATGAGAAGCAATGCCTAATCTTAGCGGAGCGTGTGATTGAGGCAATCGAACTAATCAAGAAAGATCCACCGCCTAAACAGCGGGTGATGTAGGCGGCATAATGAATGAAAAAGTTGCTCGCGCGCTTGTGTATTCTCTGATGGTGCTTTGTTTGTTGAATGGGATAGTCATAGTATGGCAGGCTAACATAATCCAAAAGCAACAGGTTGTAATCCGTCAGTTGTGGGATGATGTTAAATCGAACCGATAAATAACTCTTGACAATGGGAGGAAAATCTAGTATGATTACCTCTATGAATGAAGCTCCACAAGCCGACGCTATTGGACGTCAGGGGGCGGCGCCAACTGAGTCTTGCGGGAAGCACAATAAATCTTGGCGGAGAGTTCACGATGTTCGGGAAGGCTATTGTCATACATGCAGGGCTGAATTTGAGTCTGGTTTTTGTGATGGATTATTGCCTAATGTGCGAGAAGGAAAAGGGGGCCGCTAATGCCTAAGCTAACGCAAGATGCTTTTCCTACGGACCTGCGGCTTTTCATTGAGGAGTTTATCCGCGTGTGCTCCGAGCATAAGGCGGCTGTCACTGGTTTCGTTTTCTGCGGAGATCCCGTCTACTTTGTGCAGTTCGGCAACACGAAAGATAAAGGCGATGACCTCAAAACACTGCACGCTAGGTTATGTGAGATGGCCGATGATGGGCGGGAAGTTATACGTCACAAGGTTCAAGATAAGCCGCGACGGCACATAGAACCACTGCCGAATAGTCGGTTTAATACTTCTGAGCAAACCTCTCCTTAAAATCAAAACGGCGTTATAGCTATCCCTTCGCCGGTCCGTGACACATGCAGAAACATTTTGCGCGCTGCTTATCTCGGCAGCCGCAGCTAGGGCAAGCGATCTTGCCTGGCACATTCGTTAAGACGTTCGTACTCGATTTTGCTACGGGATGGTTCGGAAACACATAGGGACATTCACAATCCTCAAGTGGCTCGCCGCAGCGCAGGCACTCTTCGCAATTACACTTGTCAAAAGGTTCGCCGCATTCACTACAATTGTTGATGTCCATAGACCTGTCCGCTAAATGGAAACCGCGTTATGCTTCAGGAATAAACACAACTTTTCCAGGTGGCAAATCCGCACCGCTCAAATTCGCCCCGCTCAAATCCGCCTCGCGCAAATCCGCACCGTGCAAATCCGCTCCGCGCAAATCCGCATCGCGCAAATTCGCACCGTGCAACTCCGCTCCGTGCAAATCCGCACCGCGCAACTCCGCCCAGCTCAAATCCGCACCATGCAAATCCGCGCCGTGCAAATCCGCACCGCTCAAATCCGCACCGATCAAATCCGCACCGCTCAAATGCGCCTCGCGCAAATTCGCATCGCGCAAATCCGCACCATGCAAATTCGCATCGCGCAAATCCGCACCGCGCAAATACGCATCGCGCAAATTCGCACCGCGCAAATCCTTGTTTTTCGCGTACTGTTCTAATGCTTCTTGTCGTGTCATTTGTTTCTCCTCTGCCGGCGATCGCCGGCGCAAACCGCTCCGTTAAATGGAAACCGCGTTATTCTACCTTGCTAGGAACAAATGTCACTTTGCCCGATGGCAAATTCGCACAGCGCAAATCCGCACCGCGCAAATCCGCACCGCGCAAATTCGCTTCGCTCAAATCCGCCTCGCGCAAATCCGCACAGCTCAAATTCGCACTGTGCAAATCCGCACCGCGCAAATCCGCGCCGCTCAAATTCGCGCCGCTCAAATCCGCCCAGCTTAAATCCGCCTCGCGCAAATTCGCGCCGCTCAAATCCGCACCGCGCAAATTCGCTTCGCGCAAATCCGCCCTGCGCAAATCCGCACAGCTCAAATTCGCACTGTGCAAATCCGCCCTGCGCAAATTCGCGCCGCTCAAATCCGCCCAGCGCAAATTCGCTTCGCTCAAATCCGCCTCGCGCAAATCCGCACAGCTCAAATTCGCACTGTGCAAATCCGCACCGCTCAAATCCGCCCTGCGCAAATTCGCGCCGCTCAAATTCGCCCAGCGCAAATTCGCGCCGCTCAAATCCGCACAGCTCAAATCCGCACAGCTCAAATTCGCACTGTGCAAATCCGCACCGCGCAAATCCGCCCTGCGCAAATCCTTGTTTTTTGCGTACTGTTCTAATGCTTCTTGTCGTGTCATTTGTTTCTCCTCTGCCGGCGATCGCCGGCGCAAACCGCTCCGTTAAATGGAAACCGCGTTATCCTACACGCCAACCAAAAGCTGTCATCAGGTTATGCACGATGGCTGGCAGCACAGTAGAGATGCCCCAAAGCCAAGCGGGGCTAACAGCGATTATGGCTGCAATAGGTAACTCAGTTTTATGATCGAGTGGGCGGAATGCATACCACAAGGCGGCTCCGATGAACACAAGGGCAGCAAACCAGCAGCCAGTAACACCGATGCCGTGTGCTAGGTTAAAGCTACCATCAACATTGCTCGCCCAGGGGTTGCTTTCTTGAAAGCCGCCTGCGGCAATCTTCTTTGTACAAAGTATGGTTGTGCCGATGTCTAGCGCGCGAAGAAGAAGCCAAGTACCCGCGCTCCGTGAGATTATTTTCAAACTTGAATTCATTCTACCCTCCAAATGGGGCCTCCTATCACGGCCCAAGCCTTTCAACTTGGTGGGCGCGTCGGCCTACCGCTCGCGCTCGACCTTCACTCGGATAGTAGTAGCGGCCCGTTGCCGTACCCTTGATTAGCCTTCCAGGTGCGTTGTCTTGAAACCCGCTTTCTGCTTCAAGTACTGACCACGCTGTAGCCAAGTAGCACGGTACACTGGACGCAAACCCTATAAGGGTGCTGTCACCAGTCAACATTGTGAGTATAGCATAAGCCCCGAGCGTTGTCAATAGTACTTTGGTACTAGCTCCTCATTAGGTTGTAATCTTTGTCTAGGCAATAGGCTAGTGCTCCTACTTCTTCTCGCTCCTGCAAATCTAGTTCTAGGCTATCTTCCCTAGCATATAGGGCCGCAAGGATAATGTCAAGTTCATTTTGCGAAACTTGTAGCGTGATATCTTTCATGTGTTCTCCTAGCGCGGGGTTGCCGCGCAAACCGCTCCGTTAAATGGAAACCGCGTTACCATTTAGAGGCCGCGCAATCCAATAGGCCGTAGTGAAATCTGCGCGGGCTTTGTACGCTTCAATGATCGCACCCGAGAGATACCATTCACCGGCTTTTGGTGGACGAAATTCTCCTGTTGCAATGAAACTGCTATTCCTCTTGCCCAAGTAGGGATCGCCGCCCGGATAGATGCCTTGTGGTTTACACATCATTGCTAAACTCCTTTGTGTGCAGAACCTTTGTATTTTGCAAAGGAACTGTATACAAACCTCTCCGCGAAATGGAAACCGCGTTATGTATCGCGCGGATCTCTGAAGCCTTGATACACTGGAAATCTAGGTCTCTCTTTACTTCCTGTCGGGAAATATGTGTACTTGACCTTGCGCCCGGCTAGGGTTTTGCGTTGCTTCCAGAGTGAAGTGCGATCAGCCGCATTGAAACCAGTGCCGATTGCAAAGTCGACCTCACTCACGGCGGCATCATGCACCACAAGGGCCCCGAGTACTCCGGCACCCACTAGGCCATCTTGCGCGGTGCTTCGCTCAGTACGCCCTAGCGCGTTAGTTTTCGCCTCATTGGCGTTGTGCATCTGTTCTTCATATCCTAGCACAACCGCTTCGCTATCGCAAAAACGCTTAAGCTTGAGTAAGTAGCCTTCTTTTTCTGTGCTGCGGCCTTCTTTGTAGGGGCCATAGAGTGAGCGAATCATCAACCCTTCATAGCCCTCTTCGAGCCACTTTTCTTCCCATGTTGTTACTTGTTTCGCGTTGGTCGCGATGCGATGCTGGAGTGGGTGAACATTGGAAAAAATCTTTTGACTTAGAACCATATCTAACGTAGGTAGATTTTTGAGACGTTGCGCGAATCCATCGGAACCAAAGAAGTCAAACACGTAAAAGATAATGCCTTGCGCGGATTTATCCTCGGACATAACTATGCTCACTGTGTTGCGGTATACATCCTCATCCGTGGGCGTACCGAAGATCAACTCGCCATCTAGGCCATCAGGTAGCCCGGCGAACATCGCCTGCACATTTGCGTTAGGGATAGGTTTCAGGCTGCGGGAGAATAACTGCCCGGCCTGTACCGTGGCGCGCACGCCATCGAGTTTCGGCGATACGAGCACTGGATAGTTTAAGGTTTCTAGATCCGTGCACTTGCCCGCTAGCATCGGCTTAAACATAGTTCTCCTTTGCCGGCAGCGCCGGCGCAAACCGCTCCGTTAAATGGAAACCGCGTTATTCCTTTGCGGGGGCAAACGCGGTTATGCTTATTGGTAACTCTGCTCGTTTTGTGTCCAGCAAGCCTTTTCTCAGGTTGTTCCTAGCGCTCATCGCTAACTGCTTGTAGCCTCGTAGGATAGCGTCAAGTTCTTCCTCGCGCAACTCCTCCATATCAAGCAATGCGTTGTGCGCGCCGTTAAGTGTCCTGATGATTTCGTTTAGTTTTAACTGCATAGATTTACTGTCGCGGTTCTGCATGTTCTGGACAAGAAAGACCATTAGGAAGGTAACAACGGTTGTGGAAGTGTTGATTACCAATTGCCATGTATCCGAGAATCGGAATAGCGGTCCGGTAGCCGCCCATATCACGACAGACACAATGGCGACAAAGAAGACCCACGGATGCCCCGCTGCTCGTGCTGTACGTTTGGAGAGCCAGTCGAATGTCATTTGTTTCTCCTTAGCCGGGGCCGCCGGCAAACTTCTCCGTTAAATGGAAACCGCGTTATGCTTCAGGAATAAACACAACTTTTCCAGGTGGCAAATCCGCATAGTGCAAATCCGCACCGCGCAAATTCGCACCGCTCAAATCCGCGCCGCGCAAATTCGCGCCGCTTAAATCCGCACCGTGTAAATCCGCGCTGCGCAAATCCGCACCGCGCAAATCCGCACCATGCAAATCCGCACCATGCAAATCCGCATAGCTCAAATTCGCACCGCTCAAATCCGCACCGCGCAAATCCGCCCAGCTCAAATCCGCACCATGCAAATTCGCATCGCGCAAATTCGCATCGCGCAAATTCGCATCCTGCAAATACGCATCGCGCAAATTCGCACCGCTCAAATCCTTATTCTTTGCATATTGTTTTAACGCTTCTGCTCGATTCATTGTTTCTCCTTAGCCGGGGCCGCCGGCAAACTTCTTTGGCGGTTTGTAACCGCGTTATTCTACCTTGCTAGGAACAAATGTCACTTTGCCCGATGGCAAATTCGCACCGCGCAAATCCGCACCGGGCAAATCCGCACCATGCAAATTCGCATCGCGCAAATCCGCACCGCGCAAATCCGCACAGCTCAAATCCGTCCAGCTCAAATCCGCACCGCGCAAATTCGCACCGCGCAAATCCGCACCGCTCAAATCCGCACCGTGCAAATCCGCTCCGCGCAAATCCGCATCGCGCAAATTCGCACCGCTCAAATTCGCATCGTGCAAATCCGCACCGCGCAAATCCGCCCAGCTCAAATCCGCACCATGCAAATCCGCGCCGTGCAAATTCGCACAGTTCAAATTTGCTCCGCGCAAATCCGCCCTGCGCAAATCCTTGTTTTTTGCGTACTGTTCTAATGCTTCTTGTCGTGTCATTGTTTCTCCTTTGCCGGGGTTACCGGCAAACCTCTCCGCTAAATGGAAACCGCGTTATATAGCTTCGAGATCCGGATTCCCAATCTCTGAGGCCGGGGCTAGTGTTTCTCCATCTTGCATTACACTTAGAGCGGTCTCCGTGCTTGCCGCTCGTACCTGCTCGAATAAGGCCGCGTGCCGTTCGATTTCCGGCCATGTGATAACGTGGCATCCCGCCGTAACCGTTCCATCCGCCGCGATAGAGTCGAGGAAGTAATGGCCCAGCTTAATCTTCGAGCCGTTAGCGCGCCATGCTTCGCCGGTCTCCACAACGTGGCGGGCGAGTATGTAACCCTTAGCCGCATCGGCAAGGGGTATGCGCGCGCCGCGCGATGTAACTAGCTCCTGATCTTCTACCCGGAGCATTGTAGGTACATCATACGGCGCATTGTAGCATATACCCGCGCGCCATTTTTCGATTGCTTCAGCGTTATCAATAACGCGTTGTGCCGCATCGGCTACCCGTTGCGTCTCATATTCCTTGCGGGTTTCCGTTTCCTTTGCCCGCAATGCTTTCAACTTTGCGGCATCGGGTTTGCGGAGTGTGGGCAAAGCGTAAGCATCGCCTGAACTTACTAGCGCAAAGAACTTGATATAACTCGCCATCTCTTTGCGCGTTTTGGCCGCAGACTCGGATGCTGAGTTGATTGCCCACGTTGACCGCGCCCGCGCTGATTTGAGTAACAACTCCTCAATCAGTGTGCGGTACGCTTTCAAGTTTTTCGAGTGCTGTAAGGTACCACGGACGTCCGTTGCATACAGATGGAACACAGGCACCGTGGGCGGGATGGCACTTTCCACCATGCTCTTATGTCCGCTCGTTGTATTGCCGTAGCTCCCCGTAGTGAATAGCACGGCCCGCTGGCCGCGCTTGTTTGTAATGTGCCGAGCGATTGGAAAGTGTGAGCCGTAGCTATAGATTGTATCCCCATTAAAGTACAGGTTGCCTTGTGAGTTGCGCCCGGACTCCTGTACGTGGTGGGCCCAAATGTGCGGCACTTCATCGGTGCTAAACACTTCTTTGGCACGCTTGCCCAGTACGCGCGTTATGCGCTCCGTGCTGTACCAGCGGGTGTCGCGGGAGCGTTCCACAGTAACCTTGCACACCCATGCACTGCACCCCGCTTCTTTGGTGGCGGCAATCGCTTGTGCTACGGTAGCGTACCGTTTCCGTTCCGCGATCTTATCGTAACTTCGCGGCAATGATTCTCCATCGGGTACAACTATAAACTGGCGTTTCATTGTTTCTCCTTGCCGGGGCTACCGGCTATTGTTACTAGTGCACGTTCCGTGCCAAACTTCGGCCCTTGATAGTGCTGTACTTACCGGGCCCGTACAACTAACATCTTGCAAAAAGTGGTAAGCATTTTCCGTTCGCCGGAAAGTTCTTGCACATAGTTTCGGGTAGACGCTTCGCGCTTCGCGGCAGCAACTGCCGAATCATAGGTCTTGAAAAAGCCTAGCGTTCCACTCTTCCCGGTAGCGTCGTTGCCTTCCCACAGTTCATATTCGATTGGTTCGCTATCATCATAGCAATCTACCCGCAGAAACTTCTCGCCGCTTCGCCATGTATCGGTGCCTAGTTGCTGCTCATACATAGTTGCCCGCTCCTTATACGGACGTAAATCTCTAAGTGAACTCGGGACCGCGTTATAGTTCAATGTCTCTGTATGCCTTGCCGCGTTTTGTTTCGAGAAACAACGCAACTTTGCTTGGAGTCTTCTTACCGCGCGAACCTAGTCGAGGGATAGGCGTAGGTTCCTCACTGTGCCATCTATTATCTGTGGCGACCGCGCGCGAATCCGCCCGTAGTTTATAAGCGGCTTTTTCAGCCACTTTTTGTGCCTTGTTAGATGTTTCGGCCTTCACATCGAAAAAGCAAACGTCAATGTAATGTCGTGATACAAACACTCTGTAGGTCTTTGCCATTGTAGCTCCTTTGCCGGGTTGCCGGCGTAAACCGCTCCGTTAAACTGAAAGCGCGTTACCCTTTATTGTTTTCCTTTACTGGGGTATATGTCCAGTTTCCAGTATTCAATTCTGTATCAATGGCGCGCGATTCGCCGATGCGCCGCAGCACAAAGTCTAGTATCCTATCCTCAAACCCCGCCACGATTGCCGCGCGAATCGGTGCGCCCACCTTGATATCAGTGATAATCTCCGTCACTCTGGCGAGATACTGTGCTAGGGCATAGGGGTTGTAATAACTCCGCTTTCCGGCGCGCGCCGCTTGCTTGCGATCATACTCTGTTACCGCATGGGCGAGCAAGGATTCTAACTCCGTGAGCGTAACTCGCCTGCCGTTCTCCAGATTGTAAAGCATAGTCGCTCCTTTGCCGGGGCTACCGGCGTAAACCGCTCCGTTAAACTGAAAGCGCGGTTTGCAGCGCATCGGAAAATATATCGTGGATATAATCTTTGATATCGTTTCGATTGCTGCCGCTAATCCGCAGGTTGAAACCACGCCCCAAACTGGGAGTAACTGTAACAGTATGCTCTGTCCACCCATCATACATACCTGATTCGCTGTCCATATGATGAAAGGAAGTTTGGAATACCAGTTTGTTAGCGTGGGATTCGAGCAAATCAAGGGTTGTGCCGCTATCGAACCCGCTACCATGCGGCAAGTGGGTTTTCACTAACTGTGCGATTGTTTCAGTGTGCTTATCGAACCATTCTGCATTACCGTGCGCGTCGCATGTACTCCGCGCATCTATCAAATTCGCCAATTCTTTGTAGAGTAATTTTTCCATTGTTTCTCCTAAGCTGTTAGGGTAGCTTGCCCATATTGGCCGGCGATCGCCGGCGTAAACCTAGTTGCTTGTTTCATCTTGCGTTACTGATTTTTGCTCTGCCTCAAACTGTGCTTGCTGCTCTGCCTCGAATTCTGCCTCGCGATCGGCACAATACTCGCTGCAGTACTCCAGCCCGTCCCAGTCATTCGCGCGCCAGTACTCCCGATTGTTATCTGGCATGATGCCATTGCATCCGGCACATTTCGGAGCGGCCTCAAATGCCTTGCGCGCCCATGCGCGCGCGGCCTTCACTGTGCTGGATTCGAAAGGCATGGTAGAGCCGCCAGTACTCCCATAGCCTAGTGAAACCTGCTTGCGCGAATCCTTCCGCCACGCGCGGGCGATTTCGATTGCAACCTCCACTGCGTCGCGCGCGTCGGTGAACTCCTCAAACTCCCCGGAGTACTGCGCCGATAGCGCGTCGGGGTTTGTATAGTTGTGGTCGCCGCAGGATACCTCCACCATATGGATGCCATCCGGCCATTGCAATTGCCTTGTAACTGTGTACATTGTTTTCTCCTTTTTAGAGTTTTGAAATGTCGATCAGTTTCACTGTTATAGTAGCACGTTCTGTGCCACTGTCAAGCAAGAAAACAAACCTTTTAGTTTTGCCCTAGTGCAAAATGTTTCCATTTTGCGGAAACTATTTACCGTACATCATCCCCGCGAAGCATGGCGCGTTTCCGAGCTAGGTCTTGCGCCCAGGCTACATGCAACCCGGTCAAAAATACACTCTCTTCGATCACGTTATGCAGGGTTGTGCAGAGTGCACAGTGGGCAGTTTGGTTCCATGTCTCTAGGGCCCATCCGCAGTTAGCGCAGTGATGCTCTGCGGCCTTGTGCGCTGTCTCTAGCGCAAGGCAGTTTGCCCGGAGGATTGCTTCCCATTGCTCTGCTGATATGACCTGCGGTGTGCTTAGGGTTGGCACGGTTCCTCCTCGTGCGGTAATAGATTGTAGGTTGTCATATACTCCCGCATATAGGTCCGCATGTACTGTCGCCTATGCTCCGTGCGATTTCGCCGGCGAAGGTATGCCCGGCGCGCGGGAGTCTTCATATAGCATAGGTCGCAGAATCCCTTCGCTTGATATGGTCGCCCGCACCCGGGCGTCGAACATATCTTGCGTGGTTTCACGTTATAGTGCATAATTGCTCCTTTACCATATCTCATCGAAAGCGCCCGCATCCGCAAGGCGATGCATTTCGGCGCGCCAATACTTGCCATGCGGGTTAAACTCCCGATCCCAGGTCGCTATGTGTGACATTTCGTGAAACAAGGTTAAGCGCGCCACGTTCGGAAGCTTGTTACACTCCCAGTCTAGGGTTATGTGAAACACTCCGGCGCGATCGCGGGTAGTGTAGGCCATTGCATCCTCTCGCCCGCTCGCCCCGAAGCTAACGATTGTACTTGTGGGCAAGCGACCTTGCCAATATGCGGTATTTAACCCCGCGTATACGCGTGCTAGGAACGCGGGAGAGGGTTGCGCTATGGGTTTCGGCGCGGCACTAGCCCATACGGAAAAGGCCGCTAGTATCCCGGTACCTATTACAATGCGTTTGCCCAGTGTGCGCGTGTCCATGTTTCCTCCTAGCTTACTTTGGCATCCGGGATCGACGCCCATATTAAGGCGATAATCCATCCGAGTGCCGTCCAGCCAAGTAGTAGATTAAGCAGGAAGATACCTGTCCGTGCGCGTTTGTGATTAAAATAGGCGCACATTGCTGGCATGAAGTAAACTCCGATAACAAAAAGTGTAATAGATAATGTGAGCATCTTTCCTCCGTTAAATGTAGACAGCTCCAAATTACTCAGTGGCCGCGCCCGGCCGTACGTCCGTTAGATCAGCCTTGCGTATCCAGTACGTTCCTGTAGCGAATTTCGCCAGCACGTTACCATTTGCATCATCTTTTTTTACTTTGCCTCGCCCGTGCCGGTTATGCGTTACTATCGCGCCGGGTTGAATTCGCCCTAGTGGCAAACTGCCTTGCCCATAAGCCGCATCCCAGAGTTTTGAGTACTCCGCCAATTCCTGTTCGCTTAGCCTATGCGCGTGCTCGCTAATCCATTGGTTTAGTTTTTCGATTGCTGTTTGGTTTTCCATGGTAGACTCCTTTTACTCTGGCATCGAATCGGGCCCGACTAGGCGGCCATGCTAGGATGCGGAGGATCGCAAAGGCCGCTCCGGGTACTAGGATTATGCGCCACGCCTTGAGGATGTCAAGCATTATCGCCCCGCGCGCACAATTCCTGGGCCCAAACCAGCAGGCCGCGCGCCATGTCGCCGATGTAGTCTAGCACAGTGTAGGGTGTGGTGATACTGGGGAGTATCCCCCAGTTTGGATTATTTTTTACTCTCACTTCGAAAACTCGCCCGCTATCTATGGTTTGCATTTTCATTGTGCGCTCCCAATGTAAATAATACATTTGATATGCGCGTATCCGGTATGCAGAAAATTAGTTGTATAGCGGATCGCCCTACTGTTTGGTCCGCGGCCGATAAACTTATCTCTAGTTTTGTTATAGCGGCCAGTGATTTTATCCCCGCATATCTGGCAATTCGGTTTGGTTTGGTTTCCCATTACACTGTTATAGGTAGCACTCCGCATGCCAAACTTTTCTAGTGAAAACAAAGGAGTTACTTCTAGTACTAGTACGTAAGAATTATACGGAAATCGTGTAAATTTTTCTAACTCTATGATTCCATTCGCTTTAGTGCATATAAAAAATCTATAGTGTTTTGTAAAATTTACACTAAAGCGAAACCTTTCGCCTAGTTATCCGTTAAATGGAATAATGCTAAAAATCATAGCCTTCCCCGTACAGGAACGCGGCCAGCACATGCTTGAGTATTGCCAGCATTACGTCCTCCTAGCCTTTTCGCCGCACGCTGGACACAAGCTGATAGCTTTCCCCTCCGCCCGGACAACATAGGTTGTGATCACCCCGCATCGCGTGCAGGAACCTATAGGGGTTTGCACGGTCTACCGCCCCGCCCGATACATCGCGGCCATGTGCCGGATGGATTCCGCCCTATCCCTTGCTGCTCTCTGCGCTATCAGTTTGGTTTGCATTTCGGTTTCCTCGCCTATAGTAAGAGCATTCTGGATGCCATACTACAGATAAGGCAGTTAGCCTAACTACGCCCGCGCGCGGGCCCAGAAGTGAGGATTCTTTACGCCACTAGTGATATAAATGCTTAATTCCTATATGCGCGCCTACGGCCACCAGCCAGGTACGCTCGCCGGCTGGTCGCGCCTAGATAGCCTACAGGTCGCCTAGCAACCCCGTAGGATGCTGGTCGCCTGCCATGTATATAGTAATGTCCGGCGCACAGTTCAGGCCCGAAGAAAAAGCGAATCTGTATAGTGTAGAAGGTATTAGGGTTAGGGGTACGCGCGGGGTATATGATAACAAAGGACTTTAAGTGTAGTACCAGTACTCTACTTATAGTCCTTTAGAATCAATAAGCTTTCACAACTCTATGATAACAGAGAGGGTAAAGAGTGTAACTTATAATCGTTTATTATCTATAACCTACGGGCTATTCTTTCATATAAGTTGTGGATATACTGATTCTAAAGGACTTTAAGTCTAATGAAAGGAAAAGCGCCGCTAAGTATATGATAACAAACAACTTTAAGTGATAGTTTGTAATAGCCTGTAAGTTGTTGATTCTAAAGGGGATAGGGGGAGTGATTACAACTCCTTTGTTTTCAACAAC
>Ga0209515_10001995_pt1 | contig 32399 bp, 1 predicted proteins | sample Subgroupgradi54m_FD_187454 | JGI IMG/M metagenome (GOLD analysis project Ga0209515, IMG submission 187454) | Subsurface groundwater microbial communities from S. Glens Falls, New York, USA - GMW60B uncontaminated upgradient, 5.4 m (SPAdes)... ... | reverse complement strand
TAATAATCGTCCCAGAAAATGTTTGAATTATCATACGCCATTCGAAGTAGCGAGCTCTTTGAACTTTTTTAAACTTTAAATCTTTATTCTTTTGAGTTAGTAAATTTTGCATTTCAAACTTGAATGTGGGACTGTTGCAAAATCATTGCTGTCCAAATTAGCTGATTTACCCAGAGGCGTATCGTTGAGACCGGCCGATAAATTGACTAAATCCGAATTCCATGTCTCCGACGGCTTCCCTCGACGTGTTATGCTGTCCAAATTGGACACGTATGACATTTTCGTTATTCAATTTTTCTTCTCCTTGAGCCTTATCTCTTTGTTCCCACGTCGTCTCTTTAGTCTTGATCGCGCTCGAATCCACAAACGTGAAGACCTTTCGCACGATTCCTTTTTCTTCGGTTTTTTGCATAATATTCTTAAACACTTGGCCTATCCGACGAGTTCCCAGCGTGGTTCGAATCCGACAGAAAAATGTATGATCCGGCGTTTCTTCCTCCAGCCCGATTCCGCAGAACCAACGAAACGCCAAATCATCTCTCAAACGATTCTCCATCTCCCGATCCGAAAGATCGTAATAAAACTGCAAAAACAAACACATAATCCCAACCGCCAGCCCGTAACCTTTTCGTCCCAAAATCGTTTTTAACTCCACATACTTGCGGGCAATTTTTCCGAAATCTACCACCGCCGAAATCTTTCGCAGTTCATGATCCGTTCGTACAATCGTGTTCAAATCGTATTTGAATATCGTCATTTGTGGGCTCCTTTCGATTTGCATAAGCCCATATTAGCAATTTCTCGTCGAGATTCAAGCCCTGTTTTCATAAATTCTCGCCGAGAAATAAAAATTTCTAAACAAAATTCGAAATTAATTCATGCGGAATTTCGCAACAGTCCCATTTTCGGTTCTCAATTTTGAATTCCGCTTAGTCCTTCGATTTCACTCAGGACTGAGCCCTGAGCGTAGTGGTTCGAGAAGCTCACCATGCTTCGAACCACTAGAAAATCCCGATTGAGGAATTTCTGTCTATTATTTGTCCACTCTAAATTTTTTAAACCATTTTTAGTATAAATTTAATGTCCAATCTTAAAGATTATCATTAAAAAAAAATATCCTGCTGGCCCTCCTGGCCTCTGCTGCTTTGCTTATGTTGATAAAATAGGGGGTAGCGGTAGGGGTGGTAATTGTAATCCAATTGCAATTCTTGGGGCTAAAATCAAAATCTCAGAAGAATTAAAAATAAATTTTAAAATATTTTTATAGAAGTATAAATCAATGGAAATTATATAGATGTATAATAATTAGAACTTAACAATAATTACCCTCAGCGTAAAATATGATATACTTAAATACTTTTAAATATTTTAATTTTATACTAGTACCCCGACAAAATCGTTTTTGTATGAGGAATCAACATGCAAAAACAAAACTGTCGGGGTATTAGTCTTTCACGTATTCAAAATTCCTTTTTCATCAAAATTTTCAAATCAGGAGTTAGACAGCTAATGCTTCGACAAGGCTCAGCATTAGTGGTGAGCTAATCGAAATAACTGTCGAACCACTAACGCTTAATGAACGACAGAATGGACAATTCTGAAATTCATTCAACCTCCAGCTCAAATAGTATTAATACTAATCTTGAGTCTAATAATTCCTATTTAAAAAATAATGTACAATCTTCTAACCCTCAAGAATCAATCCAACCCCGCATCCAATTAGAGCCCCGCTCCCCTTTCAAAAGTCGTTTCAAAAAATGGATTCGTAACGTCGCTTTAATGGTGTTGTTTTTCTATTGTCCCGACCAAATTGGCTGGGCTTTGAATTATGATTGGAGGGTTTTGTCCCGCGACAAATCTTCCGCCGTGGCCCGTTCCATTGACCATGAACTTTCCCCGGATGAAATTTCCGCGGCCCGCGTTGCCTCCAGCCTCGAGCATCTTTTAAAGCAAATTGCCAATCAAAAAAATCCCCGGATTCAGCTGCAGCTGGACGATTCGTCTTTGATCCGTTCCGCAAAGAGCAGCCGCAGCCTCTTTTTAACCTCCGAAACCACCTTCACTCCTCAGAAAATCGATGAGATTTATCAGTGGCTCATTAATCCTAAAATTCACCCCATCAATTGCGGAATTTATTCGTTGAAGGATTTGTTGGCACACGAGAGTATTGATGTTTCGCTGGAAGAGTTATCTATGCTGACGCTGGCCGTTGATTTGATGAACAACATCATCCAGCCCGGTCAGGATAAATTGAAGACCTCCCTTTTTGCCATCCACAAAGTCCTCGACGCCTACGGCGTGAATCTGACCGCCGCAAAGTTAGATAAAGAAGATATTTTAAAACTCCCACCTCCTTTCCTGGCCAATTTTGACTCCGAACATTTTGTCGTCGTGACCACCAGCGATTCCCAGAACGTTTATTTTTCGGATTTAGGAAAAGCGATGTTTCTTTCCCGGGAAGATTTTGTGAAACAACTCACGGGTTTTGTCCTCGCACCTGACTTGGAGAAACAAAACCAGTTCATTCCGTATGAAAAAGTCAGCGACGGGATGAAGGCGTTTGTGTGGGGTTCGGTGTGGCACAGCCGGGCGGGTGAACTTCCGGGGATGGTGAGCTCAACCAGCTTGATTATAACCGGAGTGATTCAGGCGGCGACGGTTGCCGTTGGGGCGTCCGGAATTATCTCCAGTTTCACAACGGGCGCGGCTATTATCAGTATCAGCGCGTCGATGTTTGCCAACTCGATTGCCCAGGTCTGCGTGCAGCAAGGGGCGTGCAGCGCACAGGGCGGAATGATTTTGTCGATTGCTTTGTCAGTGGCGATTACCATGGGGTATAGTCTGGCGACTGCTCCTAAACAAGCTGCTGAAGAAGCTGCAAAAAAAACTGCTGAAGAATCTGCTAAAAAAGCCGCTGAAGAAGGTGCTCAACAAATTGCTGGGCAAGCTGCTCAAGCCGGGATAAACGCCGGGGTAACAAGTATTCTTCAGTCTATCGGTAATTCGCTGAGTCAGGCTTGGATGGCTATCAAGGAGGTGGTTAACACCGCGGTTACCTGGGTCGCGCAGCTTCCGGTGTTAGCAGGTATTATCACTTGGATCAAGCAGGCTATTTCAACCGCGGCGGCGGAAATAGAAGGGGCAGTGGCCTCACTAACCGGGGCAGCCGGAAAAGCGGTGGAGAGCGCCGTAACCAACGCCGCAACGAATTCTCTTGCCACCACCCTCGGAAACTTCGCCGTAGGCTTTGCCAAAGGTTTGGTCGTTGGAACCGTCATCGGTGTCGTTTATACCGAAGTGGCCAAATTACTCGACGATATTCTCCCTGAGGACATGAGCACGAATTTACGTAACGCGATCATTCAGCTTGCTTCCGCCGTGGCCAGCCAATTCGCCGCGACGTTATTTGCGTCGCTAGTGGATAATATTGCAAGAAATATCAACGAGGCGCAACAGAAGGGCATCAATGCCGAAGCGAAGGCTGCCGGAAACAAAGCTTATCAGGAGGAGATGGATATCCGGGGAGGATCTCCTGAACAAGCGACTGCTGCACATGACCAGGCGGTGAATGAATATCTCAATGCGCATAAGCCATTGAATGTCAGTCTGAATCTCGGCGAACCGCTCGGCATGGGCAGCGGCCACGGGGCGAATTATGTTCCGAACTCGATTCCCGCGGCGCTGCTCAAACAATTGGTCGCCTCGGCCCGCCCGACGATCATCCAGGCGATCAACTACGCTGTTCGGGCGCTGCTGGACAAAGGAGACAGCGACGATCCTAATGATTCCAATCAACTCCTGGCCTCGCTCGTCGGGCAGGTGGCCGGTGTGGTCGGCGGATTGGCCTTAAACCTCGTTGGGAAGGAGGTTTGTACAAGTGATACGTGTAAAGCAATATTTATGGATCTGCAAGCAGAAAAACGTAAAGACGAGCGAAAAAACACTGAAATAACTAATCTGGCCAAGAAAAAGATGGAAGCGACCGACGGGCAGGGTGCGATTTTAGCTGATGATCAGAAACTTTCCCCGCATCAAGCTTACCTGCAAGAACAAGCAAGACAGATTGTCGCCGATTCCATGCTTGCTTTAGGAACAAACGCTCCCGACGAGCAACTTTCTCCCGATGAAAAAAAAAGATATACGGATCAAGTTTATAATGATTTGCGAAGAGCTGAATTTGAAAAAATCAAATCAGGGTTTGAACCACAAGTCGCCCGCGAGCAATTTCTCCAAGGCCTCGCCTCCTTCGCCGTCACCAGCCTGCTGACTTTTGCGTTCAATGCCATCCTCAATGTCATTAAACAAGAAGTGACCGGCAGAAATCGCTACAACAGCCTCGGTTATAAACGCGATCAAAGCCCGCAAGAAATCGCTGACAACGAAGCGCTCTTCGAGGGGATTTCGTTTTTGGGTACAACTTTTCTCTCAGCGGGTACCGCGGTGTTGATTTCTAAATTAATGCCGGAGGATTTCAAGAATTTCTTTTTAGGGGTAAACAATAAAGACAATAACCCTAAAAATGTCGGGTGGTTTGATACTATTTTAAACGAGGTCAAAGATAAATCCGTCGGAGCTATCGCCAGTTTTTGGACCGCCGGAGGTGCCATCGACGGGAATTTCAATTTTGTCCATCCCAATGATCCGCGCACCGGCGTGCAAAACCTCGTCGCTTATACTGAATTTTTCGGCTACTTAACGGGTTTCAATCTCCCGTGGTTTTTAAACGCCCGGCACCTCAAACAAGAAATGATCGATGATAACAAAATCAATACCAACATCCGCAGTGCCTTCGATGTCGCTTTTCCCAGCAAACGCACCGACGAGCAAATCGAAGTGCAATATCTTTTGGCGATTCTCCCCGTCGCCCATCCTGAGAGCAATCAACTCTGGAAATTTTTCTTTAACCAGCTGGGGAATTATAGCACGCCTAATCTCATCGAAGCCTTTGAGTCGGCGGTTTATACCCCCGAGATGTATCGCGAGGCCAAAAATGCGGCGCAGGAACAACATCTGCAACCGGGGACGAAAGAATATTCGGATTTTATGATCACATTTTTCCAGAGCGCCGGGCGATGGACGGGCTTGCATGAGCGCCGGATTGTGGCGATTGAAACCGATAGTAAAAATGCCCTCGCCATGGGCGAACGTGATCCGATGACCGGGGTTTTCCGGGCGAAATTTGTTGGATTGAACGGGAAAGCTTACGCCGAAGAGGAGACCCTCGAGAACAAAAGAGATGTCAGATTTTTTGGCCTGCAACCCTTAACTCCGACGGAATGGGAAAAATTAGGATTTTCTTTCATGCCCACAATGGTTTGGGGCGCAGGCGGTCAAGACGGTCAGTTGCTTCTCATAAAATTTCAAAAGGGAATAATTATAAATGGTTTGAAGGATGGAACGGTTATTTTTAAAGATGCCGACGGAAATACGATCGATCAAGACGAGGCCATCGTTGATGGAAAAATATCTTCGAAGGTCAAAGGTATTGCTTTTACCGACAAGAATGGTTCTTCTAAGGTTTTGGACCCCAGAGGGGCGCATATCAAGGGCCTGGTTTCTATCGGTTTTCAGGAATCGTTAGAGAAATTAGGCTATGACGTCCGGCAGGATTTTGAGTTAATTACTAATCAGAATTTTAGTAATTGGTTGTGCGCCTTTTTAGGGCTTGGAAGCATAACGCAGACCATTGAATTTTCTTCTATCACAAATTCCGATCTTTTTCAGATTGTCACGAAGTTTAAAACCGCCGGCGCTCTTGATGTCTCGTCTCGTTTAAACGACAAGGAAGCACAATCAGAGGCTTCGGGGTTGAAGAATTCTTTGCCCGTGGAGGAAGTGAATGCATTTTCCGGGCGTAAAATAAAAGGTGGGGTTCTCGATGGAAATTATGTTAATGATTTCCAATTGATCTATTCGACTTCTCAGAAAAATGTGGTGGATTTTGCTCTTGAACGAATCAGTACCCCGGAGGGAAAAACAAAGGGAGAAATTCTTGTTTCCCTGACCGGCCAAACCGCCTCCGCTAATACGCAGGGTGTTTATGTTTCGAATCGTAAGATGAGCGCAGAAGCGAGCCAGCAGTTGAATGCACTTGTCGATAAAACTCGAAAAGGGAATGCCCTATCGGAACAAGATATTTTGTCTATGATGCGTGCCGGGGATTTTGAGGCGGGGCTGCTTGAGGCAAAAAATCCGGTTGCCGAAGCAGAACTTTTAGCCTTGGCCACCAGCGGTGATCTCGAGGCGTTGGCGGGTTTCCTGACGATGGCCACGTTAACCAAAGAGCTGGGATCGGCATCGGAAAAATTAACTTATAATGAAGATGTGAAGAAAGTCACCGGGGCCTCGACGTTGTTTTTTGTCTTTAAAGACCCGGATAAAGAAATTTATTTTTCCGAGGTGGCGAGGCATTTGAGTGAGTCATCTTTGCAAGCCGCCAATTTACCCAGAGCCCTTGTTTCTCATCGGAAAGATTCCGGAGAAGGAACAGAAAGCACTCCGAAAAAAAACAGGGGAACCTCAAAGCCCACGGTTGCTTCCAACGCGCCGCCGGTGATCTCCCCCGCCGATGCTTCAGTGGGATCTACAGCGAATCAGAAATTTGGTGCCTGTCGTCACCATGGGAGTGAGAAATGTGATCCTCATGGAGGAGTAGATATTCCCGCTCCGGAAGGAGCTCCCGTTTATGCTGCAATGAAGTACTCTCAAGTGGAAAAAGATGGTTGGGATCCGGGGGGATATGGCGGATGGCGCTTAGTCTTAGTGCATTATGATCGACCGGTTAATGACCCTAACCGAAAACCTATATATAAGACAGGATATTATCATCTCAAGGAAGATCCTGATTTGGATGTTGGCGAAACGCCTCAACAAGGAGAGGTGATCGCTAGCGTCGGGACTACGACCGGTTCTCATCCCGGCGGGCATTTTAAAACCTCCGGCCCGCATTTACATTTTCAGATATGGAAAAATACAGACAAAGGCTGGGTATTGGTAGATCCGGAGACGATGATCGCTGCTGTTTCAAAATCTCGCCCGTTCTTTTTAACTGAGGATGGGAAAAATGCTTATGGAAGCGGAGGAGATGCTGATGGATTGGCCCGGGCCGTAGGGGCTTCGGTGGGAAGAGTCTCTGTCCCCGCCGGTGCCAATGCTCTGCTTGCGATGGCTCCGGCTACGCAGACACCCGCGGGCTCGACGGAAGCTGTTCTTCCTCCCCCGCCGCCCCCCCAACTGGAAGGTTCCCCGGCGGAGTTTGTCAGTGACCTGTTGTTTGGCGGCGCCAAAAGTCTTTATCTTTTTAATATCGTCGGAGGACCACAAGAGGGCGCTGCCGAGGGACTTTCGAAAATCATTTTTCAAGAGAACACCGCTATCCAGGCTCTAGGTCAGGAACAAATGGCCCAGACTTTAAAGATCATGGGCCCGAGATTTATTCTCACGGCCTTGGCTCAATGGAACATCGGCATTGTTTTGACCGAGCAAGAGAAGAAAGATATTTATCAAATGATTGCCGAGCAGGATCGACAGGATGCACAAGTGAATGCCAAGACGGATTTAACGGACGACAAGCTGCTTGAAAAACATTTGGCTTTTGTGCATATTAGAGGCGGAAAAACTTTGGAAGATCTCGCCGACCAGGCCGCCAGAAGAATCCTCGCCAGACTCGGCTTGCCCGAAAATTATGCAGGAGGAAAGAAAGCTAATTTTATTTCACAATTCATGGCCAATTTTTCCGGCTCGAATGAAACCGAGACCGGACTTTTAGACACTTTTGCCGGTGTGGATGGAAGAACACTGGCGACGGGTCGGATGGTATTTGGCGGTCTGCCGGGTGAGAACAGCAACTTTCATTCTTATGCAAAAATTAATCGATCGAAAGGGATTGTCGATAATATTAATTTTATAGGACGATTGGTGCCGGTTTTGGGGGCCAGTGGTTTCAATCCAACCAATAGTCTTCTTCTATTACCTTTTTCAGGAAATAGTTCAGATAATAATCCGCCACAACCAGAGCAAACCGAACCGGAACTCGAAGGCTTAAAAACCACGGCGTCGGTCGAGGCGCTTCCATTTGGTCTTTCGTTGTTTCTTCCTGCTTTAAGAAAATTAGGGGCGCACCGCGAGGGAGATCAGATCCTCATCAAAGGCGGTTTTGATTCCGGCATCCAGATTCAACTTCCCAAAGGCAGCGAGATTACTTTTCCGGAAAACGACTGGGGTTTAAATCCCTTCACCACACCCTTTGAATTGTATGATCATACGATTATTCCTGGCCAGTGGTTGATGGGGAAAGGGTCGGTGTCCCGAGGGAAAGAGGATAACTTGGTTTATAGCAAGGGGCTTAAGGCTTTAACTTTTAATCAAACCACCAATGGTGTTCAGCCCGAAGGCACACAGATTGATACCGACAGTGGATCAACGTTTCGGGCCGATATTAAACGACGAGTGAATCTTGCTTTTATTGCGGATATCGCCAGGCCCATGGAATTTACCGAAAGCGGACGTCTGAAGGGACAACCCGGGGCATTGCGTTATGGTGAAATGACCGGGGCCGACCGGCTGACGAAAGAAATAGCCGAACATTTAGGTCATCCGGAATGGGCTGAGTTTGAGAAAGACGAAAAGGGAAATATCGTCTGGGATCTGGTATTAAATCCCAGCAATAGCCGCAGCTGGGTGGACCAACACGGGAATATTATTATTGAAGGCAGCGGTCAGGGAGTTGGATTAGGCCGATGGTTGATTTCTGAATCGCCGACGAGGATCGATCGTAAATCGGTAAAAAGCGCAGCGCCAGAAAAAGGCGATGATTCGATGGAACTTCCCCCAGGGCAGGTGGCCTGGAAGGTCGGGCGCAAAGCCATCGTCGGGGCCAACGGCGAGGCCACCCCGTTTGCCTGGGACACATCCACGCAAGAAGGCGAATCGTTTCAATTTATTTTGGGCGAAAATAATGTCTTTATGCCGACCAGCCATATGGCCGGCGCGCAATTCCGTCCGATCGACGGACCGATTCCTCTTCGCTGGGGTGATAATTCGGGGATGTTCGCCGCGGGAGATAAAGGAGATTACATTGTTCTCACCAAAAGCGCCGACGGAAAGAAATTTTTCCCTCAGAATGCGATTGCTTATGCCTGGGATTTGCATGGCCGGCGCCCCATGACCGAGGAGGAGAAAAAGAAACCCGAGCTTATTTATGAATCAGCGATGACCTTACTGATCCCTAGCGGTGCACCGGTCGGGGAAGAGGGAATCGTCGTGACGGATGCCCTTAAGAAAAATATGCCTTATTTGTTCCAGGGGCAAGCTCAGTCGATGATGATAGGCACCACACCGCTTTTGATCACTCCATTTTTTGTTAGCAGTTTAAGCGGTTCTGAAAATTTTGAAAATTTTCTAAAATCTTATAAGTGCGGCACCAATGGGTGTGAAGAAAAGAAAATTTCTTTAACCGAAGTGGGTATCTCGCCGGACAACCGGATCGTTTTAAGAGGCAAAAAAGGTGACAATCAGGGGCTGTTTGTTTTTAATAAAGTATCGACCGAACTGAACATTTCAACCGAGGAAGCTTCGAAAATAAGTTCTACGCCGGAAACTCCGGAAGCCGGCAAAGAAGCAACGCTTTCTCCCGACGGAAAATCCGATCCGAAAAAACAAAACCCGGCCGCGCAACAACAAGAACAAGCCCCGAAAAACGCACGATCTATAACCGTTGCTCATAGTGTCCCTGGAAACAAAAATATTTTAGCTTTAGGGGCGACCCCTGAAGATCAGGCGACCGCCAACAAAATCGCCGTCGGCAAGAAACAGCCGGCCCAGGAATTATTTTTCGAAGTGACGCCCACCTTCGGAGGTCTTGTGCCGTTGTGGAATACCCCAGGATCGGTCCTCTATCTCGCCGGAAGCAATGAAAAAAACGGCATCGACTCCGCTCATCCGATTAATACCGACCAGATCATTCAAATCAAAGACGAAGACACGGATCAGGTGAGATCCAAGACCGAGAAGAAACTCGACGTTTATCCCGAGGCCAATGGCGGCATTATGAAACTCGGTTCGCAGATTATCGGGTATGGTCTTTTCGGACGTGGCGCCATGAGTGTTTCGGGACAAGATAATATTTTTAGCTTCAAAGGAAAAGAATTGCGGGTTGCAACGGATTTCTCCGTCGATGGACTATTCAGATGGATCGATGGTTCCGCCAATATCGTTCCCCTCGAAGGCAAGGCCAGGGTCAAAGGAACGATCAAGGATCAAGACGGAAGCAACGGAATGACTTTAAATGATCTCGAAGTCATGGGCGATAAATGGAGCGTGATTGCAACCGGTAAGGGCTCAATTACTCATCCCGCCCCGATTGAAGCGGATTCTAATGGTGGCGGCAGCGGAGAAGATTTGAATCCCAAAAAACCTGCGAGATATCGTCACGAAACCAAGAATGGAAAGACACTGATTACAATCGGTGAGGAGAAAGACGATAGATTTCCGTTTTTGATGGAAGGAAATAATAAATCCGGATATTTTGTTTTAGGCTCGATGGCGATGACCGGGGGGTTCCGAGCGAGGGGGGTGACGATGGCGATTGATAACGAGTCTGCCAGGAGAGAAAACGGCTATCCCACGACTGCTCACTCCCAACCTAATCCGGCCTTTGAAGAACCGTGGAGCGCTCAGGCCGTCGGCGGGCAAGTCAGTCAATACCAGGTTGGTAATCCTTTGGATGAGGCCAGAGTGGCAGCCAGAAGTCAAGGCGTGCGGCAGGTTCAGGTGCGCACAACGCTTTATCGAGACAATGACGGGAAAATAAAAAGAGATGAAATCGGCCAAATTATTGATAGCCAGGGGAAGGTGCTTTATTCCGCCCCGGGAAAAAGAATTCCGTTTGCTCATTTTTCATTTGATCCTTATTTTGATAAAGGTCTAGGTTTTAAAAAAGTTGAAACTTTTGCGTTTGAAGGAGATGAGGGGCGGATGTATTATCAGCCGGATGAACGATCTCCCGTAACAGAGCTAGATAAAGAAGGAAAGAGAAAACCCGTCGTCGGCGAGTTAATTGTGCGTTTTAAAGTTGGAAAAGATAAAGAAACCAATGCCTTAGGTGTTCATCCGCAACTCGACGAAGATGTTTTTACTCCGGAAGGAGTTCATGGTGTTGTTATTCTTGATACCCAAAGGGCTGTAGAGTTTCGACAAACCTGGGCGAACGCTAAGGAGCAGAATAATACTAGGGACCGGCCGCTTATCTTTTGTTCCGATGGAAGTTCATGCTCCTATGTCAAAGCTGTTCAGGTGCTCAATCAAGGAAAACCCAATGAAGATTTTAAAGAAGTCGATGTCTCGGATTTAAGTAAGTTTAATCCGGCGTTGGGTCCGGTTAATTTTCTGAGCTTTAGTATTCCGGTTGCAAACGGCCGTCTCATGATCAATAGCGAACAAGTGAAATTATCTTCGGCCAACGGCCAGGAGGCCCTCGCCGCGATCCAGAAATGGGTGGCGAAAAAAGTGGGTGAAGGCGCTCAAGCCCCGACGGTCACGGACGCGCAAATTCTTAATTGTAATCAGGCGTATTGCGTTATCAATGCCGATACGCAAAGACCGGCCAATACTCCCAAGGAAAAAGCTGTCAGCAAGGAAAATGTACTCCGGGATTATATGGATGAAATTGCTAATAGAGTTAAAACAAAAACACTGACCGAGGAACAAGGACAAAAGATGATTGAAGAGGCAACGCTGGAAAAAGCCCTTGTCTGGAAAACTCAGCGTACACAAGGAACCCCCAATAATCCCGCCGGCAGCGAAAGCGGCGAAGGATTTGTTAATGTGGCCACCAGAGATGTGCATCTCGGTCCCACCCCTTCCCCGACGGATCCGCAAGCCTCCGCCTCAATCCCCGGCCCGAAGGGTGCTGCAAGCAGCGGCGAAGATGTGGTGAACGAAAGAAAAACATTTATTTTAGATTTGCGGACCGGGAAAACGATGTCCTTAGAAGAAGCCAATGCACTAGCATTGTCGTCAGCGGTTCAAAAGATTTTAGAAGCAAATCAAGGGATGTCCCTCGAGGAGGCTAAGCAATTGGCGAAAACTGAGGGTAAAGATAAATTCACCTTGCAAAGGATCGAACATGATCGTAAGACCGGTGAAATCACCTCTAAAATTGATATTCCGGTCACCGAAGATGTCAATGGCGCTAATCTAAATCATCTCATCGGAGCAAAAGGACAATTTCGTTTGCAGGTTCCAGGATTGGAAGCCAGCTATGATTTAGAAACAGGAGAAGCTACTGCAACTAAAAAAATAAATTATGTCTGGGTTACGGGGAAAGTTGATAATATTGTGATGAACTATCGTAAAGAGATCAAAGATGGACAGGTCGTTTATGTTTTGGATAGCAAAGGAGAAAAAATTGTAACCACCTGGGTTACGTTGGATATTCCTTATAATTTATTTGCGCTGACAGGCTATTATATGCAGCCTGGGCAACGGTATCTTACTCTTGACCTCGGGAACAATAATCAGGAAGTTCCCGTCCCGCCTAAGCAAAATATAGAAGTCTTGAACGACGCCACTATTCAGCAATTGAAAAGACAACTGGATAGAAGAGAGATAAGCTTAGCAGATTATAAGACCGGGGTAACAGAGGCTCTTCTCAAAAGATATCAAGCCGACGGTCTACCCTCCAATAACTCTTCGGCCCCATCCGAGTATTTTCTCGAGGAAGGAGAAAATGGTTTGTGGCAAGTTAATGCCCAGGGGACGATCGAGAGAAGAGCTATTAAAAGAAGCTTGGGCGAGGAAGTGAGGACCATTATGCGGGCCGGTGTGGGAGGAGGAGCAAGAGAAGGCGGATATAACGGGATGTTTGCTGAAATTTTGAGGGATTATTTTGGGGTTCCAGCAGATAAGGCCAGAGCTCTAGATTTTGTGACGAACCCCTCGATTGCAGGCCTTGTTACATCGGGAATGGTAGTTACAAAAATAGCAGGTCTAGCTGGAGGGTTGAATTTGTTCCGGGGAGCAACATTCGGTGAAAAGCTTGTGAATGGATATTTACTTTGGGGAACAGTCGGTGGAGGCGCTCATATCTGGGCCGACTCAGGCCGGGATAAAGTGCAGGGAACAGAACGGAGTTGGTCAGATACTGCAATCTCTTTTGGAAGCGGACTTAAAAACGGTGGGATGACAAGCCTGGCGTTTGTCGGGGGGGCAGCAGTGGCAGGAGGTGTTATAAAAGGGATATCGTTAGGCATTGCAAAAATCGCAACTTATTTTGGCGTCACCGGTCTAAGCTCGACGGGATATTTGGCATTAACAACTGGGGCCATAGGAGCAGCTGCGGCTTTAAAGGGATATGGAATAAGTTCTCTTTTACCGGAGAGTTGGCGTCCGGAAAGCACAACTTTGAGAACGGTTATTAATTTTGCCGCCGTGCCAATACTTGTGTATGGTTTGAGTGCATGGAGAGGAGGAGGTCTGTTACCTTATACCCGAATATCTAAAGATTTCGGATCGCTTTTAAATTCACTCAAAATATCTTCTCTTCAATTGCCAGGAGAATACACTGTTTTAGGAACTCTAACTCAAGGAGCACTGATGGGAGGTTTGGTGAACGCCTTTCCCGGATTAGTCGGGACACTTGCCTATACTTATGGTCATGGAGGAGGTTTTACGAATTATGTTTCAAATTTATGGGGGTATGCGAAGAGTGATCAAGCGCAGTCCAAGTTTGCGACTGGAGCGCTGGTCGGTGGGCTCTTAGGTATTGGAAGAGTTTTTGCGAATGCACGCTTTCCTAATTCCTTGGGAAGAACGATTAGTGCGGATAGCTTCGGCGGTTCTCTGGGCTGGCAGCGGTTTTATAATGTGATCAATTATGGCCTTTTGACGACGATTACCGGGTTTGCGGAAAAAGGCGAGTTCGCGAATTTCTTGAATGATTATACGTTGGGATTCATCGCCCGAGATGCCGAAGGCCGAGCCTCCTCGGGAGGAACGCAAAACGCATATAACTACACCCTGGGTCAGGCGGGCTTGAATTTTGCCAAAGGCGGTCTGAGTTATTTAGCCCTGGCCCTGGCGCCGAGATTAATTATGCGCGCCGTCGAGGGAGATGCGGAACTGGGTATTGGAGCCGAAAGAAAAGCAGCAAGATTTCTGACTGAAGGCTCTTTGCCTGCCAGAATTTTAGAGAGTGGTTGGACTAAATTCGGTGGTTATGTTGGTGTAGGTGTCGGCGGTGGTACAGGGTTAGCCGTGCTCGATGCCTGGGCGCACAATAAGAGTTGGAAGGAAGCAGATTTTTACCACGGAATTATAGGGGGACTGGTTTATGGAGGCCTTTGGGGCGGTTGGAAAAACAAATGGTTTCAAGCAATCGTCAGAAACGGCGTCTTCGGCAAAGAACTTGCCAAAGAGCAGATGAGTCTTTTCTCATTCGCAAAAAATCCCGATCTGCCGGCGAAGATAGCGCTGACGAGCGGTGTGGATTTTGCCTTTATCATGCCGGCGTGGGCGGGGCTGGAAGTCCCGGCCCGCGTGGCCTTCGAGGCAGTTTTCAACACCGACCTTTCTTTAGTTGCTAACACCAAAACCTGGGTCGATGCCTACCATCATGATTTCATGCTGGGCCGGCCCCTTTTCACCTTGGGCGGTCAGCAGAAATACGAGAACGGAAAACCGGTGATGCAAGACATCGGTTTCTGGGATTCGATCGTCGGAGTGCACATGCCGCAGGGATTTTTGTCTGGTATGCGAATCGGCGTGCCGCTCTCCGTCGGGCATATGCCTATGTCGGGATTTTTGGGCAGCGCGGATATCGGCGTTGGGGCGGCGATATTTAAGGGGTTGCTGAAACCTCTGGAAAGCATGCCCGGCACAGTGGCTTACTTGACCGGGATCGGCCTGGGATTGGAACATCTCTTCAATAACGAGGGCTCCCGGATCAACGAATTTTATCAGGCCGGCCGGGAAGAAGCGGTTCAAAGAGGAATCGTCGGCGAAGAAAACATTCATCAGTCTGCCAAAGATTATGCTTATAACAAACTCAAAGAAGAATTAGGCGGCGATGATTCCCCGTCTTGGCAATTTGGTCTGTTTGAATTACAAATGACGGCCCAGTCCGAAGCCCGACGGACCGCGGCCTTCTATGGCATCAGTCCGAACTCCGAGAGATTTAAAAATTTAATAGAAAGCTCGGTCCAACAGGTCAGAAGCGAGACCGCCCATTTTATCGCCTTTATCTCTTTGCCGCTCAAACCCTCCACCGCCGCCAAACCGCCGGAGAATGACAAGATGGGCCGGTCGCGATTAAAACCGGGGGAACGCGATATGACCGTCGATGAAATGCGGAATGCCGGTTGGGCGAATGAGTCATTGGCTTTTGGCCAGACAAATTTCTTAACCGACGCTGATTTGGCGGCACACAGAAGTCAGATGAAACAGAATTTACAAGCCGCGGTGCAGGAATATAAAAATGCCAAGGACAGCGGTGATCAGGGCGCCATTGACGCGGCGCGGGGAAATCTTTTGGCCGCTTCCAAAGCCGAACAGCAAAGTCGCGGTCTTGATGTAACTCATCGAGGGATTCGAGAAGAAACTAACCCCGCCGACGGGACGACTCAACTAGTTTATGAAGGAAGCTCGACGATCGAAAAAGGTCTCAATGAACAATCTCAGGAAGGTTATTTCAGGACAGCGGATAATTTTTATCGTGACGCTTATAACGCCGCTTTGACGGCGAATGATGTTCCCGGGCAGTTTGCTGCTTTAAATGCCGCGTCAGATTTAAATGACTTTCGGTTAAATAGCACTCCTAACAATCCTGAGCTTGTGGCAAGAGGGGAGGAACTTTCCCGTCTGACTGCGCCGCAATTAGCGCCGGGAGAAACAGGACAGCTTCCTCATGATCGCCGCCTCGAAAATTTTAACTCTCACGAAGACGCCCGCATTTATCTGGATCAACTCTCCCGCAATCGCCGGACTTTTTCCGTCGAGGATGAACCGATCGAGATGACGGGATTCAGTAAAAATAATAAAATGACTATTAAGAATCTTCTTACCGATATTAAGACATTAGCGGACGCGGTTAAAACCGCACTGGAGGGTCTGGGGGGAGTTAGAGAGAAAGAACAAAATTTAAGACGTCTGCAAAACGATGCCAATGCAACGCCCGAAGACATTGCGACAGCTGAAACAGAATTGCGAGATGCTCAAGCCAATCTCGGGGAACGTCAAAAAGAATATAAAGAGCATGAACGTCAGTTAGATAATGCCATCGCCCGAGCCAAATTTAATTTTAATACGCGCTATTCCACGCTTGGGAATCTTAAATTTTGGGAAGTTCCTTTCAAAGGCACCGCGTTTCTTTTCCGACGGGCCAGACTCGTCAGAGCGCAAGAGCATGAGTCGTACTTGCGGGCGACGGGACAGGTCGATCCAACGAGGGATCGACGACGGGAATTATTTCAACCGATCGCTGATCTTCGCCGCCAAATCAGAGACGCACAGCGAATCATCGAAAGCCCCGCTGCAACCGACGCACAAATTGCCCAGGCCCAACTGCAAAAAGATCAAGCGGAAACAGATTTAGTGCAGAGACTCAGAGGCTTGGTGTCCGGTGAGATGGATCTCAGCTCCGGGGAGCAACGAACGCTTAATAGATTTTTAAGCACACAACAGGAAATTGGAAATGAAGCTTTGATGCTTTCTCTGCGGGCGGCAACCCAAAGTTATTCTTTGCGTGATCGGATTGCGATAAGACTAGGAAGATGGAGCTCGGGGTTGGATACAAGGATTTCGGATATCCGTAGCTCATATCCCTCTTCCGGTCGCTCGGATCAAGGCTCGGCATATATTGTTACCGGAGCCCCGGCTGTTTTAATTTTAAAAGGTATTAAGTTTGGTGTTGATCTTGCCAGCAGAATCGGCAATAAAAATCCTGACCTGTTGAGTCAATATCATGATGCAGTAGCCCGCCAACAACAAGCTTCCCGTGCAGAGCTGGCTTTCTTGTCGGGGATTGTTTTCCAACAAGGCTCGCTGACTCGGACGGAATATCAGCAAGTCAGAGACCGGCAGATCAAAATCGAGATGGTCATGGCCAAGGTCCGAGAAAATCTCGCCGAGCGGGGTGTGCGTAAAGAGTTGAACAAATTTGGATATGATCAAAAAACGATCGACGCTTATATGAGTTTGTATCAAAAAACCAAGGGCGGCACCTCCGGGAGCCGGGCCGATCGGGAGGCGTATGAGGAGGCTAGAACAACAAAAAATGAGAATAAGCAGAAAAAGGATAAAGCTTATCCCGACGGAACAGGTGTCTTTAAGTGGCGAGAGATGAAGAATGCCCGTCAGGACTCGGCTGAGACGCGGCTCAGAGCGGTTCTATCAAAAGAGGCCACAGACTTACAAGAAGCGGATCTGGCCGCTCAAATTTTACGTAATCTCGAAGGTGCAGCCGGGGAAAAGGCTTTTCGCAAAGAATTAGGAAAAACAAATTTATCTCAAGATGAGATTTCGGATTTAATCGGCTTCAGGAAATTTGTTAATAACGGTGGCGATGACCGAAGGGCGGTTGCTCGACTAAAAGAGTTGCGGCAAGCGTTAGAAAAAACCGGTATACCAAAAGAACTGGTTGATGCATTCCTGTCTTTTAAGCGCAGTGTCCTTGGGGAAGGAGATGCGCAGACCGCCTCGGCCAGAGAGAAAGCATTTAAAGAGGCCTTAGAAAAAACAAGTCTGTCAAAGGAAGAAATAAATAGTTTAATGGCGCTTTTAAGATTCAATGTAGATCCTAAAACAGCCCAGGCCAGAGAACAAGCGCTTCGAGATCACTTGGCAACGGTCGATGATAGTGTTCTCTCGCCGGAAGAGAAGGCCAAATTGAAGGTATCTTTAATATGGCTACATTCTTATTATAAATTGGAGAGTCTGAAACTGGCCATGAAACAAAACCTCGCCGAGCGAAAAAAGCCGTGGCAAGATCCTCGAGGGAATTTGAGAGACGGATATTCCCTGGGAGGTAAATATCCCAACGGAGTATGGTTTTTTCAATGGGCCACGCAAAAAAGCAGCATAAAACAGGCCAGGGCCGCGGTGGCAACAGAAAGAATCCATTTGGCGACAGGCTCTGGTGAAACAGGCGATAAAAATATATTTGTGCTTAACTTTGAACCAACAACAGAAACAGTAAAAAGAGTTAACCCTGCGACGGGTAAAGAAGAGGATGTCTCCGTCGAAAAATTCAAAGGGCTGGAGGAAGCGGATCCGAGCCGGCATACGGCGGAACAAATAGATAATGTCATCGTCGATATTCTGCCATTTTTAACAGCCCATCAGAATTTGCGTGGCCTCGAGGCGAAGGTGGGAGAGAAATCTTATAGCCGCAAATGGGGGGGGGCATTAAGCAATTTGGGGCTTTCAAGAACGCAGCGTGTAGATTTAGCTAAAGCAAGGACAGTCATTGCCAGAGGAAGGGATCTTTCGGATGCGGATATTGCAGCAAAATTAGGCGAGGCAGATACTAATTACAATACAGCATTAGAGAATTGGCAGGCCGAGCAATTAAACGTAAATCATTTATCCAACGTCAACGATCCCGGCCGCTTGACCAGACTCCGTTCGCATTTTTGGGGTGGAAAGCCCGCGGAAGTGCAGGCGAAACGCGCCGCCGCTGAGGCGGTAAGGTCGAGAGTCGGCGCCGGTGCCGCGGGACGGGAACCGGGTTCTCCGCAAAGCCAGGCGATCGCGCTTGCCCAAGGAAGATTACTATTCGCCGGCGGTGTGAACGCCAGCCGGCAAGCGATCGGAAGAATCGGACGTTGGACGTCGGAAGGAAGAACAATCCTCCAAAATGTGCGCACACTTCTGGAAAATCGATTCGGCCCCGGCGGAAACGGTACGAGCGGAACCGCCGCCGAAGCCCGTCTAGCTGTCAACACAATCGGTGAAGGCCTGCCCGATCCGAAAGCCGCGGACGCGCAATTACGAACGCTGGCCATGAAAGCCGGAGCAGCGCAATTAAAAGCTGAACGCGATCAAGCTTTGGCTGAGGCAGAACCGCTTGGCTCTGCCCAGCGGGGAAAATTACAGGAGGAAGCCAATGTTTCTCAAGCCGCAGCAGGCGAAGCCATAAAGCAGTTTAGAGATTTAGCGACGAAAAAAGGCATTAATGATAGGCGTGATCCGACTGCACCGCATGAAGCAACCGACCAGGATAAAGTTTTGGAGCAAGGCAGAAGCGCTGCCCAGGCCGCAGAAGACGATCAAGCTGCGGCAGATTTGCTAAGGAAAAAAGGAGAACAAGCGACATCGGCTAATTTAGCCAGAGAAGAGGGACCCGGACTATCCGGGCTGGTCCCCGGGGGCGGGAGATTGATGAGAGCGGGACTGCGATTCGCACGATGGTTGAAATTAGCGGACTCGGGTGATGCCTCGACGACGATGGGCGGAGATTTCGGGTTGTCAGCGCTGTGGAATAGAGCTTTTTCGTGGATGGGGGAAAGATTAGAAAACTTTTTATTAAGAAGAGGCGGCGGTGCCAGGGAAATAAGAGAAGCGATGGTGAACCAGATGACCGTCAATGCCATCGACAGAATAACCGCACAGATTGCCGAAGCAAAAGCCCGTCGCAATTTAGACTCCGCCGAAAATTGGCCGACGATGTGGAGTTATGTCCGGCATCCTGTGTTGGGAGTGAACGGGGTTTTTAACCGGCAGATAAATTTATTGCAACAGAATAATGCGAGTGCATCTAATCTTTTTAATCGGGAACAAGAATTTCAGACGTTGGCTTTGGCGGATTTAAGAACGAGGGAAGAAGGTCTGCAAAACGGTACCGTATCCCCAACGGATGGAAAAGGAGATCTGGCCGATGTCCGACGAGAAATCAACCGCCTGGCCAATAATATGCAAGCTTTAATGGGACAGGTCGAAGAGGCGCATCGCCTGGAAACTGAAATCCATAACGCAACCGGCGACACCAGTAAGCAGCAAGAAAAGTTGGATGCCGTGAGAGTGCAAATCCGAAAGCTGGGCGGAGCAGATATCAATGTCGGGAGTTTATTGGATCATGTCCGAGATCATTTGGCCGCAGCCCGGGCCGCGGATAATGCCATTACCAAACAATTGACGGATTTAAAAACTGATCAAACGAATTTGTCGGCCCAAAGCCCGAGTCTGGTATTTAGATTTTTGAATCGGGCGAGTCGGGTAATGTTTACGTATTTTTTTATGTCGACAAAAAATTTGGGCGTGGAATTCTTCCCCAGAACCCAGGCCAAACTCGATTATACCAAAGCGCTGGTTCGCCGGATGGGGACACAAAATGATACGCAGGCCAATAATGCCGTCGATCAAGCCAATGACCGGCTGACATATTATAAGGAACTTGACCAGAGCCGGACCGGAATGTTTTGGTTCTTGACGTCGACCGGAAGGGATATTCACAGCCGGACGAAAAGTATTTTGGAAAAGATTTATGGAAAAGATGGCCGTGGCGGCGGTACCATCGAGGCCAACAGAAATGCATTGAATCCGATCACCGATCAAGCGGTCCGGGCTCAGGCCGCTTCCGTCGTAAACTTAGAGGCGCAAGCTCAAAAGAATCCGACCCAAGCCACCCAAGATGCCGCCCGTGACGCTCGCAGGAAATTGATGACACTCGTAGCAAATAAAGGATTGGATGCCAATAGTATCGAAGGTCAAGTCGCGATTGCTCTTCAAGTTCAAGTCGAGCATGCTAACAACATGGACTTACTGGCTCATGCCAGAACTACTCGTGATCGCGTCAATCAAGAAAGAGCCCCGGCCTTTGTGATGCCGATCATCGCTCGAATCGCTCGAGGGCTGAGACTGGACATCGCAAAAACCAGTCAGGAGAGAATCAATGTCCGGGAAAAAATTATTGACCAGATCGGTACGGAAGGTGATCAGCGACGAGCGGCTGAGTTAAATGAAAAAAGCGCCCGAAATGATTTAAAGCTCGCCGAGAATAGCAATGGTTTTTTTACGGGATTGGTCCATCCGATATTAGGGAAGAAGGGTGTATTAGACAAGGAACAAGCAATATTGAATGAACGTTTTGGTTCGGACGGAACCGCCGGGAAAGTCATTAAAGAAGAGCGAAAATTTAATACCCCCGAATTGGCAGCCCATATTAAAGAAGCAGATCAATTGGTCGAAGACATTGCCAACGAAAACGATAGTAAGAAAAAAGCAGAGTTAGAACAAAAATTGAATGATATCGGAACAAAGATTCAACAATTATCGACGGGAAACGCTGATTTTAATCTCTGGCTGGCCGCAAAAAAAGCAGATATGACAGTAGCGGATCGGTTGAAAAAATTGCAGAGCGCCCGGACCGAATTAGCCAATGCCCAATGGCGTGGGGTTGGAATAAAAAATCTTGCCGTCGCCCGCGGAGGCGTTCGAGCCGCTATCTGGGAAAAATTGAACGCCCTCGTCGCTAATAATGACGTTAATGACGCCAGATTCGTCGCTGCCCAAAATGGTGTGGCAGATGCGCTGGAAGCCCTCGCCGGAGCACAGGCAAGAAGCGACTTGAACAGCAATACTCGTTGGCATTGGCCTTCGGAAAGAGGAATCATGCGCGCCGAGGGTAGAATACGTATCGCCGAGGTTTATGGTGAAGATGGTTTAAGTGAAAATAAATTGGAACTGGAACATCAGCTAGCCGAAACCGGTCTGACGCCGGAAGCCACTCAGGTAGCCGAAGCCGCAGCCAGCTTGAAAAAACATCAAGAAGATCGAACATCTTTGACTGATCAACTCACAAAAGAAAACGCTAGATCAACCCGTGATGATTTAGCCATCACGGCATTAGAAAGTAGCATAAAAACAAAAGATGGTCTCATCAAAGATGCCGAGCAAAAGCTTCAAACTGCAGAAACAAATTTAAAAATTAAAGCCGAACAATTAAAACCAAATCAACAAGAAGCGGAGAGATTAGTTACCTCAGCGACCTGGCTGGCAACAGAGACAAGAGACTCAACTCAACGATACAACGCGGGGCGCGATGCCATCCGAAATTTTTATCGAGACCAGATTAAAGAACGCGGGAAGTATATCAACCTGATCGCCCGAGCCCAGCAAAGCGACATGAATTTAACGCGGGAGATTAACGTACTTAAGGGAAGAAGAAAAGCTTTAGATCAAGCCCTCGGTGAAGAAGATATTGTTTCTGCCCGAGAGAAGTACAGTAAAGCGAAGGTGCGTCTTCAAGATAAATTAGGAGAACTTGTCAACTTTGATCTTCGTCAAGTGTCTGGAAGAGATAGAGACAAAGCAAAACAATTAAGAGAAGAAATCAAGCAGGCGAAGGAACAAGAAATCAATCACGTGATTACGCCCGAGGAAGCACAGGCAAAAGTGGAAGCCGCGGCCCAACAACTCAATGAGCTTGCCGTTGCCCCCCGCCGATCTCTCGCCTCGAGGATATTAAATGGAGAACACGGCATTGACGAAACGGGTAACAGCGTGATGGTCTCCTCCAACGGCGGACAATCTGCGGTTTCCGATTCCGAAACCTCGACCCAGATTCAGATTATGGATGAAATCATCGACGCCCGAGGCACCGAAGCTGATCGTCCGGATATTCTTTTTATGACGATGAGGCCAGGGGAAACCAGAGAGGCTACAATTAATTCAACTCGGCATTTGGCTACGAAAGGACGTCTAGAGGCTACAAAAGTTAGATTAGAAAGTGAAAAGAGTTTATTAGAAAGTCAGGGCAAATTTGCAGAGGCGCAAATAAAAGTGGAAAATATTCAACGCATCGATAGAGCCATTGCAAAAATTGAAGGACGCCTAACTACTCCCGGAGGAAAATTACAACTTTCTACTTTTGTTGCGAAGAAAGGAACTACAAGGTATGACGAAGCGATAGATTATGTTTCCGACGCTAACGACATCCGATTTTTCTATATCGAACCGGAAGTGCAGCGGAATTTCCATCAACCCGGGCTGGGATATATGACGACGGAGGTGAACACTACCGGTCAACTTTTATCAACAGCCCCGCGGACCTTCAGCGCCGCGTTGATTCAGCGGGACACCGTTGCCGGAACTAGCTCATTGCGCAAAGACGCCAAAAAAGCCATCGGCCACGAATTTGTTGAACTAAGCACCTTACGCCAATTTTTAGAAATTAATCCCAATCAGGCCCTGGACTCTCGCCTCGCCGAGCTCGCGCACGACCGGATGGCGGAAGATCCCAAGTACAAAAAATTCGCCTACGACGATGTGACGCCCCAACGCGATCTTTCCCCGAGGGAGATAAATCGTTATCGGGCCGTTCAACAATTTTATAAGGATCATAATATTAATGATTACATTACGGATGAAAAAGAAAAAGCTAGCATTAGCGCCATGCAAGATTTGATCGAAAAAGTTCTCGAAGATAATAAAGATCCAAACGGTAAAACAAAGGTTGATGTATTTGGAGATCCTGATCAAATCCGGGGCATCGCGATCCTTTCCGCCGGAGAAGACGGTCCGCATCGCCAGGAATATTTAGAGTTGAAGTCAGAAATGGATGCATTGATTAAACAAAGAGACGCATTTGAGAAAGCCGGAAATATAAGCGCAGCAGCCAGGATTCAAAGAAAGATCGATGCAGCTTATGATCCAGTTTCCTTTCAATATGGTTGGAACAGAAACGATAGTGGTAGAGCAACTTTACCGTCAAAACTGTTTAATATCGTTGAACGAGTGACCGGCATGACTTTTGTAAAGGGTACCGGCGGAGGTAAAACGTTCATTCAATCGACCAGTGCAGCATTCACCGGGATTGAAGAAAGAATTCATAACCCGAAAGTAAGAAATTCTTATACCATGATCGCTACCCCAAGTGAAAAAGTAACTCGCGAATATTCCGAAGATCCAACATTCATCGCTGCTGCCGAGGGTGCTGGAATAATGAGAAGTTATGAGAATAAGATAAAAGACATAACACAATTTAAGATTGCCTTTAAAACCAACCGTGGGGTTGAGGAATATGATCTTGATCAAAATGGAAAAGTTCAATTTGATGATTCTGTGAACAGAAAGGGTCCCAAATTAAAGCTTGCAGACAACCCAGATTTAACGAAGTTTGATATTATTGTTACCGAGCAAAATAAAGTTTTCCAAATGACCCGTCTGGACAATGGGAAAGATGACAATGCATTTTTGAAAAAGTTTATTTACGATCCGAATGGCGACAACGGCAACCGCATTTTTATCGATGACGTGCAAGTCGCGGCGTTGTCGCCGGGGATTTTGTATTCGGCGCATATGCCCCTTTCTGCGTTAAGGAATTTAAGTGAAAAGCGTTATGATGAGGGGATGCAATTTATGGCGCTTTTGGATGTGGCGGCGCAGAAGATCGGCGAGCTGGTTAAAATAGGGCAGAAAAACGGCGAAGATGTATTGGTCCGCAATGTGCGTCCCGTTGGAGAAGGACAAGATGAAGAACGTTATGAATTGAATAACAAAGTCGTTAAGGCGTTGGTGGAAGAGATCAAAGGAGAGGCGCTTAATAAAATTTCTGAATACATGGCAGAAGATTTAGAGACGGCGATCAATCTTTTCGGTCAGCATTTAAGAAGCCGCGAAGGAGAAGATTTATATTTGCGTGTCCGTCAGGGAAGCCGCACCGGAACCGTCGCCATTCATGATGAAACAACCGGTGTCATGCAGGTCATCTGGGATGATCAACCCAACCGGGTTGACACGACCCGTTATAGTTGGGATGGAAGAAACGGTCTGGAGGCAGTTGAGGTGGCAGGCTTTGCCATTGCCCATCGGGGTATTTCGCAGCCGCAGCACGTCTATAGTCAAGCACTACTTGCCTCCATGGTCTCTTTGTATTTCACCCGCGAGGCTGGTGAGCATAACCGCCAGGCCCGGTTGGAGTCAGCCCTCGAGAATCAACTTAGGACGGAAGGCGAGCAGGTTAATTTAAAATCGCTGGTGGATTTTGTTCATCCGGAGGCCATCATCAATTTTTCCGGAACCCCGACGGAAGAAACCTTGAAACGATTGGGATTTAATGTGAATACAATTGAATCTGGCGGCAAGCTCGTTATGCTCGGAAAAAAATCCGACATCCGTCTGCATGATGTGGAATTCAGAGATTATAAACGCGGGGACGCCGAGCCGGTTATAGAAGAAGCCATGAGTTCGATCCGTACTCCGGATAGAGCGACAGTGGGCCATCACGATCAAGACGATAACGGCAAGTGGAATCCGGTTACGTATGAAGAAAGCCACATCCTTATTGACACCTCTGATGCCAATATGGTGACGCGGATTGCCGACGGGATCCGTACACAGTTAAATCAAGAGCGAGCCAATAATTCTCGCGCTGCCCGCACCCGGGTCTTTGAAATCATCGGCGCCACCCCGGAGATCATGGAGGCCAGATATAAAGAGGCTGAAGATTTTATTAAAGCCCAGAATGATCCTTCCCTTCGAGAAGATCAACGCGGGATTGCGATTGTCGTCGTGACCAGTATGTCGCACGGTTCCAATATGCTCAAAGGTCAATTCGGCGTTAAGTTAATCAGCACCAAACCTGATAATGCGATTAACTTTGCGCAGTTCATGGGTCGCGCCTCCCGGCTCGAAGATCGGGTGGAATGGAAACGCGATGCTCAGCGCGGTCTGCGGGTTGGAAAACTAGTGATCTTCTATGATCCGGAGGATATTTCAACGGTTTCTTCCGACGGACGGTTGCATCGAGAAGAATTGTACAGAGCCTTCCTTGATCATGGAAATCCGGAGAGGCCGGATCTTGATCATACGATTGTAGAAGGTCAGGAGGTTCTTTTAGAGGCGGCCCACCAGAAAAATGAGGTGGATCAAGCGCAGGGAATTATCCATATGTTCGCCCGTGAAGCCCAGGTGGAAGAACAAAATCAAATTTTAAATAAGATTGCCAAACGTTGGGGCGGGGGAGTTGAAGAAAATCTTGCGCAGACCCTCAGTCGCAGCATCATCGAAGCCAATCCGTCACTGGCGCCGCCGGTAGTTCAGCTTCCGTGGAACCCCTTTATACAAAATCCGCAAATCTTTGGTCCCGTGATTCCCGGCCCGGGACTCCCTCAAATTTCAACAAATTTAAATTCTATATTTTCCCCCGGCGTTTTACCCACCGACCCGGTTGTTCAATTCATCAATCAAATGTTTACCCGGCGCTCGGGTGAAGACGCTACCTTGGAAAATGTGTTGGCGAATGTTGTTCTCAATCCTCAACGAGGACTGGTTAAAACCAACCTTCTGACCGGTCAGTTGAATGGAGAATTCACCAGACTGGGCCGCGATCTTCAAGCCGCGGTAGAAGCAGAGCCGCACCGCTCGCTCGTCGACACCATGCGCACCCTCGGCGATCGACAACAAAATTATATACCTTCGAGGTCGGGTTTTTGGTATCGCAACAGTCCTGAATCAGGCGCAGATCGTGTCCATATTTTTGTGGGAGAAGACCTCGGCGATTTTACGTTGAACGAAGTTATTTATAATACAAATGGCGTAGGGACTCAGGACAAATATGGTTATCAAGTGACGTTCCACGACGATCGCAGCCAGATGGCTACTGCTCTGCGCCTTCAGGGAATCCTCCAGGGTGGCAGCGGAAATTCCGGGATTATCGCCAAACTCGGTGCGCAAACCGGTATTGGACTGGATCAATTCCAGGTTGCTGGTTTATCGGCTACCCATGTATTTGAAGGAGCGTTTTTAAGAGATTTCAATAATTTTGTGTTGGAGCAAGCCTTCAACAAACCAAATGGTGCAAGGACCATTAACCCCATCGCTGGGGCCCAAAACGTGTACGCCCAGGCGGCGCAGGATTTGTTGCAGCGATTAACAGATTTAAGAAATAGAACGAACGGCCAGAGCTCTTTTGAATTTATTCCCGTCGGCGGTGGAAATTCTTCCAAAACCGTTCTTATTGACAATGGCATAATCAGATTTCAGCCGCAAGGATCAAGCAGCCCAGTTGATGTCAATTTAGATGAGATGATTGGTTATTTACAAAACGCCTTAGATCAAACTAATCAGCAACACCACATCTATTACGATCCCGGCATCACCCGACTTTTTCAGAAAGCGGCTTTGAAAGAATTTTTGACGCAAAGTTCTCCATTGCTTTATCAAGGATTAATCCCAATCGATTTACAAGGCAACACCCGATTGCGAGTGGCCACCGCTCTGGCGATGTATAACAATCCGTTGATGCTGCATAAAGGCCATGGCGGTGATGTTCGGGGACATAACGAACAAAATATCTACGCCACCGCCGAGACCAGGGCGCCTCTCTCAAAAATATTCGGATCAACCGTTGCCGCGAGTTTGGCGGGACAGAGAGAATCCCAAAAATTATCTTTTGCCCTTGAGCATGAAATCAATTCCCTGTTAAATCCACACATTTCCGACGCTGCCAACAAAGAGACCCAGCAGGTTTTATTTGCGATTTTAAATAACGGGGCCATGAATCAGTGGAAGGACGACGGCGGACAACCGCCTCCGACGAATTTTAACCCTCCTCCCTCGGGGAGCGGCCCTCCACCTTCTCCCCTCCCCGGCGGTGGCAGTTATCATTGGAACGGCAACACCCCTGATAGATCTCATACTGAGCCCCAATGGAGAACTTGGGCTGTAGAAGTTGCTCAGCGGACAAGTTCTCATATGGACTTTAGTGATTTGGCGACACAGATGGCCGGTGATCCTTCGACTTCGGTGGCAGACAAAGTCAGAATTGCCAATATGTTTACGAGGTTTAGTCAGGATAATGCTTTTTCTGGTGTAAGACAGCAGTTGAAGGATTTTGCGGATACGTTATCGAATAGCTGTTCTTCCTGCACCTGGAAAGCCCCGGTCCAAGCTGCCGTCGAGTTAATCAAAAATAAAATGACCCAATTGAGAATTTGGAACGGCAGCAATCAGAGCGCCCAGCAATTGGCCGACGCCACGTACCATGAGTTGTGGTTGGATAAAGTTCCCGACGACGGAGGTTTTGTAACGACGGCCGCAGTTAACCAGAAGACCGTTGCTTTAGTCGCGAGCCTGGCGACTCAAATAAACAATATGAAGGGGCAAGCCATGACCCCTGAGATGCGAATTCAGGTGGCGGCTTTAGAGAAGGTCAGAGAAAAAATTCAAGAGTCTGCCGTTCTCGCCAAGAATGAAATAGAATTTCAAAATAATCAATTAGATCTTCTCCGAGGGGGTTTTAATGCCCGGGATTATGTTTACAATAAAGCTCAAGAACAAATGACCCAAGGCCATTGGCAGGACGCTGAAAATCTTTTGAATGGCCGCCGTCAAGAGTTGATAGATTATCGGGCGAACCATCTCGGCCAATTTACCCGTCAGGATAAATATATTCAAGCCAAACAAATGATCGATCAAGCCCTGGCCGAAACCGAAAATAAAATAGCCGCGCTCTCCAGCGCCCGCAGCCAACAAACCCTCGTCCAAAACGCCGACGCTGCGTCGGAGGCCATTCGTTTGGCCTCTGAAGAAGCGCAGGCACATCACGAAGACTATTCTTTCAGTCTTCCAGAGACTCTTCATCCCGACGAGGCGCCGGACTATCGCACTGCGAATGCAGTCCAACAAGCTCAAACATCTCAAGATTTAAAACCGCTGATCGATCAATTTATTGATCTGAGTACGGGACGCAGTATATCTCAAAGTCAAGCCATAAAAGAGAGCGGCGAACAACCTAAAATTGCAGGGGAACATAGGGATCACGCTAATAACATTCGTGATCAAATGCGCAATGGTTTAGCAAGTGGTCAGGTGATTGAATTAACAGATGCTGATGATACTCGTCCTGGAGATGTATGGATTGTCGATAATCAAAAAACATATGTTGTGCACGAGGTAAATAGTGGAGTTCCTGTTTTTGTTTATAGCCCAATGCAATTTAACCCTGCGGATGTCCGTTTGGTTTCCCAAGGAACAGCGACAAATCTGAAAGATGTAATGAGTCGATCTCAACGTCTGAGGGTACGGGAATATTTGGGAGAACCGAGTGCGCCGACTCCTTCTACTCTGCTCGCCGACCATTCTCCAGCTTCAACAGATCATCGAGAAGAAATCGCCTCTCAGAGTCTGGCCGAATCCATGAGAGATATTCAGAATATCCAGCGAACGATTCAGGACGCTCGAACAAAATCAGCTAGCCCCGAAACCGCGAGCGCTTATGCAAATGCCGGCGAGCAATTACAGAGGTTAATCCATACTTCAGACTCTTTAGTGGTATTTAACTCCATCCAGAATGTACTTGATCAACCAATGGCCAACAGTTTGCCTAATCGAAATGCTTTAATACTATCATTAGCGGATAGACTGGGAAGTTTGGGAATTTTACCGGAAGGATTGAATATTAATTCTCCGAGGGGCTCAGAAATGTTTCGTGTACCAGATGGGAGAACCGAATATTTATTCCATACAGATGGAACTATACATTGGAATGATAGACTCGCTACGCGTCCAGATATCATTATTAAAAAAGGTGACGCCTTTGTTGGTTTTAGTTTTACACCCAATGTTCGATTGGGACTTATCGACGAGGGGATGAGGCAGCTTGAGCATAGATTCAATACCCAATTAACCGATAATCCACAAGACACAGCGACAGCTGAATATTATGTGCAGAGCATGGAAATATTGTTGGGAAGCATTTCAGAAACCACCTCATATCAACAAGGAATTCTTAATAACGCCCGTCAAAAACTTGCCAGTGCCCCTGTCTCAGCTTTAACCCACGACGTAAAGCCTCTTCCAACGTCCGGGCCCGTATTGATTGCACCGCAGAATCAACAGATGGCAATGGCTGTCCGTTATTACCACAATGCTATGGAAACGTTATATGCAGAGGCAGTGGATGGTTCTCGGCATCCTATACAAAAAGTATTCCAAATTCATCCTAATGGCCAAGAGTTTGTACTCAATGACGGAAGTACAATCACCATTTCGGCCGTTCAACGGATATTAAATGAAAATGGCGAAGTGGTGTATGACCGGACATCGAATGGTCATACAGCTGCACTCGTCGAGACACCAACCCATCAGCCAGCAGAGCACACTGAACCGGCCGGCGATCAAGCTCGTCGGCAGGCACAAACATTATCTGCGCAACTCCCTGACTTAGAAGCAAAGGCTCAACAGAGTCGCGTTGCAGCTGACGCCCAACGAAATAGTGACTTAGCACAGAAACGAAGAGATATTGCAGAGTTAGAGGCGCAAAGAAAACCGGTCACTGCTCCGGTTGCTCCGAGCACAACGAGGTCGCAAGGTTTACTAACAAATTTAAGTTATGATGTCCAACAAGCCGTGGAGTTACCTGAAAAGGTTCGTTTGGGAGAAATTTCTTTATCGGGCAGAGAGCAGAGAAAATTTGAAATAGCTATCAATGCCTTAGAAAACTGGAAAAATGTTCGGGATGAGGCAATGAATTTTCTTTCTTCCCGATTCTCCTTAACGAAGAAAATCTTTTCCCAAAAATTTACAGCGGATCAAAGAAATATTTTAGTGAACAGCTTTAAAGAGATATATACAAATAATAATTTTGTACATAATATCGAAGCATTTAGGAGAGGGTTGGAAGTTTTTAAGGATCGCAAGGATGGGAAAGAATTTAGAGATATCTTAGTCCGCATGGAAAAAACTGCTCGGGAACTTGCAGATGCTATTGAAGGAAGGGAACAGGTTTTATACAGCCGCACTCAGCACGGAGCTTTACAGGCGGTCATGGATATTTCTTATGTCCCGGGAAAATATTGGAAATATGGATCTGTCGTAGATGACCCCAAGTTTAGTCTTCCCCTTGTTAGCGGTGTTTCAAGAGTTATTAAAGACATGGAACACGTTGTTGATATAAGAAGCTTTGAGCCGGAAGAACTAGCTGCCATTATCAATATTAAAGATAGAAGATCTCCTCGAGCTTATTATCAATATATGAGTGCGGGAGCCCCGGGCTCCTTAGCGGATAAACGAAATCAATTGGCAAAAATTCTTTTAAACGAAAACTCAAGCGGATATTCTACCGCAGAGAATTTCAACTATTATGCCTTTAGGGATTTTGTTAGAGAATTCAGAAAAGATTTGGATAGTATCCCGGAACTCCATGGAGTGAACATCCACCCTGCTCTCATGGCGCAATTTATTCAATTAGCTTACTTGGCCCAAGACCAAATTCCTCTCTTAAGCACACAACCGTCTAATAGCGGATTAAATTTAGAGACTAAAGATGCGCTGTTAAATGCCCTTTCGGCCGTGATCTATTCTAATCATTATTCGTTGACGGGCTCTTTATTAGAAATGGAAAAAGAGGGAATTCCTACCCAAGATCCTGAAAGCTATAATCAGAAAGTCGAGATGTTGGCCAATCTCTATGATCTGGCCGTGAGGGTTAAAAAGGCCAATAATGATATGCCGGTAACCGATGACGCAAGTAATCGCATGGGAAGGTTGTCTTCTTGGATAATGGACGTCCTGGCTAAAACCCAAAGTCCTCCGGAAGACATTGAAGCCGCAGGATTCGTTTATCTTCACAGGCTCCTCCATTTTGAGGATGCAGAATTTAAAAGAGCCCGCGATGAGCTTGCTTTGCGAAGAGCTTCTGCGCAATCAACCCAAAATATTCCCGCGGCGCCTTCTATTGACCAGACTAATTTAGAAGCAAGAATTCATACTATATCCGCAGAAATAGCGCAGTTAGAAAATGCGAGTTTACCTCTAACTCAAGAGGAGATTACTTTAAATCAAACCAGACAAGAAATTCAACGTCTAGAAACAGTTGCCGGCGGAACAAATACTGTCGCGGCGTTAGATCTTTCTCCTGTAACTCCTTCGGTTATTGTAACTCCCTCGCCGGTAGTTCCGGATTTATCGCCGAGCACGCCAGCTATTCTTACTCCCGACGCTTTGCCTCTGACTTCGGCGTTGACTGCTCAAGAGCATATCGCGCGCGGTAAAGCTTTCCATGAGGCTCGTGAATTTGAGAATGCCATTGATGCGTTTAGCAAAGCAATCAATCTTGATTCTCATAATGCTAAAGGATATGCACAGCGTTACTGGTCATTAAGACGACTTGGACGGTATGAGGAAGCATTGGAAGATATAAAGAGAGCTAAAGATTTAGAACCAGATAGAATGACACATTACGTAAATCTGGCAGATACTTATGACAGTTTAGGGAAGATTCCTCAAGCGATAGAAGTTTTAACCAAATCTGCCCAATTATTTCCGGGAAATCGAAGCAGAGTTGATTTTAGTTTAGCGGAGTTATATAGGAAAATCGGTCAATATGAACCAGCGTTTCAGTTGATGGATGGGATAATTGCTAATCGTCCGTCGGCAACAGGTTATTGGCAACGAGGTAGAATTTA
>Ga0209515_10001994_pt1 | contig 32408 bp, 30 predicted proteins | sample Subgroupgradi54m_FD_187454 | JGI IMG/M metagenome (GOLD analysis project Ga0209515, IMG submission 187454) | Subsurface groundwater microbial communities from S. Glens Falls, New York, USA - GMW60B uncontaminated upgradient, 5.4 m (SPAdes)... ... | reverse complement strand
CGTTGTCATCGCGACGGCTCTCCTCTTCTTGCCGGCCACGTCGACGCCGCAGGGATCGTCGAAGACGACGTCGCCGGCAAAGGCGGCAAACACGTCGGCGTCAGGGACGACCAAAAACGCGCCGGCCGTCAATGACCAGCCGGGCTGGTCCGAAACGATCAGAAGCCCCAGGTGACCTGGGCGAACAGCCGGTTATCCGTATATTTCGTCGTGCCGGCGGTGGTGATGTTGGCCCCGGAATAAGTCTGCTTCTGGCTGTATTCCAGCGAGAGACGGGCGCCACTCCGCTCGGTCTGGTAGAGCATCATGTTGAAGCCAAGCAGCACCATCGACACCTCGTTTTTGCCGATGTCCGTGTTGGGATCGAGCCGGTCGTAGCGGGCGAAAACCCCGTAGCTATCGTTGAAGTTGTAATCCAGGATCCCGTAGTAGCCTGCATTGCTCGCCTGGCTGCCGGCGGCGTTGATCGTCTCTTCGCCCGTGAAGTAGGCGCCAACCAACCGCCAGTTGTCGCGAATGTAACGGCCCATGAGACCGGTGCGGTAGAAATCGTTCTTGTAAAGCAGGGCCGTGGAAAAGTCCTGCTTCGCGGTGTAGACGGAGAACTTGCCTTTGTAGTAGAAAGCGCCGACCGCGGACTCGTTCTCGTCGAATTTCACCAGCGCCGAGGCAAAGACGTCCTTGTGGTTGTCGGCATCGATCGAGTTGGTGGTCGAGGTATCTGAGCCGTTCAGGATGCCGGCGGCCAGCTCGTAGTGCTTGGCGTTCAGCTTGGCGTCCATGCCCTGCTGGCGGCTGAAAGGCCGGTAGGTGTTGGCGTTGCCGGCCAGGGATTCGTTCAGCACGATGGCGCGCTGTTCGGCACTGCGGGCGCCCACGCCGAAGACGTGGAGGATCTCGGGCAGGATTTCGCCGGCGCGAATGGCCAGGAACATCTCGCCCGCGTCATCGAGCGGGTGGTTGTACTGGAGGAAGGCCTCGGCGAGCTTCTTGCGGGAGGCGTCGCCCTGAACCACGTTGGCGCCGGAGGTCGCGCCCGTGTTTTCGCTGAGATAGAGCTCGGTGAAATACGAGAAGCGGTCCGCCAGGGCGCCACCGGTGTAGAGCGAGAAAGAGTGCTGCTCGAAGTTGGACCTCGGCTTCTGCGTGTTGGCGAGGCCGGTGCGGGCGTCGTCGAGCTGGTCGGCGAAGGCGCGGCCCTTCCAGACGAAGCTGATATAGTTGTCCCACTTCATGTCGTCCGAGGTGACCTTGAGGGCCTCAGCGCGATGGCCGTTCTTGAGAAAATCAAGGCCGGTTTTGGTCAATTGCATCGTCGGGGTGGCGTGGCAACTGTTGCAGGACGTGCCGGCCTGGCGGGACCAGGCGGGAATGGCGAAGGTCGTCGCGGGCGCGAGGAGCGCGAGGACGAGCAAGGCGGAGTAATGTTGGGTTTTCATGGTTTGGTTTGGGTGGGAATGGTTTCTTTGCCGTTGGCCGGGTAGTCCTTGAGCCAGGACAGATCGATGGTTTTGGCCTGGCGCTTTTCCTTCTGCTCCAGGAGCCATTTGCCTCGTTCCACCATTGGCTCGTTTTTCTTGGGCTTCTCGTTGACGTGGCAGGAGGTGCAGGACGTTACCCCGGCATCGAAGGCGCGGGCCTTTTTGTTGTAGGCCAGCTTGGCCTGGACGGGAGAGCACAGCAGCGCGGTAAACGCGCCGAGGGCTCCGATCTGCAGTAGTCGTTTGATTTTCATGGCTGGTAGGGTGCTCACCATGGAGCTTGCGCGACGGTCGGCGCCTGGGTGCGGGCGCTCATGGTCCGAGCAACAGCGGTGAGGTTCATTGCGGGATTATGCTCCCGCCCGGGGCACAAAACCGTGACGGCCGGATTACAGTTTTGTAATCCGGCCGTCACAGGGGCTGCCGCTAGCCCGCATTTCGCTGCAAAGTTCGTCGATACCCCGCCGCTCACGCACGCAAACAGACCAACAAAGCACTTGGAGTATGAAATATGCGGGCTAAACGCAGGCTGCCGCCGCGCCCGGTTTAACAGCTTAATCCCACATCCGCCGTTCCGACGGCGCGCCGATCCCGGCTTACCTCACAAGACGCCGGCGAGCAGACCGAGTCCGACGAGAAAGAGCATCACGCCGACCACCCGCTGCAATCCGGCCATCGTCATTTTCTTCAGGTGGCGGTTGCCCCAATATGCGCCCGCAAAGGCCGCCGCGACGGCGGCGAGAAGCAGGCCGTAATTGAGGTTGTGGTGGGACGCGAGCAAGGTCCGGGAATAAAGTCCCAGCCGGGTGACATCGATGAGGCACGCGATCACGATCCCGGTGCCGATAAACGCCTCTTTCGACAAGCCGGCCTTGGTGAGGAAGGCGGCGCGCAGGGCCCCTTGGTTGCCGGACAGGCCGCCGAAGAAGCCGCTCAATACGCCGCCCAACGGCAGCCATTTGGGATCGAAGGACTTTCCCTTTAAAGCGGGGGACGATTCCACCAACGTGAAACCGATCAAGAGCACTCCGATCGCGGACTTGACCGGCGTCACGGCGAACGTCCGTCCGGCCAGTTGATAGTCGAAGCAAGCCGGCAGGTTGGCGAGCGCCCCGAGCAGCCACGCGCCGGCGAAAGCCCCGCCGATGGCGGGCAACCCGAAACGCAACACGGCGGCCCGGTTCGCCTCCCGCCCGGCCAGACCCAGTTTGAACAGGCTGTTCGAGAAATGCACGACCGCGGTCATCGCCACGGCCAGCTCGACCGGGAAAAAGAGGGCGAAGGCCGGCAGCAGGAGGGTTCCCAAGCCGAAGCCGGAAAAGAACGTCAGGGCCGAGGCCAAACCGGCGACCAAACAGATAACGAGGTAGGTCATGGTTTATACCGTCTACCGGCTCGATGGGACGGGATCAAGAGGCCTTCCCGAAAGGAACAGCGCGGGCCTTGTCGTCAACGGCGGCCCGGTCGCTGAACAACCCGGCCGTCACGGTGGCGAGGGTGCCGAGGAAGGTCCGGCGGGTCGCGGGCGTTTTCATGGTTCGATTTCCTGTGTTTCGGCGTCGCGGTGGAAGATGCGGTAGAGAGCCGGAAGCACGAGCAGCGTGAGGGCCGGTGGAACGGGCGATGCCGCCGATGACGACGGTGGCAAGCGGGCGCTGGACCTCGGCGCAGGTTGTCGTTCGCCCGGGTGGAAGGAGCGAAGGGTCAATGCCCTGCGCAGGTGCAGGCGTATTCCGCGTGCTGGCACTCGCCGCAGGTCGCAAGGTTGAGATCCACGCGGAAGTTTTTCGGCTTCGCCTCCGTACTGGCGCGGGTTTGCACCACCACTCGGTAAGGTGCGCCTTCTGGCAGCGCTTGCCGTGAAACGAACCCGGTAGGGGTTTTCTCCAGATCGAGCTTCACTCGGCCGCTCGCAGGTTCCGCGGTGATCGCCACGGTTTGCGCGCCCGGATCGGACGGCTTGAGGTTCGCGTCGTAGAAGATGACCTCCGCTTTGCGCTCGGGTGTGACGAAGAACTCGGCCTTGAGCGGCTCGGCCTCGAGCAGACGGCCCCCCTTGGGACCGGCGACGATTTTCTCGGCATGAACGGAAACAGTCGCGCAGAGCACGACGAGCAGAGACAGGAGGTGATTGGTTTTCATGGATGTTGTTGTTTGGTGATCGAACGGGAAAGCTTTGTGCGTCAGGCGCGCTCGGGAATCGCGGCTGAAGAGCTGGCATCGGCGGCACGCCGCTCCATCCAGTCGTAGAGGACAGGCAGCAGAATCAGCGTAAGGAAGGTGGAGGTGATGACGCCGCCAATGACGACGGTGGCGAGCGGGCGCTGGACCTCGGCACCGGCTCCCGTGGACAGGGCCATGGGCACGAAACCCAAAGAGGCGACGAGAGCGGTCATGAGCTTCGGGCGAAGGCGGGTGAGGGTGCCATCAATGACGGCCTGCCTGACATCCTTTCCTTCGGTCCGCAGCTGGTTGATAAAGCTGATCAGCATGATGCCGTTCAGCACAGCAATACCGGACAATGCGATGAAGCCGACGGCGGCCGAGATCGTGAATGGCATGTCGCGCAGCCAGAGTGCCGCGACGCCGCCGGTGGCGGCGAGTGGCACGCAGAGAAAGATCAGCACGGCTTGGCGGGCGCTACCGAAGCTGGCGTAGATGAGGCCAAAGATCAGCGCGAGCGCGGCGGGCACGACGACCATCAGGCGCGCGCGCGCGGCCTGTAGGTTCTCGAACTGGCCGCCAAATTCGTAGAAATACCCCGGCGGAAATGTCACCTGTTCACGCAGCTTTGACCGGGCCTCCAGGACAAAGCTCTCCGTGTCGCGTCCACGGACGTTGATGAGGATGGCGACACGCCGCTGGGTGTCCTCCCGGTTGATGGTCCCCACACGGTCCACCACCGCGATGTCCGCCACTCGCTCGAAGGGAACCTGCACCCCGCCAGCGGCGACCACGGGAAGCTGCCGGAGGCCGGTAAGATTCAACCGCTCGGATTCGGGCAGGCGCACGACGATTTCGTAACGGCGACTGCCGTCGATCAGCGCGCCGGCCTCCTCCCCTCCCAGGGCCGTGCCGACCACGGCATTGATCTCGTCGGCGTGGAGCCCAAGAGCCTGCAGCATGGCGCGCTTCGGTGTGATTTCCAGCATCGGGACCCGGCCCAGCGCCTCGAACTCCACGTCGCCCCCTCCCGGCACGTCGCGCAGCACATCGCGGGCGGCGGTGGCTAGGCGCTCCAACTCCGCATAGTCATCACCGTAGATTTTGAGCGACAGGTCGGCACGGGCACCGGCCATGATCTCGTTGAACCGCATCTGGATCGGCTGGGTGAAGAGGTAGGTCTGCCCCGGAGCGGCGGCGACCAGCTCGCGGCGCATCAGTTCGGTCAGCTCCGCCTTCGTGAGGCGCCGGCCGTTGACCTCGCGCCATTTTTCCCGCGGGGCGAAGAAGACATAGGTATCGGAAACATTCGGCCCCATCGGGTCGGTGGCGATCTCCGCCGTGCCAATCCGGGAGAAGATGTGGCTGACCTCGTGGAATTTTTCCAGCAGCAGTCTTTCGGAAGCGCGCTGCAACGCCACCGAATCGCTCAAGGCCACGCTGTTGCCCCGGATCATCTGGATGGAGAGGGCTCCTTCGTCGAGCTGCGGGATGAACTCCGCGCCCAGCCGCGTGAAGATCCAGCCCGAGCTCGCAAACAGCAGAAGCGCCACCCCGACCACCAGCCAGCGCAGGCGCAGAGCGCTCGCAAGCAGGGGGGTGTAAACGGCCTTGGCCGCACGCACCACCAGACCATCCTTTTCGCTGATATTGCCGCGCAGGAACCACGAACAGAGCGCGGGCATGAGCGTCAGCGCCAGCACCAGGGCGCCCGCGAGGGCGAACATGACGGCCACCGCCATCGGCCGGAACATCTTTCCCTCAATGCCCGTGAGCGCGAGGATGGGCCCATACACCAGCGTGATGATCAGGACGCCGAAAAACATCGGGCGTCCCACCTCGCGAGCGGAGCGTTTCACCTCAGCCAGGCGCTCGCTGGCGGTCAGTTCCCGACGGAGTTCATGCTGCTTCTCGGCGATGTGGCGGAGGATGTTCTCCACCATCACGATCGCTCCGTCAACGATGAGGCCGAAGTCGATCGCGCCGAGGCTCATGAGGTTGGCGCTGATTTGCGCCTCCACCATCCCCGTGAGCATGAAGAGAAAGGAAAGCGGGATCGCGAGCGTCACGATGAAGGCCGCGCGCCAGTTGCCGAGGAACGCAAAGAGGATGATCGAAACGAGGACCGCACCCTCGAACAGATTTCGTTCGACGGTCCTGATCGTCGCGTTGACCAGATCCGAGCGGTCATACACGACGCGCACCTCCACATCGCTGGGCAGCTTATCCTGGATAAGCGTGAGCCGCGCCACCACCGCCTGCGAGACTCGGCGGGCATTCTCTCCCGCCAGCATGATCGCGGCGCCGGTAACCGTTTCCTCCCCGTTCTCCGTCGAGGCGCCGGTGCGCACCGCCGAGCCGATGGACACCTCCGCGAGGTCGGAAATGAGCAGGGGCCGCGCGCTGCCCGCGAATTTGACCGGCAGACTGCCGAGGTCCTCGGCGTTTCTCGCCCGCGTATCGGCGCGGACCACCACGGCCTCGCCGCCCAGCTCCAGGATCCCTCCGCCGGCGTTGTCCGTGCTGCGGCGCACGACGGAAACGAGATCCTGGAAGCTGACCCCGGCGGCAGCGAGCTTGGCCGGATCGGGCGCGATCACGACCTGTTTCTCATAGCCGCCGATGGCGTTCACTTCGGCCAGCCCCGGGGTTGCACGCAGCAGGGGTTTGATCGTGTAGTCGTGCAGCAGCCGGAGTTGACGCAGTTGTTCCGCGCGATCCTCCGGCGCGCTGGTAGCGTCCGGTTTGTAGCGCACCGTGTAATAAGCGATTTCGCCAAGCCCGGTGCTGATCGGAGCCAGACCCGGCGTGATGCCGGGCGGCAGGCGGTCGCTGGCGCGGCCGAGGCGTTCCGTCACCAGTTGCCGGAGGCGGTAGATGTCCACGCCGTCCTCGAAGGTCATGGTGATCTGCGAGAGACCAAATTTGGACAGCGAGCGCAGTTCGATCATGCCCGGGAGACCGGCCATCTCGATCTCGACGGGGATGGTCACGATGGTTTCGATCTCTTCCGGGGCCAGGGCGGGAACCTCCGTGTTGATCTGGATCTGCGGGTTCGTAATGTCGGGCACGGCGTCCACTGGCAGGCGGGACGCAGCCCACAGTCCGACGCCGATCAAGATGAGCGAGCAGCAGACGATCAGCCCGCGCTTGCGCAAAGAGAAATCAATGAGTCGTTCGAGCATCAGTGTCCGTCGGCGCAGCCGACGCCTCCGTTGAGCGCTTGAATCTCGGACAAGGAAAGGGCCCGCACCCCTTGGGTTACGATGGCGTCTCCCTCGTAGAGTCCCTCCTTGATTTCGATGTGAGTGGCGTTTGCCGCGCCCGTGACCACGGGGGTGCGCAGGAACCAGTCACCGTTGGCGACATACACGAAGTCGCCTCGCACCGTGCGCAGCAGCGCCGAGATCGGAACGGCGGTGACCTCACCTGATCCCGCAAAAGAATGCGAACCGACTTCGGCGGTCTTGAGGCCGGCAAACTGCCGGGCCGGGGCGGTGAGCTGGACGCCGTGCCCCGCCTTGTAAGTGGCGGCGGGCGGCGGTTCCGCGGTGGCGCCGGCTGCGGCGTGGGATTCCCCGCAGCCGCAGAGCAGGAGGGAGCAGGAGGTGACCAGGGTGAGAACGAGGAGAGTCTTCATGGGAGTCATTGGGTTGAGATGGTGACGAGGTTGATTTCGAGGCCTGTCATGAGCTGGAGCGTTCCACCGGCTTCGACCGTTTCCTGCTGGGTTTCGTAGAGCGCGTCGATGGCTTCGAGATACGAGTTTTGCAGTTCCACATAGGTCGAGATCGGCACGGCTCCAAGGCGGTAGTGGCGGTCGGCAAGTTCGGCGGCGTCGCGAAACTTTTGCGCGGCATCGGGCGACCATTTGGCCGTCTCGGCGATTTTAGCGCTGAAGGTATGCGCCGCGATGATGACCTCGCGCTCCATTTTGCGCTGCGCGACCAGGACGACCATTTCGGCCTGACGGCGGCGCGCCTCGGCGACGGCCACGTTTGCACTCGCACGGCGGGAAACAGGCAAAGGCACGGACACGCCGAGTCCGAACGTGCGCTCTTTGTCGCCGGCTTTCTCCTGCGCATAGTAGGGGCTGAGCGTGACGCTCGGCCGGCCTTCGTTGCGGGCGAGCGAGACGGCCAGTCCTTGCTGCTCCAGCTCGATCTTGGCCGCACGAAATTCGAAATTGTTCCCGCGGGCGGCGGAGAGGATGGCATCAAGCGATGGCGCGGTGTTGAACGCGAGTTTCACGGACGCCACCTGAATCGGCGTATTTACGGATATGCCACGGAGCTGGTTGAGTTCCACGAGCGCCGCCTGCACGGCAAGCTGCGCCTCGGTCGCACGATGCTGGAGGGCGAGTTCCTGCGCCTCGATGACCCGGGTTTCCAACAGCGGGGTGATGCCGCCGGGTTCGCGGGCGAGGAAGAGTTCGCGCAATGCCTGGTAACGCGAGGCGACTTCCGCCGCCGCCTGAGCCCGCTCGTGCGCGGCGTGCAGTCCGTGGGCCAGCGTGCGTGCGCGGTTGACGAGCGCGGACTTGAACCGCGCGAGCCCAAGTTCGGCGAGCACGATGTCCTGGTTGGCGATGGCTTTGCGCAGCGACAGCCGACCCGGCCACTCGAAGGTTTGCGAGACGGACACCGACCACGCGGTGCCTTCGCCGGCGAGCGTGCCGCCGGCATCGGTCACGCGCTTGCGCCCGAGGCCGAGAGACAACTCGGGGTTGGCGAGCGTGCCGGCGGCTTTGCGGCCTGCCTTCGTGGCGTCGATCTCAGCCTCGTAGAAGGCGAGTTCCGGGTTGCCTGTGAGTATTTCGGCTACCAGGACATCGGGAGAAACAGGTGCCGCGGTTGCGGTGATGGAAAGGGAAAGGAAGAGTATGGAAAATTTCATGGCTGAACAGGCAGGGTTGGATCGGACACGCCCGGCGGCAGACCGGGGGAGGCACCGGGGTGGGTGCGCGTGGAAGGAAGCTCTCTCCGGTTGGGGACCGGAGGGGCACCGTTGCCGGCTCCCTGTTGCTTGCGGCTGCAAGCCCGGGGTCAGTCGCGCCACCTGCGTGGCGGCTGAGCTGCCGGCAAATTAACTGCCCAGCGAAGGAGCGCGGGCCGGCGGCGCGGCGCGCTCGATGAACTGCCAGGCCACCTTCAATTCGAGAGGTGGCGCTTGGCGGATCGGGGAAAGGGCAGGCTCGGCATCGGAGGCAACGGCGAGCGCGGCACAATGGAACAGGCTGTCGCAAACAGGTGCGGCCAGGTTGAAGGTCGGGGTGGATTCCTTGATGAGGGAGGCCTCGATGTTGGCGCAGGCGTCGCCCCGGCAGTCGGCCGTGGCGGATTCCTCCGCGCAGCAGCTGTCATGGTGCGAACCGCCCAGACCCGCGGCCTCCAGCTGGCAATGCATCGTCGCCGGCAGCCAGACGGCAACCAGGAGCCAGAGGGCGAGGCGGACAACGCGGGACATGGGGGCAAGGTGGCGAACAATCGCGCGGCGTCAAGCCGGGGGAGGCGGGGTTGTGGGTCAGTTTGGTGCAGGCGGGGGGTTATGCCCGACAGTCAACCTCCGCCTGTCGGGGATAAACCCCGACCTACAAAAAATCCTCCGAACCGACAGCTCAAATTGACCTACTACCCAGCCGGGCCACGCGCTTGACAGCTCTGCTACAGTGAGTCGCCAATGTCTCATCGCCGCATCCAGCCCGCCAGCCTCGCGCACCGCGCTTATGTGGCACTATGCATCGGCCTGCTGCTGGCGATGGGCGTGTTTGGGGCGAATGCCAGGCTACACGCGGCGTTGCACGACTCCGGTCAACCGGCGGAGTCCCACCACCAAGGGGAAGGCGACAGTTGCGCGGTTGCCTTGTTTGCGACTGGCGTGTCCGTGCCGCTGGATGTGCCGGCTGGGATGGGGATGCCGGTTCGGTTGGAACCGGCACGACTGACGGCGACCGCGGACATCTGGTTGGCGAAGCCGGAGCACCGACTGATGCCCGGGCGCGGTCCGCCGCAGGGTTGAGCAAGATTCAATGATCCACCGCGCCCGGAGCGCGGTGTTCGTCCTGCCCGGGTGCGAACTCTGCCGATTGGCAGAGAGCCGGGGCTTCCCGCTCAACCTGTCATCGCCATGTCCCGATCCATCCTTTTTCTATCCGCTTTCTGTCTTGTCACCGAAGCCGCCGCGCAAACGTCGCCGGCTACTTCTGCCCCTGCGCATTCCGACGAAACCCTTTCCCTCCAGAACTTCGTCGTCACCGCGTCGCCGTTGCAGCGCAGCCAGGCCGATCTCGCGCAATCCACGACCGTGCTCGGCGGCACGGCGCTCTCCCGGCAACAGCAGGCCACGCTCGGCGAGACTCTCGCGGGCCTGCCCGGCGTCAGCTCGTCCTATTTTGGCCCGGGCGCCAGCCGTCCGATCATTCGGGGGCTGGGCGGCGACCGGATCCGCATCCTCGAGAACGGCACGGGCACGCTCGATGCGTCGGTCGCCAGCCCGGACCACGCCGTGAGCGTGGAGCCGTTCCTGGTCGAGCAGGTCGAGGTGGTCCGCGGGCCGGCTTCGCTGCTTTATGGCAGCTCGGCGGTCGGCGGTGTGGTCAATGTCGTGACTCATCGCATCGAGCACGAGGTGCCGCAGCGGACGGTAACCGGGCTGCTCGATGGCCGTTATGGTGGCAACAACGATGAGCGCGCCTATGGCGGGGTGGTCGACGTGGCCATGCCGGCGGGCGCGCCGCGGGCGGTGGTGCTCCATCTCGACGGTTTCAAGCGGGAGAGCGGCAATGTGAGGGTTCCCGGTTTCGCGAAGGTGGCGGCCGTGCGCGAAGAGGAGGCGGCCGCCGCGCTGGCGGCGGGCGAACCGGCGCCGGAGTTCGCGCACGGATTCATTCCCAACACCGGGGTCGAAAGCGACGGCTGGGCGGCGGGATTGTCATTCGTGGCGGACAAATCGCACGCCGGTTTTTCCTACAGCGGCTTCAACACCTTCTACGGCGTGCCCAACGAGGAGGGCGTGAAGATCGACCTGCGGCAGCGGCGGCTCGACGTGCAGGGCGAGACGGCCGGGGCATTCGGTTCTTTCTCGAGCGCCCGGTTCAAGTTCGGCCAGGCCGACTACCGGCATATCGAGTTGGAGGATGGGGCGCCGGGCACCACCTTCACCAACCGGGGCTTCGACGGCCGCATCGAACTGCGGCATGAAAATCTCGGCGGGTTCGCCGGAATATGGGGTGTGCAGGCGGGCCGGAGCGACTTCGCCGCGTTGGGCGAGGAGGCGTTTTTGCCCGAATCGCAGACGCGAACCGCGGCGGTTTTTGCCTTTGAGGAGACGAAGATCGGCACGCTGACGCCGCAGGTGGGCGCGCGTTATGAGCGGCAGATGATCGAGGTCGGCGACGGCAGCGGCCGGCAGCGGGAAGACGGCGCGGTGAGTTTTTCCGCCGGCGCCGTCTGGAACCCGGCGCCTGGCTGGGTGGTGGGCCTATCCGCCACCCGGACGGACCGCGCACCGAATGTGCAGGAGCTTTACTCCGAGGGCCCGCACATCGGCACGAACGCCTGGGAGATTGGCGATGCCGCCCTGCGCCGCGAGCGCTCCACCGGCCTCGAGCTGGTGCTGCGGAAGCCGGCCGGCTTCGTCACCGGTGAGATGAGCGTTTATGCCCACCGGTTCGACGGCTATGTCTTCGAGGACGCCACGGGTCGCGTGGTGGTGGAACGCGATGCCGGGTTCGAGTTCATCGACCCGGCCGAGGTTGAAGCCGGAGAGGAGTCGCTGACGGAATACCGTTATGCGCAGAGCGACGTGAAGTTCCATGGGGCCGAGGCTGAGGTGATATTCCATTTGCACGAAGCGGGCACGCGCCAGTTGCACCTGCGCCTGACCGGCGATCTCGTGCGCGCCCGCACCAATGCCGGCGCCAACCTACCGCGGATCCCGCCGGCGCGGATCGGCGGCGGGCTGTTCTGGACCGACGGGACCTGGAGCGCCGGCGCGGACTGGCAGCATGTCTTCGCCCAGGAGCGCACGGCGCCGAATGAGCGTGCGACGCGCGGGTATGCGATGCTCGGCGTGACGCTGGCCTGGCACCGCGACCGCGAAGGCGGCGCCTGGGATGTGTTCGTGCGCGGCAGCAATCTCGCCGACGCCGAGGCCCGCACGCACACTTCGTTCCTGAAGGACGTGTCGCCGCTGCCCGGGCGCAATATCGCGTTGGGCGCGCGGTGGACGTTTTGAGGAAATCGTGTTCCCAATCGCGATTTGCCAGTCGCCGTGGCAAATCGAGCCCGCATCGCCATGATTTTGAATCGCTTCTTAATGCTTTCTTAATGGTTTGGGTGCGGGTTTTAATTAGGGGGGCAGCGGGGGTTCGCGTAGAGTCACGGCATGAATTCCGCCGATGTGCTCTACCTGATCTTGTTTCTGGCCTTGCTCGTGGCAGCCACGCCTCTGCTGGGACGCTGGCTGGCGGCGGTGCTGCGTGGCGAGCCGCCGGCCTGGCTGCGTTGGCTTCGGCCCGTCGAAGGGGGCATCTATCGACTCGGCGGCGTGCGTGCGGAGGAGGACATGTCTTGGCGTGCTTACGCCGGCGCGCTGCTCGTATTCAACCTGCTCGGCGGCGGCGTAATTCTCGCCCTGCAACTCCTGCAAGCGCATCTGCCGCTCAACCCCCAAGGGTTCGCCGCCGTGCCATTAGGTGTGGCGATCAATACGGCCGTTTCTTTTCTCACCAACACCAATTGGCAGGCCTATTCCGGGGAGGCTTCCCTCGGTTATCTGACGCAGATGGCCGGACTCGGCGTGCAGAACTTTCTCAGTGCGGCGACCGGCCTGGCGGTCATGGCGGCGCTGGCCCGGGGGTTCAGCCGCAAATCCGCCGCGGGCCTCGGTAACTTCTGGTCCGACCTCGTGCGTTCGTCGCTCTACGTGTTGCTCCCGCTCTCGCTCGTGCTCGCTGTCGTTCTCGTCGCGCAAGGCGTGGTTCAGTCGTTTGCGCCTTACGTCACCGCCACCACCTTGGCAGGCACGGAACAGGTCATTCCATTAGGACCGGCAGCTTCCCAAGTCGCCATCAAGCAACTCGGCACCAATGGCGGTGGATTCTTCGGCCTGAATTCGGCACATCCTTTTGAAAATCCGACGCCGGTCAGTAATTTCCTGCAAACCTTTGCGATCCTCTTGTTGCCAGCCGCGTGTGTCTACGCATACGGCTTGCTCGTTGGTGCGCGCCGCCATGCCGGGGTGATCTTCGGCGTCATGCTGACGTTCTTCATTGGGGCACTAGCACTTTCGCTCTGGAGCGAATACGCCTCACCCGGGGCGAGCGCCCTTGCGCTCGAGGGCAAGGAAGTGCGCTTCGGCGTGACGCCATCGATTCTCTGGGCTAACGCCACCACCGCCGCCTCGAACGGCTCGGTCAACGCGATGCACTCCTCGCTCTCGCCGCTCTCCGGCGGGCTGGCGCTCTTCAATATGTTGCTCGGCGAAATCATTTTCGGCGGGGTCGGCTCCGGGCTCTACGGCATGGTCATGATGATCGTCCTGGCGGTATTCCTCGCGGGTCTGATGGTCGGCCGCACTCCGGAATACCTCGGGAAGAAAATCGAGGCTTTCGAGGTCCGGATGGCTGCGCTGGCCGTGCTGCTGCCGTGTGCCGTAGTGCTGCTGGGTTGCGCCGTCTCGTTCGCCACCGCGGCCGGCCGGGCGGCCGTCGGCAACGCGGGTCCCCATGCCCTCACCGAAATTCTTTACGCCTGGGGTTCGATGGCCAACAACAACGGCTCGGCCTTCGGCAGCCTGACCGCGACTGGCGACCTCTACACTTGGGGCGGGGCGCTCGCCATGCTCCTCGGCCGCTTTGGCGTAATCGTCCCGGTACTGGCACTTGCCGGCAGCCTGGCAGCGAAGAAGACCGTTCCACCGTCCAAGGGCACTTTCCCAACCGACGGCCCGCTCTTCGCCGTTCTCCTGGGCGGCGTGATCCTAATCGTGGTCGCCCTGACTTATTTCCCCGCGCTCACCCTCGGCCCAGTGTTGGAGCATCTGCTGCTCAGCGCCGGCCGCACCTTCTAGAAAATATCGCCATGAAACCTGCCTCCACCTGGAACAGCGCCCTCATTCGCCGGGCCACGCTCGATTCGTTCGTGAAACTCGACCCGCGCGCCCTTTGGCGTAACCCGGTCATTTTCGTGACGGCGGTGGGTGCCGCCGCCGTCACCGGCGCCGCGCTCCGCGACCTGCTCGCCGGCCGGCTGAGCGGCTTCACCGTCCAGATCACCCTCTGGCTTTGGTTCACCGTGCTCTTCGCCAACTTCGCCGAGGCTGTCGCCGAGGGTCGTGGCAAGGCGCAGGCGGACGCGCTCCGGCGCGCCCGTGCCCAGACTTTCGCCCGCCGGTTGCGCGAGGGAGGCGAGGAACGCATCGCTGCCACCGATCTGCGCAAGGAAGACGCGGTGGTCTGCACGGCGGGCGACGTCATTCCGGCTGACGGCGAGGTGATCGAGGGCATCGCCAGCGTGGACGAGTCCGCCATCACCGGCGAGTCCGCCCCGGTGATCCGCGAAAGCGGCGGTGACCGCAGCGCGGTCACCGGCGGCACCCGTGTCCTCAGCGATCGCATTGTCGTTCGCGTCACCGTGGAGCCCGGCGGCGGTTTCCTCGACCGGATGATCAGCCTGGTCGAGGGCGCTTCGCGCCAACGCACGCCCAACGAGATCGCGCTGGGCATCCTCCTCGTGGCGATGACCGCTCTTTTTCTCGGCGTGGTCTTCACCTTGCCATTTTTCGCCCGTTACTCCGAGACGTTGGCTGGCCAAGCCGGAGCCGTGGACACCTCGCTGCCTGTCCTGGTATCGCTGCTCGTCTGCCTCATTCCCACGACCATCGGCGGGCTGCTCAGCGCCATCGGCATCAGCGGGATCGACCGGCTCATCCGCCGCAACGTCATCGCGACCTCCGGCCGCGCCGTCGAGGCCGCCGGTGACATCGACGTGCTGCTCCTGGACAAGACCGGGACCATCACCTTGGGCAACCGGCAGGCCACCGAATTCATCCCGGCGTCCGGCATCGCGGTCGAGCGGCTCGCCGCTGCCGCCCAACTGGCTTCGCTGGCCGACGAAACGCCCGAGGGGCGCAGCATCGCAGTGCTCGCGAAGGAGAAGTACAATCTGCGCCAGCGTGAGGTGGCCGCGCCGCACGCCAGCTTTGTGCCGTTCGCCGCGCAAACCCGCATGAGCGGGGTGGACGTCGGCAGTCAAAGCATCCGCAAGGGCGCGGCCGACAGTGTGCGAGCTTGGGTCGTGGCACAGGGCGGCAATTGGCCGGCCGAAGTTGCGGCCGCGGTGGACCAAGTATCGCGGGCGGGCGGCACGCCGCTCGTCGTGGCGGAGGGGCGCGAGGTGCTCGGCGTCGTCCGGCTGAAGGACGTGGTCAAGGGCGGCATCAAGGAACGTTTCGCGGAACTGCGCCGAATGGGCATCCGCACCGTGATGATCACCGGCGACAATCCGCTGACGGCCGCCGCCATCGCCGCCGAGGCTGGCGTGGACGATTTTCTCGCCCAGGCCACACCCGAGATGAAGCTCAAGCGTATCCGCGACGAACAAGCGCACGGCCGGCTGGTCGCCATGACCGGTGACGGCACCAATGATGCCCCGGCGCTCGCGCAGGCCGACGTGGGGGTCGCCATGAACACCGGCACGCAGGCCGCCCGCGAAGCGGGCAACATGGTCGATCTCGACTCCAACCCGACGAAGCTCATCGAGATTGTCGAGATCGGCAAACAGCTGCTCATGACGCGCGGCGCGCTGACGACCTTCTCGATTGCCAATGATGTCGCCAAATACTTCGCCATCATTCCGGCCATGTTTGCCGGCCTCTATCTGGTGGCACCCGGCACCACCGGCCCGTTGGCCGCGCTCAACGTCATGGGCCTGCACTCGCCGCAGAGCGCCATTCTGAGCGCGGTTGTCTTCAATGCGCTCATCATCATCGCGCTCGTGCCACTGGCCCTGCGGGGCGTGGCCTACCGGGCGCTACCCGCCGCCGATCTGCTGCGGCGCAATCTTCTGGTCTACGGAGTCGGGGGCGTGATCATCCCCTTCGTCGGCATCAAGCTCATTGACCTGGCGCTCGTGGGACTGCGCTTCGTATGACCTCCGCGACAATGAAACTGCCACCCTCGATGCATTGCGACAACGTCTTGTTTATGGCGGTGCTGATCATCCTCGCCGTCATCACCATTCTTGGGTTGATCGCGGATCCCAATCGTCCTGCTCCCCGAAAATCCCGCATCGGCTGGCCGCCGTCCAAAACCACCAAGCCTTGAGTCCGATTCCCACCATGAAAACCTTCCTGCAATCGTTGCGCCTTTTGGCCGCGCTAACCATCCTGACTGGTTTCGTTTATCCGTTCGCCGTCTGGGCGGCCGGTCAGGCCTTCTTTCGCGACCGGGCCGAAGGCTCGGTCGTAACCCGGCAGGGACACGTAGTGGGCTCGGCACTGCTTGCACAGAAGACGGACGACCCACGGTATTTCTGGCCGCGTCCCTCCGCTGGCGACTATGCCACCGTTGCTTCCGGAGCGAGCAATCAGGCTTGGTCGAGCGCCAGACTCGCCGCCGCAGTTGCCGAGCGTCGGACCGCCTTGGGCGGCGGCAACGTGCCCGCCGACCTCCTCACGGCCAGTGGCAGCGGACTCGACCCGGATCTGAGCGCGAAGGCGGTCCATTTCCAAGCCGACCGCGTGGCAGCCGCGCGCAAGCTCACGCCGACGCAACGCGGGGCGTTGGATGAATTGATTGCCCGGCACGTGGAAGGGAGTCAGTTTAGTATGCCACGCATCAATGTCCTGCAGCTCAATCTTGCCCTCGAGACCGCCTTTCCCGCGCCTTGACCCCCGATCCCCGCCGTCCTGACCCCGATCAGCTGCTTGCCACGCTTCGCGAGCAGGACGCCCGGGCGCGTCGCGGCCGGTTGAAGGTGTTTCTCGGCATGAGTCCGGGGGTGGGCAAAACCTATGCCATGCTGCGCGTGGCGCAGCAGGAGCGCGCCAGCGGCACCGATGTGGTTGTCGGGGTCGTGGAGACGCATGGACGGAACGAGACGCAGGTTTTGCTTGATGGTCTCACCGTCCTGCCGCGCCGGGTCACCGACCACCGGGGCGCGATGCTCCAGGAGTTCGACTTGGAGGGCTTGCGCGCGCGCCGGCCGCAGCTGGCCGTGGTGGACGAACTCGCGCATACCAACGCGCCCGGTTCCCGCCACACCAAGCGCTGGCAGGACGTGCTGGAACTGCTGGAGGCCGGCATCGACGTGCTGACGACACTCAATATCCAACACGTCGAGTCGCGGGCCGACGCGGTGCGGCAGATCACGGGAGCCGCCCAGCATGAAACCGTGCCCGACTCGCTGCTCGATTTGGCCGACGAATTGGAGCTGGTGGACATCACCCCCGAGTCGCTTCGCGAGCGCCTGAGCGAGGGGAAAGTTTACCTGGGCGAACGCGCCGCGGCGGCGAGGGAGAATTTTTTTCAGGAATCGCATCTCACCGCCTTGCGCGAACTTGCCCTGCGGTTCACCGCCGAGCGAGTGGATCGCCAGTTGCGCGCGCTCCGCGCGTCGTCCGCCAAGCAAACCGTTTGGCGCAGCGGGGAACGGCTGCTGGTGGCCGTCGGTCCCAGTCCCTTCTCGACGCAGCTGGTGCGTTGGACGCGCCGGCTGGCGGCCACCCAGGGAGCGCCGTGGGTTGCCGTGCACGTGGAACCGGCGAGACCGTTGGGGCCGGAGGCGCAACGACTCCTGGACAAGAACCTCACGCTCGCGCGGGAACTCGGCGCCGAGGTGGTGATTACCCAGGACAACGACGTGGCCACTGCCCTCGTGCGGATGGCGCTCCAGCACAACGCAACCCAGATTGTTGTGGGCAAGCCGCGCCATAGCTGGTGGGTGCGATTTCTCCCCGGTGGTTCACTCGTGGATCGGATCATCTGGCTCGGCGGCAACATCGATGTGTATGTGGTCCCGGCAGAGACCAGCGGCGCGCCGGTCTCGCTCGATGACCTCGACCACGAGCTGCGCAGCGGTGCGGAGGAATACGGCTGGGTCGTCGGCTCCATTGCGGCGCTGACGTTGATCGGCCTGGTGCTGCCGGAAAACTATTACCTCGCGGTGGGGCTCGTCTATCTGTTGGTGGTGATTTTGCTTAGCTTGCGGGTCGGCCGGGGTCCGGTGCTGGTGTCGGGAGTGCTCAGCGCCCTCACCTGGAATTTCCTGTTCATCCCGCCGCGCTTCACCTTTTACATCCAGAAGATCGAGGACGGGCTGCTTTTTGGCACCTATTTCGTAGTGGCGCTCGTGGCCGGTCAACTCACTGCGCGCATCCGCGCCCAGGCACTTGCCGAGCGACGGCGCGAGGGCCGCGCCGTCGCGCTGTTCAATCTGACCCGGTCGCTCGCGGAAGCCCGCACGCTCGACGATGCGGTGTTCGCGGCGCTCCGGCAGGCGGACACGCTCTTTGGAGCAAGGACCGCTCTCATCTTCGCCCACGATGACAGCGCGACGCTGCTCCCGCATTTCGCGGGCTCGTATGCGCTTGATGACAAGGAACATGCTGTGGCCGGATGGGCTTTCCGCCACCGGCGTAGCGCGGGCCGGTTCACGGACACGCTGCCGGCCAGCACGGGGTTTTATCTGCCGTTGGTGCGGGAGGACAAATCCGTGGGTGTCTTGGGCGTGGCGGTGCCGACGGAGAGGCAATTGACGCTGGCGCAGCGCGATTTGCTGGAAGCGTTCGCCCGGCAACTGGCCCTGAGCGTTGAACGCGAATCCCTGCGAGCCGCCAGCGAACGGGAAAAGTTACTCGCCGAATCCGACAAGCTGCACCGCGTGCTGCTCGACAGCGTGTCGCACGAATTGCGGACGCCCTTGGCGGTAATTACCGGTTCGCTGGAAAACCTGACGGAGACTTCACCCGAGATGCGGGCCAGCTTGGTCAACGAGGCGAAGGCGGCCGCGCGCCGACTCAACCGACTGGTGGGCAATCTCCTTGACCAGACCCGCCTGGAAAGCGGTTCCCTCAAGCCGCGGCTGGACTGGTGCGACGCCCGTGACCTGGTCAACGCGGCCCTCGAAGGCGTGCGGGATGCGGTAGCTGGCCACCCGGTGGAGGTGGCAATACCGGAGGACATGCCGCCGGTGCGGGCGGATTTTGCCCTGATGGAGCAGTCGTTGGCCAATCTGATGCTCAATGCCGTGCTGCATACCCCGGCGAGCACGCCGGTCTTTGTCACTTCGGGCATTGAACGCAACGGTACGCGCGCTTTTTTTACCGTGGCGGATCGCGGTCCGGGTTTTCCCTTGGCGATGCGCGAGCGGCTGTTCAAGAAATTCGAGCGGGGGGATGCCGCCCGGGCCGGTGGGCTGGGCCTGGGCCTCTCGATTGTGCGCGGTTTCATCGTGGCGCAAGGGGGTGACATCGTCGTCGGCGAAAACCCCGGAGGCGGGGCAGTGTTCACCATTTACCTGCCGCATCTTCCGCCGCAGACTCCCCCGCCTGAATGACCGGTGCGGCATCCAATCTCCTGATCGTCGACGATGAGCGGCAAATTCGCCGCCTGTTGCGGGTCATGCTGGAAGGCGAACACTACGCCGTGCGCGAGGCGGAGACGGGGCGGCTGGGCCTGGCGGAGGCCGCTCAAAAGCCACCGGATGGAATCATTCTCGATTTGGGTTTGCCCGACTTGGACGGCACGGAAGTCATCAGGCGGCTGCGAGAATGGTCGAAAGTGCCCGTGCTTGTCCTGTCCGTGCGTGAGGGAGAGGAAGACAAGATTGCAGCCCTCGATGCGGGGGCGGACGACTACCTGACGAAACCCTTCAGCGGCCGGGAACTATTGGCACGAGTGCGGGCGATTCTACGGCGCACGCCGGGCGCCAGCGAACCGGCGGTCGTGCGCTTCGGCAATATTGAGGTTGATCAGGCTGCACGGATTGTGCGGCGGGCAGGTAAGGAAGTGCATCTCACCGTCAAGGAGTATGGGCTTCTGCGCTTGTTGGTGCAGTATCGGGGCAAAGTCGTTACGCACCGGCAGATTCTGCGGGATCTATGGGGACCGAATGCCGAGGAAAACACTCATTACCTGCGCGTGCACATGACGCACCTGCGCCAAAAACTCGAAACCGATCCCCATACGCCGTGGTTCTTGAAAACCGACGCGGGCATTGGCTACCGCTTGGTTGCAGACTGAGTCTGCCGTTAACCTCTGTGGCCGCAGAAACTTTGCCACGTCATCTTTCGCTCGGAATCTTCCGGAATTATTTGCCGCGATATTTGCAGAAAGATTCATTTCGATTGAATTGCCTCCACTCTGCAAATGCGCGGGGTTTACCCCGAGGATCTTCACGCCGGAAAAAGGCCCGCACCGGAAAGGTGCGGGCCCGACGATTCAGGATGCCGGCGGCTCAGTTGCCGCAGCAAGGGCCGCAACAGCCGGTGGCGGCGGAGCAGCAGTCATTCACGGCCTGGGCCCTGGCGGATTTCGCGGTGGAGAAACCGGTGGCGGCCAGCGCAGCGAGTGCCAGGAGGCACGAGAACGATACGGGAAGTTTTCATGATTTGTTCCCTCACGTCTGCACTTCCCGGAGCTGGATGCTGTCGATCCGGCGGTCCTTGGTCTGGATGTCGGAGACGATGATCAGCTTGTCGCCGTCGCGGATGCGGCCGAGCTTGAGCAGGACGGTCGTGGCGCGCTCGATGGTGGATTCGGGGTCGGCAAAAGGGGTGAGCAGGAACGGCTCGACCGAGCGCACCATCCGCAGGTGGCGCAGCGTCTCGATGGAATCCGTCATGGCGAGAATCGGCGCGTGCGGCGGCCGGTGGGCGGCGATCCCCGCGGCATTGGTGCCGTGGCGGGTGAAGACCAGGATCAGCGAGCGCGGCAGCTCATTGGCCAGCACGACGGCGGCGCGGAAAACCTTCATGCGTTCGCTGACGAACACCGCCGGCTCTTCAAAATCGGTCGCTTGCTCCTCCTCGATCCGGCGGGCGATGGTGTCGAGGATCTTCACGCACTCGAGGGGGTATTTGCCGACGGTGGTCTCGCCGGAGAGCATCACGCAGTCGGCCTGTTCGTAGACGGCGTTGGCCACGTCGGTGATCTCGGCGCGGTTGGGCATGGGCTGGTTGATCATGGATTCCAGCATGTGGGTCGCGATGATGACGGGGCGGCCGATGGCCAGGCAGGTGCGGACGGCGCGGCGCTGGATGACCGGGAGTTCCTGCAGCGGCACCTCGATGCCGAGATCGCCGCGCGCCACCATGAGGGCGTCGGTGGCGCGGATGATGTCGTCGAGATTGTCGATGGCGGACTGGTCCTCGATCTTGGCGACGATGCGGGCGCGGGAGCCGCGTTCCTTCAGGAAAACACGGAGGATCTCGATGTCGGAGGCCTCGCGCACGAAGGAGAGAGCGATGAAATCCACGCCTTCCTCGATGCCGACGGTGGTGTCGGCCTTGTCCTTCAGCGTGAAGGCGGGGAGGTTGACGTGCACGCCGGGCAGATTGATGTGGCGGCGCGAGGTGAGGGAGCCGGGCGTGAGCACGCGGCAGCGGATGTGGGCGTCGTGTTTTTCGAGCACCTCGAGCCGGATGAGGCCGCTGTCGACCAGCACGGTGTCGCCGACCTTGATGTCGTTGACGAGATCGCGGTAGTTGACGTCGACCGAGCGAATCTCCTCGGCGTGTTCGCGCTCGGTGCCGGGCTTGACGGTGAAATCGAAGATCTCGCCGGCCTGGAGCTCGATCGGCACCTCGAGGTCGCCGGTGCGGATTTCCGGGCCCTTGATGTCCATCATGATCGCGACCTCGCGGCCGGCGGCCTGGGCGGCGGCGCGGATGCGGCGGATGATCATGCGCGTCCAGTCGTGCTTGGCGTGGGCCATGTTGAGGCGGACGACGTCGACGCCGGCGCTGATCAGTTTGACGAGCATCGCTTCGCTTTCGGTGGCGGGCCCGAGGGTGGCGATGATCTTGGTGCGGCGGAGGGAGGAGGTGGAAGGCATGTCAGAAATGGAAGAAGGGCGTGCCGGCGCCGGGGGCGACGACGGAAAAACCGCAGGAACGGGCGGTCAGGATCGCGCCGCAGGCGAGCTCGACGGCGGCGGTCGAATTGCAGTCGCGGCTCAGGTGGGCGAAGAAAACATGGCGCCAGCGCGCGCCGACGGTGGATTCGAGCAGTTCGCGCGCGGCGGCGTTCGAGAGGTGGCCGTGGCGGCCGCTGATGCGCTGCTTGGTGGACCACGGGCGCTTGGTGTCGGCCTCGAGCATCTGCGGGCAGTGGTTGGCTTCGATGACCAGCACGTCGGCCTCGCGGATGTGTTCGCGGATGTGGGCGGGGGCGTGGCCGAGGTCGGTCAGCCACACCAGGCTGCGGCGGGGCGAGAGGAGGTCGTCCTCGCCGTGGGCGATGACGAAACCGACGGGTTCCTGGGCATCGTGCGGCACGGAGAAGCTGCTGATCTCGAGATCGCGGAAGCGGAAGGTGCCGCCGGTCTCGAAGAGGTTCCAGGCCACGCGGTGCTTCAGGCCGGCCTGCACCTTCTCGGCGGTGGCCCGATTGGCGAAGACGCGGATATGCGGGAAGCGGGCGAGGCCGCTGAGGCCCGCGGCGTGGTCGCCGTGTTCGTGGGTGAGGAAGATGGCGTCGATCCCCTCGAGTTTCTCGCCGTGTTCCTCCAGCAACCCGGCCAGGCGCCGGGCGGAGAAGCCGGCGTCGATGAGCACGCGGGTGTTGTCCGTCTGGAGCAGCGCGGAGTTTCCCGCGCTGCCGCTGCCGAGAATACTGAAGCGCAGGGCCATTGACCCTGATTGATTGGCTTTCCGGCCGGCGCGAGCAACGGTTAATTTTGGCGGAGGCGGGCGGGATCGCCGATCCCGCCGCGGGAATGACAGGATGTTCGCACCAAAGGCGGGATCATGGATCCCGCCCTATTGCGTTTCGTTACGGACATTCCAGCCGGAGTGATTGACGCCACGGTGTTTCTGGTTTCGCTTGCCCCTCCATGCCGCCCAAGGCCTCCAGTCGAAAAAAGCCGGCCGCCCGCGTGCGCGTGCTGACCGGCACGGTGTTCATTACCCGGCAGGTGCATTTCAACTCGGCCCACCGGCTCTACAATCCGGCGAAGAGCCTCGCCTGGAACCGGAAGCAATACGGCCTGTGCACCAACCCGCACTGGCACGGCCACAATTATGTGTTGGAGGTGACGGTGCGCGGGCAGCCCGACCCGGTGACCGGCTACATCATCGACCTGGGGGAGCTGAAGCGGGTCCTGCTCCGGGCCGTCGTGGACAAATGCGACCACCGCAACCTGAACGACGAGGTCGATTTCCTGAAAAACATCATCCCTTCGACCGAAAATCTGGTGATCGCCTTCTGGCGGCAGATCGAGCCCCGGTTGCGGGCCGGCCGGCTGCATTGCGTCCGCCTTTACGAAACCCCGCGCAACTTCGCCGAATACTTCGGCCCGGGCAGCCTGTCGGGCCCGGCTGCCAAACCTTCCCTTCACCGCAACAATGTTTCCGCCAAGCCATAGTTCCATTCCAACCAGGCTGCCAAAGCAGCGCTGCGCGCTGCATGAAATGCCCAGGTTCGGGGTTCTGCCGGCACGAAGTGCCGGTTTAGGAGTTTGTTGGGAAGGCCGGCTAGACTTGACCGTGGCATGTCCGGGCAAGGTTCGGACCTGGTAGTGCAAGCCCGACAAACTCCTAGCATGAAACAGATGTATCTCCACCGTTCGAGCTGCGGGCAGCTGCCGCCGATCAAGCGATCCTACGACAAGAAATTCCGCGCCAGCACCGCCTACCGCGCCTCGATGCCCGACATGATGGAGGTGGCGCACGAGGCCATCCAGGGCGCCAACGTGCCGATCCAGCAGGTCGGCATCCACAACTTCAAGCTGCCGCTCAAATACCGCACGAAGGGTGGCAGGACCCTGACGCTGGAGACCAGCGTCACCGGCACGGTCTCGCTCGAGGCCGAGTTGAAGGGCATCAACATGAGCCGCATCATGCGCTCGTTCTACGAGCACAAGGGCGGTGTCACCACCGGCGAGTGGATGGGCAAGATCCTCAAGAGCTACCTGCGCAACGTCGACACCAAGGACGCGCGGCTGAAGATCGCCTTCTCCTACCCGATGGTGCGGGAGAGCCTGCGCAGCGGGCTCTCCGGCTACCAGTTCTACGATGTCGCCTTCGAGGGCGTGATGACGCGCGACGGCCGCTACCGGCGGTTCATTCATTTCGATTTCGTCTATTCGTCCGCGTGCCCGTGCTCCGCCGAGCTGACCGAGCACGCCCGGGACAAGCGCAAGGCCTACGGCGTGCCGCATTCGCAACGCAGCAAGGCCCGCGTCACCGTGGAGGAGGCCGAGGGGAAGAAGATCTGGATCGAGGACGTGCACGCTCTCTGCCTGCGCGCGCTCCAGACGGAGACGCAGGTGATGGTGAAGCGTGAGGACGAGCAGGCGTTCGCCGAGCTCAACGGGGCCTACCTGAAATTCGTCGAGGACGCCACCCGGCTGCTTTACAGGGAATTTGACGCCGACCGGCGGATCGTGGATTTCCGCATCGCCTGCTCGCACCTGGAGTCGCTGCATTCGCACGATGCCGTCAGCGTGATCTGCAAGGGCGTGAAGGGCGGCTTCACGGCCGACTTCATGGACTTCGGCGCGTTGCTATGCTGAGAATGCGGAGATTCTCCGCGGATGACGCCATGACTAATCCGCGTTCATCCGCGAAATCCGCGGGAAAATCAGGTCCGGTCATCCTCGTCACCGGTGCGTCGCAGGGGATTGGCGCGGCCATTGCGCGGACCTTTGCGGCGGAGGTGCCCGGGGTCCGGCTCGCGCTGGTCGCCCGCAATGAGCAGAATCTCCGCGCGGTGGCCGGGGCCTGCCTCAAGCTGCGCGCGGCCGTGGAGATTTTCCCTTGCGACCTGACTGACGAGGCCGCGGTCAAATCCGCGGCCCGGCTCGTGACCAGGCACTTCGGAGCGGTGGACGTGCTGATCAACAATGCCGGGGCCTTCGTCATGGCCCCGTTCGCCGCGACCAGGGTGGCGGAGTTCGACCGCATGATCGCGGTCAATTTGCGCAGCGCATTCCTGGTCACGCAGGCATTTTTGCCCGCGATGTTGAAACGGAAGCGCGGCGACATCTTTTTCATGAGTTCGATCGCCGGGCTCGGCGCTTATCCGAACGCCGCGGCGTATTGCGCGGCGAAGTTCGGCCTCACCGGCCTGGCCAAGGTGTTGCGCGCGGAGACGAAGGACCACGGCGTGCGCGTGTGCTGCGTCCACCCGGGCGCCACCTGGTCGCCGTCGTGGTCGGGGAGCGGTGTGAAGCCGGCGCGCATCATGCCCGCCGAGGACATAGCCGGCGCGATCCTCGCGGTGCACCGGCTCAGCCGGCGGACCGTCGTCGAGGAGATCGTGCTCCGGCCGCAGCGGGGCGACGTGTAGGAGGGTGGGAGTGGCCGCGCTTGAGCCGGAGGCGAAAGCGCGGATCCCCGCCACGTTGTCGCGGCGCTCCAACGCGGCTACTATTCCGTGGGCGGCGATTCGGCTGACATCTTGCGTTCATACCACTGATGGAGGCGGTCATTGGCCACCGATCCGCGGACGTAGCGTTGCCAGACAAAGGCCAGGTCGAAGAGCAGGGTGCCCAGCCACCACAGGTAGAGAAACGCGGCGGTGGCGAGCACGACCGGCCAGACCGGCGGCCGGTGGCTCAGCAACGGCTCCATCGCGATGAGATTGGCCAGATGCCGCCGGCTGAGCTCCGGGTCGAACGGCCCCATCGGATCCTTTCTGCCGAACAGCTGGTTGAGTTCCTCGCGGGTGAACCGGGCCCCGGTGAGGGCGCAATTGAGGTCGTGCTGGAGCGTGGGCTGACCGGCAGAGACCTGGCTGACGAAGGCGATTTCGTCTTCCGCCAGCCGGGTGCCGCCGCCCAGCTTTTCCGGGTGGATCCGGCCGAGGACGATGAGGGCGACCCCCAGTGCGCCGCACAGGATGAGCGGACGCATGCCCTGCCAGAGCCAGCGTTTGCGGCGATCGGCTTCGCTCCGGTGGGTGGCGATGAGGCCGAACAAGCCGACAGCCAGGCCCAGCAGGCAAACACCGAGCGTCGGGCCGTTGTTTCCGAGCCAACCGAATGGCGCGCCGATTTCGTTGCGGGAGTCTTCCTCGAGCAGCAAGACGTAGGCGGCGCAACCGGCGATAAAGCCGGCAATCCCGGTGAGCTTCCACTTCCAGCCCGTCGCCATGCGCGGCAGCCGGGCGATGAGGGTGGTGCCGGCCACGAGCGCGGCGACGCCAAACACGCTCAGGAACAGCGATGTTCCACTGACGCAGGCGGTGGGCACGATCCCGACCTCCCGGATGAGCTGCGCGGCTTCGAGCGGCTCCCGGTCAGGATGAACGAACTGGGTGACCTGCTTGTAGAGCAGGTAGGTGCCGGTGAGCAGCACCAAGAAGCTCAGCGCGTAGGGCAGGCAAGGGCTGAAAACTGCGATCGAGCGTTTCGTCGCGGGCGGCGGCGCGGGCGCGGGCACCGGTTTCACCACCTCCGTGATGAAATGTTCAAAAACGTCCGGATCGTCCCAGTAGTCATTGTGCGCCTTGCCGGGCAGCAGGTAGCGGGCGAAGCCGTGGTCGTTTTTGGGCGTAAACTCGAACGCTTTCACCCCCTGGAGGCGGTCGAGCCAGAGCCGGGCGGTGTCGAGCTTGAAGCCGACGGGGTCGCCATAATCATAGTAATTGCGCCACTTGATCGAGTTGTTCTTGAACAGGGCGTTGGCCTTCGCCGGCGCAAGGCCGAGCCACATGCGCGGCCAGAGCAACAGGTGCTTGTCGATCGGCGAACCGATCGTCATGTAGCCGGCGACGCGAGTGAGCCAGTCCGGATGACCGGCCTGGCGGTCGATTTTGGCGCCGGTGCCGGTGCCATCGTCGGGCTCGAGCCGGTGGCCGGACATCGCGTGCATCAGGCCGAGGAAACTGACGACGGTGCCTTCGCTGTGGGCAACGATGTGCAGCCGGACGTTGGGGTTGGCGGGCTTCACCTGCTTCAGGATGTCTTCCATGGCCCGGTGGAACCGGCCGACGATGTCGTTGCGGTAATAACCGAACTCGGCCACCACCTGCACGTCGCCCAGGTATTCCTCCAGCATCTTCCGCAGGTCGAACGTGAACAAGCCGGCCTTCTCCGCGACAAAGCACAGGTTCTCGAGCACGTAGATGGCCTCGATAATCTCTTCGAGCACCTCGGCGGCGAGGGTGAAGTCCGGCGTGACGATGCCCGCGGCGTTGACCGCCTTGGCATCGGCACACAGCGCCTGCGCGCGGGCGACGACCGTGCGGGCCCACGCCTTGGTTTCCTCCATGGTGCGGCCTTCCTCCACGACTTCCTGGGGAATGTCGGCCCAGAAGACCTCGGCGACGCCGATGGACGCCAGGCTGGCGCCGGCGAGGCGGGTGCCTTCATCGATCAGCCGCGTTTCGACGATCCGCCGGACATCGCTGTGGAAATAGCCGAGCGGCTGCGGCGCCACCGGAGTGGACTGGCCGCGCAGCGCCTTCGACGCCGCCATGCGATTGGCGACCGAGCGCACGGTGGCGTTGCGCAGCTGGTCCCCGATCCCGTGCACCACCACGACAATGTCAGTCAGTCCGGGTTGAATGGGAATTTTGTTCATGACAAATAGATCCAACGTGGAGGCCCGTGGCAACAGACAGCCCGGTCCGGCCGGGGTTGGCAATCTTGGAATGAGTGATCACGCCCCGCCGCTGGGAGCGTATCTCCGAATGCGCTGCCGCAGCAAAGGCAGGGCGATGTTTCGACTCAAGACCGGGGGAATGGGTCCGATTGATAGAGAAAGCCCACCCGGCCGCTTTGTCTCCATCAGCGGCCTGAGCCGGGCATTCCAACCATGAAAAATCACCCGGCCTGTCTCCGTTTCGCCCGCCCGATGCGCGCGGGTTTTGTCATCGGTCTGTTCGCCCTGATGGGCGCCGTCCTGGCGCCATCGGCCGCGGCGAAAATTCACCTGAAAATATCCACCTGCATCGAGGCGACCGACGGCTTCGACTATTGGACGGCGGCGACGCCGTGGGAGCAGATCAAAAGTTTCCGCAATGCCAACGCCAGCCGCCCGGTGGTCGACCTCGTGCTCGAACTGCAGGCCCTCAAGGCGGGCGGCCTCGATTTCGATTTCGAACTGGTGCGGAAACCGACCTACGAGACGGCCAAGATCGAGGTGATCGAGGGCCGCGCCGAGCTTACCGCCGAGACGATCTGGGATGATGAAATCGCCCGCAACGCGAACGAGCTCCTGCAAACCGACGCGATCATCCGCAACGGGGAATTCGTGAAGGGCATCTACGTGCTTTCGACCAACGAGAAGCTGTTGAATCTCACCTCGCTCGACGAGCTGCGCACCATGATCGGCGCCGTCGTCGGGACGTGGGCGCTGGACGTGAAGACGATGGAGGAAATGAAACTCAAGGGGCTGGTGAAGACGGTCCGGCCCGAAATGGTTTTTGCGCTGATCCAGAAGCAGCAGGCGGACTTCACGCTATCGGAGTTTTCGGCAAGCCCCGACATGGGCATCACAAACGCGGGAGCCAGATTCGTGCCAGTGCCGAACTGCACCGTGGCCATCAAGGGCAGCCGCTCGTGGATCGTGGGCAAGGCCTCGCCGCATGCGGAGGCGATCCTCGCCGCGTTCAGCAAGGGGGCCAAAATTCTCCGGGACAACGGCACGATCGAGCGCGCCTACAAGGAATCGGGCTTCTTCAATCCGCGCGTGGCCGACTGGAAGCGGTTGTATTGAAGGATAAACGTGGTCCCGCCGGTCCGAGTGATTCTAGCTCTGGCGCATCCGATGGGTTAGCCGGAGACAGTAGAGCAGGGGCAGGGCGCCGATGACGCCGAACGAACAGTCGATCAACCGCCAGTAGAGTGGAATACCGCGAACTTGTCCGCCGACCAGCGCGAGCGGGAGCACGGCCGAGCAGCAGACGAGGCCGCACTTCAGCACCCAGTCGCTTTCCAGGGGCTTGAAAAGCGGGCGGATGAAAAACACGGCGATGCACAGATGGCAAAAAGCCAGCCAGTCGGTGCCGTAGGCGAGAAAGGGGAAGTGGGCATTGGTCTGCTCCAAGCCGAAGAGGACGTAGCTGATCCAATGCTGGAGGCCGGTGAGGCTCTGGTAGTCGGCTGCATTCGTGATGCCGAGCCAGGCGGCAAGCAAGCGCAGTTCGGTCAACAGCGGGAAGGCGGTCACGCCGCTCAGAATCAGGCCGATGATGAAAAAACCAAGAACCCGTCGATAGCGGAGAAGCGCAGGGACGTTCAAGAGAGACCTTCGGTTTTACGAGGCGTCCTCGATGTCTGTGATACGAACCTCCCGGGCGCCATGGTCGAGCCAGTAGCTGAAAACGAAATCACCCATGAGCAAATGTTCAATGGGACGGCCGGAATCATCGGGCAGGATGTAGTCGCTGTGGGCAAACGGATGGTCACCAAGCTGCCGGGCCAGAAGGCCGATCTGCCGCTGCCTGCGGCGGGGTAGTTGCATCAGGCGGATCAGGACGCCTTCGGAGAAGACCGGCTCGTATCTGGCCGGATTAGCCACGGGCCAGACGACGCTTCAACCCGGCGAGTGAAACCTTCTTGCCGGCATCCATTTCCCGCATGCGCTGGGAGATCATCCGGCGCCACTCGGGAGTCTCATGGCGCAGGCGGATCATGTAGGCATTGAGTTCGCGCCGTTCACTCTTGGTCAGGCGCGAAACGCGCTGCTTGAGTTCGAGCATGGCGGTGGCGGTCATGGGCGGAATTTGCGTCGGATTCCACCGGGTGTCAATTCGGGGGATGGGCGGGTAATGATCTGCATCCGGCGGATCAATTCCCTTCGCGATGAAGGGACATAGCCCAACGCTTCCACGCATTGCCGTTTTTTGGATCAAGGGCGGTGCTCTGCTCGAAGCCAAATCCGCTGAACAGACTGAGCGATGCGACCATCAGAATGCATCAACCGAAGGGATGAAGCGTTTCATAGAGATGAGAGCAGTTCGTAACTCTGGAAATGAGGGAAGACTGATTTCTGGCGAGACGAAGCCCTACAGCAGCGATTGCTGGCCGCCGGTGGCGGCTTTCAAGCCCGATGGCGCCGTAGCCTTGGGCGGTGCGGGCGTCCAGGGACCCAGGAGAGGCTTTCTTCAGGCCGAGACCACGTCGATGCGGGCGCGGAAGCCGAGTTGGCGGAGCATCTGGGCGCAATCCGACCATTCGAGCCCAAACGCCCGCACATCCGCCACGCCGAGGCGGGGTACGACTTTGCGTAGCACCGGCGCGTCGGCCGGGGCAAAGTCTCCGTCCAGCATCGCCTGTTCCGCCCATGCCACCAGTTCGGTCAGCGCGAGCCGGCCCTTGAGGTAGGACTGGAGTTTGCGCGCGGTGACTTGGCGGGTGATTTTCATGAGCGGAATCTATGCTTTGCGGTGGCCTCTGTCCACCGGGTATTTTTCGTGGGTCTCAACCAGCCGATCCTGATCGTCGTAGATCTCCTGCCAGAAACGCAGTGTGCGCTCAGAGGCATCGACTTCCTTGAGATAGCGCGCACGCCAGCCTTGGCGACCAGTGACATCGAGCCAGTAACGCCGTCCTCCGCTGGGCAACGCCTGCCAGTGGGTGAAACGGCGTTCGTTTTGCGCGCGGGTGCCCATGAGATCGCGGCGGGATCAGCGATCCCGCCCTACAGCAGCGACTGTTGGTCGCTGCCGGTGGCGGCTTTCAGGCCGATGGCGCCGTAGCCTTTGGCGGTGAGGACGCGGCCCTGCGAGGTGCGGGCGAGGTAGCCTTCCTGGATGAGGAACGGCTCGTGGACTTCCTCGAGCGTCTCGGCTTCCTCGCCGACGGCGATGGCGATGGTGCCGAGGCCGACGGGGCCGCCGGCGTAATTCTCGGCCATGAGCCGGAGGACGCGCTTGTCCATCTCGTCGAGACCGGCGGCGTCGATTTCCAGCAGTTCGAGCGCGGCGGCGGCGACGGGCTGGGTGATCCGGCCCTGCGCCTTTTCGGAAGCGTAGTCGCGGCAGAAGTTGACGAGATTGTTGGCGATGCGCGGAGTGCCCCGGGCGCGGCGGGCGATTTCCTGCGCGCCGCCGGCATCGATCTCGACCTTGAGCAGGCCGCAGCTGCGCAGGACAATGCCTTCGAGCGTGGCGCGGTCGTAGTAGTCGAGCCGCGTGTTGAGCGTGAAGCGCGAGCGCAGCGGCGCGGTGAGCAGGCCGGAGCGGGTGGTGGCGCCGATGAGGGTGAACTTCGGGATGGAAAGGCGGACGCTGCGGGCGTTGGGGCCCTGGTCGATCATGATGTCGAGCCGGAAGTCCTCCATCGCGCTGTAGAGATATTCCTCGACGGTCTTGGGGATGCGATGGATCTCGTCGATGAAGAGGATGTCGCCCTCCTCCATGTTGGTGAGCAGGCCGGCGAGATCGCCGGCTTTTTCGATGACGGGCCCGGAGGTGACGCGGACGGTGCGGCCGAGTTCATGGCCAAGGATGAAGGCGAGGGTGGTCTTGCCCAGGCCGGGGGGTCCGGAGAGGAGGATGTGGTTGAGGGCCTCGCCGCGGCGCTTGGCGGCGCCGACCATGATTTTGAGCCGCTCGACGGTCTTGGGCTGCCCGGCGAAGTCGGCGAAGGACAGCGGGCGAAGGGCGGCCTCGACCGGTGAGACCGGGGAGGTCAGGGCGGTGGTGAGGAAATCGGTGCCCTTGGCGGGCTTTTCGGGAGCAGGCATTTTGAAACCACTGAATTCTTTAACCACTAATGTCCACTCATGGGGCACTAATGATTAGTGAGGTATTAGTGTGGATTAGTGGTTAACCGGACCCTTCACTTCCACTCCACGTCGGCGCCGAGGCTGCGGAGATTTTCGACGAAGTTGGGGTGGGCGCGGCGGATGGTGTCGGCATTTTTGACAACGGACTGGCCGGGGATGCTGGCGGCGACCATGTAAAGGGCGACGGCGGCGCGGATGATATACGGCGCGTCGACCACGGTGGGGTGGAGCGGTTTGGCCCCAAAAACGGTGATGCGGTGCGGATCGCTGACGACGACGTGCGCGCCGAACTTCGACAGCTCGGACATCCAGGTGAAGCCGCCCTCGTAGACTTTGTTCCAGAACATGACGGTGCCGCGGGCACGCACCGCGAGGGCGATCATGCAGGGCAGCAGGTCGACGGGAAAATAGGGCCAGGGGGCCGCCTCGATCTTGGTCAGCAGGTTGGCGGTGAACGGCTCGGTGACGACGAGTTTCTGTTTTTTGCGAACGATGGCGATGTCGCCGTCGTATTCGACCTGCACGCCGAGCTTGGCGAAGGAGCGGTTGATGAGGTCGAAATGGTGCGGCTGGGAATTTTTCACCCGGACCTCGCCACCGGTGATGGCGCCGAGGGCGAGGAAGGTCACGACCTCGTGGTGGTCTGAGTTGATGGTGAACGCGCCTCCCTTGAGCGATTTCACGCCGGTGACCGTCAGCTGGCTGGTGCCGAGGCCGGCGATCTTCGCGCCCATGGCGGCGAGCACGGTGCAGAGATCCTGCACGTGCGGTTCGCTCGCGGCGTTGAGCAGCACGGATTCGCCGTCGGCGAGCACGGCCTGCATGAAGCCGTCGGGGACGCGGACGGAGTTGTTGGAGTTCTGG
>Ga0209515_10001993_pt1 | contig 32411 bp, 34 predicted proteins | sample Subgroupgradi54m_FD_187454 | JGI IMG/M metagenome (GOLD analysis project Ga0209515, IMG submission 187454) | Subsurface groundwater microbial communities from S. Glens Falls, New York, USA - GMW60B uncontaminated upgradient, 5.4 m (SPAdes)... ... | reverse complement strand
TGATGCGAGCAGTGTTGAGGCTCGCGAAGACGATGGACGAGAGCATACCGATAATCGCGATAACGACAAGAAGCTCAATCAGGGTAAACCCGCCTGAATTTTTTGAAGAAAAATTCGTTCGGGCAAGCCTTTTGGTTGTGCTAATTTCTTTATGCATAAAACTGACCTTTTACTTAAGAATAAATAATGAGTTAAGTATAGCGCACATTTCAAAAGAAAACAGCAGGGTGTGGATAACAAACTTCAGTTATACAAGTCTCTTACGGTTGAATAGCTGGGCTGGGCACGATAGGTACTCCCCCAGAACCACCTGGAAAGTTGTTTTGGGACGGCGTGGCTCGCGCACTGTAAAGAAAGACGGCTAACCCAAGCACAATGGCCAGTATGGCGATTCCGACGAGAACCATATCAGCTCCCTTTTCATCCTTGGCAAGACCAAGTCTAATCGGAAGTGCCCGCAACCCCTGTACGGGAGTTCTCTCTCTGTTCGCGAAGGCCGTACTATAAGCCTGCTCCTCACTAAACTCTACATTTGGCATAAAAATATGGATTACGATTATTAACCTTAACTCCTCCAGTATAGCACCTTGTACGAACCCTCAAAAATCCCAAACTCTCTCGTGTCTACTGTCTACTCCTACGCCGACCCCGCAATGTTATAGATGGGCATCAGCACAGCCGCAAGGAGGAAACCTACCCCGAGACCGAGCATAATGATGAGTACCGGTTCAATAAGCGAAACAAGCGTGTCTACGGCGTTTACCACTTCGCGACGGTAAAAGCGCGCCATCGTTTCAAGAATACTGCCGAGCTCTCCACTTTCTTCACCCACCTTAATCATCTGAACCATAATGCTGGGGATAACCGAACTCTTGGCGAAGGCGTCGGCAATAGAAGAGCCACCTTTTACCGCCTCGGTCGCAAGTGCAAGCGCGTTCTCAAAGACCGCGTTATCCACAACTTCGGCCGTTATTTCAAGTGACTTAACAATAGGAATAGCCGCGGATAGTTGGGTGTGCATATTATCGGCGATACGCGAAAGATAGAGCTTCCGATACAGGTTGCCGATGTAGGGAAGCGTTATTTTGAGCTGACTCATTAGGTATCTTCCTCGTGGCGTTTTTGCAAACTGCCAGAGAAACAAACCTCCCGCAATCACCAAAATGAGCAAGAACCACCCATAGTCCACAAAAAATTTACTTATCCCCAAAACGATTTTGGTGTAAATGGGAATATCTTGCCCCGACTCAAGCAAAATAGCGCTAATACTCGGAATAACGGTGGTAAACATAAGCACCATAACCGCGATAAAGGTAATGATGACGAACACCGGATAGACAAGGGCATTCTTCGCCTTTGAGGTGACTTCGTAGGTTCGTTCAAGATAGTCGGCAAGATACCCAAAAATCTGGTCAAGCTTCCCTGCCTCCTCACCCGAGCGGACCATACTGACGTAAAAACTGGAAAAGGCCTGCGGATGTTTACTAAGTGCGCTTGAAATGGAGCTTCCCGATTGAATTTCATCAGCTATTTCAACAAGAAGATCGCGGAGTATCAGGTTGTCGGTCTCGATTGCAAGTAACCGAAAAATACGAAGAGCGGAAACCTGGGATTCAAAAAGGGTGGATATTTGACGCGAAAGAATGACAACATCCTTTGAACTGACCCGTTTCCAAAAGGCGATGTCGCGTGCAAAGAACGACTCACGACTTGCGGGAATGATGCTTCCAATTGAAAACCCTCGACGCTGAAGGGCGGTTATCGCCACTTCCATATTGAGCGCGTCAATACTGCCGTTCATCGGCCGGCCTCCGGAATCAAGAGCTTTGTAGGTAAAAAGCATAGCGTGTTAGCTTTCCAGCTTTCTAGCTTTCTAGCTTTCTAGCTTTCAAAGTTTCTTTTCTGAAAAGCTAACCGGCTAGTAAGCTAAAAAGCTAGAGAAGTCTTTCCATCGTTTGTGGGTTGGGCGAATAGGCAAGCGCGTTCTCGGGCGTTACCTCTCCTCTCCTCACAAGATCCGCGAGACAGCGGTTCATGTCTATCATCCCGTGGTCAAGACCGGTTTCAATAACCGTATTGATTTCGTGCGTTCGTTTTTCACGAATAAGGTTGGAAACCGCATTGTTGGCAATAAGAAGCTCATAGGCCGGTATGAGACCGCCCGAAATACGCGGAATGAGGCGTTGGGAAAAGATACCCGTGAGCGACGAGGCGAGTTGCATACGTATTTGTTCTTGCTGTCCGGGAGGAAAAATATCAATGATACGGTCAATGGATTGTGCCGCATTATTGGTGTGAAGGGTGGAAAAGATAAGGTGTCCCGTTTCGGCAGCCGTGACGACTGAACTGATGGTTTCCTGGTCGCGCATTTCACCGATAAGTGCCACATCAACATCTTCACGGAACATTGAGATGAGCGCGGTGTGAAAGTCTTTGGTGTCTATGCGTACTTCACGTTGGTCAATGATGGAGAGCTTCTCTTCGTACACGTATTCAATCGGGTCTTCAATGGTCATAATATGCTCCGAACGAGTAGCATTAATCATCTCAATGAGTGAAGCAAGTGTTGTTGATTTTCCGTGACCCATAGGCCCCACGACGAGGAAAAATCCCTGTTGTTTCTTGATGAACTGCCCAAGCGTTTCCGGCAAGTGTAACTCCGCGAGTGTCGGAATGTGCTTAGGAATAAGACGGAGCGCGATGCCAATGTTTCCCTTCTCTACGTAGGCGTTACCTCTGAACCGGACTTCGTCCTTGAAGCTGTACGAAAAATCAATCTCTTGCTCTGCGAGGAACAATTTTTTGTCCTCTGCCGAAAGGAATTCGTCAAGGAAACCGAGGGTATCCTGTCCGGTAAGCTGAGGCTGCTTCACCAAGGGCACGAGCTGTCCCGCCACGCGAATAACCGGGTGACGACTGACAAGGAGATGGAGGTCCGAAGCCCCTTCGTGAATGGTTGCTTCAATAAGCGTATTTAAAAGTTCTTTACTCATACAATAAAAGATACCAATATACTAATGAATACGAATGCTACCAATGGCTACTAATCCCGCTTTCTTGATTCGTATTCATTCGTTTCATTGGTACCATTCGTAGGTTGGTATCTGTTATTTTTTCTTGGCTAAAATCGTTTTAACTTCCTCCACCACCTCCGACGGAATGGTAGATGCCTTCACTATATAGCCGTCAACACTGAGCGCTTTTGCCTGGTCAAGATCGGAAGACTGGCTTTGGTTTGACAGCACCACAATCGCAGAGCCTCGCGCCAGCCGTTCTTCTTTAAGTTGCTTGATAAAGGTGAGTCCGTCCATAGTCGGCATCACGAGGTCGCAGAGTATCATGCTCGGAAGAAAGCCGTCTCGGAGTTTCTGAAGTGCGGTACTCGCACTGTTGACAGCCTCCACATCAAACCCCGAGTTCTTGAATTTGAGTGAATACATATTCAAGAGAAATTGATCGTCGTCAACCAAAAGTACTACCTGTTTTTTTGAAGATGTGTCTGACATAACGATAAGTATAACAGATAACTGGAACTAGTAACTAGAACTGGAACAAGAAAGCTGTGGGTTTATCGTTCCAGTTAGCTGTTCCCGTTCCCAGTTACTTTCTAGAGCTTATTCACCTCCTCCCACGGTATTTCGTGCTTAAACGCCTTTGTCATCGCATCGCCTTTCATCGTGAGCATGTTTTGTTTGCGAGCAATGCGTAAGATTTCTGCCTCGGTAGGATTTTTGAGAATGGTTTGTTCAAGCTCGCGGTCCATCTGCAAGATCTCAAACACGGCCGCGCGACCGCGTGTTCCCTTAGGACAGTCAGCTGTCGGCTCAATTTCAAGTACATCCTTGGAAATTGGAAGCTCTTTTCTAAACTCTTCGCTAAACTCACTAAACTCCTGGTCAATCAACGCCTTAATACTTCCATCCACCGGGATGGGCTTCCCACTTCCCGGACAAATGAGTTGAACCAATCGTTGTGCAATGGCGAGAATAAGTGTCGGCGCAATCAAAAACGGGTCTACCCCCATATCAATGAGGCGCGGAATTACGCCCGCAGCGTTGTTGGTGTGGATAGTGGAGAACACAAGATGTCCAGTTAGCGCGGCCTGCACCGCAAGCTGGGCGGTTTCCTTGTCGCGAATTTCACCGACCATAATAACATCGGGGTCCTGCCGAAGCGTGTGGCGGAGTCCCGTCGCGAACGTGTACCCGATTTCGGGGCGAATTTGCGATTGGCTCATTCCTGGAATGTTGTATTCCACGGGGTCTTCAAGCGAGAGAACATTGTACTTCTCTCGGTCAATGGCGTTTAACATTGTATAGAGCGTGGTTGATTTTCCGGAACCGGTTGGACCCGAGATAAGCACCATACCGTAGGGGCGTTCAAGGGCGTCGTGAATGAGTTTAAGATTTCGGTCGGAGAGTCCCATTTCCTCAAGTGGCTTCACCCCTTTTTCGGTATCGAGTATTCGCATCACGACCTTCTCGCCATAGTAGGAGGGAAACGTGGACACACGAAAATCTATCCTCCGCCCTTCAATGCGCGCACTAAACCTCCCGTCTTGAGGTTTACGCTTTTCGTCCAAACGCATATTGGAAAGGATTTTGATACGCGCGATAAGCGCCGCGTGAACTTTGACCGGGAGAATGAGGGACGTATTAAGTATACCGTCCACACGAAACCTGACACGTACTTCGCCACCCATATGTTCAATATGAATATCGGACGCATTACCCTCAACCGCATAGTGCAGAATGGTGGCCACGATCTTCGTCACCGGAGCATCTTCAATGATGCGGGTTTCTCCGCTCACCGTGGTGGTCGTTGACGCGGGAGGTTCTTCGGGAGTAAGTTCACTTTCAAGCTCGGAGAGCGCTTCGGTCACCTCTCCCGAGAGATTTTTGTACGACTCAAGAATTCGCTGAAAGTCAGCCTCGGAAATAAGATACAGCTTGTATGGCAAGCCGATCTTTGAGGAGATAAAGCTGATGGCGTCAAGCGCCTCAATGTTATCGGGGTCAACCACACCGATTTCAAGTACGCTTTCCGCAAGTCCGATGGGTACAAACCGATAAAAGGTGGCGGATTCTTCAGGCACATACTTTAATGTTTCAAACGGAACATCTCTCCCCTCAAGGCTTCGAAGAGGAATACCATAGAGCTCTGCTTTTCCCGAAAGAATGTCTTCACGAGCTACACCGTGATTGATAAGCACCGACTCCACGTTTCCTCCCGATGCACTTACCTCTTCGGAAAGCACCGCGATGTCCTCTCGTGGCAGGACTCCTTTTTTTACCAAAAGTTCAAGTAAGGTCATAGCAAATGCGAATTAACGAATTAAATCCGAATATTCGAATATATGCGAATCAGAAAAGTCAAAAGTCTTATTCGTAGCTATTCGTAGATTCGTACTCATTCGAATTATTCGCATAATTAATTGATATCAAACCCCCCCGGTTCGGGAGCGGGCGTCTTAGGATCGGGAGTGGTAGCCGTCGTTGTCTTTGGCGGTGTGTTTGCTGTTTGTCCGGGAATCCCAGGCTTCGCCGGGGTTTTAGAAAACGCCCCTGCGTCAAACGTCGCAAAAGGATTACGCCGTCCGACCGGCTGAGCCGAAATATCCACACTAAAATCTTTAAGGCTTACAAAAACCGGATCAGTAAAAATACTGGTATCAAGCTTGGTTGATTTGAGCGTCGCAAGCGCCACAAGAAGGTCTCTTCCGAGTGTTGCATCAAGCGGAGAGGTTGGAAACACCGTTATCGCACCGGTACCCGCACTACCACTATCTCCCGAAAGCCAGTAGAAAAAGCCACCCGCAAGCACGACAAGGACAGTGACGAAACCAATAACCATCCGCTTATCAATGTGTTCAAAAATGCTCATTTTTATTGAAAACTAACCGATAAGTGGAAACCGTGACGGAGTAGTCCGGAAGATCTTCCTTTCCAGCGTTAAAGGTGACCGCAACCACATCAACGAGCCTTAGGTTTAACTCAAGATCTTTGAGAAACGCACGAAAATTATCGTACGAGCCCGACACATTAAACTTGAGACCGACCGGTTTAAAGTGTTGTTCCTGTGGTCCGATCGTTCCCGCAGTAGTGACGGTAATACCTTTCTTTGAAGCGTCCGAATCGGTCAGTCCGATATTTTTGAGTGTCATTCCATACTTTGAGGCAACATTATTCACTTCAATAATGAAACGTACCGAATCTATGTGGTCGGGGAGCAGTCTTTCCAGACGTTCGCGGTCTTCAAGCGGAATATGATTATATTTTTCAAGAAGTCCCGTACGCACCTGCTCTATTTCGCGGGTCTTCTCCAGTGCGTCGGCATACTCGTCACGCTGTACCTTGAGTTCGGCGATACTTTTATCTTCGAGGACAGTCGCGCCCGTAACCCCGCCATAGGTTGGGTTCACGTAGCCGAGAAAAATCCCGACCGATGCAATGAGAAGAAAAATTGAAATAAGGTTACTCATACGTTGCTGGGTATTCATTGACTACCGGCGCCCGCATCAAATGTCTTACGTTCGTCATCGGATGTTTGGGTATCGGTGGGCGGGACGCCCGTTCCTCCAAGCACGGTTTCCCGATAGCGGAGCAGTGCCGGATCTATGGAGGTCTGGAAATTGAAGATGACATCACCTTCGTCGTTCAGATTAAAATTGGAAAAGATCGGGTCCTTAAATGCTTTTTCCGTCCCAAACACGTCCGATTGAAGCGCGACCGAGTTAAAGCTCTTGGCTTGCCCCGTCATCGTGAGTGTAGCCGACTTACCGTCGGGAGCGCTAAAATTAAAATCCTGAAAACGCATACTCTCCAGAGTTTTCTTCTCCAAGATATCAAAGAGGGGGGAAATAGCCTGATGACTGTTTAACAACTCCTGCGCGCCCGAGATACGCATATTGAGACGCGACGCCTCCTCAATGAACGCGGGCTCAAAACTTTTCTTCGCCTTAGCAAGCTCTACATCCATACCGGAAATAACATTCATAAGGTGTGCCTTGTAGAAGAACACAAAACCAGACAGCCCCGCCATAATGGAAAAAACGACGATCGCGATACCGGCAAAAAAATTTATTCCTCGTGGCAGAGTCCGCGAACCGACAGGTCCTGTTCCGGGACCTTTTTTCGGTGTAAACGAAGTTTGAATCTGAATGACCATAAGGTATACAAACGATGCAAAACACAGACCGCACAGTGTCCAAACAAAACCAAAACTACAAAATCATCCTTCTGCTAGGGTTTGGGGTGTACTGTGTTTTGAAATCTTTGTTTGGTTTTTGTGTATTGTGCTTTGTGCTTTCCTATTATACCTCTTTGTCCTCAGACGGTTATCCCCTATGATGTTTCCTGCAATTTTCTGAAGGCAATACCGATAGCAACCGTAAATTCCGGACCTACTCCCTGCAAGAGCTCGTCAAGAAATGCAGGGGCTTCCACCTGTTTGAAGGGGTTCGCACGGAACACGGGAACAGACATACTCTGTTTGGCAAGCTCTTCAATTCCCAAAAGGTTGGCTCCACCTCCCGAAAGCACGACATCCATTACCTTGCGACCCGATTTACGCTCAAAACTCCCCAAAACCCGGTTCATCTCACCAAAAATCACGTTGAGGATACTCGTGGTCGCGACCGTTTCCTGTCCGGAGCCCTTTAGCCCCTCCGCGCGCTTCATCTTCTCCGCTTCGCCCACGGGTACTCCGAGACTACGCGACAGCGCGAGGGTAATATCCTGTCCTCCATGACTGACGATATGCGAAAGCCTAACGATACCTCGGTCAACAATATAGAGCTTGGTCTCCCCCGCCCCAAGGTCAAGCACCGCGTGTGGCTCAAGGTCTTGAGGAAAGAGCGCGCGAATGGTGCTAAACAGTTCAATCTCAAAGAAACTGGATTCAAGACCACTGTTTCGTATCGCCGTCTGATACCTTGTGAGTGCTTCATTGTGTATTGCGGCAATGAGGATTTTAGTGGCGCGCGGTACGTTCGGATCGGGTGGAAGCACCTCTTCTCCCGTGTGGAGTGTCGTGAGACCAGTTGTCTGTCCCCCATCGAGCGTCTCGTGCGATTGGTCACCCAAGATTTCCGCGCCCGGAATTTTTGCCGGTTCATCAGGAACAATCCACCAATCCAGATTGACCTCGGAAATGGGAACCGGAACATACTTCCGCGCCTCAATAGCTACGGCATTTGCGAGCTGTTTCGGGTCAATGACACGCATATCCATCGTCGTCACGAGGCTGGAAGCAAACGGTATGGAACATGCCACCTTCTTTGAGGTGACATGCGCTTCCTGCAAAAGGTCGCGAAGCGCTTCGGCAAGTTTCTCGGCGGGAAGATGCGTCGCGCGTCCTATGTCCACATCCACATAAGGACCGAGGGCGAGACTGCCATAGGTTTCAAGCACCGCTTTCCCGTTTTTGCGCCGAAGTTGTACCGCCTTGAGGTAGGCGCTACCCACATCAACACCCACCACACTTCCTTCGGAAGCCTGGAGCGCAGTCGTAAACATACCCTTAAGGCGTTCAAACATTCTGACAGTATACCAAGAAGAACTGGAACAGGTAACTTGTAACTTGAACTTTGTAACTGGTACAAGTAACTGGAACCGGACAAAAAGAGTATACTTAAAGAGTCACCTGTCTTGCCTTAGTCATTGATGAGAAGCTTTGACTGTCTTTATTTGTTCCAGTCACATGTCACTTGTTACCTTGTTCCAGTCTTTTCTGGATCTTTTGTTTCCTCAAAAAGCTTCCGTGCGGGAGCTCTTGCAGATGGACCCGTTTAACCTCGCGTCGCGGGCCGAAAAACCCGAAGGGCGGGCGGGAAAAGCAATGCTCTCCTGTTTTAGCTATCGTGACCCGCTCATCAGGCAGGCAATCTGGGAACTTAAATATAGAGGAAACAAAAAAGTGGCAACGCTCCTCGCCACCATTCTCCACGACGAACTGCTCGCCTTTCTGGAGGAGTACGCCCCTCTCACGAACTTCACCGACCCACTGCTCATCCCCATTCCCCTTTCCAAAAAACGCGAACGTGAGCGCGGGTTCAACCAGTGTCGGCTTCTCGTTGATGAAATTATGCGCCTGGATGGCGGAGCGAACTTTACGCTCTCCCTTGCCCTCACCAAAATAAAAGATACTGCGAGCCAGACCAAAGCCGAGAATAGAGAATCGAGAATGAAGAATTTAAAAAATTGCTTTAGCGCGGACGCCGAAGCGGTCCGCGGGCGAAACATCATTCTCATAGACGACGTCGCCACCACCGGCGCAACCCTTGAAGAAGCGCGCCGAACGCTCCGTGCCTCCGGCGCGCGCAAAGTGATTGCGTTCACCATCGCGCACTAAGACGTGCGCGAGAAGTATGGTGTAAGATTTAGGATTTAAGGCTTTGCCTCTGTATTCCTGCGAGAGTAGAAATCAATTAGCATTGTCAGAGACAACGATGGTTGATTCTGGGAAAATTCCACATAGCTTAATTACCGACATAGGGATTGACTAGAGACATGAAACTGTCTAGAGAGTAACATCTTTTTCCAGAAACATTGCAATTATCTAACCCGCTATTGTCCTTATCTAGGTAAGAGATATGTTGAGAATAGTTCCCTATTGTTAAATAATCTTTCCCTGTAGGATCCTTCTGAAATGCATCAATGATGGTGTAGTTAATATTGGAGAAAGCGATAATGCCAGAATCCCATTTCGTATTAAAAGTATATGCTACAAGTACATAGCAACTATTGTTATTCTGATTGTAATGATTTTTATAGTTTAAGTTAACTATTTCAAGATATTGTGATGCGAGTGTTGTACGATTCCACCCTGTATCAAAATACTTTTTCGCAACTCTATCGCATTGATTTTGTAAGGATAGAAGGGGTGTTTTAGCGGGAACCGAAGTCTCCACCTGATGTGCTGTAGGTGATACTTCGTTCGGAGCCTGAATATTTGTCTGTCGTTTAACTTGATCTGATTGCTGTGTTGTTGTTTCAGTGGCAGAAGGTACTTCCGATTTCTTACTCTTATTAAAATACATACCGCCACCTATCACCAATAATGCGAGGAGAATTAATAGCGGTGGTGCAATGAAGCCCTTCTGTGTTTTTTCCATATTTCTATTTTAGCATTTTACCAACCGGAACCAAAGGCGCTTGAACTAATCGTTCCAGTTGTTGAATGGCTTGAAACTGGACATCATCAAGGCGTACTGTTTGATTTAACCATTCTGCCACAAGTATCGGAACGACTATAGAAGCCAGGGTAGCAAGAGCTGAAATTATAATTGCAACTATTGCAAGCTTTTTTGCCTCTTTAGCATTCTGTCGAGCAAACTTTAACTCTTGGTAATCTAGATATTTAAAATGAGCGTCAAAACTAACTATGTAGGTGTTTTCTACACTCTGATAACCTTGCAACTTGTTTACCTTTGTCGCAAAAAACGGCGTTTCTAGACTTGTACTTTGACTCGGAATACCTGAATTGCAGGTATTTCGGTACGCATTATCTAAATATCTTTCCGTTGTTGTTCTTTCCCAGTCCGCGAGTTTTAAAGCGCTTGTTATATTGCTGTGCGTAAAGCCGTCAGGGTGTTTCAATCCGAACTCAATAATACAAAGAAAAACACTATTATCTATAGCAACTTCTATAGAATCTTCATCTTTCTGTTCCGCTCGACTAGATTTCATGAACGTAGAGATTTATCGCGAAAAGCACTTGAAAAACGGAGGGTGTGGGATTCGAACCCACGGTCCAGTTTCCCGGACAGCACATTAGCAGTGTGCTGCATTCGACCGCTCTGCCAACCCTCCAACGACTATGAACTATAGCCTATTCTCGCCACCGCTTCAAGAATTTTGGATTATGCGTCCCAAACCGAGTAAAGAAGTGCTTGCCGAACTTGCCTATATGATGAAATGGAACGCGAAGTAAAAACCAATAGAAAAAGGCAACACTTTCAGTGTTGCCTTTTGAGTTTTACCGTTGTAAGAATCTGCGAACTAATTTTATTGCTCGCTGGTATGCGGGCTTTGGATTTGTACCCGAGTTGAGAATGCGAGCGTCAAAATCACGGAAGTCACCTATCCGCGGAGAAACGGGGTCTTCCTGCATAAGACGCTGTACCGCGAGGTCAGAAATATCTGGTTGTCGCTTACGAATACGTTGATACCGCTCTGCTCTTGATGCGAACACTGCCAAAAGAAAAGTCATTCCTCCCTCTGTTGCCCCCATACGCTTCCTAATAGCAAGAGCAGCGGGAGGCATGGTGACAAGTACAGACCCGCCCGACGAAGTCTTGAACACATCTTCAGAAACGCCGTGACGTTGAGCTGGACTGACTTGTCCAAACCAGACAAACCGATTATCACGTACAAGCTTTTCAAACTCAGAATCCGAAACAAAGTGATATTCTCGCCCATCTTGTTCACCATGTCGTGGCGCTCTAGTTGTGTACGCTACAATCCTACGGAGGTGAAGCTGGACAGCCAGAGCGGTAGCTATACTGTCCTTTCCAGCCCCACGAGAACCACTTACGACTACTAAATGTGTATCTGTCATTGTTGGAGCCTTCCTTTGTAGTTTTAGGTTACGAACGGAATCTTACATCCTAGTCCACTCCTTGCGGAACTATTTCGAAACCAAATTCTTTTCGTAGATCCCTTAGGAGTGCGACAATACCGAAATAAATTCCTCTCTGCCGTATTTTCGTTACCTCGGGGAACTCTACCGTCTGTTCTAATACACGAGGTAGCATTGCTGATATCTTTTCAACTGGAAGCACGGGATACTTCATACAGTTTTCTTTTATCACGGAAACGACAATACTTGGAACTTCGCTGGAGAATGTAGTTGGTAATTCGGAGAAAAGTAAATACTTTCTTAACGCCATTACATACCCTGTTTCAATACTGGCCGTCCTACCTAAATATCCATCTTGAATAGCGACGTAGCAGAATGTCTTTCGAACATTCTTAATTTCTTCCCTCAGAAGACGGAAAAACCCGAGCTGGGTCAGATAGGGTGGGTCTACCAATGTATCTCCACCGAAAAAGTTAAAGATTTCTCCGCTCCCGCTCCTTAGCTGACAACTCCTTGGATGAGCGCTCGGGTAGGTATCAATACCTAATTCAGAAAAGGCCTTGGCGGCTTGTCTCGTTTTCTGAAACTCACTTTCGTGATATCTACCGATAATTGCGACGCGTCCCACTAGATATGCGGGAGTCTTTTCCTTAGCTGTTACTTTTTGTAATATACGCATAGAACTTTCTTTCAATGGGCAAAGACAGCTATATGTCTTTTCTATAGGTGAGCCTAGCACTCATTGCCCTACGTGAGCAAATATCTTACTATGATGCAGAGAGTATAGATTCCCACTGAAGTTACCCTAAGAACCACCCCCCTCAAAATGATTATAAAAGATGAGCTTCTTTATGCAGTTGATGGATTAAATAATCCCATAAAGCCGGAGCCACGAAAACGTGCCCATACGAATGGAACATGGCACAGGACTAGCCAAATCTGGATCGTTAACGATAAACAGCAGATACTTTGTCAGAGACGTTCACTTTTAAAAGATACAAATCCTGGAAAGTGGGAGGCCATTTTTGGCGGCCATCTCACACCGAAGCAGGAGTATATTGATTGCGCCATCATCGAGTTGAGAGAGGAACTTGGTATAGAGGCGACAAGAGAAGATCTGCATTTTTTGTTCATCAACAAAAGTGAAAAAGATAAAGAGTTTCAAGGCATATTCTCCATCAGCTGGAACGGGAATTCATCACACCTACAACTTGAAAAAGAAGAAGTGGAGGAAGTGAAATGGATTTCAATAGAGAACTTATTGAAGCTCTTCAAAGAGAAAGACGATAATTGGAGCTCTTTTTCGTATGAAACTAAATTGCTTAAAAAATGGAAAAACCAATAACTAAAAAGATAAAGATGACACAAACTTCCTGGGGAGGTGTGGCCAAATGGTACGACGAAACCGTTGAGGAAAAAGGTTCCTATCAGCAGGACCTTATACTTCCGAACCTGCTTCGGATTATGGAGATTAAGAACGGAGAACGTGTACTTGACCTCGCCTGCGGACAAGGGCTCTTCGCGCGCGAGTTCGCAAAGGCTGGCGCACAGGTTGTTGCGTCCGATATTTCCAAAGAGCTGGTAGAGATTGCCAGAAAGAAATCTCCCCCAGAAATTGAGTACCACATCGCTCTGGCCGACTCGCTCCCTTTTCTCAAAGATGGAGCGGTGGGAAAAGTGGCGATTGTCCTCGCGCTTCAAAATATTGAAAATATGAATGGCACGCTTGCCGAATGTGCGCGCGTACTCGCACCCAGCGGAAAACTGTATCTGGTGTTGAACCACCCAGCCTTCCGCATTCCAAAAGAGAGCGCGTGGGAGTTCGATGAGAAAAACAACGTGCAATATCGCCGAGTGGACCGCTACATTTCCAGCCTCAAGAGCGAAATAGATATGAATCCTGGAGGAAGCTCGCGTGTAATGACTCTCTCGTTCCATCGGCCACTACAGGCATACGTAAAGGCGCTAGGAAAATCGGGGTTTGCGATTACGCGTCTTGAAGAGTGGAACTCGCACAAGAAAAGTCAAAAAGGTCCACGCGCCGAGGCGGAAGACCGTGCTCGCGCCGAAATCCCGCTCTTCTTGACACTGGAGGCGCAAAAAATGCCGGGTACGCGCTAATCGTGTTGCATTCTGAAATAAATTGGTACACTGGTGTGTATAAACACGTGCAATCTAAGTATTTTTATCAATTTTTAAAACCTATGAGAATTAGCACAAAACAAGGTATCGCGCCGATTATTGCGATTATCATCGCGCTTCTCGCGCTCGGAGGTGGAGCGTACGGCATCAAGAAAATAACCGACGGGAAGAAAGAAAAGAAAGCCAAGGAAGAACAGGTGGCGAAGGAGGAGCAACAAAAGGAGGAAAATGACAAAAAAGAGGAAGAGAAAGCGGAAAAACAGATACCTTCCACACTCCAGATTAGACTTGATGAGCAAAACGCTTCGGGACAGAGCGGACAGGCAGTGATTACGCAAATCGGGACCAGTACGCTTAAAGTTATCGTCAACCTTACGGGCAAACCATCAGGTGTGTCACAGCCAGCGCACATTCACCTTGGTTCCTGCCCTACTCCCGGCGCAGTTAAGTATCCTCTGACAAACGTTGATAAAGGAGCGTCACAGACCGAAATTCAGAACCTCACTATGGCAGAGCTTCTTGCCGGAGTACCACTCGCCATTAATGTGCACAAATCCGGAGCGGACATCAAAACCTATGTTTCCTGTGGAAATATCGTTTTGGAAAAAGAAACCGCGGAAAACGAAGGTGGAGCGAAGAACAGCATGAAGAGTGAGGACAAGAAGGACGGTATGAAAACGTCTGGAAAAGGAGGAGCGATGATGGGAGCTGGCGTACAGGTTGTCTACACTGCGACAGGTTTTGCTCCGCAAACCGTCACCATCAAAAAGGGCGACACGGTTACCTTTGAGAACAAAACCGGCAAGCGTGCATCGGTTGCGTCCAACAATCACCCCACCCACCTCATCTACCCCGAGTTTGACCAATACAAAACGGACCAGCGCGGAAAGGACGAATTCACATTTACCTTCACTAAGGTGGGCACCTGGGGATACCACGACCACCTGAACGCCAGTATGGGAGGAACGGTTGTGGTGACGGAGTAACCACAGAGTACCCAAGCACCAAGAAACAAGCTCCAAACCATATACAACAGCCAAACTTCAAACAGAACAAAATCTTGCCCTTTGGTAATTAAAATTTGTTTGATTATTGTTGATTAGAATTTGGTGATTACTACAATGTCCAAAACTTCTTCTCTTCTCATTCGCCTCGCTCTCGCCTTCTCTCTCCTCTATTCCGCGTATGGATTTTGGAGACATGCGGATGTGTGGCTCGCCTACATTCCTGAAGTGGTAAAAAATGCCGCCATTGTCACTCGTATAGGACTTTCCGGTGGAACCCTCGCCCTCGCGCTTTCTGCGTTCCACATTGTTCTCGCAGTCTGGCTTCTCTCGGGATGGCGTATCTTCATTCCCTCTCTTGTAATCGCTCTCTTTCTTGGCACAATTGTCTACTTCAACCTGAACCAGCTTGATGCCCTCTTCCGCGATGTGTCTCTCGCTCTGGTAGCACTTGCACTCGCATTTGCCCCCAAAAACGAGTACTAGCTGTACTGAAATCACAACATGTCGCAAAAACCGACCTCCTGGTCGGTTTTTGCGACTTTTTCCACAAACCCTGGGTTATAGTGTATGCTTTTAGGCACCTTATTGTTTAGGATTTAGAGTTTAGATAATTAGTATTTGCTTTACTACCTTGTGTGGAATCATTGGATATGTCGGCAAGAGAGAGGCGCTTCCCATCATTCTTGATGGGCTTCATCGGCTTGAGTATCGCGGGTACGACAGTGCCGGAGTTGCGATTGTATCCCCCCTAAAAAGGGGGATGCCCGAGTCGGCGAGGGCGGGGGGTGTGTCTTCCCTAACAAGGGGAGCACTGCGGTCTTCCGCCTCCGTCAAGGCTTCGGCGAGCAAGTCGGCAGGAGGGGTGTCCTTCCACAGCGTAAAGAGCGCCCGAGCGGTCGGCAAGGTCGCGATGCTCGCTTCAAGCTGTGACGGAAAGGACTTAAACGGCACAGCCGGTATCGGTCACACGCGCTGGGCGACCCATGGCAAACCGGCGGAGAAAAATACACACCCACACGCCGACTGTACCAAGTATTTCTATATCGCCCACAACGGCATCATTGAAAATCACGAGGAGCTTCGCGAGGAACTTAAAAAGCAAAAACATATTTTCAAATCCGAAACCGATTCGGAGGTTATCGCCCACCTTATAGAGGACGCCTACAAAGAAAACCCCGTGCTTGAGCAGGCGGTGCAAACTACCTTACGGAAACTTCGTGGAACCTACGGACTCGCGGTGGTCTCAAGCTTTGAGCCGGAGAAAATCGTGACCGCGCGAATGGGCGCGCCGATTGTCCTCGGCCTCGGGGAGGGGGAAAACTTTGTCGCCTCCGATGCTTCTCCCCTGCTCTCGCACACTCGCACCGTCCTCTACCTTGAAGACGGCGAAATGGCGGTCGTGACCCCGACCACGCACACCGTAGTGACGCTTGATAACCAAGCGGTTGAGAGAGGCACCGAAACGATTGAGTGGGACGCGGACAAAATGCAAAAGGGTGGCTTTCCTCACTTTACCCTCAAAGAAATAATGGAGGGGCCGGAGGTGATAGAAAATACGCTACGCGGACGACTCATTACCGAAGACGGCCTCGCGAAGCTCGGCGGACTGCAAAACATTGCCGAAAAACTGCGCGAAGCAAAACACATTATCATCGTCGCCTGCGGGACCGCCTTCCACGCGGCCAGAGTCGGCGAATATATGCTTGAAGAATACGCAGGCATTCCAGTGGAGGTGGAGTTCGCGTCGGAGTTTCGGTATCGAAAATCCGTACTGAACGAAAACACACTGGTTATCGCCGTCTCGCAATCGGGCGAAACCGCCGACACGCTGGAAGCCATTCGCGAAGCGAAACGCAAAGGCGCGACCACGCTCGGTATCGTGAACGTCGTGGGTTCAACGATTGCGCGCGAAACCGACGCGGGTATCTTCAATCACGCGGGACCGGAAATTAGCGTCCTCTCCACCAAGGCCTACATTTCACAGCTTGTGGTTCTCGCGCTCCTCACCCTCACCCTCGGACGAGAACGTGAGCTGTCCCTCACGATGGGTAAGAAAATAGCTGAGGCGCTCCAAGAACTCCCGAAGAAAATCGCGACTATCTTGAAACAGGAAAAGGAAATCAAGAAACTCGCTAAAAAATACGCGAAATACGAGCATATGCTCTACCTCGGCCGAAAGTACAATTTCGCCACCGCCTACGAAGGCGCGCTCAAAGTGAAGGAGGCGTCATACATTCACGCCGAAGGTTGTGGCGCGGGAGAAATGAAGCACGGCTTTATCGCGATGATAGACAAGGAGTTCCCCACCGTCGCCATCGCACCACAGGACAGTGTGTATGATAAAATGCTCTCAAATATACAGGAGATAAAGGCGCGAAGTGGTCGGGTTCTCGCGATTGCAACCGAAGGGGATACGCGCATCGGGAAACTCGCCGACGATGTCTTTTTCATTCCGAAAACAATTGAAATGCTCTCCCCTATTCTCGCCGTCGTTCCGCTTCAACTCTTTGCGTATTACCTCACGCTGGAGCGCAAGCTTGACCCAGACCGACCGCGCAATCTGGCGAAGAGTGTAACGGTGGAGTAGTCCTTCTGTCATCTTCGCGTATGCGGGAATCCAGGACATACCTTATACTTAATACTTACAAAAACCGCCAAGGACACGATTTAATGGGTTTAACTGTTTGCCCCCTTGCGGGGCGAGGCCGAAGCCACTGTCGCTAGAGTATAGCAAATGAAAAAAGACTTTGATAAGTGGAATGAAAAGAAAAAGCAAACAAACGGGGAACAACCGCGTTTATATACGGTGCGAGAAATATGGTGGTGTCGCCTTGGAGTAAACATCGGCTCCGAACAAGACGGGGGTGAGGAATCATTTCTTCGGCCTGCTTTAATTATCCGAGGTTTTGGTCCGGATGCGTGTTTGATTGTTCCCCTCACGACTTCTCACCGCGTGCATACGCTTCGCGTTTCTGTTGGTGCAGTAGATGGTCGCGAAGCTCGAGCTAATTTGTCGCAAATAAGAGTTATCGACACCCGCCGTCTTGTGGAAAAAATAGGTTTTCTTGAAAAGACAATATTCGCGGAATTAAGAAAGACCGCCAGAAAGTTATTCTGACGGTCTTCCTGACTTTCTCCCCCTTGCGGGGGTGAGGCCGAAGCCAACTGTGCTACAATCCTATCAAACATGAAAAATAAAGTCAACCCAGCCCTCATCATAGCCATTCTGGCGGTTCTTACCGCCCCGAGTGTATAGTTCAAGAGCGGTTTTAGGTTATAGGATTAAGGTAAAGATATGGAAAAACTTAAACAATACAAATATATAATTTTAATAGTGCTGATAGTTTTAGGACTTGATTTTTATTGGCATCAGGTGCGACCAACGTGGATAATGCATGAGTGCTCATGGGTAAAAGAAGTAAATCCTGCAACTCTTGATGGGGGATTATATGAGCAGTATTTGAGAGAGAAAAATGTTGATTTGTCTTATTCACACTATCTCCAAGAAAGAAAACCATCATCATTACGTATGAATGGAAGCACTTCAACCCCAGTACAACCAGAACAAGTTGTATCCAGACATGCAAATAAATCTGAATACGATTTCTGTCTGCACGACAACGGATTAAAATAAAATATGAAAGCACTCATTTTTGACACCAAACTGGGAAGCTGGGAGACGACTCGTGGGTTTGAACTCGCGGATGTACCCGAGCCGGTTTTGAATGAATCCGTAAACTCCGCGGATGCAGATAAGGTCATTTTGAAAGTCCACTACGCGGGTATTTGCGGAACCGACCGCGGGATTTGGAACCGTGTCGCGTTTCGCGACCAGATTTTGGGGAGCATACAAGCCGAAGGCGGAACTCGTCGCATTCTTGGGCACGAATTTTTCGGTGAGATTGTCGCGATGGGAAGCAAAGTAAACGAGGTCGCTCCCTACCCGCTCAAAGTCGGTGATTTTGCGTCTCCCGAATCGCATGTTGTCTGCAACAAATGTTTTCAGTGTAAGCTCGGCGAAAAGCACGTCTGCACCAATGAAAAAATTCTCGGCATATCGCACGACGGCGGGTTCGCCGAGTTTGTAAAGCTTCCGGGACACATCGTCTGGAAAACCGACACCTCCGCCATTCGTCCCGAGCTTGGCGCGATGCAGGAGCCGTTCGGCAACGCCGTCCACGCAGGAAGTAAAGTTCCGCTCAAAGGAAAAACGGTCGCTATCTTTGGCTTGGGTCCTATCGGTCTCTTCCTTATCCTTGTCGCCCGCGGACTCGGCGCTTCCACCATCATTGGCGTAGAGCCGAATCCGGTATCGCAGGAAATGGCGAAGCGTCTCGGCATTGATTATGTAATCCCCCTTAGTAAAGGGGGTGCCGAGTCTGCGAGGTGGGGGTTGTCACCCTCTACAGGAGGGGTGTCACACCCCCCCAAGGCAGCCCCCCTTACTAGGGGGGACTTTCCTCCTCACCACCGCGACGAAGCCGTTATCAAAAAGATTGAAGAGCTTACGGGGGGCCTTGGCGTTGATGTGTCGTTTGAAATGGCAGGGTTTAACTCATCATTCAACAACGCAATTTTTGCAACCCGCCGTGGAGGCGATATGATTGCCTTCGGTATCAAGACTGGGGATTTCGTCCTTGAAGACTACAATCGCTTTATCGTGCGGGGCCTCACCGTCCATGCCGTCATCGGACGCCGTCTCCCCGAAACCTGGGAGATGACCCAGAAGCTTTTTGCCGACCGAACCAACAAAATCCAGGAAAATATCTGGAACGTAATTCTAGACCAAGGTAAAGGGACGATTCTCCCCCTCTCGGAGTATACTAAAGAAAAGTTTGAAGAAGTGATGGCGAAGCACCCCAAAATACTCATAGAAATATGAGTAAAAACTAAATCCGAAATCCTAAGCTCTAAACAAATCCAGAAAATGAAAGCACTAAATATTTCAAACGGGAATCGGGTTTGTGCTTTGTGTTTTAGAATTTATAGTTTGTTTAGGATTTAGAGTTTAGTATTTAGGATTTTTAATAATAAGGATATGTTCTCAAAAGACCTACAATCAGACATTCAAAAGGAACTTCAATCTATGCGCGACGGCGGGTTGTTCAAGGTAGAAAAGACCATTGAAGGCCACACCGGAACGGAAATAAAAGTAGACGGGAAAAAACTGATTAACCTTTGCGCCAACAACTACCTCGGCACCTCCCAACAGAAAAAGGTTATCAAAGCGGCGCAAAAGGCGCTCAAGCAGTATTCCCTCGGACTCAACAGTGTCCGCTTTATCGTCGGCACCACCGACCTGCACAAGAAGCTTGAGTCGGCTATCTCCACATTTTTTCAAACCGAAGATACCATTCTTTACACGTCCTGCTTTGACGCAAACACTGGTCTCTTTGAAGTCCTCCTCACCGAAGGCGACGCTATTTTCTCGGACGAACTCAACCACGCCTCCATTATTGACGGCGTTCGGCTCTGCAAAGCTGAGCGGTTCCGCTTCGCCCACAACAATATGGAGGATCTTGAGAAACAACTGATACAGGCAAAAGGTGCTCGCCCGAATGAGTCCGCTTCAGGCGGAGTCGGGCGGGCACGGCGCAGGCTCGTCGTTACCGACGGCGTCTTCTCAATGGACGGCGAAATAGCAAAGCTTGATGAAATCAAGGTGCTGTGCGACAAGTATGACGCCCTGCTTGTGGTAGACGATTCGCACGGCTCCGGAGTGCTGGGAAAAACCGGGCGCGGAAGTATTGAGGAAAAAGGAATTCTAGGAAAGGTAGACATCCTCACTTCAACCTTCGGCAAAGCGCTCGGGGGCGCGGGTGGCGGTTTTACGACTGGCAAAAAAGAAGTGATTGACCTCCTCCGCCAGCGAAGTCGCACCTACCTCTTTTCAAACTCGCTGATGCCCGCTATCGCTGGCGCCGCGCTTTATGTACTAGAGCACTGGAGCAAAGAGTTCTTGCCTCTCAAGAACAAACTCACCGAAAATACCGTCTATTTCAGAACAAAGCTCCAGAAATTGGGGTTTACATTGGGCGGGGGAATCCTCCCTAACAAGGGAGGTGCCGAAGGCTTCCGAGGCGGAGGGTGTCACCCCATCACCCCCATTATGACGATGGATGAGCTAAAGACGATGGCACTTGCCGATGAGCTCCTCAAGGAAGGCGTTTACACCCGAGGGTTCGCCTACCCCGTCGTTCCCAAGGGCAAGGGACGCATTCGGGTCCAGATATCGGCATCGCACACTAAGAAGCAACTGGACAAGGCGATTGTGGCGCTGGAGAAAGCAGGAAGGAAATTGGGAATTATTAAATAGCATATAAACTCTAAATCCTAATACCTAAATCCTAGACAAATCCCAAAAATAAAATACAAAATGTAAACGGTCTTCGTTTAGAGTTTTGAATTTAACATTTGTTTAGAGTTTAGGATTTTGAATTTAGAATTTGTTTTCATTCTTATGAAAACCGTAGTGATAATCGGCGGAGGCACTGCAACATTCACCTTGCTTAAGGGACTGCGTCAGTTCCCCACCAACAATATCGTGATTGTCTCCACCGCCGACGACGGCGGTTCTACCGGCATACTTCGTAAGGATTTAGGAATAATGCCGATGGGCGACATCAGGCAGTGTCTTATCGGACTTTCCTATACCGTACCCGCACTTCAGGAACTTTTCGGTTATCGCTTTGACCGCGGTTCGCTCAAGGGGCACAGTGTCGGAAACATTCTTCTCGCTGGACTTCAAAAAGTAACTGGAACACCCGAAGGCGCGATTGCGGAAGCCGCGCGTCTTCTGAACGTCCGCGGTGAAGTGCTTTTTGTATCCAAAAACCCCACTACCCTCTCCGCACGTCTCAAAGACGGCACACTCATCAAGAGTGAACACGAACTGGACGAACCCTTCGACCTTGCTCAGGGCAAGCCCGCAAACAAGAAACGCGCTCCGATTGAGAAGCTAATGCTTAGTAAGTCGGAAGCAAATCCCCGAGCCCTTGACGCTATCGCCCGCGCGGATGCCATCATCCTCGGCCCCGGCGACCTTTACACCTCCACCTTCCCCAACCTTCTCGTGCCCGGTGTTGCCGAAGCCATCAAGTCCTCAAAGGCGCGCAAGATACTTATCACCAATATTATGACCAAGTTGGGTCAAACCGACGGGTTTAAGGCTTCTGACTTTTTGACCGAAGCAAATACCTACCTTGGCGCCAAAGATACTTCGGTGATTGATACCGTCATCAGCAATACCAAAAAGCCGGATACAAAAGTAATGACCGCCTACAAGAAGGAGTGCGCGACATTTGTAGAACCCAATACGGAAGCTCTTAAGAAAGCCGGGGTGGAGCTTATTGCCGAAGCCGTTATCTCGGACGTGGTGCACAAAAAAGCCAAGGGCGATACACTCACCCGAAGTCTCATCCGCCACGATGCGGGAAAAACTGCGGAGATTATTTGGAACCTGATAAGATGATGCGCGGAACAGAAACGGAACAAGAACACGGAAAGGCCACGGAACAGTTCCGCTTCAGTTCAGTGTTGGCTCTGTTCAGTGAAAGTTCAGTGGTTTTATGCAAATAAAAAAGGAACAAAGAGAAAATGCCGTCAGACTGTCCGCCGTGGAAAACGACGAGGAGCTTGGCGCGATGTACCTTTACCTCATCAAGAACGACTCCCACAAAGAGCCGTACGGATTTCTTGAAGACCTCCTCGTGAAAGAAGAGCATCGTAAAAAAGGTATCGGAAGCATGCTCGTAAAAGAGGCGATTGAGGAAGCAAAGCGTCTCGGGTGCTACAAGCTCATCGGCACGAGCCGAATGGAGCGCGAAAATGTCCACGCATTTTACGAAAAACTCGGTCTCAAAAAATACGGCTACGAGTTCCGTATAGACCTCTAACAAAAAGCGGGCTAGACCCCGCTTTTTTGTACTGCCCCCACGAATTCAGAATGAAAATGCCCATTAGTCGCAAGCATTTTCGGTAGCGAAATATCGTACGCCCCCCCACCAAAGTCGGTGAGCACGGCCCCCGCTTCCTTTGCGATTAGCACACCCGCTGCGATATCCCACGAGTGAATACCTGACACAATATAAAAATCCATTCTGCCTTCGGCGACAAGACAGAGTTGGTACGCCGAACTTCCAAGTACACGGAACTTCCCAATGTTGGGAATAAGTTTTCCAAAAAATTCTGCCGATTCCCTGCTGTCGGTCCACCCCAGTCCGCCAAACGAAAGCGGAAGTGTGTCAGCTTTAGAAACACCGATGCGCTCTCCGTTTTTAAAGGCACCCTTCCCGCGGAGCGCGGTAAACATCTCATTTGTCTCGGGATTGAAAATGACCCCCGCAAGCGGACCCTCCCTGTCGCAGACCGCGACCGAGATACAGCAAGTCGGCAGTCCGTGTACGAACATTCGTGTGCCGTCAATCGGGTCCAAATACCAGCTATATTTTGCCGTTGGCTTCAAACCGGAGGAAAACTCCTCGCCGATAACGTCGTGGTCGGGAAAGTGCTTTTTGATTTCCGTAACGAGCAGTTTCTCAATCTCGCGGTCGGCGTCCGTCACGACATCGGTCGGACTGCTTTTGGTATACACCACCGGAGGATGCCCGAATGACGCGCGAAAAATCGGTCCGGCCAATTTCACCGCCTCAAGCGCTACCTCCAAAAACTTCTGTGGGTCGTCGGTCATAATGGGGTTCATACTACCATTAACGGCAACCGAAGCAAAAAGGTGACAAGGTTGCCTTGTCATCCACGCGTAGGCGGGGATCCAGAAATGGTAACGAGCTGGTTTCTCTACTACAATTACCCGATGCAACCTACCTCCCCGCTTGAAACGTTGTTTCGGATTGCCGAGCCACAGCGAAAAGCGCTGAAGAAACTGCGCATTAAAACCGTGGAGGATTTGCTCTATCACTTTCCTACTCGCTATGGCGACGTTGCGGAAATGCGCACGATTGGAAGCCTCGCCCAAGGCGAAACGGTCGTAGTCTTCGGTACAATCAGCAAACTTCAGGCGACCAAAGCGTTCCGTAAAAAAATCCCGATGGGCACCGCCGAGCTCAAAGACGATAGCGGAAAAATCCAGATTGTCTGGTTCAATCAACCCTACATCGCAAAAATGATTCCCGAGGGTGCATTGGTGCGTGTAGAAGGACGCGTTTCGCAGCGGCGCCCAAAGCCGTCTGACGCTACACGTTCCACGTCTCACGCTTCACCCTCTTTATATTTCTCAAATCCAAAAATAGAAAAAGTGGAATCGGTTCCGCAAGGTGTTGGAGGGTCACTCTTTGGCGAAGAAGGCGAAGTGCATCACTTGCATCCGGTCTACCCAGAATCGCACGGTGTCACCTCAAACTGGCTCTTCCATCATATTCAAAAGGTAATCGCATCGGGTGCGCTTGATACGCTCGTTGACCCCATTCCTCAAGATATTCTTGAAAAGTACCACCTCCCTTCCCTCAAAACCGCGCTCATTTTTATTCACGCTCCACAAAAAGCAGACGACGCGGTCGTCGCGCGCAAACGCTTTGCCTTTGAAGAAGTCTTTTTCATTCAACTTGAAAAACAAAAAGAGCGTAAGCTCTGGCAGAAAGAAAAATCATTCACCATAGAAAAAGGCGAAGAACATATCGCCGAGTTCACGAAGCGGTTTCCGTTTTCATTTACGAACGCGCAAAATCGCGCAGTGGGTGGTATTCTTGAAGACTTTAGGAGAGGGGTCCCGATGGCGCGTCTCCTTGAAGGCGATGTCGGCAGTGGCAAAACCGCAGTCGCCGCCTCCACCGCCTATGCGGTCATCACCTCACGGCCTAAGGACCAAAACTACGGCACGCTTCAGGTCGCGTATATGGCGCCAACCGAAATCCTTGCGACCCAGCACTTTGAATCATTTATTGAGTACTTCAAACATCTTCCTATCAGCATCGCGCTTATTACCGGAAGCGGGTGCCGTAAATTCCCCTCAAAGGTGAATCCCGAGGGCTGGACCGACATCTCACGAAGCCAGCTCTTGAAATGGACAAAAAATGGTGAAATTGCCGTGCTCATCGGTACCCATGCGCTCATACAAAAATCAGTACAGTTCAAACACCTCGCGTTTGCGATTATAGATGAACAGCACCGCTTTGGAGTGAACCAGCGTAAAGCCCTTGTCCGCCGAAAAGACGCTGATGAAACGCCGATGAGTGCGGATACAGAGATAGCAAACGAGTCGAACACCGAGCTTCTCTATAAAGACCTTACCTACAGGATCAGAACCGCCATTTTTAAAGTCGCGAACGAGCTTGGACTTGGACACAAAGAAGTAATTTATCAAAAAGCTCTGGCTCAAGAGTTCACGAGCACAAGACTATCTTTCTCACAAGAAAAACAAATACCTATTTATTATCAAAAGAAGAAGGTGGGGACGTACCAACCGGACTTCGTTGTTGAAGACAAAGTCATTGTTGAGTTAAAAGCCCTTCCCTTTACCGGTGCCCGAGAAAAAAAACAGCTATGGGGATACCTCAAAGGTTCTGAATATAAACTGGCTCTCTTGGTAAACTTCAGCCCCGAAAGGGTGGATATACAACGCGTGATTTACGAAACGGCGCGATTATCTGCGTCTCATCCGCGTGCATCCGCGTGTTATCCGCATTTGTTGAGTATGACGGCAACACCTATCCCCCGAACACTCGCGCTCACTGTTTACGGCGACCTTGACCTTACCGTGCTTGATGAACTCCCCCCGGGCCGAAAACCGATTATCACCGAGCCCGTCGCCCCGCAAGACCGCACGGCGACCTACGAAAAAATACGAAAAGAACTCAAAGCAGGTCGGCAGTGCTACATCATCACTCCTCGTATTGACGAACCGGACCCCGACAAAGAGTTCGCAGTGCTCGCCAAGTCGGCAAAGGCAGAAGCAAAGCATCTCAAAGAGAAAGTCTTCCCCGAATTTGAGATTGGCGTGATGCACAGCAAGCTCAAGGATACGGAAAAGGAGCGCGTGATGAATGCATTTAAGAACGGAAAAATAGACATCCTCGTGTCCACCTCGGTTGTGGAGGTCGGCGTGAATGTCCCAAACGCGACGGTGATTATCATTGAAGGCGCGGAGCGCTTCGGTCTTTCCCAACTCCACCAACTTCGTGGTCGCGTACTCCGAAGTTCACATCAAGCGTACTGCTACGTCTTCACCGAAAGCACGGGAGCGAAGACTTTGGACCGCTTAAAAGCGCTTCAGACGGCCAAGAACGGCTTTGAGCTCGCGGAGTACGACCTCAAGTTTCGCGGAGCAGGACAGCTTTCCGGCTCAAGGCAGTGGGGCGTTTCCGACGTCGCGATGGAGGCGCTCCAAAATCTCAAAATGGTGGAAGCCGCCCGCGCCGAAGCGAGGCGTCTCCTTGAGGAAGACGAAACCCTCTCCCTCTACCCCCTGCTCACCGAGCACCTCACCTCCCGCAAACAAGACGAAATCCATTTTGAGTAACACCTCTTTATTTTACCCTCCCCTCTTATCCTCCCTAACAAGGGAGGTGTTCGAATCTGCGAGAACGGAGGGTGTTATCAAGGAGGGGGATCTAAGGGGTGGTAATAGGCTTGACTTTATATAATACCAAAAGTAGTATAATGGTATGAATACAACCTTAACTATCAAAACTGAAAAGAAGCTCCGTAATGACGCCAAACGAACTGCCGACGAGCTCGGTGTCCCACTTACGACGGTGATTAACGCGATGCTACGGCAGTTCGTACGAGAAAAGGAATTGACCGTCTCGGTTGACCCAAAACCCACGAAGGCAAAGCTCGCCCTCTGGGAAAAGATAAGCGCAGAGATGGATAGAGGGATAGACGTAAAATCTTTTAACAACGTAAAAGACCTCATTAAAGATTTACATCTTTCATGATCTTTGCTCGGACAGGAAAGTTCAAGAAAAAAGCGACAAAGTTACCAAAAAAGCTGAAACTCATACTTGAGGAACGGCTTTTACTCTTTGCAAATAAGCCTTTTCACACCTTACTGAACAACCACGCACTCCACGGCTCCCTTCAAAGCTACCGAAGCATCAACATTACCGGCGACTACCGCCTCATCTACGAGGACTACTCCAAGGACACCGTCCGTCTTATTGATATAGACACGCATAGTAACCTGTACGATAATGTAGTCACCTCGATTCCTCCGAAAAAGACGAAATCCATTTTGAGTAACGCGTGTTTAGTCTAATTCTTGAGTTCCATCAAGAATATAATCCGCTTTCAGATGGGGTTGGTGTTCTTCAATGACTTTCTTCTCCTCTGGTAGCCATATTTCTTTCCACTGCATGGAATTATCCACTCCATCCCGACTTACATCTCGAGCTATACCCCGTTCACAGCCAAGCTCCGCCGGACATTCAATCCATATTCGAAAATCATAATGCTTATGCAACAACGGGTGCAGGGTTAATACTCCCTCAATTACGACAATTCCTCCTGGAACTATTTCGTGTCACTCGGCAAGTTTGCCCATCTTTGCATCAAATCGCTGATAGTGTGCCACTGTACCTTTTCGTAAAGGAAGAATAACCTGATTGAGAAGCCGCTCCCTGTCCGCTCCCTGCATTGGGTACGCGAAGTCATCCAGGTGAACGATTGTTACACTAGGCAAGTTTTGTGCAATCTTTTCGGCAAGCGTACTTTTACCCGAACCGCCACGTCCGTCAATAGCAACGAACAAGGTTCTGTCTTCGCGCTTTAGTGAGTAAATATTTTTAGACAGCTCTGTAATTACTTTTCGCATAATTTTGTTCGCCCTCTGTGACTCGAACCAAAACCCGAGGTAGCTGATTAATCTCCGAATGCGCGTGCTAGGACTCGAACCTAGAACCACCCCGATATAAGCGGGACGCTCCACCATTGAGCTACACGCGCGTATTTATACTATAGCGTACTTTTCCCGAATGAACTTTAACCCCATTTTGACGTAATCGTAAAGCTCTCGGCTATAAACTCTAACATGACACGTCCCATGTCCAAAGCCGCTTTTGTAGGTGATGTCGGTAAGGTTTGAATCCTTAATCCACGGCTTATGAAATTGATTCTTTGATATCCCTAGCTCCTTTGTCCAAAAAGTAAGCTCTCCTTTGACATTCATATCCTTATACAAATGCAAGAGGACACGCATCTTCTCTGTAGGAACATTTAGCAAACGAATCCACCGAATGAAGTAGCGAAGTACGGCTGGGTCGGTGTTGGATATCATAACGGTTCCTGGAGATGTTTTTGAACCCTCACCCCAGTACAGAAAAAAACCTCCAATGAGTAACTCCCTCTCACTTAATTTCTTAATATCAGCCTCTATTCTTGAATACGCAATCTGATTCTTCACCTCCCTCTTTCTTTGCATAGTTGCGCGGAAATGTTCAATTCGCCGAGGATTTCTCCCCTGAAGAGCTGTTATCCGTTCAGGGGAAAGTGGATACCTCTCAAGCCAACCACTCAAAGTACTCTTACTCAAACCAAGTTTTTCCTTGATTTGGCTGTAGCTCCAACCCTTCAAGCGTAAGATAACTGCCTCGTTATGGTCTTTTTCTCTCCGTTTCATATATTCGTACTATTGTATCACAATCTATGTGCTGTGATTCTCCAGTTCGTATTCAAAAGTGGATAACTCTTAAAAGACATCCATGCTACTGTGTTGCGAGTTTGAACACCAAGGCAACTTATGCGCGCGAAAAGTTCGAAGAACGTGAAAGAGTACAATCCCGCCATTCTCCACATTGCCAGACAAGCAATGGAGCAGAACTTGCTCCGAGCACTTTATGCCGCGGGAATGTCGTCTATCTATCTGCCAAGTGAGCACTTCGAAGCTGAAGTGAAAAGAATCTATCCGATAATCGTACGGGCGATGAAGGCGGAGTTCAAAAAACGCAAGATGCCTTTTAACGAACATCAGGTAACACTGGTGCCCATGGAAGGCTCAGTCCAAATCGATGTTTGCTACTAAGCAGAATTTTTTGTTCTTTCAGGATACCGCCAGCCGCTTCCCTCCGAGCGGCTTTTATTTTGGGAATTGAGGGTTTGGGTATTGTTTAGAAATTAGAAATTAGAAATTCCAAAAGTAGTCTTCTACTTTTGGTGTTCAATATCCTTCTTCTTTTTCGGCATAATGCCGAAGGCGATGATGATTTTTTCGTATTCATCCTGCTCAAGCGTCTCCACTTCTATAAGTTTGAGAGCAATCGCATCAAGCGCGGGGCGGTGCTTTACGAGTATCTCCTCGGCGCGTTTGTAGGCTTCAGTCACAATTTTGGATACTTCTACGTCAATCGCGTCCCCTACTTTCTGGGAGTATTCCTTCTCTTCGTGCACACCTCGGTTACCAATCCTGCCGAGGAGTGTCTCAAAGGCAATAGGGCCGAGCTTGTCCGACATTCCATACTTTGTCACCATATCGCGAGCGAGTGCACTGACCACCTGCAAATCATTTGACGGCCCCGTCGTGATGTCACCAAAGAGCATCATCTCGGTAATGTATCCGCCAAGTGTCACTGCTATATCATCGAGGAATTCCTTGCGTGACTGAAGCTTCCTGTCTTCAAGCGGGAGCTTCAAGGTGTATCCCGCCGCGCGACCACGCGAGATGATAGAGACCTTGTGTACCGGGTCGGCATACGGAAGCACCGAGGAAATGAGCGCATGTCCGGCTTCATGATAGGCGGTGATTTTCTTTTCGGCTTCCGAAAGGAGGTGGCTCTTGCGTTCGGGACCAAGCATCACCTTTTCAATGGAACGGATAAGGTCAAACTGCGCGACCTTCACTCGCTCCTCTCGAGCCGCGAGAATGGCCGCTTCATTCACAATGGAGTGCAGGTCCGCTCCCGAAAATCCGGGAGTTCGCTCGGCAACCACCTTGAGATTTACATCCTCGGCGAGTTGTTTCTTCGTTGCGTGTACCGCGAGAATCGCCTCACGGTCGGCACGGTCAGGAAGGTCCACGGTGACACGACGGTCAAATCGCCCAGGGCGCACGAGCGCGGAATCAAGCACATCACTTCGGTTGGTCGCCGCCATCACAATCACCTTGTCGTGTTGTTCAAATCCGTCCATCTCCACAAGTATCTGGTTGAGGGTTTGCTCGCGTTCGTCATTACCTCCGCCCATTCCCCCACCCCGCACTCTTCCAACCGCGTCTATTTCGTCAATGAAGATAATGGAAGGCGCCGCTTGCTTCGCCATCTTAAACAAATCACGCACGCGCGAAGCACCGACACCCACGAACATTTCCACAAACTCGGAAGCAGCGATAGAAAAGAACGGCACACCCGCCTCACCCGCGACCGCGCGCGCAAGCAAGGTCTTCCCGGTTCCCGCCGCGCCCATCAGAAGCACGCCTTTCGGTATCTGGGCTCCAATATCCAAAAACTTTTTCGGATTCTTGAGGAAATCAACAATTTCCGAAAGTTCCTGTTTCGCCTCCTTCACGCCTGCGACATCTTTGAAAGTAACCTTTTGCTTTTTGTCGGTGGGGAAAATAATGCGCGGTTTTGACTGCCCAAAGCTAAACGCTTGCATACCCGCGCCTCGCACCTGCCGAGTGAGGAACCACACGAGGATAAGAATGAATATGAGCGGAATGATAAATGGGGCAAGATTCAAGAACCAATAGGTAAATCCTCCTTCTTTTTCCACGGAGATTTTTACGACCTGGAGTTTGTCGGTCGGCACGCCATAATTCTTGAGTGTTTCCGAAAGCGAAGCCCCCGGCTCCTTCTGCGACGTCTTCTCTATATTCCCTTTTCCGTACACTACGGTAAGTATTTCTCCTGCGATTTTTATTTCCGAGACATCTCCGCGTACCACGTCCCCCGCGACTTCCGAAATGGGAATTTCGGATGTCTTCGCGCGATTGTCCGCGATAAACGAGTACACCGTCATCAGCACGAGAAAGATAAAGAGCATTCCCGTCGCGTTGTTTACAAACTCCCTCCACGGTTTTTGCGGAGGCGTGTTTTTGCCCTGCGGTTCTTTCGGAGAAAATGACTTGAGCACTTTCTTCCCTTTTTCTTTCGCCTCTTTCATATTGTCTTTGAGTGGAGCCATCCCATTAGAAATTAGAGAAATAAAGTATAAGGCTTTTGTAGGTCGTCCCGCTGACACAAAACTTTGCACACATTCCACCACGTGTGGACTTTCTCACGGGACAAGTAGTCAGACGATTCTATCGCATTTTGGCTGTTTTGAAAACCCAGTCGTTGTAGCTAGTAATCGGCATGGCGTGAAGCGCCAGATTGCATCAATGCCGATTTTCACTACTGGGAAAAGAAAAAGCTCCACCTTATTAGGGTGGAGCGCGAGAAGCCTCACAGGGCTTCAAACTGAACTTCCGCTGGGGAGGGAACCTTACTGGTCCCTGCCTTCGTTCTCAATTTCGTCTTGGTCGGCCATGTTCTGCCGGCCGTCAAGGAGTTTTATGACAATTGCCAAGATGACGGCAAACACCACTAACGCTACAAACGACACCTTGAAGAGCATACGATTCCTTTCATTTTGTTAACCATAATCTACCACATCTGCTTTATAAGGTGAAGTGTTTTTGCTACTATGTGCACATGCTTATCGACAATCGCAAAGCACACTTCAATTACGAATTCCTGGAAACGTTCAATGTCGGCATTGAGCTTTTTGGGCATGAAGTGAAATCGCTTCGCGCGAAGCTCGGCTCCCTTGAGGGTGCGCACGTCATCGTCCGTGGGGGTGAGGCTTTTCTCGTTGGGGCGTACATTCCCGCGTATCAGCCTAAGAACGCCCCTAAGGGCTTTGACGAGAGGCGCAACCGAAAACTCCTGCTCACCCGAAAAGAGATTCATGACCTTTTGCAGAGCGAGTCCAAAAAGGGATTGACAATTGTCCCTATTTCAGTGTACAATAAAGGGCGAAAAATCAAGGTGGATATCGCCATCGCGCGAGGCAAAAAGAAGTTTGATAAGCGCGAGACCATCAAGAAACGAGAGGTGGAACGCGACATCCGCCGTGAAATGCACGGATAGTGTTTGTACATTGAAAAAACTAGTCTGCCGTTCACCTTCAGTCCATGAAGTATCATTTATTCTTCCCATAATTCATACTTCCCACCCGAACGACTGGAATCGTTCAGTCGGGCGGGCATAATTCCTACTTCATAGCTTGAGGGGGGATGACAGGCATAGACATATGGTCTCCTTCTTTTCGCGCATTGTGGAACTCCAGTACTTCCTTAAACTGCTGGAACAATTAAGTGCAAAAACCTTAATTTCAAAGGCCAAGGACATTGTTTCGCCGTATTTCGGCGGACATAACCTCGCTTTCGCTTACGCTTCGGCGTAGGTGACGCTTGTCTTCCCGACGTCCGATAGGGAACATCAGGTGTTATATATTCGGAATCGAGTGTGCGCTCTTCTCGGCTCACACTTTAACTTCAGAGAATCGGCAGCAGGACGCTTCTGTTATTCTTTTAGTCTTGATGTTTAAAACCCGCAAGGGTAAAGAGTGACTAGACAATGTAGAACCGGAAAAAAGAATCATGTGCACGGGAGTTCAATTCTCCCCTTCTCCACCATTTCAGATTTGCCGAAGAAGTTGCCTCGGGGCTTCGCCCCTCGGCATTGGTTTCCGCCAAGAAATTCCAGGGGGTTTTGAATTCCGCCAAAAGAATTCCCGCCGAAAGTCGGCGGTTCG
>Ga0209515_10001992_pt1 | contig 32411 bp, 26 predicted proteins | sample Subgroupgradi54m_FD_187454 | JGI IMG/M metagenome (GOLD analysis project Ga0209515, IMG submission 187454) | Subsurface groundwater microbial communities from S. Glens Falls, New York, USA - GMW60B uncontaminated upgradient, 5.4 m (SPAdes)... ... | reverse complement strand
ATCACCGGAGAGATCAACAACCGTCCCCTTAAATGTTTAAAGTATGAAACCCCAAGCGAAGCCTTTAAAAGAGAGTTAAAATCAATTACTAATTAGCAGGGTGGTCGGATTCAGATTAGAATTCGCCGACAAGGTAAAATATGACTATGGCAACGAGAATAGACGAGATCATGACGGATCGTAAGAAGAAGATGGCGGAGTTGACTGCTCTGGGGATAGAGCTATTTCCGGCCAGAAGCAAGAAAGATGTTGCCAATGCGGACGTAGTAGATGATTTTCCTAAATACGAGGGGAAGAGTTTCAATCTAACCGGAAGAATCATCGCCTGGCGAGAACATGGCAAACTGATCTTCGGACAGATTCTGGATCAGTCTGGAAAGATCCAGGTTTTTATTCGCGAAGATTTATTGGCACCAACGAGTAAGGAAAAACAGACAATCGGCTTTTCTGACTTGTACCTGTTGGATGTTGGTGACTTCATTCAAGGATTTGGTGAAATCGTGAAGACACGGACCGGTGAGGTATCGGTTCAGGTGAAGGAAATAAAACTATTAACAAAATCTTTGCGCCCTTTGCCGGAGAAATGGGTGGGAATTAAAGATGCAGAAACTGCGTTTCGAAAAAGATATTTAGACTTTATTGTCAACCGCGACAAGGTGGAAAGATTTGTTAGGAAGGCAAAATTCTGGGAAGCGAACAGAAAGTTTATGAAGGATAACGGCTTCACCGAGGTGGAAACGCCAATTCTTGAATCGACGACAGGAGGGGCCGATGCCAGACCGTTTGTTACCCACATGAATGCCTTGGATCAGGATTTTTATTTGCGCATTTCGACGGAGCTTTATGAAAAAAGATTAATAGGGGCCGGATTCGAAAAAATATTTACCCTTGGGCCGAACTTTCGCAATGAAGGCATTGATGATGAACATTTGCCGGAATATTACCAACTTGAGTGGTATTGGGCTTACGCTGATTACCGTGACGGAATGAAGTTGATCAGGGAGATGTATCGGTATATTGCCAAGGAAGTTTATGGTCGAACTAAATTTACCAGTCGGGGGATGACTTATGACTTGGCCGATGAATGGGCGGAAATCGACTACGCTAAAGTAGTCAAGGAAAAACTAGGAGTTGATATTTTCACCTCGACAGACGGACAGATGATGAAAGTGATCAAAGCGAAAGGCTTGAGGCTTTCCGGAGATATCAACCGGGCACGGCTGATTGATAATTTGTGGAAACTAGTCAGAAAAGAAATTGCTGGGCCAGCGTTTCTAATCAATGAACCGAAGTTTATGTCGCCTTTGGCTAAGAGTAAGCCGGAAAATCCTGACTTAACCGAGAGGTTCCACGTTATCATTGCCGGATCCGAATTGGGCAATGGTTACTCGGAACTGAATAATCCAATCGACCAGAGAGAGCGATTTGAAGAACAACAGAAAGCCCGTGAAGAAGGCGATGAAGAAGCTCAAATGATGGATATGGATTTCGTCGAGATGCTCGAATACGGCATGCCGCCGACTTGCGGCTGGGGTCATTCGGAAAGACTATTTTGGTTTCTCGAAGATGTAAGCGGAAAAGAGGGGACACTCTTTCCAACGATGAGGACGAAGCGAGAGGAAAAGGATGAATAAGTGGGGGCTAGGTTTCAGGGGGCAAACAACAGAATGGATTATAGCATAGGGAAAAGATAGATATTGAAATGCCCGGGAAAATACGGGATGATTGAATCTCGTGAAGTATATTTTTGTTTCTGGTGGAGTCGTTTCCGGTTTGGGTAAAGGGATCGCCTCAGCCTCAATTGGGACTCTTCTACAAGGCAAGGGGTTGCGGGTCACGGCAGTGAAAATCGATATGTATTTGAATATCGATGCGGGAACGATCCGACCCCAAGAGCATGGTGAGGTATTTGTGACCGAGGACGGCTTGGAAACCGACCAGGACCTGGGCAACTATGAGCGGTTTATGAGTACCTCATTGCGGCGGGAAAACTACATGACCACTGGCCAGGTATATAAAACAGTGATCGACCGGGAAAGAGCTTTTGGCTATGAAGGGGAAGATGTAGAAGTAGTACCCCATGTAACCGACGAAATAATTAATCGGATCACCAGTGCTGGCGAGAAAGCCAATGCGGAAGTGGTTGTGATTGAACTAGGGGGAACGGTGGGTGAGTATCAGAATGGAGTCTTTTTCGAGGCGAGTCGCATTTTGCGATTACGGCAACCAAAGAATGTGATTCAGGTGCATGTGACCTATTTGCCTTTCTTGCGAAATATTGGTGAGTTGAAAAGCAAGCCGGCACAACAATCGGTCCAGCTTCTGAACGGGATGGGAATTCAACCCGATTTTGTGGTGGCCAGAAGCGAGCAGCCAATTGACCAAAGAAGGCGGGAAAGACTGTCCGTTTTTTGCAATTTACGCGATGAAGATATTATCGGAGCACCTGACCTGCCGAGCATCTACGAGGTGCCTTTGTATATGGACGAACAAAAATTCGGTGAAAAATTAATGAAGAAATTGGGAATGAAAAAGAGATTGGTCAGCCCGGGTTTGGCTAAGTGGCGAAAGTTTGAGGGGGCACACCAGGAAGCGAAGAAGGAAATAAAAATTGCCATGGTGGGAAAATACTTTGCGACCGGGGACTACCAACTGGCTGATTCTTACGTCTCGGTGATTGAGGCGATCAAACAAGCTTCTTGGCTACAAGGGGTTAAGCCCGAACTGGTTTGGATTGACAGTAGTGAATTTGAGAAAGGTGGGATCAGCTTACGCGGATACGATGCGATTGTGGTACCGCAGGGTTGGGGCAGCCGGGGGGTGGAAGGAAAACTGAAAGCGGTGAAGTATGCCCGGGAAAACAAGATCCCATACTTGGGTTTATGTTTCGGAATGCAGATGGCGAGTATCGAGTTTGCCAGAAACGTTCTCAAGCTAGGCCTGGCGAATTCGACCGAGGTGGATCCGGAAACAAAATATCCGGTGGTTCACGTGATGCCGGAACAGGCGGAGTACCTGGCCAAAAAACAATATGGGGGGACGATTCGTTTGGGGTCTTGGCCCTGCCAAGTAAAGTCAGGAACAAAGCTGGATAAAGCTTACAAAGAATATGGCAAGAATCTCAATGCACCATGGCATCATTCGAATGGAATGAATGTGGCACCGGCCGGGACGGCGAACGTTATTTACGAACGTCACCGCCATCGATATGAGTTTAATAACGACTTCGGGGAACAGTTCGAGGCGGCAGGTTTTGTTATTTCCGGGACTTCGCCGGATGGAAAGCTGGTGGAAGCGATCGAACTAAAAGATCACCCGTTCTTTGTGGGAACACAATTCCACCCGGAGTACATTGCCCGCCCGATGACACCGCATCCGATCTTTATGGCTTTTATCAAGGCCAGTTGCCGGTAACTACTGGACGCCGCATTGCTTCTTGATAGTCTCGATGAGCGCAGTACAGAAGGCATTGCTAGTTTCTTTTTTGACGGTATCGATCTGGTTTTGGGCGGCTTCGCCTGCCTTTTGCTTAACATCGTTAATGATGTTATTTAAGGGGGGGATAGTCGGAGTGTTGTTTGAACTTGAGTTGGTGGATTGATTATTGGTTGAATTGGTATTCGATGAGCTTTGGTTTGAGCCGGTAGGGGTGTCTTTTTGAGGCGAAAGGGTGGGAATCCGAAGATTGTTGGGAAGAATTTTATTTACTGTGTCGATTACTGGAGTGGCGACTTGGGCACCGAGGATTTGGGGGTTAGCAAGGGCTGGTTGAATGACGGGTTTAAATCGAGGATATAGTTTATAAGCAACGAAAACCAGAGCGATAAGTAAAGTGATTCTCAGGAAGGAGGTCATATTTCAGATTTAAGTATAACCCAGGTATACTATAGCGTGATGAAGTTAGCCAGAATATTGCGCGGGGTCGTGCCTGAAAGTGATCTTATCTCTGATATCGAAATCGAGCAAATTACCCCAGACTCAAGGAAAGTAAAAAATGGTACGTTGTTCGTGGCTTACAGCGGGGTGACTCTTGATGGGCACGACTTTATTAACCAGGCGATTGGAAGTGGGGCTGTTGTCGTGGTAGGGGAAAAAGACTTGAAGTTGTCTGTGCCATATTTCCGAGCAGCCAATGGCAGATTGGCTTGGGCCAAGATGGTGGCCAACTCATACGATAATCCGGAAAAGAAATTAACAATCATTGGCGTGACGGGAACGGATGGGAAGACAACGACGACCAACTTGATCTATCAAATGTTACTTTCTGCTGGAGTGAAAGCGGCGATGGTTTCAACAATCAAGGCGGTGATCGCAGGAAAAGAGTTTGATACCGGGCTTCATACTAGCTCACCGGACCCAGATATTTTGTGGGAGTGGCTGTCTGAAATGGTAAGGGCGGGACAGACTCATGTAGTTTTGGAAACGACTTCTCACGGATTGGCGCAATATCGTTTTGGTGACATCAAGTTTGATGTGGGGGTGCTAACAAATTTAGCGCATGATCACCTTGAGTTTCATAAGACCATTGAGGCGTATCGAGATGCAAAGACTTTGCTTTTTAAGAACAGTATGGTTTCGGTGATAAATGATTGTTCGATGGAGTCAGAGTACTTTAAATCAAAGGCGGCTGGAAAGGTTGTTTCGTATGATGTGGGGAAAGATATTAAAAATATTTCTTACATTGAGAAAAGTAGCGCAATTTGGCAAGAGTTTGAAATAAAAATATACGACGGTTGGAAGAAAGTCAGAACAAGGTTGTTGGGCGAATATAACTTGGAAAATATTCTAGGAGCAAGTAAAGCGGCGAATGAGGTTGGTGTTTCCGAAAAGGATATTTTGGCAGCGATAGAAAGGTTCGAAACTTTACCCGGAAGATTTCAGGTTATTCCTAATGATAAAGGTTTCCGAACGATTGTTGATTTTGCTCATACCGAACAAGGTCTTGCTTCGGTTATTGGGCTGGTAAAAAATCATTTGCGCAAAGAAGGAGAGCAGATTATCGTGGTGTTTGGCTGTAACGGAGATAGGGATCAATCCAAAAGAGCGCCAATGGGGAGGGTGGCCTGTGAGTTGGCTGATTTGGTAGTGGTAACGACGGAAGATCCTAGAAAAGAATCGGTGGACCAAATCTATTCACAAATTGAGGGAGGATGCTTGGCGGGAGGAGGCGTTTTTAATAAAACTTTTTTTCGGGAAGATGACAGAGGAAAGGCAATTGATATGGCAATAAATAAGCTGGCAAAGAAGGGGGATTGGGTTTTATTTCTGGGAAAGGGACATGAAAAGAGTATGAATATTGGTGGTGTCGAAACACCTTGGGATGAGGTATCAGTAGTTTCCGGAAAACTAAAATGATTGGAATATTTGATTCAGGATCAGGAGGGCTATCGGTTCTTTCCGAAATCAGGAAAATAATGCCGGAGACAGATGTGGTTTATTTGGGAGATATTAAAAATGCTCCTTATGGCAGTAAAAGTCGGGAAGAATTGGGGGCCTTGACTTCGGCGGCAGTCAGTCGGTTGCTCTCTGAAGGGGCAACAAAAATTGTCTCGGCGTGCAATAGTGTTTCAGCTTCGATCGTTTTGCCAATGCTTTCGATTCTTTCATTGAAGCCATTTGACATGGTGGAAATGGTTGGACCGACAGTCAAGGCACTAAAAAACGAAAACAGAAAAATTCTGTTGGTGGCGACGCCGGCGACAATAGCGTCTGCAATTTACCAACAGGGGTTTAGGTCGGTAGGGAAAGAAATAATGACATTGGCGATTCCTGATTTGGCCGGAGCAATAGAGTTTGGATCTTCGGAAACAGAGATGGAAAAGATGATTGAAAAAGCGCTTGGAGAATTAAGAAATAGTGATTTTGAGTTATTAGTATTAGGATGCACACACTATCCTTTAATCAAAAACCTTTTTGAAAAAGTCCTAGATAAAGTTGGTAAGAAGGCCGTGATTTACGATCCGGCAGTCGCAGTAGCGAATGAGGTTAAGACAATTATGGATGAAAATGGCGGTGGTAAGACGAGATTTTTGATCACAAAAGACTCAGTTTTGTTTCGGGAAAGAGTAGCCGAGATGTTCGGAACGAATAATATTAAAGTAGAGGTGGTATGAAGGAAGACTGGAAAAAATATTTCGTCGGTAAAAAAATTACCTTGATGGGTTTGGGGTTATTGGGACGGGGAATAAACGTGGCAAAGTTCTTGCTGGAGAACGGAGCGGTGTTGACGATTACTGACTTAAAGCCAAAAGAGAGACTACTGTCTTCTTTGGCCGAGTTGTCTGCTTACGAAAAGCGAATCACCTATGTCTTGGGGGAGCATAGATTGGAAGATTTTAGAAATTGTGACCTAGTAATTAAGACGGCTGGCGTGCCTTTGGATTCACCTTTTATAGAGGAGGCGCATAAGAATGGGGTGCCGGTGGAAATGGATGCTTCACTATTTGCTAAACTTGCTCCCGAGGGAGTAACTATAGTTGGGGTGACCGGGACAAGGGGAAAGTCGACGACGACACATTTGATTCATTTCGTTTTGGAGAAGGCAGGAAAGAGAGCGTTCCTGGGTGGAAATGTCCGTGGTTTGGCGACGCTACCATTGTTGCCGGGGGTTAAGGGCGGTGATTGTGTGGTATTGGAACTGGATTCCTGGCAGCTTCAAGGTTTCGGAGAAGCTAGAATCAGTCCACACATTGCGGTGTTTACCAATCTTCTTGTTGACCATATGAATTATTACAAAGGCGATATGCAAAGGTATTTCGAGGATAAGGAGAATATTTTCTTATGGCAAAAAGAGGGAGATTTTCTAATCGCAGGGGAAGCGATCGCGGAAAAAATAAAGAAAGAGAGTTTACAAAAATATAGAGGGAAAATGATCACCATAGGGATTTCCAATTTGCCAACCAACTGGAAATTGCTGATACCTGGGGAACATAATCGGTTAAATGCTGGTTTGGCGATGGAGGCGACGAGGGTGTTGGGAGTCTCTGAAGCCGAAATTAAAAAAGCAGTCGAGAGTTTCCCTGGAATAGAAGGGAGGTTGCAACTAGTTGGAGAGAAAAACGGAGTCAAGGTTTATAACGACAATAATGCGACGACAGCGGAGGCGACAGTCACGGGTCTCTTGACGGTGGCATCCGGTAGAAATGTGGTACTCATTACGGGTGGGGCAGATAAGGGTTTGGACATGAGCCATTTGGTTACTGCCATCGGTGAGTATTGTAAGGCGGTGGTCTTATTGTCCGGAACCGGAACCGAAAAAATTAAGGGACAAATTATGGCACTCCCAAATATAACTGTGGAAGAAGATGAAAGATTAGAGGAGGCGATAAACAAGGCTATTAAAATTGCAAAAAAAGATGATGTGGTTATGTTTTCGCCCGCCTTTGCGTCCTATTCAAAATATTTTGAAAACGAATATGAGCGGAACGATCTGTTTATGAAAGAGGTTGGGAAGTGGTTAAAGACTTAAGAATATCTCGAGATAAATAGTAACTATTGCCGGCGCCGAAGACGACCAGAATGGTTTTTGGGGGAATATTTTCTTTAATATATTTGACGATTTTTTCGAATGAGTCCAGATATTGGATTTTTTTGTGTTTGGCAATATCGACAATTGATTGGCCGCTAACCCCAAAATCTTCCTTGTCCCGGCTTCTAAAAATAGGAGCAATGACCACATTGGTTGCCTCACTGAAGGCATTCTTGTAGAGCGGTAGGGTGGCCTGGGTACGGGAAAAACCATGTGGTTCGACGACGGCCCAAATATCTTGCTTGGGGTACCTTTGTTTCAAGGCTTCGAGGGTGACCTTGATAGCGCTGGGATGATGACCGTAGTCATCGTAAATAATGATTTTGTTTTTGGTTTCACCGATCTTATCGAGGCGGCGGCCAATACCTTCGAAGGACGATAAGACTTTGTTTACAGTTGAAGATGAAATCTTAAGTATTCCGGCCAGACTGATCACGCCGAGCGAGTTGCTGACGTTGTAATCACCCGGCAATATTAAGTGAAACTCCGAATTAAGACCCAGGTCTTTGTTTGTGGCTTTAAAATCAGTCCCGGTGGAATTATGTTTTACGATAGTCCCCAAGGTGGAGTTAGGGGTGGAAATAAGTGGATTGGATTTAAGGGTATATCCGATGAGATTAAGTTTTTTTAAGTATTCTTTGCCCAATTTTTCAAAAAGGGTCTTAATTCCAGGATCATCTTGGTTGAAGATCAGTCTTTTTGCACCGGTCATATTGCCAATAAATTTGGAAAAACTTTCAATCACACTATCAAATGACTTGAAGAAATCGGGGTGATCGAATTCGATATTATTTAAAATCACAGTATCCGGATGGTAGGCGAGGAAGTTGTCGAAAAACTCATCCGATTCGGTGATGAAATATTTACTCTTTCCGGTACGGTAATTTGTTTCCCACTTTTTGACGGTTGCGCCGACCATAACGGAGGGGTCTAAGCCGGCTTCTTCCAAAACAAGGCTCGCGAGTGAAGTAGTGGTTGATTTTCCATTGGTCCCGGCAATTGAAATAACTTGTTTGCCTTGATGAAGATATTTGCCCATAAATTCTTGCCACTGCATCATCTTTCCCGATTCTTTTCCTTTGATAAATTCAGGTTGGTCTTGGCTTTGAAAAAAGGCGGCGGCGGTGACAGTAAAAATATCAATATTTTGAAGATGAGATGCGTCGTGGCCAACGTAAAGTTTGATACCAGCCCTTTTACATTTATCGAGATATGGCGTGGATTCCTGTAGGTCACATCCTGAGACTTCGAGGCCCGCTTGTTTAGCAAGAAGGGCAACTGCAGACATTCCAGCACCCCCTATACCTAGAAAATGAACTCGTAGTTTTTCGGACATTTTATGTTTTCTTTTTCTTTAGGTATTTTGTCAGTTCCTTACCGCGGCGGTTGGAAAGATACATAGTTCCTTTACCGACTCCCGGCTGCCAGTCGTCCTTGACCGGGTCAAAATCGCTTCCTCCAAGAATTAGTTTGCCTGCTTTTCTTAGGGTTTTGATCCAGGAAGTAGGGAGATCTTCAAGTTTGCCTCCGTGCCAGCCCATAACACCATCGATTCCTAAGGAAAGAAGGTAATTCATAATTTCCGGACTAAATTTCTCTTCCGGTGAGTAAAGAACGATACCGTTGGCTTCGTGGATTAACTTAGTTAGAAGATCTGGTTGTTTTTGGAAATAAAATGACGCGAGTCCTGAAGGGGGTTTAAAAAGGAGACGGTAGAGCCAGTTTTTTTTGGGAGTGAAGCCGTTGTTTCTCTTATCGACGTCTGTGATTGGACCATACCTTTGCTCGAGTGAGGTAATGGCGTTCTTGTTTTGATTCGATAGTTCCAAAATTAACAAGGTGAGTAGGTCTGCCTTATTTGCGACTTGACCTTCTTTAAGACGCTTTAGGGAGTCGTTTTGTTGATCTGTCTGAGGAGTAAGATTAAAACCCAATTGGTTGAGTTTTTCGAGATATTCTTTGACGATGCGGGCATTGAGTTTCGTTGAATTAAGTCCGAATTCTTCCTGGATGACTGGTGAATCATGATCAAAATCAAAACAGACTAAATCCACAAAACCATTTTGAGTAAGGTGTCTCAAGTTTTCGGGGAGGAGCGAGTGATATTCCATTCCGAAAATTGCCTTGACGCCGTGAGTTTCGAGACGTTTTCTGATTTGGTTGATAATTTCGGAGGTCCCGGCGACTGTTCGACCTAGGATGCCGACGAATTTAACGTCACTTCCAGCGATTTTTCCAATCAGTCTTTCTGTTTCCGGATCGAGCGATTCTGGGTTTGCCTCTTGGTACCGACTTATTTTATCCGGGTAATAATGGAGGTGGAGGTCGACGGTTGTTCGTTCAGAGCTCATTTATTAGCTGTTCTTTTTTTAATGCCTTGGCTTGTTTTAGTTCGTCAGGAGTGTTAACGCCACACCATTCTTTGGGATCAGTTAATTCGAACACTGAGACGGGAGTGTTTTCGTCATGAGCAACCTGGATCAAGGAAGTTAATAACAATTCGCCCGATTTTTTGTTTTTTGCAATTTTGTGGAAATGTCTTTTGAGCCAATCAAAATTGAACAAAAAGGCACCGCAGACGATTTCAGCGGTTGTTGCATTGAGCTTGTCGAGCTCGGTTCGGGTATAGAAACCATTTGGGAGGTCATTTTGATCTCTTTTTAGACCACCGATGGTTCCAATGACCTTTCGTTTTGTGGTGAGTATCTGAAGGGGTGATTTTTGTGGTAATTTCGAAAGAAAATCAAACAAGGTGCCGGCTTTATATAAAAAAGAATCATCACCATAAAGGCATAGAATGTACTCGCATTTTTCGGATTTCTTTATGGCAAAAGTTCCGACAAAAAGTCCGTGGCCAGCACCCAAAAAGAATGGATCTTGAGTAACTGTGATGCCTTCATATTGTGTTTGGTCGATGAATTTTTCGACCGCAGGGTCGGTACTTCTGGTAACGATGATTGTTTTTGGGAATCTTAGTTTTTTAAGAGTCAAAATTGTCCACTCAAGCAATGGTTTACCCTCTATATTCAGAAGACATTTATTTTTGACTGAACCCATACGGGCACCTTTTCCGGCAGCAAGGATGATCGGAATAGTATTACTAACCGTAGGTTTATTAGCCACAAACTATTTTATATCACTTATTGAGCCGCAGGTTGGCGACTCAGGATTGGGTGGATATCGCCTTGAATGATTAGATGAGTGAAACAGACCGATTCGATGACCGGATAAGCCGGGATTTTTTCTCGCGGGTCGATTTGAAGACCGGCCTCGATACAATGAGGACAGATCATGATTGGGACATATCTTTCGGCTTCTTTTGCTTTTTCTTTTAGCATGCCCTATATTATACGCCTGTTGTCCAGAATAGGCTTAATTTGCTTTTTCTGGTATATTTAGTGAACCTAATATGAACGGAACAATCAAGGTTACCGGGGGGAGGAAACTGAAGGGTGAAGTGACACCAATTCCAAATAAGAACTCGGTCGTAGCCGTAATTCCGGCGGCGGTGCTTTCCAATAGGACAATCGTCTATAAAGACACGCCTAAGACTAGTGATGTGGCTAAGTTATGTAAAATTATCGAAAAATTGGGTGGTGAGGTGATTGATAAGGGCGACGGGGAGTTACGTATCAATTGCAAAAATTTGGATTCATACCACGTAGATGAGGAACTTGGCGGTCAGTTCCGAGCCTCGTTGATGTTTATTGGTCCGCTATTGGCCAGATTTGGGATTGCTGAAGTGCCGATTCCGGGTGGGTGCGATCTGGGGATGCGGTCAATCGAGGCCCACACCAATGTTTTTGAGAAAGCGGGAGTGGAGGTTGAAAGAATGGGTAATTATGTCCGCTTCCGGGCCCCTCGGGTCAAGGCCAAAAAATATATGGTTTGGCAAATTGAAGCCAGCGTGACCGCAACCGAAAACTTTGCCATGTATGCGGCAGGGATCAGGTCTGAGGTAGAGCTTTTTGACGCCGCTAGCGAGCCACATGTGACCGATTTGCTCAATCTGCTTTCGGCGATGGGGGCTTCAATCTCGGGCATCGGTTCAAACAGACTCATAATCAGGGGTAAGAAATCCTTGGGGAAGGCGGTGTTTATGCCAAGACCTGACTTCATCGATATTTCCGGCTATATTATCGCGGCGGCGGTTACAAACGGCGAAATCAAAATTAAGGGTGCCAATATCCCGGACATCGTCGATGGCATTATCAATTGGTACTCAATGTTTAACATCCTTGTCGAAAGAAAGGGGAAGGATCTCATTGTCAAAAGAGGTAATGGTGGTCTGATCACCGACGTGAATAAATCAGGATTTCCCTTAGCAGCCCCGAACTTACCCAAATTTGCGCCACGACCGTGGCCGGGATTCCCAGTGGATGCTTTGCCGCCGATGGCAGTATTGGCGAGCAAGTCGAGCGGACGGCTGCTGATTCAAAACTGGATGTACGAATCGGGTTTGGATTTCGTGCGGGAGCTAAACGCGATGGGAGCGGATATCTTTATGATCGACACCCAAAGAATCATTATCACCGGACCGGTAACCTTCAAGGGCGGAGAAGTGACGCCACCCAGTGTGATTCAGTCAGTTAAGGCGGTGTTTTTGGCCGCATTGGCCGATCCAGCGGTGACAATCATTCACGGAACAGATATCTTGAAGAGACGCTACCCGAATATCATCGAAGTTTACAAAAACCTGGGGGCAAAAATTGAGGTGGTCAACGAGGTGACAAGCAAAGTAAAATAGGTTATGGCTATAAAAAATGTGATGGTTGTTTATGGAGGAGTGGCGCCGGAGCATGAAGTGGCAGTGATCACGGCTTTGCAGGTGATGAACGCGCTGAAGGCTTCCGGTTTTTATGTTATGCCGGTTTATATCAGTAAGGAGGGAAATTGGTTTTTAGGTGGAAACGATTATCTAAAACCAGATACATATAAAGACTTGGCAAAGACTGAAAGGTTGGGAAAGAGGGTGATTTTCTCTCCCGACGGGGAATTCGGATTACTTTCTAAGGGTTTTTTAGGTTTTTTTCCGAATGACATACAACCCGATGTGGTCTTCCCGGTGATTCATGGTAAAAACGGTGAGGATGGAACTTTGCAGGGTCTGTTTGAATTAGCGAATATTCCTTACGTTGGTTGTGGTGTGACAGCCAGCGCAATAAAAATAGATAAACTGGTCGCTAAAAAAATAGCCGCATCTCTTGGAATAAAAGTAATCAAGGATGTGATGGTAAACAAAGACGAGAAACCAAATCTCGATGGCTTGAAATTCCCGGTTTTCGTAAAACCAAATGGACTAGGGTCAAGCATCGGGTTGACGAAAGTAGACGAGAAGGCTGATTTTGCTGACGCACTTGACGTCGCTTTTTGTTATGACACGAGGGTGATGGTGGAGGAGGCGATTGATGAGCCAAAAGAAGTTAATATCTCAATAATTGGTAACGATCCATACGAATTGTCGGTGACCGAGCAACCCGTCGCAAGCGGAGAGGTTCTTTCGTTTGATGACAAATACACCGGAGAAGCTGGTAAAAGTCGGGGTATGGCCAGCGCCAAAAGATACATTCCAGCGAAAGTGGATCAAAAGATCATCAAGCAAGTCGAAGAAAATGCGGTGAAGTTTTTTCACGCCATTGGAGGAAGGGGGATTGCCAGAGTTGACTTTATGATTGACAAAAAAGGAACGGTTTATTTTAACGAGATCAACACACTACCCGGTTCGTTGGCATTCTATCTTTGGGAAAAGAGCGGATACCCCTTTCATAAATTGGTGAGCAAATTGGTAGAGTTGGCAACCGAAGAGTGGGAGAAAAAACAGGGATTGATTCATTCGTTCGAAAGTAATATTCTGTCTTCTTTTGCAACCCGAGGTTTAAAGGGAGGCAAAAAAATCCGATGAGGAACCTTGATGAACTAAAGGCAAAGCTTGAAGCAGAACAAACATTTACTGGTGAGTCTTTGGCGAATCATACGACCCTGCGGATCGGGGGGCCGGCGGATTTGCTTTATCGAGCCAAAACAATAGACAACTTGGTTAAAGCAGTTAGGGCGGCAAGAAAACTAAAAGTTCCAGTGACGATATTGGGTTGGGGCAGCAATGTCCTGGTTTCGGATAAAGGAATTCGGGGCCTGGTGATAAAGAATGAAACAAGAGAGATGAAAACGGGCAAGATATTGCCGGCCAAAGAAGCAAAAGATAGTGATTTGCCCCGCTGGCAAGCGGATAAGACAAAAGGAACTTTTAAGTACGAGTTTGGGGATTTGGATTATGACGAGAGCATCTATCCCCGAGTGATGGTAAAAATGGAGACCGGAGTGTCGTTACAGATGGCGATCAATAATCTTTTCTCTGAAGGGATCACGGGATTACAATGGTACGCGCGAATTCCGGGGACGATCGGTGGCGCAGTCTATAACAACATTCACGGGGGGACTCACTTTTTTTCTGAGGTGGTTAAGACGGTGAGGGTACTGGATAAAGAGGGAGAAATAAAAAACCTGTCGGGGAAGGAACTAGGTTTGGCTTATGACAAGTCCCGGTTTCACGATTCGGAGGAGATTATTTTGGAAGTAGAGCTTGAGCTTTATAAGGGGGATGTCGAAAAGGCAAAATTGGCGGCGATCGAGTGGGCAAAAAGAAAAAGTCTCCAACCGCCTCGGTCGGCGGGGTGCACATTCAAAAACATAAGTAATGAGGACAAGGAAAGATTGGGTTTTCCGACAACAAGTGCCGGCTATATTGTGGAACATATTTTGAAATTGGGTGGTTATAAAGTGGGAGGGGCGAGGGTCTCCACTGCCCATCATAATTTCGTTGTGAATGACGGCGGGGCGACCGCAGCCGATTACATGTCGATCGTGAATTTGATAAGAAACGAAACGAAGAAAAAGTTGGGAATTGAGTTAGTGCCGGAGATAATTTTCTTGGGAGAGTTCTAGAAATTGTCGGGGAGGTCGTTCTCCAGGAGGATCCAGTCGTGGGTTTTTGAGAGAGCGTCAATGGTTGGCCAAACGGAAGAGTTATTCTCAAGATAACTTATCTTTACTTTGCCACCAAGACCATTGGCAATGGCAGCGGTCCTTTCGGACTTTCCAACCAGAACGACAGTGTTAAAAACTTCGCTGGCAAGAGAACCGATTTTTTTGTGGACCGGAGCGGTACTCTTTCCCAGTTCAATGATCCCCGGGGTGATCAGGGCTTTTTTCCCAGGGAGGGCCTTCAGGTCGGCAATGATTCTAGTAAAGCCTTCCTCGTTGCTACTGAAAGCATTGTCGACCAGGGTGGCTTCGCCCATTTTGACTAATTCCAGGCGGTGTGACGAAGGGACGATTTCCTCGACCGCCTTTTGAATCGTCTCCGGATTGAGTTCTAGCATGAAAGACATACCGATGGCAGCAGTGAGATTTACCAGATTGCTGGTGCCGAAGAGTTTGGTTTTGAAAGTATGCGTTTTTTCTTGATAGGTGAGGGTAAAAGAAGTGCCGTCCCGGCCGATCTTTTTTTCACTAACGAAAAAGTCGGCGTTGGGATTTTCGAGGGAAAAAGTTTTTACCACTTTGTATTGTGGTAGCTGGATATGTTCGCGGATATATTTATTGTCCAAGTTCACCAAAGCGTTTTCTGGTGAGACGGCGTCGACAATTTCAAATTTCGCCAGGGTAGTGTTTTCGAGCGATCCGAAGCGTTCGAGATGCTGGGTGCCAACGGCGGTGAGAATAGAGTAATTTACTGGGACCATATGGATCAGTTCCTTGATTTCACCACGGACATAGGCGCCCATTTCACAAATAAAATAATTCAGTTTTTTATGTAACTGCATCGACACGACTTTGGCGATACCAAAAACGGTGTTGTAGCTTTCTGGGGTTTTCAGAGTTTGTTTTTGTCGGGAAAGAATTTCATAGAGAAAATCTTTGGTGCTGGTTTTGCCATAACTGCCGGTAATGCCGATCACCGTTAGATGGGGGTGGTGGAGGATTCTAAATCTAGAGGCCTCGATGGTTAAGAAACGACGGATGATTTCGTATGGTTTGATAATGAGCAATGAAAGCAGCAATAAAGGAAAAGGTTCGATGGTGAGGAAAAGAATAGTGAGTAAATTAAGAGGGAAGGGGAGAAAATAGATAACTGCGAGATAAAGACAAAAAGTAACAGCCAAAATTAATTTTGTCTTGAAGGTATAAACGAGCGGTTTTTTTTGACTGGATGAAAAAGTGAAAGGGTGTTTAAACCACCAATCGAGAAAACGGTTTGTCTGGTAGCCCTCTAGCTGAAGAATATGGATCTGGGTTTTAAGTGGGTTCATGGATAAGAATTTGGTTGATGGCGTTGGCGAGTTTTTGGGGATGGGTCAAGTGGGGAAGGTGCCCCGTTCCATAAATTAGGTGGAGGTTGGCATTGGGGATATTTTCAACAAGGTATTTGCCCATGAAAGGGATGACTTTATCTTCACTGCCCCAGATGATTTCGGTGGGGACGTTAATTTCTTTTATTTTCAGGCCGAGGTTATATTTTAGAATTTGGTTGAGGACTGACTTTTGATATTCGTTGGCTTTGACATAATCTTTGGGAGCATATAAGCCGAGAATAAAGTTAATGACGGGGATGGGGAAGAGACGGATAATGGGTTTGATGACTTTGGTGACGGCAATTTTTAGCCAGACTTTTCGACCTCTGACTCGAACAATGGCAGGGGAAATAAAAATAAGAGTCTTTATTAGTTTTGGATATTTTATAGCGAAGTCAGCGGCGATTTGGCCGCCAAAGGAGTGGCCGATCAGGATGAGATTTTCTAGTTTTTGCTTTTCGATAAAGGCCTTGACGAATTCTCGGTACTCGGGAACATCGGAATTTGGTTTCAGCGGCTGAGTACCTCCAAAACCCGGGAGGTCCAGAAGGTAGTAGGAATAATTATCGGTGAGTAGTTTGATTTCAGAAAGCCAGTAAGATGAGTCGCTACCCCAGCCATGAAGTAGAAGGGCGGTTTTTTTGGCTTTTGGGTTGACAACCTCGTAGTTGGTCAGAACTCCATTAATGACAGTTTGCACTAGCCTTAATTGTAGCTTAAAGTTAATTAATGCCCAAAAAATCGAAAAAGTTCTGGGGATTTTTGGCTCTACTACTCGTTGCTGGCGGGATCTGGGGAGTTTATACAGTCGCTGGCGTGACGACGACGGCAAGATTTCAGGGCTGGGAGGCGACGCACCCCTTTTTTGCTGTCGTAAAAACGGTGTTGGACGGTGACACATTTGTACTTGATGATGGTAGAACGGTGAGAATGTTGGGAACTAACTCGCCAGAGAGAGGGGCGAAGGGGTTTGGTGATGCGACAAAAATTTTGGCGAAAATGATCGAAGGGAAGCCTGTTTGGCTCGAGTATGACCGATATCAGGACGACAAGTACGGTAGATTACTGGCCTGGGTGTGGATAGGTTGTGAGGGAAAACCAAACTTTCAAGCATTTGACTATATGCACTTATCAAATAATGAAAGCAAACCCGGTTTAACCGAAAATCCTGAAGGATGCAAGGAAGGTGGGTTGGTAAACGAGGAGATGGTCAGAAAAGGAATGGCAAAAAGGTTGTTCTACAAAGACAGAGGAGAACTAAAATATCAAAAGAGGTTGGGTGGCTAATTTCCTGATAAAATTGGCCTATGGCTGAACCAAAAGTAGGAGAAAAATATAACCCGGCGGGATTTGAGAGAAAGTGGATTGACCGCTGGGAGGAGGAACAAACCTACGCTACCCCAAAAAGGATTGGCAAACCGAAAGCATATGTTTTGGACATGTTTCCCTATCCTTCTGGTGAAGGTTTGCACGTCGGACATGTCAAAATCTATCTTGCGCCGGATGTAATTGCCCGCTATCTGCGGATGAAGGATTACGATGTTTTGTTTCCGACCGGTTGGGATGCATTCGGATTGCCAGCGGAAAACGCAGCCATCAAAGCACATAAGAATCCGATGGATATGGTGCCGCACAACGAAGCGAACTTTAAACGCCAGATGATGTTGGTGGGTCTGTCTTACGATTGGAGCAGAACTTTTTCGACCGCCGACCCGGCGTACTATAAGTGGACTCAATGGCTTTTCTTACAACTATATTCGATCAAAAACGATAAGGGCGAGCGTTTGGTTTACCGGAAGGAAGTACCAATAAACTGGTGTCCATTTTGCAAGACGGGATTGGCGAATGAGGAGGTACAGGCAGACGGAACTCACGAAAGGTGTGGCAACAAAGTTATCCAGAAACTGATGCCGCAGTGGAATATGAGAATCACAGATTATGCCGATAGACTCTTGAAAGATTTAGATGTCGTCTGGAAAGACGAGTTTGGTACGGAACATGCCGGACTCGACTGGCCGGAGGGCATCCTAGCACAACAGCGAAACTGGATCGGGAAGAAAGATGGGGTGGAAGTGATGTTTGAAATAAATATCCCCGGAGTGGAGGAGGTGAAGATTTTACCGATCTTCACGACGCGGATCGATACTGTTTTTGGGGTCACTTTTGTAGCGGTTGCGCCAGAAAAATTAAATGAGTGGCTGGCGATGGGATATTCACCTTCCGCGAAGATTAAGGAATACGTTGCCGAGGCACTGTCTAAGTCCAATGAGGAACGGACGAAGGAGGGCGGGGAAAAGACAGGCGTCGATGCGGGATTAGTTGCAAAAAATCCGATGACAAACGAGGAAGTCCCCGTCTATGTTGCTGATTACGTTGTGGCGAGTGTTGGGACTGGAATGGTGATGGGGGTACCGGGACATGACGCGCGGGATCGTGAGTTTGCGGAAAAATTCGGTTTGCCAGTTAAGTTTGTGGTTCAAGTTGAAGGAGACAATATAGAGAGTGATGGAGTTTTGGTTGATTCTGGAAAATATACCGGGATGAAAAGTGAAGAAGCTAGAGAAGAAATTCTGAAGTATCTGTTAGAAAAGGGTATTGGGAAGAGATCAAATACCTATCATTTGAGAGATTGGGTGTTTTCCCGGCAACGATATTGGGGTGAACCTTTCCCGTTAGTTTATTGTCCAAAGTGTGGGGATGAAAATGGAGTGGTCCCCCTGCCGGATGACCAACTGCCGCTGACTTTACCTTATCTGGAGTCATATGAACCGACTGAAACCGGGCAATCACCGCTGTCACGGGTGAAGGAATGGGTGGAAACGAAATGCCCCAATTGTGGCGGCCCAGCGAGACGGGAGACCGATACTATGCCCAACTGGGCGGGGAGCTGTTGGTACTTCCTACGTTTTGCCGACCCGAATAATGACAAGGAGGCGTGGAGCCAGAAGGCGATGGCTGATTGGCTACCGGTGGATTGGTATTTGGGGGGTGCAGAGCACGCCGTTTTGCATTTGCTTTATGCCCGTTTTTGGACCAAGGCGTTTAGCGATCTTGGCTTGGTAGATTTCTCTGAACCATTTTTGCGGCTAAGATCGGTGGGAATGTTGTTGGCGGCAGATGGAAAAAAGATGAGCAAGAGTTTGGGTAACGTCATCAATCCGGACGATATGGCGGTGAAGTATGGGGCCGACCCGGTCAGGGTATATGAGATGTTTATGGGACCTTGGGATCAGGCGATCTCCTGGAGTGAGCGGTCGTTGATCGGCTGTCGGCGATTTGTGGAAAAAGTTTGGGACTTGACCCAAAGAGATTTCGAAAATAATTGGAAAGCTTCTGACTCAAAATTGTCAGTGGAACTAAACAAAGTAATCACGAAGGTCGGTGGGGACATAATGGCGCTGAAGTTTAACACGGCGGTGGCGACGCTGATGAAATTTGCTAATTTGTGGACTGACTCTAAGACGGGCCTGTCAGTTGATGACTTGGGGAGATTACTGCAGACGATGGCACCACTAGCGCCATTTATGGCTGAAGAATTATGGCAACAGCTTGGAAACAAGGGTTCGATACACAGATCAGCCTGGCCAGAGGCAAAGAGGATCGTAGATGAAACGGTAGTGGTGGTAGTTCAGGTAAATGGAAAAACCAGGGAGTTACTCAGCGTTAGCCAACAGGTGGCAGGTGGCAAAGAAGGGGTAGTGGAGTTGGCGCTGGCAGATGAGAAAGTCGCGAAGTGGGTAGCCGGGAAGAAATATAAAGTTGTGTTTTTGCCGGGAAGACTGATCAATTTTGTAGTGGAAGTGTATTGACGATGTTTCAAGAGTCTTGTACGATGTAACGAATGGCCACAAAGAAGAAACCAATAATAAGTGAGGAAAAAGTCAATAATCGAGTCGGGACGTTCATGGAAGTAATAGCCAAGTTGCCGAGGATTAATTACAACCTCGTATTGGTAGTGCTGTTGGTAGCAGCAGCATATTTGGTGGGAAATCTGCAGGCAAAGGTAGAGTTTTTGAAGGGTGGAGCCGGAACTGGGCAGCAACAACAGGCGACGCAACCGGCAGCGCAGCAACAGCAACAACAGGCGGCAAAGCCGGCGGTAACGATGGATCAGGTGAGGGGTTTGTTCAAAGATGGCAACATTACTTTCGGAGACAAAAATAGAAAGTTAGTTTTTGTTGAGTTTGCCGACCCGAGTTGTCCTTTTTGTCAGGTGGCAGGTGGCCTGAACGGATCACTGAATAAACAGATGGGGGCGCAGTTCACCTTGACGGCTGATAGTGGTAGTTATATCGCGCCAGTACCTGAGATGAGAAAACTGGTGGATCAAGGCAAGGCCTCGTTTGTTTGGATCTATGCTAATGGTCATGGCAATGGTGAGATGGGGACGAAAGCACTTTACTGTGCCAACGAAAAGGGTAAGTTTTGGCAAGCGCATGATCTCCTAATGAGTCCGGCTGGTTATGATCTGATAAATACGACGGTTAAGAATGATAAAACAAAGTCGGCGGATGTGGCCAACTTCCTGAAGAATGCGGTGAGTTACAACGACATGAAGGGTTGTTTAGATAGCGGTAAGTACGATAACCGGACTGTTAGTGATATGAAGGTGGCGACGGACTTTGGGTTCTCTGGTACGCCTGATTTTTACGTCAACACCCAGAACTTTGTTGGCGCATATAGCTTCAAGGACATGCAGGCGGCGGTTGATGCGGCACTAAAATAGAGGACTTCCAGGCTCGAAAATGGTAGAATATGCCCTATGAGAAAGGGATTGGTGATTCTGTCTATTTTGCTCTTGGCTCTATTTTCAGGACTGGCACTTTTGGTCGCTGATGGCGGGGAGACCGTCAAGGCAGCGAGTGTGGTCGTACCAACTGGTGATTCCCGTTCCCGGATCGAGTTGGCTTTGGATCGGGAAGTGACTTCTCCGATGTGGCTAAATCCTCTGAAAGTCGGGATAAAAAACGCAATAAACAGTGGTGTATCGGTCAATACCATTGTCTTACTATTGCTTTTCCCATTAACTGCGGCCCTGGTGGCTTTTAGTCGTCAGGTGATCGGTTTGAATGGTTTTGGTATCTTTATCCCGGCGTTGGTTTCAGTGGCTTTTCTTTCGACCGGTGTTTTAGCCGGTTTGGTCTTGTTTTTGGCGATTATCATTGCTGCGATCGCAACCAGGTACGTGGTCAACAAGGTGAGACTGCCGTATTTGCCCAGAATGGCTGTTTTGATCTGGGCGGTGGTGATGGCAGTTTTGGTACTGCTGATCTTTTCACCGGCGCTATCGCTGGACCGGTTGGTGGGATTAGGGATTTATCCGGTCTTGCTGTTTATTATGTTGGCCGAGAGTAACATTGAAGCTCAGATCACTCGAACTTGGCAGACAGCCGCCCTAATGACCGCCGAAACGATCGCGATCGCGATTGTGGCCTCACTGGTAATGGGAACTGTCGCTATCCAGGAATGGGTGATACTGAATCCGGAAGTTGCAGTGCTAACAATCTTGGGACTCGACTTCCTGATCGGAAACTACAAGGGTCTGCGACTACTGGAGATTTGGCGTTTTAGAAAGTTAATCAAAGGCTAGTGGCTGAGCTAAGGGACATCTTGGGGATAAACGCGAGGTCGGCAGATTACCTACGGCGGAATTTGAAAAGTGCCCGAAAGAGGGCGGATAACAAACTGCTAACCAAGCGAATATTAAATCGAGCTGATATTCCGCACCCGAAGCTGCTTACTAAACTGAAGAACAGAAAGGCAGTAGAGAAATTTGATTGGCGGAGTCTTTCTGGAAGTTTTGTCGTTAAACCGGTTTCGGGTTTAGGCGGACAGGGCGTCTTGGTAGTTAGGAAGAAGCTTGAAGATGCTGACAAGTGGATGCTTACCGGAAATAAACTAATCGGGGAAAGAGATCTGACGCTTCACGCTCTGGACATTGTTGAAGGAAGGTATAGCCGAAATGATCTTCCGGACACTGCGATGATCGAGGAACGGGTGAAGATCCACCCCAAGTTTCACAAATTAGCTGTTGGTGGGACCCCCGATGTTCGGGTAATCGTTTATAACAAAGTGCCGGTGATGGCAATGCTTCGGTTACCGACTGAGGAGTCGGGTGGGAAGGCCAACCTTCATCAGGGGGCAATCGGGTTGGGCATTGATATGGCAACGGGGATCACGACCTATGGTGTATGCAAGGATGAGTCGATCAGATTTTTTCCAGACTCGGATAAAAAGGTGAATGGAATTGCCGTACCGGAGTGGGGAAAGATCCTGAAACTGGCCGTTGAGACCCAAATTGCCTCCAGGTTGTCATTTTTGTCAGTGGACTTTTTGATTGATAAAGAACGCGGTCCGCTGGTTTTGGAATTGAATGACCAGCCAGGATTGTCGATTCAGTTGGCAAACCATGCGGGGTTGAGGAAAAGGCTGGAAAGGATTGAGGGACTGGAGATCGACACGGTGGAACAAGGCGTAAACGTCGCCAGAACATTATTTGCCAGCAAGTTCGCCGGAAGAGTGAAACGAACTTTGGAGGGAAGAGTCGTAGTACGGAATTTGGAAACGGCCCAGGTGTTGGGTCACAATAAGAAAAAAATAATGGCATTGGCAAAACTTGACACCGGGGCGTACAGTACCTCAATCGATAAAAAGTTTGCTGAGGAGTTGGGTCTATTATCGCCTGACAATATTTTGTGGGAGAAGGAGTTTAGGAGTTCGTTAGGAAAAGAACGGAGAAAGTTAATTCGACTGATTTTTTGGTTAGGGGGACGAAAGGTGGTAAGTCGCGCCGGCTTATCGGATAGGAAACATCTGAGACGGAAAGTATTAATTGGCCGACGTGACCTGAAGGGATTTTTGATTGATCCGTTGCGTTATGAATTTGACAATAAAGTGGAGGAAAAGAAATGAAGTTAAGCATAATCGCGAGAACGCCGACTTGGCATACGAACCAACTAGCAGAAGAAGGAAAGAAAAAAGGGGTGGAGGTGGAGATTGTAAACATCAAGTCTCTGAACGGGCTAGCAAAAAGAATTGAGGAGTTGGGTGGTGTCGTCTTGTGGAGGTCGTCGTCATTACCGATGCCGCTTTCACGGTCTGTTTTTATCAAAGCAGTGGCTTCGAAAAAGCCGATTTTTAACGAGGTGGTCGGAGATAACCCATTGGTACCATATAAATTTTTTCAGCAGAAGTTGGTCAATCCTCTCCGGACGATCACCGGAATACCGACGTATCAATTTAAGGGCAAAAATGGGTTGGTTGAAGCAATCAACAAAGGATTTTTGAAGTTCCCATTTGTCGCCAAGAAAAATCTTTCGGCGCGGGGTGAGGGGGTCTATAAAGTCACTTCAATTGAGCAAATTATGGGATCGAAACTGGACTATAAGGAATATATTTTTCAAAACTTCATTAAGAACGACGGTGATTTTCGCATCTTGGTCTTAGGCGGCGTGGCTTTAGGAATAATCAAAAGAGTGAAGGGTAAAGATGAATTTCGGAATAACATCTCTTTAGGCGGAACTGCTATGGACATGAGGGATCTGCCAGAAGCAGAGGATTTGATGAATAAAGCGGTTAGTTTGGCATCAAAGTTTGGTTTACAGTTTTGCGGAGCCGATTTCATTTTTGACCAGGAGGAAAAAATCTATCGATTTATGGAGATAAATTCGGTGCCACAATGGCAGGGATTTTCAGTGGCGACCGGAGTGAATGTGGCTGAGAAGGTGATTGATTATGCTATATCACTGGCAGAACGAAGTGATGAGAAGTTACCAGCATTGGTAAGAAATTATTATGAAAGGTTTGATAAATTTTTGCCGAGATATACTTCATTTCACCTTTGGTCCAGATTGTGGCTTTTCGGAAAAGATGCGTCAGCCAAGTCCAGGCTGGAAGGCTTAAAAGATTGGTATCTCGGGCGAGAAAATGGAATGGAAAAACGGGTTAGGGAGTTGACGACTACGGCGGCCAATAAGGACGACCCTATCACGGATAGAAAACGTTATTACCAAAAATATCCAAAACTATTAAAGTACTCGAGTTTGTTATTTTGGTGGCTGATGGCGAGAGAGGTTTACGGCGAAGATGTTGGCGGGGAGGTGGAGAAAGTGGCCCCAAAAGAAGAAATGACTAGTTTGCTGGAGGCGGTTTTGAGGGATGATGAGGCGATAAAAATACTGAGTAGCGGGGCGACAAACTTTTTCTATTTGGTTGAGGCCTACCTGGGAATAAAGGTTAAGACCGATGAGTTGTTCAATTCAGTAAAGTCGGATAGACATTTGGCGGACAGAGAGGGCTTGAAACAAAGATTTTATTTTTTGAGTCATTTGGTCATCGGCGAGTCACTTTTTTATACCAGGAAAGAACTAGACAACCGGGAGATCTGTGTCGAAATTGTGAAACAACTGGAGAAAGTGATCGGGGAACAATTTTTTAAGATTTCCCTGGATATGAAATTTGAGTTTTTGGTGTGTTGCCAGATAGTTGGATATCAGTCTATCTTTGGCAAAATAATTGAGAGTGAGGCAGAGCGATCATTATCGACTGCGGGCAACTTTTTGGTGGACGTTCACAATGCCTGGATCCATGGGTTTGGACAGAAATTCACGCGATCAGAACACCGAAATGTACTTTATTTGATGCTACAGGGAGAAGGCTGACTAGGAGAAATAATTATCTGGCGTTTTTGAGAGCGTGTTCCAGATAGGTCTTGGCGATATTTTCGCCGGTAGCCGATTCGATGCCCTCGATTCCCGGGTTGTGGTTGACTTCTAGGACGTAGCGTTTGCCTTCGGGGGTAATGAGAACGTCGACACCGCCAATGGAGAGGCCGATGCAATGAAGCGCCTTTTTGGCGAGGGCTTTGGTTTCTTCGTCTGGGGTAATCAATTCGACGGTACCACCTAGGGAAAAGTTGGCGCGGAAATCACCTTCCCGCGGGAAGCGCCTCATGGCATAAACACGTTCGCCGATGATAAGAATCCGTAAGTCTTTTTCGTAGGGAATAAATTCCTGGAGGAGATAGTAACTGGCGGAGTGCTCTTCGCTTTGGGCTTTCTTGATAAAGTCTTCAAGTTGGGCCGGGTCTTCAAGTTTTTCAATACCCCGACCCTTACCGGTTTTGATCGGCTTAATGATAACCGGGTAGCCGATCTCGGCGCAAAGTGTGGGGTATTCTTCAAAAGAGCTGGTATGAAAACTATTAGGGAGAGGAAAGTTTTCCAGAGCTAATTTAGTGAGGTCGGCGACTTTGTTGATCGAGTAGTAAATTTCTGAGTAGTTATTGTCGAAGACTTTAATGCCTTTGGTTCGAAAGTGTTTAACCAGGGAAATGACATTTTTGACCGAGGTAAAGATACTATGAAGAATAACGACATCGGCAGTAAGATCGGTCACCCCGGGGAGAACAAGTTCGTTATTTTTTATTTGGAGGTCAATTTCTCCAATCGAGACGGGAATACATTCATGTCCGAGTGACTTGGCTTCGCGGACAACTCTGTCGATTTTGAAGTTGGGACCAATGGTGGAAAGGAGAACGATTTTCATGGCTGTATTATCTCACTTTTGATATTTTTGAATCAGGTTTGTGTCTGTTTGGCTAACTTAGGATTTTATTAGGTACATGGGGTAAAATCTACCTATGAGAATTCTGATTGTTGAAGATGAAGAAAAGCTAGCCTTATCGCTAAAAAAGGTACTGGAAAGCGAGTCGTATGCGGTTGATGTCGCCGGTGACGGAGAGGTTGGATTGGATATGGCGCTATCTGAGGATTATGACCTGATTTTGTTAGATCTGGGACTACCTAAGATGGATGGTGTCGAGATGTGTCGACAAATCAGAAGTGAAGGAATAAAAACACCGGTATTAATGTTGACTGCCCGGGATACGATCAAGGATAAGACCGGAGGATTGGATATTGGCGCTGATGACTACTTGATCAAACCATTTGTTTTGGAAGAATTATTGGCTAGAGTGAGGTCGTTACTACGACGTGGTGGTACGAACCCGGAAGTACTTTTAAAGACTGGTAGTTTGGAGTTTGACCCTGCCAGTAAAAAAGTGACCAGGGCTGGCAAAGAAATATTTTTGACAGTCAAAGAATTTGGGCTACTCGAATTTTTATTGCGGCGCAAAGGACAGGTAGTTAATAAACAGCAAATCTTGGAACATGTCTGGGATATGAATACTGATCCTTTTTCCAATGTCGTCGATGTTTACATCGGTTATCTAAGAAATAAAATCGACAAGACCTTTTCAAAAGAAAAAGCTTTGATCACAACGGTCAAAGGAATGGGGTATAAAGTTGAGAATATTTGATGATCAATTTAAACCAATTTCAAAAGGCACGCTTAAAATTAACCGCTTGGTATGTACTAGTAAGTTTTTTGATGCTCTCGTTTTTCACTGCGGCGGCGATCGTCATCGAGGTGAGGGCTTTCGATAAAATTCAAGCGGCTTTGAGTAACCCTTTCCAGCGACCCAAATTGACCGTGCTTCTAGACCGCAGGCTGGAGGGTTTTGAGGCGGACTTTCAAAGTAAATTAATTGTGACGGACCTAATCCTTTTGGTAATAGCGTCCGGAGCAAGCTATTTTCTTTCAGGAAAAACACTTCAACCAATTGAAGAGATGGTAAAAGAACAGCAGAGTTTTGCGGCAGAAGCATCGCATGAACTTCGAACTCCCTTGGCGGTGATGGGAGTAGAACTGGAGACATTTAAGAGAACCGAAAAGAAAATGCCTTCAGCGACACTTAAGGTGGTTGAGAGTACTTTGGAGGAGATCAGGAGAATGGGGAAAATCGTTGATCAACTACTGCTTCTGGTGCGGCCAATACAGAAAGAGAAACTGGTAAATTTTAACTTAACTGAGATGGCGGAAGAAATGATTGGAACGATAAAAAGCTATTGGAGGGGGCAAAGAAATTTGGTGATTAATTTCCCCAATAAAACCGCTGTTTTGATTAGAGGAGATAAAGACCAAGTGAAACAGGTGATGATGATCTTGTTGGATAATGCAGGTAAATACACTCCTAATGGTGGCAGTGTGACCGTAAACGTGTCCCAACGAGGAATGTATGGGGTACTTTCGGTCAAGGATACGGGTGTTGGAATTGCCGGTAAGGATCTGCCCCACATCTTTGAACGTTTTTATCGGGGCAGCACCTCTGGAGTCAAGGGAGCCGGTTTGGGCTTGGCAATTGCCAAAAAGATACTGGAAAGCCTGCATGGGAAAATCAGGGTGAAGAGTGAACTGGCTAAGGGTTCCGAGTTTATTGTGGAGCTACCGCTGGCATCCTAACATTTCCAGGGTCTTTTATGGTTAAATGAATGGAGTTACTAACTTTTTTGCATTTATGGGATTAACGATGTCTCGACTCATCGCAATTATCAGCAGCGCGGTAGTGCTTGCGGGTCTGTCGACGGCAGCACCGGTTTTGGCGGAAAATCTGGCCATAACTACTTCGCCGACAATCGGAGTAGCGTCGACTGATCTCTGCACCCGTTACGACTCGGTGTGGAGTCAAAGGCAGGCGGCATATGAAAGAGCGAGAGAGATAAGAAAGAAGGCTTTCGAGGTAACGAAGACAAGGTGGGGAAAGCTGTTTGATAAGTTGGACGCTAAGAACATTTCTACGCTTGGGGTGGGGGCCGATGCAGATGAGGTGGTGAATAAGTTTGGTGCATTAGTGACAGCCGACGATAGTTTAATGGCGGCAATAAAAGCTTACGGCAAGGCGGTTTGCACTAAGTCCGGTGTGGACGACGCCAGAAAGTTGGTTAAGAGTGCTCAGGATGGGCGTCGGAAGGCGAGACAGGCACACGTGAAGTCTTTGCGGCAATTAGCGGCCGACTTGGTTAAACTGAGGAAAAGTGGGATCAAGACGTCGACAACTGGGGGAAAAGCTAACTTGGGGTATTAATATTTTGAAAAATTAACAATGTCTAAAAAAACTCTTAGGGCGCAATCAAATAAAATGTTGGTAGCGGCATTATTCACGATGTTGGCAGTTGGAATCTACGCTCATGTGGATAGTTGGGTAACAAGAACCGAGATTTCAAACAACGTCTTGGGGCGAGAGACGAGCGCGACTGCTACCACCAATCCCGCTACGGGCGAGAACTTTTTTCAGACAATGTGGTGCCGACTAAGGTATGGTAAGAGTTGCGATACCATGAAAACAGCGGGGCAGACAAAAGTTGGCGAAGATAATATGTCAACCGACGCACTGATCGACCGTGAACTGAGGAATCTGGAGAATGAAATGAAGTCTGATCAGGGGGCTGACCAAAGTAGTAGTTATTGGTCGATGTAGGGGTTTCCCGTGCTATAATTATAGGCTATGAATCGAGGAAAAGTGGCTGTCGGGCTTTCCGGCGGGGTGGATTCTGCGGTCAGCGTTTTGCTTTTAAAGAGAGCAGGTTTTGACGTGGTCGGAGTTCATTTGTATTGTTGGCCACCCAAAAGTGAGGTCGAAAAAGATGGACTGACACGCGAGGAGTGGATCAGAAAGAATGGCTGTCGAGCAGACGAGGATAAACAGGCGGCATTGAAAACAGCTCTTGAGTTAGGAATCCCATTCAAAATCTTGGACTTTTCGGAAGAATACAACAAGAGAGTGGTGGATTATTTTTACCGGGAGTATGAGATGGGAAGAACGCCCAATCCGGATGTGTTGTGCAATAGTGAGGTAAAGTTTGGACTTTTCTTGGACTGGTCCGTGGCAAATGGATTTGATTATGTGGCAACGGGGCATTATGCGAAATCAACAAATAATTTTGAACCTGAAGTCAACATCACTTCTTCGTCAGACGAAATAATTTTGCCAGCGCAAAACTTTTCTGGTTCGCAGGGCGCTGAGTCGCATTCTGCGACACTCGCTCAGCGCGCTTTGCGAAATCCTGCCGAGAAGGACGTCGACTCCGGTTCTATAAAATTATTTATCCCGAAGGATAAACATAAAGACCAGACATATTTTTTGTGGAAATTGACGGAAAAAGAATTGAAACATGTACTTTTCCCTTTGGGAGATCTGGAAAAGAGTGGGGTGAGAAAGATCGCCAAAGATGCTGGCTTGTCGGTGGCGGGTCGTCCTGATTCACAGGGAATTTGTTTTGTGGGAAATGTAGACGCCAGAAAATTTTTGGCCCGTCGCTTGAGTGAGAAGAAGGGCGAGGTGAAAAATGTAAGGGGAGAAATAATCGGAACACATCGGGGGATTTGGTTTTACACCATCGGTCAACGGGGTGGTTGGAACTTGACTGCTAAAGCACAAAAAGAATATGTGAAAGATGGCGCGACCCCGGTCTTCTATGTCATTAGCAAGGATGCTAAGAAGAATGAATTGATAGTTGGGATTGGAAAGGAAGCTGAAAGCCAGAAGTTTATGATTTCGGAGATGAATTGGATCGAGGGGACCGAGAAGATCTCTTTTGTCAGAATTAGGCATGGGGGAAAATTAATCCCAGTCTCGCTTTTTGGGAACGAAGTGATTATGAGAGAACCACAGAGGGGGGTGGCGCCGGGCCAATCGGCGGTTTTCTATTCAAAAAATGGAGAGGTGGTGGGGGGAGGGGTGATTAGTTAAGAAAACACCCCTGCGGATGAAGCGAGGGGTGTCTCTTAGACTAATGTGCTAGTACTGAGTACTAGTTGGGCAAGATTTTATCTTCCTAACTTAAGAAAATCCTAAGAAATTAGTGACTCCTTTCCTTTAGCCAGTCACCGAAGATTCCTTCATCTTGGTACAAGCCAATTTCGGGGCCGCGGTGAGGCGGCATGGGGTTATCTTTTCTGGTCAGGACGATCAGGAGGTTGTGATTTCCGGTGGAGGCGACACAAACGGGTTTGAAGTTGCTTAAGAGTTTAGCCAATTTTTTGCGATTCCTGGGGTAGAGTTCGACGCCTCGTTTAAAGTGGGATACTAGGCGGGTTAGTCCTGAGAGAACAGAGTCGTCGATGGTGACCATGACAAGGCCATCTGAGTGCAGGCGAGACGGGAGGGTTTCATTCAAGACTGACACTTGGCGGTCGCTCATGAAATCGAGGGTGTAGTCGCAGATGAGGGGGTGAAGCGGAGGAAGGTGGTGGGGGAGGTTTTCGAGCTGGGCGAGGATTGGCTGACAGGCCGTTCCACCCAGGGAGGCGATGGCTTGGGGGTTTTGGTCGATGATAAAAAAGGACTTGGGGTGGGCGGTGATGGCTCTATGGCCGAGGCTGAGGAAGTCTTCGGGTTGAGTGACGGTGGGGTCGATCCCCCCGAGGGCAAGGTTAACTACTTCGTGTTTTCCCAGCCTATCTTCCAGATCTGGCCCAAAGGACTCGAGGACGTATTCGTAGTAGGGAGATTGGGCACGGAAACTCCTAATCTCCTTATCACGATAGTATTTTTCCCAGTCATTCATTTGCAGGCGTATTTTATTCCTATAGGCCAGGTTTCTCAAGTTTGGAGATGGTTGGAAGCCCCAGCTTGTTAATTAGCTTCCTTTTTGATAAAATTGCGCTTGCACTTTTAAAAGTGAAGATTTTTTTGGTTATTTGTCACTTGAAATGTGACAGGAAGGTCAATTTGAAACAAAAAGAAAAGTCGCGTTGTAAAACGTGACGTTTTTTCCGTTTAAATTTTTTTGAGAATTTGATCCTAGTTCAGGATGAATGTTGGCATTGTGCCTTAAGCATGCAAGTTGAGCGGTGAATCCCGAACTCGCAAGAGTTCGGGAGGATCAGCGGCAGACGGGTGAGTACAAGATAGGAATCTACCTCTTGATGGGGAACAGCTCGCCGAAAGGCGGGGTAATACCGCATAAGTTCGTAAGAAGAAAGTCCTTTACCGGACGTCGAGAGATGAGCCTATTCGCTATCAGCTAGTTGGTAGGGTAAAAGCCTACCAAGGCTATGACGGCTAGGGGGCGTGAGAGCGCGACCCCCCACAAGGTTACTGAGATACGGAGCCTACACCTACGGGTGGCAGCAACTGGGAATTTTGCGCAATGGACGAAAGTCTGACGCAGCGACAATGCGTGTGGGATGAAGGCCCTCGGGTTGTAAACCACTGTGGTAGAGAATGAACAAAATGACAGTACTCTATTAGAAAGCACCTGCTAACTACGTGCCAGAAGCCTCGGTAATACGTAGGGTGCAAACATTATCCGGAATCACTGGGCGTAAAAAGTATCGTAGGCGGTTTATTAAGTAGAGGGTTAAAGCTCGGAGCTCAACTCCGAAAATGCCCTCTAAACTAATCAACTTGTGGAAATTCGGGGGTATCGGAATTCTTGGTGGAGGGGTGAAATCCGTTGATATCAAGAAGAACACCAATGGCGAAGGCAGATACCTAGGGTTTTCCAGACGCTGATGAACGAAAGCTAGGGGAGCGAAAGGGATTAGAGACCCCTGTAGTCCTAGCCGTAAACTATGAACACTAGCTATCCGGTTTACCGGGTGGCGCAAGCTAACGCGTTAAGTGTTCTGCCTGGGGAGTACGACCGCAAGGTTAAAACTCAAAGGAATTGACGGGGAAACGCACAACCAGCGTGCCATGTGGTTTAATTCGAAACAAAACGATAGATCTTACCTGGGTTTGAAATAACACCGTTTTATTCTGCTGGAAACAGCGGAAGATCCGCAAGGATGGTGCTACAGCTGCTGCATGGCTGTCGTCAGTTCGTGTCGTGAGGCGTCGATTTAAGTATCGTAACGAACGCAACCCCTGCTGTATGTTAAATATCCATACGGGACTGCCCCGCTTTTTTAGCGGGGAGGAAGGAGGGGATGACGTCAAGTCAGCATGGCGCTTACATCCAGGGCCACACACATGGCGTAATGGTCGGGACAACGGGTCGCGAAGGAGTAATCCGGAGCTAATCCTAATAAACCCGACCTCAGTTCGGATTGTGGGCTGAAACCCGCCCACATGAAGGGGAGTTGGTAGTAATCGCAGATCAGCAATACTGCGGTGAATACGTTCTCGTTTCTTGTACACACCGCCCGTCAAGTCAACAAAGTCAGTAGTGCCCGAAGTTGATTCCCTCAACCGCAAGGGGAGGGGCACCTAAGGTAAGACTGGCGATGGGGGCTAAGTCGTAACAAGGTATCCGTTCTGGAAGGAGCGGATGGATCACCTCCTTTCTAGGAGTTAGTAGGACGCACGACGTCCGATGATCAACGCCGAAGTTCTTGCTTGTCCAATTTATTGGACTTTAGGGGACTTTTAAAATAAACCCAGCACCGTCCTGTCACATTTCAGAAGATAAGTAACCAAAGATGCATTACCCGGTTCCGGCCCGGGTTTTTTTAGAGCCGAATATGGTAAAATTAGCTTCGTTTGGGCGCTTAGCTCATCTGGTTAGAGCGCGGTCCTGATAAGACCGAGGTACATGGTCCGACTCCATGAGCGCCCACTATATGGTACCGTTTCAAAACGGTCACCTGGTTTTCACACTTCTAGGACAGATGACGGTTTTTAGGTTTAGTCCACCGGTGGATACTTGCAGGGATGATTTTTTGTTAAGGTATTTAAACTTCCCTGAGCA
>Ga0209515_10001991_pt1 | contig 32414 bp, 32 predicted proteins | sample Subgroupgradi54m_FD_187454 | JGI IMG/M metagenome (GOLD analysis project Ga0209515, IMG submission 187454) | Subsurface groundwater microbial communities from S. Glens Falls, New York, USA - GMW60B uncontaminated upgradient, 5.4 m (SPAdes)... ... | reverse complement strand
TGCCCTGAAAAACCCTGTGCTGATTTAGGCTACCCGCCTTCTACAACGTACGGAACTTTCTTTAACGGCCAGCATACAGGTACTAACACGTGCCCTTGGCCATGCGGTTGATAGGATATTTATGAGATTGCAACAACATACAAATGATCAAAAAAAAGTCTTCCTTCCGCAGAAAGGAATGCTGAACAGTATTGCGGGTTTTACTCTTGTTGAAATCACAATCGCTTTTATGATCTTTTCGGTTTTGATGGTTGGAGTAGGATCGGTTTTTGTCTCTGTCTTTAGTCAGAAGCGATCCCAGGAAAAGACGGTGAGTACCGTAAGAAGCGCTGACTGGGCAGTGGAATTTATAACTAATGCCGTAAGATTTTCTTCGGCTGTCTCTTCGCCTGGCTGGGCGAGGATTCAAACTGCGAATAATGGCACAGTTTTATCCTTTGGGATAGACACAGACGGCGACAATAGCGCTGATACGCGCGTATGGTATTGGCGGGGAGACGGTGGAACATTGGGGAGTGTGGACACCATTTATCAAGGTGTCGGGATGGGGGGTGGAACAGCTAATAATAACCGTCAGGAGCTGATAAATTTTGTCGTAGATAATTCTTCCGGCGACCCTTTATTTTCTATTAATCCTAATATGCAAAACATGGTTATTCTCGAATTAACCGTAAGGCCAAATCCCAGTCTGCCGTCAACTCCCCAGAGCAATCCCAACTATACATTAACGTCACAGTTACGGGTGAGGAACTGATATGAATCATAAGGCCCAGGCATTAATTTCTGTATTTTCGTTGCTCATCCTCGTCGGTATTTTTGTGGGGGTATTGGGCCGTTTGTGGCCCGCGGAAATGCAGACGAGACAATATGAAAAGAAAGGATTGGAAGCTTTTTATTTAGCGCATGGAGCGCTGGAACTAGGAAAGAGTGCGGCAGGGAAATTTCCGGTACTTTCTGGCTGGTATCCCTGTGCAGATGATTCTAATCCGAACTGCTGGTATAAGAATTCTTTTGGCGGTTGGTATAAAGTCAATATCATCAATTTAGGAGGCAACAAAAGAAAGATTGTAGGAAAGGGCCAAGAGATGGATACGGCATCTTCTCCTGCTAGGATTTTAACTAAGAGAGGACTTGAAGTCGTCATTGATCTTGGGACCCGCACCCAAGAAGCATGGAGCTGGAGGGAAGAGTGCCCAACATGTTCTACCGCTCCGCCGCCACCGCCACCGCCGGCACCAGCACCAGCCCCGGCACCAGCACCAGCGCCAGCGCCTGCTCCAGCACCAGCGCCTGCTCCAGCACCAGCGCCTGCTCCAGCACCACCACCTTCTTCAAGTTGTACGACCGGTACTTGGTATAATTATGGGGGTTGTGGTACTGGTTGCAAGGTTGAGACTGATCAGCGTCAGCTCCGTGACACAGATCCTTCCGGGTGCGATACTTCCGATCGATGCGTTGCAACGCCTGAATGTGCTATCTGTCCTTGGGTAGCTCAAGGATGCGGGCGATCATGTGGAGAACCGACTTGGATGGAAAATAAATGCGTGTGTCCGGGTGGGGTAGGGCAAGGCTGCGCCACCAGTCCCCCTGGGTGGGACGGTTATATTACCAGGACTGTCGGCGCTGTTAACGGCACTGTAACATGTGATAGTCAGGTCAGTAATGGTTGTCATTAAAGACTCTTTAACCCCAGCGCGCTCTTGTTATCAGGTATGGAATGTTTTATACTTATTGTAAATCGGATAGTAAGCTGTTGCAAAATGTCGATTTTGGTCATTTTGTAACAGTCTCGTAATTCCAATCTAAATTATTTTTAGAGAAGTCAGTAATTTTTAGGATGGATATTAGATGGATATTTCAAAAAAAGAGTTTCAGTACCCAGGAAGAATGGAGTTGGAGAGAAGAGTAATGAACAAATTTTTTTTAAGAAAGTAGAAGTTATCCGGAAATTGCTAAAAGCCTGTCATTCCCGAATGCTTTAGTCGGGAATCTAGACGAGGTTATGATTAGACCCCCGACAAAAACATTCGGGGGTGACAATTTTCGGATAGGTTCTAGATCAACACAATGCCTGAATACGTCTATACAGCTAAAAATGAGAAAGGTCACGTCTCTAAAGGGAAAATATTGGCTAAAAGTGATGTGGAGCTGGCAAATACCCTTGCCCAGTCTGGTTATTTCTTAACGAGTTTTAAGTCTTTGCAGCAAACTTCCCCCATCGCTGTGAAATCAGCGATGCCCAAACTCAAACCAAAAGAGGTTCTTCGTTTCACGTTTCAGTGCGCCACGTTATTGAATGCCGGATTATCCCTTTTAGATGGGTTAAGTGAATTTGCCAGTGAATCCGAAAATAAAAATATGCAAATTGTCATGAATGATATTCGTTCCCGTATTGAGAAAGGATCAACTTTTAAGGAGGCTTTAAATTATCATCATAAAAGTTTTTCAAAGTTTTATGTCAGCATTATCGGGGCGGGAGAGGCATCAGGAAAACTGGTCAATGTCATGAATGATTTAGTGGCTTTCTTAGAGTGGCAGATGGAGTTAAAGAGCAAAGTCGCGCAAGCAGCAACCTATCCGGCAATACTTTCTATTGTCGGGATGGGGGTAGTTGTTTTACTGGTGACTAAGGTTGTTCCCACATTTGAACCGCTTTTTAAAGAGGCAGGCGCTACTTTACCTGGGCCCACACAGCTCGTTTTAGGCATCAGTCATTTTGTCCGGGATTTTTGGTTTCTTATTCTGGGGGGTGTTGGTTTGATTGTTTTTGGTTATAAGGTTTATAACAATACAGCCGATGGTCATCTCCTGCTGGATCGAATAAAATTGCGGATTCCCATGGTGGGAATATTATTACACAAATTAGCTTTGACGCATTTTACACGAACAGCGGTGATATGCTTTAAGGGCGGGATCCCTATTCTTCAGACGCTGGATATTGCGAGAGAAACCTGCGATAATGCCTGGATTATGCGTTCTTTAGTAAAAGCAAAGGATTTTGTGAATATGGGGAATAAATTGGCGACATCACTGCAGATGGCGGGGGGATTTCCGTCTTTTGTTTTGCGTATGATTTCTGTCGGAGAACAATCAGGATCTCTATCGGAGACGTTATTAAAGGTGTCTGAATATTACGATAAAGAAGTCGATGCGACTATAAAGAAGCTGATGACATTAATGGAACCCATCATCATTGTTATCATGGGGATTATTATTGGTATGATTGCCCTGGCAATCTTTATGCCGCTGTTTCGCGTATCTGAATTGATGGGAAAATAAATGAAGAGCGCCATAGGGATAGATATCGGTACACGTTTTGTCAAGGTTGTTCAAATACAGCATCAGAAGAAATCACGTATTTTACAGGCCTTTCTTTTTCCTCTGCCCGTTGTTGACCCAAATACTGCAACCCCTTTTAATAACATCAATAAACAAGAATTTTCTCGTCAGATTATTTCCCGTATACCGCTTCAGAGCCTTAAATCTGCTGATATAGGGGTCAATATTCCTTTATCCCTGATCAGTGTCCTCACCCTTCAATTGCCTAAAATGAATAGTCAAGAGTTGATGACCGCCGCCGTTGCTGAGGCCAAAAGAAAGATGCTGCCTATGCCGGGCCCGGACAGTGTTTTTGAACATGCCGTGATGGGGGAATTGCTTGTAGCGAAAACACCTCAGATGGAAGTTTTGATCGTCAAAACAGAAAAGAAGTATGTTCATACTCTCCTTGATTTATTCAATTCATTTTCGGGAAGGGAGTTGAATTTTATCTCTCCGACATGCCACACCCTCATGTATTTACTCCCTCAAAATTCTGAAGAGAACCAAAAGGATACGGCTTTTATTGATATAGGGTATGATTCACTGAATATCACGATTGCCCAAAAAGGTCGTTTGTATTTCAATCGAAATATCAAGTTCGGATTAAGAGAAATGATTACTTACATCGCGGAATCCCTGCACATTTCGTTTGAAAAGGCAGAAAATCTTTTGCGTGAAGTGGGTGTTCCAGAAGTCCGGGAAGATTTGAAAGATAAAAGAAAAGATGAAGAAAATATTGAACATCAAAAAAGTTCGGGTTCAAAAGAGGCGTTCTCCCCGGCAGGTGTGCCTATGGAGGGATTACGGATAAGCTGGGAGACCATCTTTAATCGAATTCTTCATGAAATCAGGCGAACGGGGACGCACTATAAAGAACAATCGGCCGGAAGACGAATAGAAAATTTTTTCTTTTTAGGAGGCGGCTCGAAAATCAAAGGGCTAGTGTCTAATCTGGTTAACCAGATTGGGGGAAATTGTAAGATCATAAATCCAGCACAGGAGATGAATATTTCTTTAGACAGCAAGCAATCCCAGCCGGTGAATGAAGAAGAATGGCCGCTTTTTGCCGGCGCTCTTTCGATTGCAATGAGTTTGCCGGTCATTAGACAGAAACAAACAATTAATTTTTTACCTCTGGAATTAAAACATAAGAACATCACTGCTTACCGTCAGATTGGTTTATTATTTCTTAGTTTTTTTATCATATTTTTGTTGGGGATGGCAAGTGCGGGCCTTTTTTTAAACAATCAATTTGTTAAAAGTTCTATTCAAAAGTTAGAACAGAAGGCCAGGCCCGATCGTAATGTTTTAGAAAAAGCTGATCAATTACAACGTGAACAAGAAAAAAGAATGGCAGAGATTTCCGGCATTAAAAAGATTTCTCTTGAAAAACAGGATATGGCCTCTTTACTCGATGGGATTGTACGTTGCGTGCCTCAAAAGGTTTATTTGACAAAACTGTCGATAGATGAAAAGAAAACGGATTCTATAGCTCCTCCTCCCAAAACAGCCTTGGCAGGAGAAAAACCTTCTTCTTCTGCGATCCAAGGGGGCGGCTCGATGGAAAAAGGAAGTTTATCAGCAATGAATATGGGGGATACAACTCATAAAGGATCACCCGCCTCCAAGCAATATACAGTGGAAATTCAGGCCGTTTGTGTGACTGATTACGAAGAAATTCTCCAGATTGCCCAAGAGTTTAAGAAAGGATTAGAGGAGAGCGCTCAGTTTATTAATGTTGTTCTCACCCTGCCCAAAATCGAAACGATCGTTCCTGTGATTGATTCGCAAGAAGAGGTTCAATTAACACAACCCCAAATGAGAAAGTTCAGTGTTAAGGCAGAGGTCAGGAGATAAAATCATGAAGGCCTTTAAGTTTCTTATTTCGTTGAATGGAATATTGATCATAGGTTTAGTGGTTTTTTATGTGCTGATGATACAGCAAAGCCGTGCTCTTCAAAAGGAAGAAAATCAAAAGAAAGAAGAGTTGACGAAGATTAAAGAAGCGCAGCAGAAACTGGATGTCGTCGAAAAAGAGGTCGCTAATCTTAGAAAGGAACAGGAGGGTGTCTATGACCTGGTGTCTTTGAACGAAACAAACCCGTTGAAACTCATCAAGACATTGATGCTTTTAGGCGCTGAATTGGGTTTAGAGAAGATAGAATTTATTTCTGAAGAGAAAAAGGATGATGGCCAAATTGCTCCTGCGCCCCCCCCACCGAATAATATGACCGCAACGACCGGGACGGGATTATTGCAGGGTATGGGGAAGGATAATTCACCAGTCCTGGGATCGGCATCAGGGAATAGAGTTAAATCTTCGAATGCCCCTTTGGTGTTTACCCCTCTTTTTATCCGGATGACATTTGAAGCTCCTTATACTCAGTTATTTCTTTTCTTAGAAAAGATTCAGACATTAAAACGGGTTGTTTCTATTGAAGAGATCCAGATCAATCGGGTTGAAAAAATATTACCTTATCAGGAAGTGACCCTTAGATTGGTTGCTTACACATTAATAGTGGAACCATAAGTTAAGGTACTGAAAAATGCGCGAGATTAGGATATCTCTTGCCATGACGGTTGTGGTCCTGATCTGTATCGGGATCGTCATGATCTATAGTTCGACGAGCGTTTATGCCCAGCAGCTCATGGGAAACAGCTTTTATTTCTTGATCCGTCATTTATTATTCTTAAGCCTTGGCATGATTTTTGTGTTTTTGATCATGGCGGTGGACTATCGTGAATTAAGGAAGCTGTCTAAACCTTTTCTTATTCTGGGCATTCTTTCCTTGATTTTTGTTTTAATCCCGGGAATCGGAAAAGAAAGCAACGGTGCTCGTCGATGGTTTCAAATCGGGGCGTTTAATTTTCAACCTTCCGAGTTTGTGAAAGTGATCATGCTCATTTACGTTTCGGATTTTCTGGCTCGCAAACAAAATAAAATCCGGGATTTCAAAGAAGGATTTCTTCCTTTGATGACGGTGTTGGCTCTGGTGTGCGCGTTGATTGTGAAACAGCCTGATCTGGGAAATTCCGTCTCGATCGCGGTCATTATGCTTGTTTTAATGTTCGTCGCCGGAGCGCGACTTAAACATCTGGGAATGATTCTTCTGGCTGCTTTGCCGCTGGTTTGTTTTTTAATTATCAAAGCTCCCTACCGCGTAGCCCGGATTATGGCCTTTCTTGATCCATGGGAAGACAGCCTCGGGATTGGATTTCAATTGACTCAATCGCAGATAGCGCTCGGGTCCGGAGGATTATTCGGCGTGGGACTGGGACGAAGTATTCAAAAATTATTTTATCTACCAGCCGCTCACACGGATTTTATCCTTTCGATCATCGGAGAAGAACTGGGATTTCTGGGAACATTCACCGTCGTCGGATTGTTTGTATTTTTAGTCTGGCAAGGATCTAGAATTGCCAGAAAGGCAACTGATGATTTCGGATATTTTTTAAGCACGGGGATTGTGGCGATGATTGGACTTCAGGCAGTGGTGAATATTGGGGTCAGTATTGGGGCGCTGCCGACCAAAGGGCTGCCGCTCCCGTTTGTCAGTTATGGCGGCTCGGCGTTGATTTCGAACATGATCGCCTTGGGGCTTTTGTTGAATATTTCGCGGTTTCAGGATGTGTAGTGGATGAAAAATTATGCGGATCATGTTGGCAACCGGCGGCAGCGGCGGACACATCTTTCCTGCTTTGCAGGTGGCGGAGCAATTGACCAAGATGGGGCATGAGGTTGTGTTCGTCGGGAAATTCGGCGTGGGGCTGGGGCAGATCGAGTCGAATCATTATCCTTGTGTTTCTTTGAGCGCCAAAGGTTTTGCTTGGTCACCGCTAAAACGGTGTGTTGAGTCGATCGTTTGCATGGTTGGGGCGATCATGGAATCTTTTTTGGCTTTAAAGAAATTTAGACCGAATGCGGTCTGCGGCTTTGGGGGATATGCCAGTTTTCCGGTTATTTTGAGTGCGGCCCTCTTAAGATATCCAACGATGATTCATGAACAAAACGTGGTTCCGGGAAGGGCAAATAGTTTTCTTTCTAAATTCGTCCGGAAAATTGCCATTACCTTTCAAGAGACTTCCCAGTATCTTAATCCATCAAAAACTGTTTTAACCGGATGCCCCTGCCACGCGCAGATCAAATCATCGACGAAAGAACAACTGGCCGCCCAGTTTCAACTCGAGGCGTATAAAGTGACGATCCTGGTTTTGGGAGGAAGCCAGGGAAGTCATCGGATCAACTCGGAATTCATCAAAACAGCTCGATTACTGCAAGCGCATCTGGATTTTCAGGTGATTCATCTGTGCGGGAAAAATGATTATTCCTTTCTAAAAGATCAGTATCAGGGAACGGGGCTTCGATTTAGGTTGTTTGATTTTCTGGATGATCCAGGCGCGGCTTATCAGATGGCGGATGTGGTTGTCTCGCGCTCGGGGGCGGTGACGGTACTGGAGATCGCAAAATTTCAGGTGCCGGCCATTTTGATCCCTTATCCTTTGGCCGGGGGGCATCAAAGGGAGAACGCGAAAGTTTTATGTCAGCACAGCGCCACCCGGATGATTGAGGAAAAAGATTTGACGGCGAAGGCACTTGAAATGGCTGTCGTTGAGCTTTTGACTCAAAGACCCAGCAAAGAGGAATTCAGAAGAAACGTGGAATCGCTTTTGATCCCGGATGCGGCGGTTCGTATTGCACGGGAGATTGTTTGTTTGAGATGAAAAAAGCGACTCTATTCCTATTATTCTTTATTGGGCTGGTATCGGTCGGACTTGCGGAAGAACAACAGAAGTGGAAAGAATCCCGCTCTTCGCATTTTCTAATTTATTACAACCAGGCGCCGGAGGATTTTGTCAAGAACGTTGAGCTCTTGGCGGAAGAGGAGTATGAGACGATCGCGCAAAATTTGGGATTCACCCGTTATGAAGGATGGACGTGGGATCAACGGGCCAAAATTTATATCTACGATGATCAAGAACATTATATAGGGGCGCGGAATATTTCCTGGTCTCATGGGATGGCCTTGGTCAAAGAGAAAGTGATCAGGACTTTTCCGACGGCCGCCGGATTTTTTGATTCCATCCTCCCGCATGAGCTGGGGCATATTATCTTTCGGGAATTCGTCGGATATAAATCCAAGATCCCTTTGTGGCTCGACGAAGGGGTGGCCATGTATCAAGAAAAGGCCAAGCGCTGGGGAGCCAATAAACTCGTGACCAAGGCTCTTGCCGAGGGAAAATTTATTCCTTTGAAACAACTTTCCCAGATAATGCTGAACGATAACAGCGATCAGGCGACGGTTGAGTTATTCTACGCCGAGGCCGCCAGTATCGTTTATTTTATGATTACGGAATTAGGGGATTATCGTTTTGTCAATTTTTGCCGGCAGTTGAAAGAAGGGTGCCGTATGGACGATGCCATTCATCGGGCCTATGCTCGGTTTGAAAATATGAATGATTTAAATGACGTCTGGGTCAAGTATTTATCACCATGAAACATTTTCATTTTATTGGAATCGGCGGCATGGGCATGGGGAATCTGGCCTCTCTTATGCTGGCTAAAGGGTATAAGGTGAGCGGTTCGGATATTAAGGAAAGCCAGCTTACTTCCCATTTAAGGGCGCGAGGCGCTTCTCTTCATATCGGCCATTGCACCGGAAACATTGATCATCCGGATTGCGTGATTTATTCCTCGGCCGTCAAGCGCGATAATCCTGAAATGAAAGAGGCCCGGCGCAAAAAAATTTCTATCCAGAAACGCGCCCAGCTTCTGGCCCAGCTCGTGAATGCGGAAATCGGCATCACCGTCGCCGGAGCGCACGGTAAAACAACCACCAGCGCCATGATCGCGCAGTTATTATTGAACGCTGGTTTCAATCCCACTACCATGGTGGGCGGGATGATGAAGGAATCGTTTGACCATGCGCATCTTGGATTGGGAAAATATTTTGTGGCCGAAGTCGATGAATCGGATGGTTCGTTTCTTTTTTTTAAGCCAACCTTTTCGGTTGTGACCAACATTGATTATGAACATCTGGATTATTACCAGAACTGGAAAAATATTTTAAAGGCTTATCAGCGTTTCATCCGTCAGACGAAAAAAGGAGGGTGTGTCTTCGTGTGCGGCGAAGATCCTTGGTTAAAAAAAATATTGTCGGGAGGAAAAATAGATTTTGTAACGTATGGAACAAAAAAGAATAATGATCTTTACGCCAGCAATGTCGCGCTGAACGGTTATTCGACTTCCTTCGATTTTTTTTTAAAAAGAAAAAAGCTGGGGACGATTCAATTGAACGTTCCCGGCCAGCACAACGTTTTGAATGCCCTGGCGTGCGTTGCCGTCGGCCGGAAGCTGGGAATAGATTTTAAAGTGATTCAAAAAAGTTTAAAGGGTTTTTGCGGCGTTGAACGGCGGTTCCAGTTGAAAGCGGATATTCATGATATCTTAGTCGTGGATGATTACGGGCATCATCCGACGGAAATTTCCTCGACGTTAAAGACAGCCCGTTCCTTTGGGAAAAAGAGGCTGATCACCGTTTTTCAGCCGCATCGCTATTCCCGGACAAAGTATTTGTGGAAAGAATTTGCTCAAAGTTTTTTTTTAAGCGATTATTTAATTCTAACGGACATCTACGCGGCCAGCGAGAAACCGATCAAAGGCGTCACAACCGAAGAATTGTTTCATGAAATGAAAGCGGCAAAAAAAATGAAGGTTGTTTATTTGAACAAAGAGAGGATTTCCCGGCATCTTTTGGATACGGTTCGGCCCGGAGATCTCGTTATTTTTTTAGGGGCGGGAGATATCACCGCTGTGGGCGAAGATTTTGTCGATAAGCTTAAGAAACAATTTGTGTCATCCTGAGCGAAGTGAAGGATCTCATCATGTGAGATTCTTCGACCTTTCGGCCTCAGAATGACGAGTGCTATTATGGAAAAATCAATAAAACGTTTCGGCCACATCGGTGTTTTGATGGGAGGATACTCCTCGGAGCGGGAGATTTCTTTAAAATCCGGCCACGCTGTTTTTACCGCTCTGCGGGAAGCAGGCTGTCGGGCCAGCGCCATGGATATTACGGTTCAAGAGGAAGAAAGGATTTTTCAGTTCATCAAAGAATCGAAGATTGATGTGGCGTTCATCGCTTTGCACGGACGCCTCGGTGAAGACGGCGCCATCCAGGCTATATTAGAGAAGGCGGGCATTCCGTATCCAGGCTCCGGGGTTGAAGCCAGCCGTCTGGCGATCAACAAAGCTAAAACGCTTAAGATGTTTAAGAAAAAAAATATTCCGGTGGCGGATCATATCAGCCTGGCGGATGAATCTCAGCTTGACATTGATGCGATCGTGCGGTCTCTTTCCCTGCCGGTTGTCATCAAGCCCTCGTGCGAAGGTTCCAGCATCGGTATTTCCTTTGTGCAGCAAAAAGAACAATTGGCTGTTGCACTTGCCACTGCTTTTAGTTATGGTAATGAAGTTTTGGTGGAGCGTTACATTTTAGGAAAAGAACTCACCGTTGGGATTCTTGATCAGAAACCTTTACCGGTTGTTGAAATTTGTCCTAAAAATAATTTTTTTGATTTTACCTCAAAATACCAGTCCGGGATGACGGAATACAAAATCCCGGCCCAAATCTCCCCGGAGGAAACTAAAAGAGCGCAATCGGTTGCGATGGCCGCGCATGAGGCGATCGGTTGCGAAGATTTCTCGCGGGTGGATTTGATTCTCGACAAAGAAGGGAATCCTTTTGTACTTGAAATTAACACGATCCCCGGTTTTACCGCGATGAGTCTTCTGCCGAAAGCCGTCCAGGCCAACGGAATGGATTTTACAGATTTGTGTTTAACATTGATTCGACTCGCTTATGAAAAGAAAAAGTAAAGGACCGTCTTTTAATTTCGCGTTTTTACGCCGTTTCATCGTCAGCGTTCTGGTTATTTTTTTGCTGGTTTTCGTTGGGCAGATGGTTTGGGATCATTTTAAAAATTCCGATCTTTTTAAAATCAAAACAGTCATTGTCTCTGATCCCAGTATGCAGTTTATTAAGGCGAGCCGTCTGGTGAATTTAAAAGGGAGAAGTATTTTTGCCTTGGACCTGAAGCCCTTGACGGAAAAATTGCAGGCGCAGTATCCGGAAATAGCCCAAATCAAATTATTGAAGAGATTCCCGGATCAGATTGCAGTGATCACGAAAAGACGCGTGGCCTTTGCCCAAGTCAGGATGAGAAATAAAGATATCACCGTCGACGGCCAGGGGGTGATGCTTTCTGTCGGTTTGGCTGCATTCCCACCGCAGGAACTTCCTTTGATTGTGGGTGTCGACCCCCAGAAGACCTGGCCGGCCCCCGGAAGGCGGCTTCAGGGACAGGATATAAAAACAGCGCTGGCCCTCATCAAGGCGTTTCGGTCGAATAAATATTTATCGGTTTATAAGATTTTTAAAATCGACGTGACCAATTTGTCGCAAATTGAGTTTTATATAACGGATACTTTGAAGGTGATTGTGGATCAGAATAATATTTTTGATAAGATTCAGATGCTGAGTTTGATGTTGTCGCAGGCAAAATTGAAGCTCGATGAAATAAATTATATCGACCTGCGTTTTAAGGAACCGATTATCGGCAAGAAGATGGGGACTAATAAATAATGTTCAAGAACATCCTCGGCGGGAAAATTTTTTGCGGCTTGGACATTGGATCACAGAGGCTGAAGGCCAGTGTGGTGAGGGTCCAGAACATCAAATCCGTTGAACTGTTGGGGGTTCAAGAAGCTCCCACCAACGGTTTCAGTCGATTTGCGGCGAGTGACTTAAAAGGTCTGACGGAATGTATGGAGCAGACGATCAGCGCTCTTTCCAAACAAGTGGGAATCAAACTCAAAGATATTCAATTAGGTGTCGGCGGGGAATGGATCGAAACCCGGTTAAGTCATGCCGTGATTCCTCTTTTAGATAAAGGGAACAAGGTGGTCTCCTTTGCGGATATCAAAAGAGTTAATCATCAGGCGCGTCTGTTGGGAATGAAGATGGATGAGGATGTGATCCATGACTTTGCGCAGAGTTATTCTCTTGACGACCAAACGATCCATTTTAACCCGGTTGGTTTATATGCCCGCACTATGTCGGTGGATATGCTTTTGATTATTGTGAATACAATGCGTCTAAATCATTTTATCAAGGCCCTTCAGGAGGCGAAGCTGGAGGTTTCTAATCTTTTTTTTACGAGTTATGCCGCGGCGGAATCTTCGGTTGATCCTCAAGCAAAAATAGACGGCTGTGCCTTGATTGACATCGGTGCAAACTCGAGTAGTATTCTTATTTTTAAAGATGGTTTCTTGCGATCGGTTATGAACATTCCGCTCGGAGGCGATCACGCGACCCAAAGCATCGCGCAGAATCTGCGTTTATCTTTTGATCTGGCCGAAGAGATCAAAAAATCCTACGGCATGGCATTAAATGGGAATGAGGAGCGCGTTGGAGCTTCCCCGGAATTGGAGATGATCACCGACGAAAGTGTTTTAGTCAAAAGCGAAACAGGATATCTTCCCGTCAAAAGAGAAGTGATCTGCCGCGCGCTAGAACCCGAGATCACTAAATTGGTCGTGGCGATCGAAAAGTCGCTGAAGGGGCCGTTTTATTCCCAATTAAAGGTAGGGATTATTATGGTCGGGGGGAGTTCTCTTTTAGCGGGGCTTCTGGAGCGGATAGAAAAAAGAACAAATCTGCCGGTTCATCTAGGAAAGATCAATTGCGCGGGCGCGCAATTAAACAACGCGGCGCTTTTTAGTTCGTCGATCGGATTGGCGAAGCTGGGGTTCACAAAGACTTGGGGCTATAATTTAGCTGCGTCGCCTCATCTCAATTGGAGGCAAGGTCTGTCCAACCGGATCAAAGAATTGTATCAGGAATATTTTTAATTATTTTTTCGTTTGCTTACGTGGAAGCTGATTTCTTTTAAGAGACTGCGAAAACGGATAATATTTCCGAAGATAAAAAGCATCCAGAATGAATTGAGCATGAGAAGTATGATGACGATCACGCTGTTGATGGTTTGAGTCAGAAGCAGTCGTTCGATCAAGTTGCTTTGAGAAATGGAACTGCCCACATCAATTAGGTGGAGATTATTGATGAAGCACCAGACAAAAATCGAAACCAGGAAAATTTCAAAAAATAATATATAAAAATGGCGCATCATCCACTTCGCCGAGCGATTGTCCAAATATCGCACCTTAGCCATAAAATCATTCAATCCCATAAAACCTCCCTGTAAAAGGAATTCTACTTTATTTCGTTGTGAACGCAATAGAGTTTTGTTATTTTTTTCCTTCTTGATATAATACGGCCTCAAATACGTGACGAACACCAGTCCCGCCGTTTCTAAAGATTTTTGTGGTAGGCGGGACTGGCGCAATATTTTCTAGAAAAAATATTAAGGTATATTGCGCCAGTAGCTCAATTGGATAGAGCATCAGCCTTCGGAGCTGAGTGTTGGGGGTTCAAGTCCCTCCTGGCGCGTTTTTCCTAAAGTTTTTTATTCTTATCCATGCCCTCAAAAAAAACCATCCTCGTCTTAATCTCATCCATCCTGATCACCTCCGCGTTAACCATCGCCACATGGGAGATTAATTTTTGGCCCAGTGATGAGCGGGCTTATTATTATGAAGCGGCCATTTGGGTCCCGCAGCTTCAATACATTTCTCAGATCAGCAAAGCCTTTGATACCGAGATGGTGAAATGGCTGCACGGCAAGGAAATGTTCATTTTGAGCTGCTCGATCATGCAGGGATTGTTGAATGACTATGATTCCATCCGACCTTTTATTTTGGTTTGTATTATGTCTCTGGGATGCTCGCTGTTTTTGATTTATTTAGTATCTAAAAATTATTGGGGAGAAAATATTGGGCTTGTCTGTTACGGTATCTTTGCGACGAGTTTTTGGCCGTACGTGTACGTTTTGTTCGTTAAACATCAGCCGTTGGGTTTGTTTTATTTTTTATTTTCGCTTTATTTGCTGCAGGCGGTTCAAGTTACAAAATTAGGAAAACCGCTTTATTTTTTTTCAGGGTTTTTTCTTTGTTCAGCCTTGTTCTCTTCGACGGTTTCCGCGATGTATTTTCCTTTTTATACCGCTGCTTTTTTCTGGGGACAAAAATTACCTTGGAAAAGTAAACAGGATTTCTTGAAAGCACTTAAAAATTTATGTGGGGCAGGTTTGGGAGTCTTGATTGGATTCCTTTTGGCGTTCATCTATTTTAATTATCCCGACATCCTGGATAATGTGAAAGGTTATCTGCAGTATGTTCAGATCAGCGGTGCGTACAATCATTTTTATTATAATCAGCCGGTGTTGCGCCAGTGGATGGACGCGGATCATATCCGACGGGAGGGGTGGCTGTGGGTGGTCAAATATTTTTTTTTGGTGATGCCGGTCGTGTTTCCTTTTTATCTGGCGTGTGTCGGATATCTTTTGAAAAAATGTTGGACCGCTCAAGACAGAAGAGGAAAAAGATGGCTGATCACCAGCGTTGTGATCTTTTTGAGCTTGATGCCGGTTATTTTAGCGGAAATTAAACAAGTCGCGCAGTACGGATCCAACTATTTCCCGGTGTTGATTGGGTTTTTATTTTTGATTGGGTATTTTTTATTTACCTTTAAAAATTTGTCATTCCCGAATGCTTTAGTCGGGAATCCAGACGAAACTATGATTGGACCCCCGACAAAAACATTCGGGGGTGACAAACTATTTTTAAGAAACGGTATCGTCATCTTTTTATGGGTCGTTTTATTAATTCATGTGATTGTGAATGTCTACGTGTTTGCGAGCGACGTTTATCCGACGAGAATGGTCACGACCTTTCTTTCCAAGAAAATTGAACAGCTGGGAGTCAAAGAAATTTATACCTACCGGCGCCATCCTCAGCGCGTCAACCTGGTCGATAATCTGAACCCGAAGCTATTGAAAAAGATTCGAGGGATCTTTGTTGAAAATATTTATCAAAGTCCCGGAGGCTATATGATCGTTCCGCCGATGACGGGAAATTCAATTTACATCGCCTCGCTAAGTCAGTACAGTGATTTTGACCGTGATATTTATTTTAATGAACTCATGCGAAAAGGAAATCTCAAGGATTACGCGGTTGTGTCCTACAAAACACTCGCCTCCAGCCGCATCTGGCCGCAGGAAGAAGAGATTTTATCTTACCGTTATCTCATTTTGAATCAGTTTCCCAAGGAGGAAATCAAGCAGGGCAAGGACCGTGTCTGGCTTTTGGATGTGAAAAAATTGCGGGAAGATTTTCAAAAAAACAAACCTTGTACGGATTACATCAATCTGGTGGTCAATGGCATTCGTAACATCGGGACCAAAGAACGTTTGTATCTTTATCCGGGGGACAAAAGACGTTTGATGCAGCCGGTTGTGTTAAATACGTTGGATATGAAGATTTTTAAAGTGGGAGAACCCTCTGACGGACTTCGGGCTTATATTTATAAGGTCGATTCCGTTCAGCCCATGTGGGTGCCGCTCAATGAATCGTTTGCCTCCGAGGCGCTGGATGCTAAAGAGATCACCCGAAATCCTCAAGGTGCCATTGCGCATTTCAAATTTTCTCAATCACAAGTCATTCTGCCCGGTCCGTATCAGTTTGTCATCTATCGTACGGGCGAGGCGGATGATAAAAATTTTTATAGAATTTATCTGAACAATTCTGAACAAACACAAAGTTACATCAAAGCCGCCGCGCGTCCGATGTTGTAGTGAGAGAATTTGAAGGATTGACTTTACAAAAATATTTCATTCTTATATTATGCACGTTATGATCTCCCAGGAAATTCTGAAACAAACTCCCCTTTTTGAAGAACATCTGCATTGCAAGGCCAAAATGGTTGGCTTTGGCGGGTGGGAGATGCCTTTGCAATACGAAGGGATTTTGGCGGAATATGAGGCCACCCGTCGGCAAGTAACGGTTTTTGACACCTGTCACATGGGAGAATTTTTCATCAAGGGAGATTGCCAGAAAAGCGGGTTGGACCGGATCGTGACCTCACGCCTTAGCGATATGCCGCTTAAGAGTTGCCGGTATGGGACTGCCTTAAATCCGCAGGGGGGCGTCATCGATGATTTGATAGTTTATCGAATCGCGCAAGATGATTGGATGATCGTCGTCAATGCCGCGACCATGGAAAAAGACGCCGCTCATTTTCTTGGGTCTTTAACCAAAGAGGCCGGCTTCACCAATGTCTCCTCCAAAACCGGAAAGCTAGATATTCAAGGCCCGATGAGTAGAGAAATCTTAAAAGAAATAGTTCCCGGAATTCAGAAATTAGATTATTATACGTTCGATTATTTTAAGGTCTTGGGAGAAAACGTAATCGTGAGCCGCACCGGTTACACCGGAGAATTGGGTTACGAAATTTATTTCCCGTGGCAACGAACGCAGGATTTGTGGCAGGAGATTTTTAAAAATTCAAAAGTGAAACCCGCGGGACTCGGCGTGCGGGATGTCTTGAGGATTGAAATGGGTTACAGCCTTTATGGGCATGAACTGGATGAAACCATTTCTCCTCTGGAAGCTGGTTTAGAAAAATTTGTTGATTTCGAAAAAGATTTTATCGGCCGCGAGGCGTTACTTGCGCAGAAGAAAAATGGTGTGCCGCGAAAAATTGTTTACTTTGCTTCCTTAACCCGTCGGACACCGCGAAACGGTTATCGTATGTACACGACAGCCTTTCATGAAACAGGAAGTATCACGAGCGGAACTTTTTCCCCGGGTTTGCAAAAAGGAATCGGAATTGGGTTTCTCTCAACGGATGACGCAAAGCCGGCAGAAAATTTTTTGGTTGGAGATGAAAGGAATAAAATTGAAGTCCATTTCACGAAGAAGCCGTTTTATAAAAGCGGGTCGCTAAAGAGTTAAAATCAAAGGAGAGTACACCATGGAGGTCGTTGAGCATTATCTTTTTACCAAAGAACACGAGTGGATTAATGTCGAAGAGGACACCGCCACGATTGGGATCACCGATTATGCTCAGTCGGCCCTCGGAGACATCACGTTCGTCGAATTATCGGAGGTGGATCGAGACGTAGAGCAGTTCGAGCAGTTCGTTTCCGTTGAATCCGTCAAAGCTGCCAGCGACATTTATTCCCCCATGTCTGGACGGGTGATTGAGGTGAATACCAAATTGGAATCTGATCCGGGACTGATTAACCGATCCTGTTATGAAAAGGGGTGGATTGCCAAGATTTCTATCAAGGATTTGGATGAACGTTCCAATCTCATGATCGCGGCGGAGTATCAAAAATTTTTGGAAGGATTAGAGTAAAAGGACGTTCATTTGAATCCATATATCGCTAACACCAAAGAAGAAGTTTACCAGATGCTTAACGCTATCGGCGTTAAGTCGATCGACGATCTTTTTGTGGATATCCTGCCGCATCAGCGCCCCCGTTCCTTTAATATCCCCAAGGGAAAATCCGAATTCGAAGTCACTCAACATGTCTCCCGTCTCGCCGCTAAAAATGCCGTTCATCTCATCCCTTTCATCGGTGGCGGATATTATGACCATTATATTCCGGCGGCCGTTGGGGCTTTGATGTCCCGGGGAGAATTTTATACCGCCTACACCCCGTATCAACCGGAATGTTCTCAAGGGACATTGCAGGCCCTTTATGAATATCAAAGTTCCATCTGCACGTTAACGCAGATGGAAGCCGCCAATGCCTCACTCTACGATGGAGGCACCGCGCTTTATGAAGCCCTCATGATGGCGATCCGTATAACCGGCCGCAAAAAAGTCATTATGGACGGTGGTGTGAGCCCCATCTATCGCAAGATTTTGACGACGTATACGACCAATTGGGACATTGAATTTCAGGAAACGCCCGTGGTCCACGGACAAAGCGACCGTTCTCAAATCGAACGTTTGCTGGATAAAAAAACCGCGGCCATTATTTTACAGAATCCGAATTTTTTCGGTGCCGTCGATGATCATAGCGACATCATCGAAAAAGCGCATCAGTTAGGAATTCTGGCGGTGATGAGTGTTTATCCGATTTCTTTGGGTCTTTTAAAAACTCCCGGCGAAATGGGCGCCGATATCGTGACAGGAGAAGGTCAGAGCCTGGGGTTGCCGCTTAATTTTGGTGGACCGTATCTGGGGTTTATGGCCACCCGCAAAGAATTCATCCGTAAAATGCCGGGACGTATCGTCGGGAAAACCATTGATATGCACGGTCGACGGAGTTTTGTCAATACGCTGCAGGCCCGGGAACAGCACATCCGTCGGGAAAAAGCCACTTCCAATATCTGTACCAACGTCACCTTGTGCGCGTTGCAGTCGGTTGTTTATATGTCCCTTCTGGGACGCCGGGGTTTAAAAGAACTGGCCCAGTTGAATTTCGATAAAGCGGAATTCATGCGCCAAATCCTTTCCAAAATCAGAGGGGTCGAGGTCAAACGAAGCGCGCCGACCTTTAACGAGTTTACGGTTTGTCTGCCGCGGGATGCCTCGAGTGTGGTGGCGGCCATGATTGAGCGGGGATTTGCCGCCGGATTTTCCGTCGGACGTTATTATAAGAATATGGATAATTATTTAATCATCGCGGTGACCGAGAAACGCACCAAAGAAGAGATTGTCAAATTTGCCGAAAGTTTGGAGGCGGTTTTATGGGATTGAGTGGGAGAGTCGAAGGGTTGATCTTCGAGAAAAGTGTTCCGGGCCGGCAGGGTTTCAGCATCCCTGAATCCGATGTACCCCTCAAAGCTGAAATGCCCGTCGAGTATAAGCGCGCCGAAGAATGCGCTTTGCCTGAGTTGACGGAACTGGAAGTGGTTCGCCATTACACCAGACTTTCCCAGCAGAATTTTTGTATCGACACGAATTTTTATCCGCTGGGTTCCTGCACGATGAAGTATAACCCCAAATTCACCGAAAGCCTCGCGCATCTGCCGGGCTTCATGAATTTACATCCGCTCTTGCCGCAGCTTCAGCTCGGCGGGATTTTGACGCAAGGGGCTTTGCAGGTTCTTTATGAGATGGATCGGTTACTCTCTGAGATGACCGGAATGGATAACTTTACGATGCAGCCGCTCGCCGGAGCGCATGGGGAGTTGACCGGCGTCATGCTGATTGCCGCGTATCATAAAGCCAAGGGCAACAAGAAAAAGTACATCATCATCCCCGACTCGGCCCACGGAACCAACCCCGCCTCGGCGGCGATTGCCGGTTATGAAATTATTTCACTTCCTTCCAATAAAGACGGTGTCTGGGACATCGCCCGTCTCAAAGAAAATTTAAACGACCAGGTGGCGGCGGTCATGTTGACGTGTCCCGATACCCTGGGGATTTTTAATTCTGAAATTGATAAAATCTCCAAGATGGTTCACGACGTGGATGGGTTGATGTATTACGACGGGGCCAACTTGAATGCTATTCTCGGACGCTGCCGTCCGGGAGATATTGGGTTTGATATCATGCATATCAATTTGCATAAGACCTTCACGACCCCGCACGGCGGGGGCGGCCCCGGGTCCGGGCCGGTCGGCGTCAAAGAGAATCTGGCGAAATTTTTGCCTGTTTCGCGGGTCGTTAAACGAAAAGACGGCACCTATTCCCTGGATTATGATTATCCGGATTCGATTGGATACATCGCTTCGTTGTATGGAAATTTCGCTTTGATCCTGCGGGCCTACGCGTATATTTTGATGCTGGGCAAAGAAGGATTGATCGAAACCAGCAACCACGCGGTCTTAAACGCCAACTATGTGATGAGCCGTCTTAAAGACCGCTACCATTTACCGTATGATCGTATTTGCATGCATGAATGTGTGTTCTCGGCCCTCAACCAGGCCGAACGCGGTGTCCATGCCACCGACATTGCCAAGTATTTGATCGATCAAGGCATTCATCCGCCGACCATTTATTTCCCGCTGGTTGTTAAAGAATCTGTCATGATCGAACCCACCGAAACCGAATCGAAGAAAACCATGGATGAATTCATCCAAGTGATGGTGGATGTGGATGAACTTTCGAAAAAAAATCCGCAGTTTTTTAAAGACCTGCCGAAAACCACGCCGGTCACCCGTCCCGATGAAGTCAAGGCGGCGCGGGATTTGGATACGAATTTTTTTAGTCACCCTCCCAAATGATCCTCAAGGACATTTCCTTTTCTACCCCTGAAGAAAACATTTTGTTTGATGAAGTTCTCTTGCATCTTGCCGAGAAAGGAATTCAGGGCGAGGCCTTAAGATTCTGGGAATCCTCCTCGTACTTTATTGTCTTGGGCAAGACGGGCATCGAGGATGATGATGTCCACATTCCTCGCGTTATTCAAGAAAAAATCCCCGTGCTTCGCCGCTCCTCGGGTGGGGGAACCGTTGTCCAGGGAAAAGGGTGTTTAAATTTCAGTTTGATTTTATCCAAACAAAGTCATCTGGCGCTCCGCGATCTGGGTAAATCATACTCTTATATCTTGGGGAAGGTGATCGAAGCTTTGTCCGGCTTGAATGTCGATGCGGTTTTTAAGCCCGTATCGGATTTAGCGTTACGTGCCTCGGAAAAAAAGTTTTCCGGCAATGCCCAGCACCGGGCCAGAAATTTTATTCTGCATCACGGCACGATCCTTTATGATTTTGATTTGAGTGTCATCGAACGATTTCTTAAAATGCCTGAAAAAATTCCGGAATATCGGCGGGGACGTGGGCATTTTGATTTTGTGGACAATATCTCTCGCAGCGCCCAGGACCTTAAAGACGCGATGGCACAAATTTTTCAGGTTGAAAAAAAAGAGTTTTCCCTAGAGGATCAAGAAGAGGCGTGTATGGAAGAATTTTTGAAGACACAAACAGTTGTTCTTGATTTGAAATTTTGAAAAATCTTAAAAGTTCATTGACACAAAGGTCTTCAATTGTATAATAAAACCACGTTTAGAGATTTTTTAAAAAAGGAGGAGGACAGTATGAAAAAGTCAATGGTGGTGATCGGAGTATTTGTTTTGTTGGGTTTTGTTAGTTCTCAAGTTTGTTTTGCCCAGATGATTAACTATAATCGTCGTAATAAAAACGCCGCATCAGCTAGTAAAACACCCCCTGCTCCTGCTGCCCCCGCCGCTGCCAGTATGCCGGCTGCGGCCAAAGAGGAAGCTTATGGGATGAATGAAAATAAGGCTGATCAGCCCGCGGAGAATAATGTTCTCCTAAAAGACGTGGTTGCTGCGGTTAATAAAAATGGATCTTATAAGGTGAATTCAGATGTTCTTAAAAAGTATGATAAGAATAACGATGGCATAATCAGCAAAGCGGAAGCAAAAGCGTTGGAAGCTGACATCCGTTAATTGATATAGTAGTTTTAGATTTTGTTCCCGTTGAGAATTATAGGAACGCTCATCAGCGTTCCCTACTTTCAACGGGAATTTTTTTGGGAAGATATTTCATTTTAAAATATTCGGTTCACAAGAACGTGTTATAATCACATATGATTTTTGATCGAAGAAAAGGAATTCAATGTAAGAAAGTTTTTTTTTGTGCAGGAGTGATCATGGTTTTATGCTTTTGCCAAGGATTTCAGAGTTTTGCCGCACAAAAGAGAGAATCCCGGAAACCTAAAATCAGTTTACCAGATATACCTGCCGCCGAACGTATGATCTATCTCGATTTTTTTGATAAAATTTATAAGACCATGGATGAAAAATATTATCGTCCGGTCTCCCGGGAGATTTTTGATAAATTCCTTCATCGTTTTGACGCCCAGCTTTATGCGCAACTTCACAAGAACGGCCAGGGCGTTAAGTTCGTTAAATGGCGTTCGGCCGCTTATCTCGTCGATGATTTAAAAGATTCGGGAGATGTCTTCTCGGCCCTCATCCCTCCCAAATACGCCGAAAAATACGAAAAAAAAGTTCTAGGCAAAAATATTGATCTGGGCATTGAAGGAAAACTTACCTCCGTAGGCTTTCTGGTGACAACCCTCGAGCCGCGTGCCGATGCTTACATGAAAGGCATGCGGGTGAAAGATATCATTCTCGCCATTGACAACAAAGAGGTGAGTTCCTTGACCGAGGAAGAAATTAAAACGTTTTTAAATCCTTTAGAAAATACCAAGGTCATGCTTTATTATCTGGCTTTGGCGACTCAAGAAAAGAAAACGATCGAAGTCATCAGCCAGGAATATTTTAAACAATCGGTTTTTATGGTCCCGGTCAATGTCCCGGGGATTTATTGTTTACAGATCCAGACGTTCAACCGCAAAACTTCCGAAGACATGTTTGTTTATTTATCGTGGATTGAAAAACAGCAAGATGATAAAGGATTGATTTTGGATCTGCGCGGCAACCCCGGCGGGCCGCCTTTGGCGGCCCGCGAGATTTCATCGTTTTTTTTGACGCCCGGTGAGGATTTCGCCTATTTCGAAGGAAAAAATCAACCTAAAGCTGTTTTGGATGTTCCCAAAATTCCTGAACAGTATCATTACAAAGCCCCGATCGTTATTTTGGTGAATAAAGAAAGCGGAAGCGCTTCCGAATTGTTTTCCGGTGTGATGCAAAGCCGGGGAAGAGCCATTTTGATGGGAACCAACACCGCCGGCAAGGTGTTGTTGAAAAGTATGTTTGATTTTGAAGATCAATCAATGCTGCTTTTGGTGACCGCCGCCGGTCATTTTCCTGACGGACGGGTGTTCAGCTTCGAGGGACTTTCTGTGGATAGAAAAGTGGAAGAAGAAAAGGCGGATTGGGTCAATCTCGCGGCGCTTTATTTGTCATCTTTAAAAAAATCTGAATGAGATTTTAACCAAGATGGTATTTCCAAAATTTATTGTTGGAGTTTTGGTCCTTCAGATTGTCATTATTGTAATTATTTTTGTTGTTCTTCTAAAAATTCTCAATCGGCACCTCACGGAATCAGCCCTGCACCAGTTTGAATTATTGTTTTCCGAAAAAATCGATCCCAAAATTCAGGAGATCGTTGTGGTCATCCCCCAAGATCTTTCCCTCGAGGCGAAGGAAAGAATTGAACAGGCCGCCTTCAAAAAATTCAGTAGAAACGTTTCTTTAGTCGTTCAAAATGATCCGCGCATAAAAGGTGGAATGATCATTAAATTAAATGATTTCTCAATCGATTGCAGTCTGGCTTCTCGTCTTAAAGATAGTGGTTTTGTAAAATGATGCATGAAAAGATCTTGATTATTGTCCCGGCCTTGAATGAAAGCGGGAATATTCGAAAGATAGTTGAAGAGATTTGTGCTTTACCGATTCCCTTGGTCGTGGTCGTGGTCAATGACGGTTCAACCGATACGACCGCTTGTGAGGCAAAAAAGACTCCGGCGCATGTCATTTCTCTTGCCTTTAATTTAGGTATCGGGGGGGCTGTTCAAACAGGATTCAAATATGCGCTGGAGAAAGGGTTTACGCTGGCGGTCCAAGTGGATGGAGACGGCCAGCATGATGTTGGCTATTTACAAAAATTAATTGAGCCGATTTTAAAAAAGCAAGCGGACATGACGATCGGCAGCCGTTTTCTTCCGCCGTATTTGGGGTATCGTTCTTCGTTGGTACGAAGGATCGGGATTCATTTCTTTTCACACTTGATCAGTTTTTTAATCCACAGCAAGGTCACGGATCCTACCTCGGGGTTCAGGGCTTTTAATCGTCCCATGATTGAGGCCTTTGCGCGAAGTTATCCTCATGATTTTCCAGAACCAGAGGCGATTGTGATGGCCAAGCGTTTGAATGCCGTGATTGTGGAGGTTCCGGTCGAAATGCGTAAACGCGCCTCCGGCAGCAGTTCCATTCGGTATTTAAAAACTTTGTATTACATGGTGAAGGTAACGTTTGCGATTTTATTGAACACGATCAAGAAAAAAAGGTAAATGTTTAACGCGATGTGCAACTTTTCACTCCCCGTCATCCTGAGCGAAGCGAAGGATTTCATAATTTTGAGATTCTTCGGCCTTTCGGCCTCAGAATGACGGGATTCGTTAAACAATTATAAAAAAGGAATGTATCGGATGGAAAAATGGCTGGCCATTATCATCTCCGGTGGAATCTTGTGGACGGTTATTGAGCTTGTCCGTCGAGAAAAGCTGACCTTTAAATACGCCTTGAGCTGGCTGGTCATTTCAGTTGCGGCGTTGTTTTTTGCGGTGTTCGATCACCTGCTTTTTAGAATCGCAGACACCTTGGGTTTTGAACTCCCCAGCAATTTTATTTTCTTTTCGCTCTTGGTCTTTTTTGTTTTCTTAAGTTTGTTTCTTACAATTTTTTTGTGTGAACAGAATAACCGTAACGACACCATCGCTCAAAAAATCGGTATTTTAGAATTTGAAATTGAGCGGTTAAATAAATTGGTGGAAGATTCCCAGAAAGATGAAGATTCGAAAAAATAGAAACCATTCTAAAACTAAAAATTTGTCATTCCCGAATGCTTTAGTCGGGAATCCAAATAAGGTCGTGACTGGACCCCCGACAAAAACATTCGGGGGTGACAGTTTTGGCATAAGTTCTAATAAACTTTCCAACCCAAATCATTCAGACTGGAATCGTTTCTGGAATGACGATTCAACCCAAAAATTCACCCAAGTCAGCTGGTCTAAACGGCGCATCCTGCGGGTATTAAAACCTTACGTTGTTTCCCAACAAAGAGCACTGGATGCCGGCTGCGGTAGCGGTTTTTTTTCGAAATATTTTTGTGATGAAGGGATGTCGACGGTCTCCTTGGATTATTCTTCCGGCGCTTTGGAGATTGCCTCCCGCGCGAGTGCCGGGCGCGCGAAAATCGTTCAGAAAGATTTATTGACCGACGACATCGCTAAAGATTTAGACGGCCGCTTCGATTTGATTTTTTCCGATGGGCTTTTGGAACATTTTTCATCCCATGACCAGGATCGGATTCTGCAGAATCTTAAGGCGATTTTAAATCCTCAAGGAGTTTTGATTACTTTTGTACCGAACCGTTTTTCCCCGTGGGAATTGATCCGTCCTTGGTTCATGCCGGGGATTGAAGAAACCCCTTTTGTCTTGAAAGAATTGATCGACTTAAATCAACGAAACGGTTTTAAGGTCATGGCCAAAGGCGGGGTCAATACGTTTCCTTTGGTGTTTTCTCCTGATCGTTTTTTAGGCGCCGCCTTCGGGATGCTGCTTTATACCATAGCGAAAAAAGATGCCGGTTGATTTGATCAGTGTGGTGGTGGCGGTTTATAATGGCGAAAAAACCATTGCGAAAACGATGGCCGCCATCCTGAGTCAGGATTTTTCAGCAGAGTTGGAAGTGATTGTGGTGGATGATGGTTCCACCGACCGCACGTCCGAAATCCTCGCCACATTTACCCGTCATTCTGAGCGAAGCGAAGAATCTAATCCGGATGAGATTCTTCGTTGCTGCGCTCCTCAGAATGACAAAATATCCATTCTATATTTTCGTCAAACTAATCAAGGCCCCGCCTCTGCCCGCAATAAAGGCGCTGAATGTGCGAAAGGGGAAATTATTTTTTTTACCGATTCGGATTGTGTCCCGGCACCGGATTGGATCAAAACGAATATCGCGCATTACAGTGATCCCACGGTTGCCGTCGTGGCGGGAAGCTATGACATCCTGAACAATGAGAGTCTTCTGGCCCGGTGCATTCATGCCGAAATTATTTTTCGGCACCAGGTTTTGATGCCGTTATATCCAAAGGTTTTCGGGAGTTATAATTTTTCTATACGGAAAAAAATTTTCAATCAGGTGGGAGGATTTAATACGGATTATCGTTATCCCAGCGGCGAAGACAACGACTTAAGTTATAAAGTGATACAGACCGGTTACAAAATTTATTTTGCCCGTGATTCCCTGGTCGCCCACGATCACCCTACCAAACTTTGGCGGTATCTTGAAGAACAATACCGCCACGGTTTTTGGCGGGTGAAGATGTACGCCGATCATCCCTCCATGAGCCGCGGGGATGATTATACGTTTTGGAAAGATATTGTGGAAATTCCTATTGTATTATTGTTGATTTTGAGTCCGATTTTAATTCTATTTAAGAATCTGTTATATATAGTAATCCTATTTAACTTTTTATTATATCTTATTGAATTCTATTATGGTTTTATCATGACCCGCCAACTTCCAGAAGGATTTTTCCTCTCTTGTGTCATGTGGTTGCGTTCTTTTGCCCGCAGTTTTGGTTTCTCGTCGGGAATTTTCTATTTTTTCTCTAAAAAAATTCTTAAAAAAAGCAAATAAATCGTTGCAACGAAAAGCACTTATGATAAGATGGCTTCCATGCCCTATCATACCCTGTTTGGTTTGGATAAAGAGCCGTTTTCGACGAGTCCTGACCCGGATTTTTGTTATTCAACTAAAGATCAGGAGATGGCTTTAACGAATATTCTGATTGAACTGCGTTTGAAACGTGGTCTGACGGTTATCTTTGGAGATGTGGGAACCGGAAAGACTACACTTTCCAGAAAAATCGTGCAGGAATTGAAGAAACGCGGGGACATGATTTTTCATATGATCCTCAATCCCTCCTTCAGCGGCGAAGCGCAGTTTCTCTCCTCACTGGTTAGGAATTTTAATATAGATCTTCCGCCGGTTGTTGATCCTTCCCAGCATAATCTCATGGATTTAAGAGACGCCGTTGAAAAGTTTTTGATCCAAAAAAGTGTCGAAGAAAAAAGAACGGTCATCCTTATCATCGACGAGGCGCAAAAATTGGATCTGGCGACGCTGGAAACGCTGCGTCTCTTGTTAAATTTTGAAACCAATGAGTACAAACTTATTCAGCTGGTTCTTCTGGGACAGTTGGAACTTTATTCCAAGGTCTTCAGCATGGCAAATTTTTTAGACCGGATCAGCTTTAAATATACCCTCAACCCTTTAGGTTTAGAAGAGACGCAGGAACTCATTCACTTTCGTCTTAAGAAGGCCGGTCATCCCAATGGGGCTAAGCTTTTTCTCCACGAGGCCATCACTGAAATCCACAGCTATTCGCGCGGCTACCCACGACGCATCACCATGCTTTGTCATCAGTTGATGAAGGAGATGGTGATCCAAAACAAAAACTATGTCAATCGTCTGTTGGTGAACAGTGTCATTGTTAAACAGCAGCAGGCGCAGCGCATAGGTTTTGAGGCATATCCGGAAATTGCCCGGCAAAAAGTTTTAATCCACTGATTTTCTAAATGAATTTACTGTAATTATTACCAGGTCTTTTCTCCTCGAGAAATATTAATAAAATTCATTTAGTTTAATAATACTGAAAAGACCGATCAATGGGTAAAGAAACCGCAGAGCAAAAACTCCTCAAATTGATTGAGAGTCCTTCTCCCTCGGAGTCAGCAAAAGCGCCGGGACAGAAAGTCGCTCAAGAGATCGCGCAGGCTGTTCATAGTCATGGATTTTTGGGCCTCGCGATTCCTCCTGCCGTACGTTCTCTTTTGGGTTTGGCAAAAACCTTCTCGGGCAGTCCTTTCCAATTTTCCTTCGGCTTAAGAGAAATCAACAAATTATTGCTGGTTGCCATTGCCGTGATTTTTGTTTTTCTGCTCTTGGATGTTTTAAACGGCACGAAGTCTTTGCAGAAAAAAATTGATTTAGCCGTTGATTCCAATACCGCCAAAATTTCTTCGAATATCATCCTGCCGGTTAAGAATTTAAGTGATTATCTTGCTTTGGTGGAAGAGAGAAACATATTTCAGCCCTTCGAAAAAAAAGTCGTGAAGGAAAAATCGCTCGTCGAATCACCGACTCAAAAGATCGCCGCTATGACGGAAAAATTAAAACTCGTCGGTATTTCGTGGGTGGATTCTCCCGAGACCGCGTCCGTCATGATTGAAGATGTGGAAAACGGTATTACCTATTTTGTCCATCAGGGAGAGAAAGTAAAAGAGTTGACGGTTAAAACCATCTACACCGACCAGGTTATTTTAACCTACGAAGGCGAGGAGATTACGATTGGATTATGAGAAGCTATCCCAAAATTTTTAAAAGTCTGTCACCCCCGAATGCTTTAGTCGGGAATCCAAATAAGGCTATGACTAGACCCCCGACAAAAGCATTCGGGGGTGACAGTTTTGGGATAAGCTCGAATTGTAAAAGCAATAACTTCAATCGACTCTTGATTCTAGTGGCTGTTGTGTTGATAGGCTGTCTATTTTTTGCCGGATCCGCCGTTGCTCAGATCAGAAACGAGGCCGATGCAAAAAATAAACCCAAAATGAATCAACCCAAGCCGGCCCAAAAAACGCCGCAAAATCCCCCTTCTGGTGCGGCCAAGACCTCTGTCAGTGCAAGCCCTAATCCTGCGAATGTCAAGAGGGTTGCTCAATTCAATTCCTTGGGACTTCGTCCTCAACCGATTGAGCCAAGCGTACCGCTTGAACCCTTGGAAAAACGTTTAGCCAAAAAAATTAATTTAGACGTGCGAGATATGAATATCATGGATGTCATCCGATTCCTCGCTAAAAATGGTGAATTTAATGTCGTGACCAGCTCCGCGATCGAAGGGCGGGCCACGTTACAACTGAAAAGTGTTTCCATTAAAGATGCGCTGGACATTGCCGTCATCTCCAATCATTTGGGCTATTATATTCAAAATGACATTATTCAAGTCATGACCGCCGCGGAATACGCGGCCATGTATGGCAAAGAATTCAGTGATAAGACAGAGGTGGCGATCGTGCACTTGCATTATGCCAAGCCTAGTTATGTTCTGGCCACATTGAATGATCTTAAAAGCGCCATCGGAAAAATTATCATCGATGAAGACACCGGGTCGGTTGTGATGATTGATACGGCCCAAACAATCGCGCGGATGCAGGACGCCATCAAGAACATGGAGGAGACGTTGGGTGTTTATGTTTTTCATCTGCAGTATGCCAAAGCGGATGTGGTGGCTGAAAAATTAAAAGCCCGCATTGATGCCAACGCCGTCGGTTCGATTACTGCCGACGCTCGTTCCAATCAATTGGCCATCCGGGCGTTACCGGGACGGCTCAAAGAGATCGAAAGCGTGATTAAAAGTCTGGATGCTCCGACCAAAGAAGTTTTGGTGGAAGCGAGGATCCTGCAGATCGTATTTAAACCGAATTACGATGTGGGAATAGACTGGAATCTTGATTTCAAAGACAGTCCGTACAAAATTTTCCAGAGTTTGAATTTTAATAATACATATCTGAATGATAGTAAGCTGCCTAGTTCGGATAACCTTGCTTCTACTTTTGGAAAAATAGTTGTTGGTCCCGGCAGTTTTAAACATTTTGTGTCAACGCTAAGAGCCCTGGCCAAGGTGAGCGATACAAAAATTTTATCCAATCCAAAACTTTTGGTGACGAACAACGAGGAAGCCCAAATTCATATTGGCGATACCGTTCCGTACATTATCTCAACGACTTCTGGAACAGGAGATAATGCGATCACCAGCGAAGACGTGCGTACGGTGGACGTGGGTTTGAAGCTGATCGTTACCCCGACGATTAATGACGATGGTTTTGTGACGATGCGCTTGAAGCCCGAGATCTCAACGGTCGTCGGAAAAATCCAATCCAAAGGAGGCGGTATTCCGCAGGTCAATAAGACAGAACTGCAGACAACCGTGATGATCCGCGACGGCATGTCCATTGTGATGGGAGGGCTAAAAAAAGAGGACAAAGTTCATAATAAAACAGGATTCCCTTATCTTATGGATATTCCTTTTTTGGGCAAGCTGTTTAGCCGTACCAGCGACACCATTGAAAATACGGAAATCGTTATCTTCATCACACCCCACATCGTGTCCAAAGACGATGATTATGTCTCTATGAAAGGCACCATCAAACCTTTTAAAGATTATAGTGAGCCAAAATAACGGAGAAAAAGTCATGTTGATAAAAGTTGGGATATTTACAGGGCTCTTGATGTTCTTTTTTGTCGGCCAAGGATTTCCGGCGTCGGAGAAAAAAGAACATCAAAAAACCGAGGTCGTGGAAACAAAGTTTGATTTGGATCAGATGGTTCTGCCTTCTCCCGCGCCCGTCGCATCAGAGACTCAAAAACAAGAAGTCATTTTTGATGAACAAAAATTGATGCAGTTGAGCAATAGTTTGAAAAATGCCATTGTAGAAAATAAGGACTTGATGAAAGACAAAGAGCAATTTTTGAAAGAAGTCAAACAACTGCGGGGGCAGCATGAAGTGGATGCCAACCGTTTTAATGCTTTAGGCCAGGAGCGGCAAGATTTAAAACACCTTGTGGAGGAAGCGTTTAAGAAAAATCAGGAACAAACGCAAAAAATCAAAGAATTGCAGGTTTCTTTAGATCAAAAAACGCAGGAATGGGAAGCCAAACTAAAAAAGCTCGAGGACGAACTCGCTTTGCAGGAGAAGTTAAGTCAGGAAATAAGGAAGACGGAGGCCCCGGTAAAATTAAAAGCGAGACCCTTTTATGAGGGGGGTGTTAGAAAAATGTCTTCGAGAATACAAGAGCTCAATCGGGAAAATGATCAGTTGAAAACCGAGTCTTCAAAGATTCATTATAATCTTGGAAATATTTTTTTCAAGCAAGGAGATTACAAGCGGGCCGCCCAGGAATACCGTCAGGCCCTTAAGTGGATGCCCTATGACCCGGCCAATCATTATAACTTGGCTTTCGTCAGCGGCGAATTTCTAAATGACCAGAAGGCCGCTCTCCTCCATTATCAACAGTATTTGTTTTTAAATCCCAACGCCAAAGACGCCTCCTTTGTGAAAGAAAAGATTCTTAAAGCCCGGATGGACTTAAAATCAGCCATTGACTCTCCTCTCAATGAGAAAAGTAAGATCAATGATGATTTTTAATGATGAATTACAACAATCTAAAACAGGATTCGGCGTTGAAGATTTTGAATGGTAAATCGTTGTGGCGAGATAGAAAATGGCGGTTTTCGGAAACCAAAATTTCTGCACCCGTCCATTCGATGTATGCGGCGATAAAAGCGTCCGCCGGTTTTAATCCCCAGAATTCATATTTCGAACCCAACTCGAAGGGAACAAGGATATCTTCATCAATGGTTGTGAAAATATGGACAAAGCTTATGAATTCTTTGAACGCCGCCGGAGAGACGTTGCGTTTGACCTCTTCCGTAATCATGCGAGGTAGACGCACCGTATATTTTGGGAAAGAAGATACAATTTTATCGAGCAGTATTTCGCAGGATTTTTTACGGACAGCGCCAAGCGAGAAGATATATTCGTTGGAATCAAGGACGAGCAGCAAATTTTTCTCCCCAAATGAGTTCTCGATCTCTGCGGATTTTAGCGATGATTTCAGATTCTTTCATTTTGGGAAAGGAAGATTTCATGCGGGAAGAAAGTTCTCTGGCCCGGGCGATATGTCGTTTGGCTTTGGCAATGCGGATCATTTATCACTACCTCCTTATAGCCAAAGAGTATCATATCTCGGCGTGAGAAGTCAATAGTTTTTTGATTGAAATTAACTTAGATGTTCATGTGGAGAACCCATGCACCCTAAAAAATTTATCCTGAAGAGGTCAATAATTTCTCTCTTCCTCTGCCTCTTAACTCTATGCCCTATCCCTTTTGCTTTCGCCAACAATCTCCAGATTACGAATGTTTCCTTGGAAGACCGTGATTCGACGCTGAAGACGGCGATCGTTGAGTTTGACATCAGTTGGGATAATTCCTGGCGTACTACGACCAACCACGATGCCGTGTGGGTATTTCTTAAGGTTTCGATCAATGGTGGGACACCCGTTCATGGTATTTTGTATAGTGCGGGGGCTGACCCTTTAGGGACATCCCCCGGGACGAATCCAGATGGAGAAATTATTGTTCCTTCGGATAAAATGGGGGCTTTTATCCGCCGGAAGGCGTCAGGGCTACCAGGGACCGCGATTACCCTCAATGTCCGGTTAAAATTAGATTATGGAGCAACCGGGGCCGCAAATACCGATACGATATTGGTCAAGGTGTTTGGCACCGAGATGGTTTATATCCCGGCGGTGACGTTTAATGCCGGGGATAACGCGGCCGCCACGGCGAGTCTCAAAGCGGGTTCCGCATCCACTACCCCGTGGTCCATCTCAAGCGAGGCCGCTATCAGCGTGACGGCTGCCACCGGTGGTGGATATTACTACGTCTCAGGCGGA
>Ga0209515_10001990_pt1 | contig 32421 bp, 27 predicted proteins | sample Subgroupgradi54m_FD_187454 | JGI IMG/M metagenome (GOLD analysis project Ga0209515, IMG submission 187454) | Subsurface groundwater microbial communities from S. Glens Falls, New York, USA - GMW60B uncontaminated upgradient, 5.4 m (SPAdes)... ... | reverse complement strand
GGTGAGCGGGCGCGCATCGATATGCGTGACGCTGCCCTCGGCTTGTTTGGTGACCTGTATATGGTGTTGCCCTTGCGCGGCGACTTGCGCGAGGTGGGTGATGCAAAGCGCCTGGCGTTGTTCCCCGAGCGCGCGCAGTTCACGGCCGACGATCTCGGCCACGCGCCCGCCGACGCCGACGTCGACTTCATCGAAGATGAGCGTCGGAATATGACCGTGTGCGCTGGTGACGACCTGAATCGCGAGACTGATGCGCGAGAGTTCGCCGCCGGAGGCAACCTTCGACAACGGTTTCGGCGGCTGACCGGGATTGGCGCTCACCAGAAACTCCGCGCGTTCGAGACCGTAGCTGGCAAATTCTCCCTCCGGCAGGGCTTGCAGCGCGATCTCAAAGCGTCCGCCGGGCATGCCGAGTTCCTGCATGCGTGCGGTCACGGCATCGGAAAGTGTCTTCGCCGCCAGTTTGCGCAGGCGCGAAACCTCTTTCGCTATTTTCAGATACGCCTCACGCTCGCGCGCAATGCCTTCTTTCAACCGGTCGAGATTGAGATCGTAGTCTTCGACGTCGCTCAATTCGGTTTTCAGGCGCTCAAAGACCTGCGGCAACTCTTCCGGCTTCACGCGATGCTTGCGCGAAAGCTCCTGCACGTGGGCGATGCGGTTCTCGACCCATTCCAGCCGTGCCGGATCGAGTTCGAGCGAATCGAGATATTGATGCAGTCGCGACGCGGCTTCCTCGATCTGGATCGACGCCTCGCCAAGCAGACCGGCGATCTCGCCGATCTTGGGATCGAAGCGTACCAGCCCCTCGAGCCGGCTCTGCGCACGCGCGATCAATGCCGCACAGGCCTGTTCGTCATCGTCGTACACCATCTGGGCCACCGCCTGCGCGCCTTCGACGAGCTCGGCGCCATTTGCCAGGCGCGCGTGTTCTTCTTCGAGTTTTGCGATCTCACCGTCGGCAAGGCTGAGGGCCTCGAATTCCTGCACCTGGTGACGCAGCAGCTCGACGCGTGCGGCGCGGTCGGACGATTCGCGCGAAAGCGTATCCAGGCGTTCGGTGAGCGCGTGCCACTCGCGATAATGTTGTTCGAGTTGTGTCAGCGACTCGGCAAGACCGGCGTGATCATCGAGGATGCGCCGTTGCGCATCGCGCTTGAGCAGCGACTGGTGTTCGTGCTGGCCGTGGATGTCGACCAGCATTTCGCCCAACTCACGCAGCGTCTGTACCGGCACCGGACGGCCATTGATGTAGGCACGCGATGGCTTCTCGGTTTCGACCACGCGGCGCAACAGGCAGCTGCCTTCGTCTTCGAGATCGTGCTCTTCGAGCCAGTGCGCGGCGTCGCTATTGGGCGAGAGCGTGAAGCTGGCCGAGACCTCGGCGCGCGTGGCGCCATGGCGGATGACGCCGCTCTCGGCGCGCTCGCCGAGCGCCAGCGCCAGGGCGTCGATCAGAATCGATTTACCGGCGCCGGTTTCGCCGGTGAGCACGGTGAAGCCCGGCTCGTAGTGCAGTTCGAGCGCCTTAACGATGGCAAAATCGCGAACGTGTAGTGATTGCAGCATTTCAGGATCCGTAGCGGAACGACTTGTTGTAAGCCGCGGTGCCGCTCATTGTAGTGGCACTCACTAGAGCTTGCGGCCCCAGTGCATTTTGCGGCGCAGCACGTCGAAGTACGAACGACCGGCGGGATGCGCCAGCTCAATCGGTAGATCGGCTTTTCGCACGCGCACGCGGTCGTTGTCTTCGAGCGTGAAACTGGTCTGGCCATCGAAGGTGACGTGCGCGCGTTGGCCGGGTGCAGTGCCGGTCAGTACGACTTCGATCACGCTTTCGCCGGAGACCACGAGTGGACGCTGCGACAACGTGTGCGGGCAAATCGGCACCAGCGCAATCGCCGGGAGATCGGGATGAATGATCGGGCCGCCGGCGGAAAGCGCGTACGCGGTGGAGCCGGTCGGGCTCGCGACGATGATGCCGTCACCGCGCGCCGCGCTGACAAACTCGCCGTCGAGCCAGGTTTCGAATTCGATCATGCGCGCGAGCTCGCCTTTGGAGATCGTCACGTCGTTTAACGCATGCGCGTCGTGAACGTTCTTGCCGCCACGCATGACCTCGGCCTGCAACAGCAGGCGCTTGGTGGTCTTGCCCTGGCCATCGAGAATTTTTCCGACTTCCGCGGTCATCTCGTCAATCTGGACGTCGGCCAGAAAGCCGAGGCGCCCGAGATTGATGCCGACGATGGGCACACCGTGTGGTGCGAGATGACGCGAGACGCGCAGGATGGTGCCATCGCCACCGATCACGATCGCCAGATCGATCTCCCGCCCGATGAGCTCGATCGCCCGATCGGCAGCGGAGGACAGGTGTGCGAGTTTGGCGGCGGATTCTTCGATCAGAACCGTGAGCCCGCGCCCCTGCAGGTACTGCAGCAGCTGGGCGGCGTGGCCGCCCATGGCGGGGTCGCGATTTTTGCCGAAGATACCTACGGTGCGGATGGTTTTTTTCATAAGATTCGTGGCAATGGCCCGCTAAACTAACACGCGCATCGATACCGGCCAATGCGCCAAACATATGAAACCGCGCGTCGCGCGCTCGGCTCGCTCCCTTCTCGACCGAATAAAATGCGCGCCTCGCGCGCATCGGCTCGTTCCCCTCTCCCTCCGGGAGAGGGGATAGGGGTGAGGGAAAGAGGCTGCTTTTGCCTTGCCGGGAGAAGGGATGGGGATGAGGGGTGCAACCGATGGAAGTTCTCAATTGCTTGGCACTCCGGCGACGAGAGTGCTAAATTTGGCGCAGAGACTCCTATGCTGCTCAACGCCCGCGCCGAACTCCTGCTTAAGACCCTGGTGGAACGTTACATCGCCGACGGCCAGCCCGTGGGCTCGCGTACGTTGGCGCGCGCCTCGGGGATGGAACTCAGTCCGGCCACGATCCGCAATGTGATGTCGGATCTGGAAGAGATGGGTTTCGTCGCCGCGCCGCATACCTCCGCCGGCCGCATTCCGACCGAACGCGGCTACCGGTTTTTCGTCGACACGCTTCTTAAGGTAAAGCCGCTCACGGCCAGCGAGTTGCGCCGCCTGCAGGGCGAGCTCGATCCGCAACAGGATTCTCAGCACCTTATTCAGTCCGCCTCCCACATGCTATCCGAGGTGAGTCAACTTGCCGGGGTCGTGATGGTGCCGCGGCGCGATGAGCAGATCGCATTCCGCCAGCTCGATTTCATCAAGCTGTCGGACAAGCGCATCCTCGCAATTCTCGTCACCCAGGATGCGCAGGTGCACAACCGCATCCTTAATACAGAACATGAATATTCGCCGTCCGAGCTGGAACAGGCCTCTAACTACTTCAATGCCGCGTACGCCGGCGTATCGATGAGCGATATCAAGCGCGCGTTGGTGACGGAACTGCAGCAGGCGAGCGATGACTTGAGCCGCGTGATGCAGCTCGCGGTGCGTATGGCGCGTGAGACCTTCGATCACGAACAAAGTAGCGACGAGCTGGTGGTGCGCGGTGAAGAGCGTCTCATGGATATTCCGGATCTCGGCGATATCCGCAAGCTTCGGCGCCTGTTCGAGGCCTTTAATACCAAGCGCGACCTGCTGCATTTGCTCGATCGCAGCCTGCACGCCGGCGGCGTGAAGATCTTCATCGGTGCCGAGTCGGGCTATGACGTACTGAAAGATTGCAGCATTGTCACCGCGCCTTACCGCGTAGACGGGCAGGTAGTCGGCACGCTGGGCGTGATCGGCCCGACGCGCATGGCCTACGAGCACGTGATCCCGATCGTGGATATAACGGCCCGGCTGCTGTCGAATGCCTTAAGCAGCGGCGAGCGTTCGCAGGAAGACTCGTCTCTTGAAGACGGGAAACGCTGACCCCAATAAGACCAAAGCATTTGTGACATGCCAGCCCCATTAAGAGACCTGAGAGATTTTTATGAATTCTGCTAATTCTCCACCACCGTCCGGGACACCGACGCCGTCGCCGGAGGCCACTGCGGCCGAGACTGGCGATCAGTTCGAGACGGTTCTTAAAGAACTCGATATGGCGCGCGGTGAGGTCACCGATCTCAAGGACAAATTCCTGCGCGCCAAGGCCGAGGTCGACAATATCCGCCGCCGTGCAGAGCTCGATGTCACGGCCGCACACAAGTTCGCTGTCGAGCGCTTCGCCTCCGAAATTATTGCCGTGCGCGATAGTCTGGAGTTGGCGCGCACGGTGGAGCTGAGCGGCGACCCGCACGTGGTCGAGAAGATGCACGAAGGCCTGGAGCTGACGCTCAAGCTGCTGGATGGAATATTCAGCAAGTTCGGCATCACGCTGATCGATCCGCGTGGCGAGAAGTTTGACCCCAGCAAGCATCAGGCAATCAGCACGCTCGAGTCGGCGGAAACCCCCGTCAACCACGTGGTCAACGTGGTGCAGAAGGGTTATCTGCTGCACGACCGGCTGCTGCGCCCGGCGATGGTGGTGGTGGCTCGCGAAAAGTCCGCCGCTGCCCCCAGCACCGGCGCTTGAAAAAACCCATACCGGCCCCATTTCGAATAAACCTGAGGGTCCGCAAGCTTATTGAGGCGCCCTGTATTCCTAGAGGAAATTGATCATGGCAAGAATAATTGGAATCGACTTAGGTACCACCAACTCGTGCGTCGCCATTCTGGAAGGCGGCAAGGCGCGCGTGATTGAAAACAGCGAAGGCGATCGCACCACGCCGTCCGTGGTGGCGTTTTCCGACGATGAAGTCATCGTCGGTCAATCGGCGAAGCGCCAGGCCATCACCAATCCGCAGAACACGCTGTATGCGGTGAAGCGCCTGATCGGACGCAAGTTCGAAGACGACGTCGTGCAGCGCGACATCAAGATGGTGCCGTACAAGATTGTGAAGGCCAAGAACGGCGATGCCTGGGTGGAAGCCAAAGGCAAGCCCATGGCGCCGCAGGAAATCTCCGCGCGCGTGCTGCAGAAGATGAAGAAGACCGCCGAGGACTATCTCGGCGAAGAAGTGACGGAAGCGGTCATCACTGTGCCGGCCTACTTTAACGATTCGCAGCGCCAGGCGACCAAAGACGCCGGGCGTATTGCCGGCCTCGACGTGAAGCGCATCATCAACGAGCCGACCGCGGCCGCGCTGGCTTTCGGCATGGACAAGAAGCCGGGCAACTCCAAGATCGCGGTATACGATCTCGGCGGTGGTACGTTTGATATTTCCATTATCGAAATCGCTGAAGTGGATGGCGAGCATCAGTTCGAGGTGCTTTCCACCAACGGCGATACTTTTCTCGGCGGCGAAGATTTCGACAAGCGCGTGATCGACTATCTCGCCGATGATTTCAAGAAGGATCAAGGCATCGACCTGCGCGGCGATCCGCTGGCCATGCAGCGCCTCAAGGACTCGGCCGAAAAGGCCAAGATCGAGCTGTCGACCTCGCAGCAGACGGATGTAAACCTGCCGTACATCACGGCTGACGCGAAGGGCCCGAAGCATCTCAATATCAAACTGACGCGCGCCAAGATCGAGCTGTCGACCTCGCAGCAGACGGATGTAAACCTGCCGTACATCACGGCTGACGCGAAGGGCCCGAAGCATCTCAATATCAAACTGACGCGCGCCAAGCTCGAAGCGTTGGTGGAAGAGCTGATCCAGAAGACCGTCGAACCATCGCGCGTGGCGCTCAAGGACGCCGGTCTCAAGGCCGCGGACATCGACGACGTCATTCTCGTCGGCGGCCAGACGCGCATGCCGAAGGTGCAGGAAGTGGTGAAGGACTTCTTCGGCAAGGAGCCGCGCAAGGATGTGAACCCGGATGAAGCGGTGGCCGTCGGTGCCGCGATTCAGGGCGCCGTGCTCGGCGGTGACGTGAAGGACATTCTGTTGCTCGACGTGACGCCGCTTTCGCTCGGCATCGAAACGCTTGGCGGCGTGATGACCAAGATCATCCAGAAGAACACGACCATCCCGACCAAGGCCAACCAGGTGTTCTCGACCGCCGACGACAACCAGACGGCGGTGACGGTGCACGTGCTGCAGGGCGAGCGTGAAATTGCCTCCGGTAACAAGTCGCTCGGCCGTTTCGATCTCACCGGCATTCCGCCCGCGCCGCGCGGTTTGCCGCAAGTCGAAGTCGCATTCGACATTGATGCTAACGGCATCCTGCACGTGAGCGCGAAGGACAAAGGCACCGGCAAAGAAGCGAAGATCGTCGTCAAGGCCGGTTCCGGTCTGACCGAGGAAGAAATCCAGCGCATGGTGAAAGACGCCGAGGCGCACGCCGAAGAAGACCGCAAGGCGCGCGAGCTGGTCGATGCACGTAACCAGGCCGACAGCATGGTCCACACCGTACGCAAGACGCTGAAGGAACACGGCGACAAGGTCGAGGTGGCGGAGAAGGAAAAGATCGAAGCCGCGATCACGGAACTTGAAGAAGCCATCAAGGGTGACGACAAAGACGCGATCCAGAAGAAGACCGAGACGTTGATGGAAGCCTCTCACAAGCTCGCGGAACAAATGTACAAGACCACGGCCGAAACTGCAGACGCAACCGCTGGCGCCGGCGGTGCCGAGTCCGGTTCAAAGGCCGAGACCAAAGAGAACGTGGTGGATGCCGAGTTCGAGGAAGTGAAAGAGAATAAGAAGAAGTAAGCTCGGCGGTTACCAAGTCGACGACGAGTACGGTAAAACAGGCGCGGGCGAATGCTTCGCGCCTGTTTTACGTCGGTGATTCGTGGAGAAGCGTACAGGGTGGAAAATTAAGATGGCAAAGAAGGACTACTACGAAACGATGGGCGTTGCGCGCAATGCCTCGGAGGCCGAGATCAAAACGGCGTACCGCCGGCTCGCTATGAAACACCATCCCGATCGCAATCCCGACGACAAGAGCGCCGAAGGGAAATTCAAGGACGTCAAAGAGGCCTACGAAATCCTGTCGGACGCGCAAAAACGCGCGGCCTATGATCAATACGGTCACGCCGGCGTGGATCCTTCCGCGGCTGCGGGCGCAGGCGGTTTTTATTCTTCCGGCGGTGCCGGTGGCGCGAGCTTCGCCGATATCTTTGGTGACGTGTTTGGCGATGTGTTCGGTGGCAGTGGCCGTGCGCGCGGTGGTCGTGACGTATTTCGTGGTGCCGATCTGCGTTATAGCCTCGAGCTGTCTCTTGACGACGCGGTCAAGGGAACCGAAGTACGCATACGCGTGCCGACGCTCGATACCTGCGAGACCTGTAAAGGCAGCGGCGCCAAGGCGGGCAGCTCGCCGACGGTGTGCCGAACTTGCGCCGGCCATGGCCAAGTGCGGATGCAGCAGGGGTTCTTCTCAATTCAGCAGACGTGCCCGGCGTGCCGCGGCGCAGGCAAGGTCGTCACCGATCCGTGCCTGACGTGCCATGGTCAGGGGCGCGTCGAGCACACCAAGACGCTCAATGTGAAAGTGCCGGCCGGCGTCGACGAGGGTGATCAGATTCGGCTTGCCGGTGAAGGTGAGGCCGGCGAGAACGGCGGACCGCATGGCGATCTGTATGTGCAGATTCGGCTCAAGCCGCATGCGATCTTCAAGCGCGAGCAAGACGACCTCTTCTGCGAAATGCCGGTCAGTTTCGCCACCGTGGCGCTGGGCGGCGAACTCGATGTGCCCACGCTCGATGGGCGCGCCAACATTAAAATCCCCGCCGGCACGCAGAGCGAAAAGCTGTTTCGCCTGCGCGGCAAGGGCGTGCGCAATGTGCGTAACGGCCACGTGGGTGATCTGTATTGCCGTGTAAGTGTGGAGACGCCAGTGCATCTGACGGAGCGGCAGAAGGAGCTGCTCACGGAGTTCGATACGTCCGTGCACGTGGGCAGCAGCCGTCACAACCCGCGCGAAGCCTCCTGGCTCGACAAGATCAAGGGACTGTTCGGCTAACCCTCGGCAAGCCGGGCGTCGCCTCGGCGCCCACGAAATTTGTTTTATCCGGCGGGTGCCGATACCCGCATTGGCCGCGTTCGGTAAATCCACTATGCTGTTGCCATCTCGATCCTCGCTGCAAGAGAACAATATGGTTAACGTCGCTGTTACGGGCGCGGCCGGCCGTATGGGCCGCACGCTAATCGAAGCCTGCTCCAAGAACGAAGGTCTGCGTCTTGCGGCCGCCATTGAGCGCCCGGGCGCCAGCGTCGTGGGTGTCGATGCCGGAGAACTCGCCGGCGTTGGCAAACTTGGCGTGACGGTCCGCGATTCGCTCGAGGGTGCCAGCTTCGATGTGCTCGTCGACTTTACGCGTCCCGAAGCCTCGCTCGCCAATCTGGAATACTGCCGACGCCATCAGCGGCGCATCGTCATCGGCACGACCGGTTTCGATGAGGCCGGCAAGGCGCGCATTGTCGAAGCCGCTAAAGAAATCTCCATCGTGTTTGCACCCAACATGAGCGTGGGCGTGAATGTGACCCTGAAACTGCTCGAGATGGCGGCGCGCGTGCTCGGCAATGACGTCGACGTCGAAATCACCGAGGCACACCATCGCTATAAGGTTGACGCGCCCTCGGGCACGGCCCTGCGCATGGGCGAAGTCGTGGCCACCGCGCTCGGGCGTGACCTCAAGACCTGCGCGGTCTACGACCGTCAAGGCGTCACCGGCGAGCGCAAGCGCGAGAGCATCGGATTTTCCGTGGTACGCGCCGGCGACATCGTCGGCGATCACACCGTGTTGTTCGCCGGCAACGGCGAGCGCGTGGAGATCACTCACCGCGCCGAGTCGCGCATGACGTTTGCGAACGGCGCGCTGCGCGCCGCGCGCTGGCTCTTGGATAAAAAGAGCGGCCTCTACGACATGCAGGATGTGCTGTTCCTGCGATAGCCCGATAGTTCCTTGGCAGTTTCCTTGACTGTGCTAGATTTAATTGGCCGCGGGGCGTGTGCGGTGCTAACGATGCTTGCACGGATGCGTCATGGAGTTCTCGCAACAGAAGAGGCAAAACGTGAAATTCAATAAAATAATGCTCGTGGCGGCCGCTGCGGGGTTGTGCGCTGCGTCACAGGCCATGGCGGTAGACGTGAGGCCGCATTACAAGGTTGGCTTCGATGGTGGCGGCGACAAACTGGCGACGGTGGTATTTACCGACGGTACCCACGAAAACATCAAAGCCAACGCCGGTATATTTTTTGGTGGCGGCATGTCCATTGTCAATGACAGCAAATCGGTCGAAGGCGAACTCGCTATTACTTATAAAGTCGACGACATCACGGCGTCGAATGGCGACGTGACCTGGTCACGCTGGCCGATTGATGCGTTGGCATTCTATCGTTGGAATAAAGTACGGTTAGGCGGTGGCCTGACCTACCACATCAACCCGAAGTTGAGCGGCAGCGGTGTTGCCTCCGGGATCAACCTGACCTTCAAGGACAGCCTCGGTTATTTGCTGCAGGCCGATTGGCGCATCACTGAAAAAATGAATCTCGGCGCACGCTACACCATGCTGGACTATGGGCTGAGCGGTAGCACCACGTCCAAGGTGCACAGCAACGGTCTGGGTATTGTATTCAGCGGAAGTTTCTAGTCGGCCGTCCTGGCCGAGCGGTTGTTTTTGCGCTCAGTGAGAACACGCTCCGCCGCCGTTTTACCGCCTGGTACGGGACGGATTTTCAGCGGTGTCTGTCTATTTGATTCCCGTCGTCTATCCTTGAAAAATACTTGTATCCGCGTGAGGGGTGGTTGAATGTTCCTTCTTAAAGACAAAGACGATCCGCGCCGCAGAATGCTGCTGCAAGCGCTGGCGGCGGGGCTGTTTACCATCGGATTGCCGGCGCGGCGCGGTTACGCCGATGTGCTCGGTAAAGTCCCGGGGCCGCTTCCGCCCGGTCGCTCGATCTATGATCTGCAGGGCGATGTGCGGGTGAACGGCGTGCAGGCCACGGTCGATACCAAAATCGGTCCATCCGACACCGTGGAAACCGGCAAGAACGGTTTCGTCATCTTCGTGGTTGGCAAGGATTCGTTCGTCGTGCGTAGTGAGAGCAAACTGGTGCTGAAGGGTGAGCGCGGTTTGCTCGATACGCTGACGCTGTTCTCCGGCAAGGTGTTGTCGGTATTCGGAAAGAGCCGCCACCAGATCCGCACGCCCTCGGCGATCGTCGGTATTCGTGGCACCGGTGTGTACACCGAGGCCGATCCGGAGCAGACCTATATGTGCACGTGCTATGGGACGGTGGATTTATTCGCCAGCAACGATCCCGACAGCCGCGAAACCATCGAGTCCAGGCACCACGACAAGCCGCGCTACATTCTAAGCGGTGAGCCTAAGGGCCAGCGCATCCGCGCGGCGCCCTTTATCAATCATACTGACGAAGAGCTGATGATTCTCGAAGCCATTGTCGGACGCACGCCGCCGTTCGCATTTTCCAGCAATGATTACAGCGCGCCACGGCGAGAGTACTAGTACTACTAGGGTCTCGAGTAGTCGAAATAAAAATCCCGGTTCAAGCCGGGATTTTTATTTGGGGATACGGAAGATCTGCTTTGTTGCTCAACTACTCGGGCGCCCCGTTCAAAATCCAATTCAGAAAGATGTCGTAGGCACCGCGTCCGGCGCTTCCTGGCGTGATGCTGGTGTCGAAGTTCACGATCAAGGTGCCCGGATGATGGTGTCCGCTGGGGCGGAACAGAATGCGGCTCGACTCGACGTCGGTGAAGTTGATGCGCGCACGAATGTCGAGATAGAACTGATGGTCGTCCAAGCTGTTTGGTAGGCCACTATCATTAGTCCCGTCTCCATTGCGATCGTAGGAGGTGTAATACACCGGTGGACCGCTTGCATTAGGTACGCCTCCGCTCGAGTCATAGTGACACGCTAACGCGCAGAAGTAAGTCGTGCCGTCCTGCAGTATTGCCTTGATGTGCGAGAAGCGGATATTCCCAGGATCGGCGACTGTAACGACGCTGGCTCCATCCGTCAGCGACGCCACGGCTCCGATGGTGAACGTTGCCGGGGCGCTATCCGTCGTGCCGTTGCTGACGATCAATTGGACTGTGTACACGCCGTTAGCGGTCGCGGTGAACGTCGGGCGGATGGTGTTGGCATTCGTCAGCGTGGTGTTGGCGAAATTTCCTGACGTTACGCTCCATGCGTAGCTCGTCGCATTGACGCTTTCGGCTGCGGAGAGTTTTACTGCAACGTTGGTAACGATGGTACGGTTCGGACCGGGGATGGCAACCGGGCGCGTGGGTAACAAGACGCTACCGCCGCTTATTGCGCCGGTGATCCACGTTGCCAGCGCCGCCGGCGCAGTCGATTCCCAGAACAGCTCCCACTTGAGCAGCGCGAGCGGCATGTTGCCCTTGTCGAAGACGTGATGTTTGATGCTGTGGTTGTAGCTGTGCGCCGTGCTGCCTACGGAAGGCGGATCAATATGCGAGGCCGTCGCGTCGCCGAATTTTCCGTAACCGGCGAAATTGATGCCATGTTCGTTCTGGTTGCCGCGCAGCAGGTGGCAGACGCGGCAATTTGGCGCGACCACGGACTGGTAGAGGCTCGTGGCGCCCGTCGGGACGGCAACGTTCGGGAACACAGTGCCGTCGGTTTGCGCATCCTGCCATTCAGTCGGAACGTACGTGTCGCTCGCGGTCGCATTTGGTAAGCCGTTAGCGCCCGTGCCGCCGTACCAGCTCTTGACCATCGCCGCGGCGCTGCCGCCCCATTCAGAGTTTACGGAAGCAGCGCGACAGTCGTCTTCGCCGCCGGCACCGGCGGCGCCCACCAATGGGAATGTGCACAACACCAGCTTGTTGATGTTTCTGAAAGTTGCTTCCTGATCGGTGCGGCGATAAGGGGAGGCGTCTGAGAAGTCGAGCGTATCGACATTGAGCGGCTGCATGCGCGCGAACGTTTCGCCGCGCGGAGCAGTGCGGATTCTCGGGAACAGTCCGGCGGCCGTCAGCGGCAGCGCGTGCCCGCCGTGACAGCTGATGCACGGGATCGGCATGGCTTTCGCGCCGCGACCGTCCAGATCCACCAGTGTTCGGCGCGTGCCGTCGGGATTAAACGTGTAAAACTTTACGATGCGCGGGTTGGCCAGACTCACCAGCGCCGTGGGGTCGGCAGGACCATACTCTATGGCATTGGTGCCCACGTGCCAGCGGCGGTCATCGGCGATGACGGCCTCCAAGTTGAGCCGTTCGTAGTGCTGGCTCGGTACGGCGGTGACCTGGAAGTTTTCCACCCACGCTGCGACCTGAGTGCTGAAGACCGTGGTGCCGTTGACGACTGTGCTGGCGTCGCCGCGAACGCACAGGTGTCGGCCGTAACCCAAATCGCGTACGTCGCGAAATTTTACTTCGAACTCGCTCGTGCCGTTCGGGCTGCAGCTACTGCCGAAGCCATTCGTGGTTTTAAATTTGGTAAGCGTGTCGCGATCGTTCAGAGGATCGATGGCGGCGTAGTAGGCGACGGTATAAGCGGCCTGGTCGATTTGATGTCGCGGTAGCGTGATGCTCGGGTTGGCGCCGGTGGTATTGGCGAGATTGAGCGAGGCGCCGGTGCACGTGGTATTGTGTACACACAGCCGTAACGTTGCGCTTCCGCCGCCGCTATTCAGTGTGATCGTTACGCCGCCGGCGTATTTCTGGGTGTAATTTACCGTCGTGCTGGCGGCGTTCGCCAACGTACCGGTAGCGGTATCGGTCGTGCCATCCGTCTGGGCAATCGTTAAGGTGTAGGTAAACGAACTGCCGGACCCATTCGTGATGACGATGTCGTAATCCACCGCACCGAGACTGGCTTGCGGGTTCGGGAACATCAGGAAATCGACGCTCCCCGCGTCATTCGATTGTGTGAACCCGTCGCTATCGCCGCGACCGCAACCGAAAATCGCTACGCCACAAAATCCGAGCAAGAGCAGAAACCGAACACTTCTCATGTGACACCCCGAAATCTTAAATTAGCTAAAACAAAACCGTTGTCTGTGCGGCGGCGTGCCTGATTCTTTTGGGTCGTGCCTTGTTACCTGCCGACCGTCAAAAACGCGCCAGATACGCCAGGCTGAATTGCGTTCTTTCGTAAGTAATTCCGGCGGCGGCGTGCGACGTCACGTAGCGCGCGGAAAGATCGAGTGAGTGCTTTTCGGCAAGTTTGAAATTTGTTCCGAGCGCAACCACGTTCGTTTGTGCATTGAGCCGATAGGCCACGGCGCCGCTGGCAAACGCATCATCGGCATTGATGACTTCGGCGTTGTCGACGAAATTGAGGCGTGGGCTGGTGGTGTAGACCGAGGTCGAGACGATGTCGCCTTTGAGGTAGTTGTACGTGAGATAAACCGTCCACCGTGATCCGAGCATATAGTCGCCGTTCAGCAGCAGCGAGACTTCCTTGGTGTCGAACACCACGCTATCGCTGTCGCGCATGTTGCCGGAGAGGACCGCAGTCGTACTGATGCGATCGGTGATTGGCTTTCGCCACGACACGCCAACGCTGTACAGATTGCTGTCACGCAGGTTCGACTTGTATTCGTCGATGGCGCTTTTAAAAAAAATTCCGTAGAGCGGCGCCAGAAACGCACCCGACTCACGGTATTGGTACGTGACGTTCACGCCGGCCGTGACATTCGACAGTTTGTCGTACTTGCTGAATTCATCGGCGCGCAGGAAGCCGCGATAAATGACGCGATTATTGGTATTGAGCCACTGCAGGTAATTCACGCCGGCGGTAACGGAAATGAATTGGTCTTTCAGGATGTCGGCGCTGTACTGTGCGCGCGTGACGTTATCGTCAGTGGTGTAAGCAATCTCGGCGTCGGTGGTGAACGCGGCGGCATGCGTGGCGGGCGTCGCCGATAACCAGAGAAGGACAATCGCTAACGACGATGCCAGCGGCCGAAAGGCGGCGGTGTTGCGACGAAGGATAGAGGAAACTTCTGTGTACTCGCGATGGCGTCGATCTGACATGGATTATTAGCGCCGGTTGTGTTGGATCGAAGCGACCATACTGCTGCCCCCACCAGGCTTCTATGCTGGCCCGACGAAGATATCAGGCTTCACGCAGAAGGATAGACCGGTTTCCTCTCGCGCAGCGTCTTTTTTAGCAATAGGACGATGATTTTGCATTGATCTTCCGGCCTGCGTTCCGGTAAAATAACGCCTCAGCGGTAGTCCACCCAATCATGAATTTAAAGCGGGAACGGCGGCAGTCTGATCACGCCGCCCCCGCTGTCTGCGCGCGAGGTAATCGCTGATGTCGTCTGCACTGCTGGCCCTGGAAGACGGTTCCTTGTTTTACGGGGAATCCATCGGCGTTTCGGGGCAGGCAGTCGGAGAGGTGGTGTTCAACACCGCCATGACTGGTTACCAGGAGATCGTCTCCGATCCCTCGTACGCGCGCCAGATCGTTACGCTTACGTATCCCCATATCGGTAACGTCGGCACCAATGCCGAAGATATGGAATCCACCGGCGTCTACGCCACGGGTCTCGTCATCCGCGATTTGCCGCGCCTGCACAATAACTTCCGCTCGCAGGAAGCGCTGCCCGCGTTCATGCAGCGCAACAAGATCGTCGGCATCGCCGGCATCGATACGCGCCGGCTCACCCGCATCCTTCGCGAGAAGGGCGCGCAGAACGGTTGCATCCTGGCCGTCGGCAAAGGCAAGCCGGACAAAAAGATCGCGCTTGAAGCAGCGCGCGGTTTTCCGGGATTGAAAGGGATGGACCTTGCCAAGGTCGTAAGCGTTAAAGCACCCTACACCTGGGATGAAATTGACTGGGAACTCGGCGTGGGTTACCGCCGCCTGGCCGATGCGCGGTTTCACGTGGTGGCCTACGACTACGGCATCAAGCGCAACATTCTGCGCCTGCTCGCCGGGCGCGGCTGCCGCCTGACCGTGGTGCCGGCGCAGACGCCGGCCGAAGAAGTACTAAAGATGCGTCCGGACGGCGTGTTTCTGTCGAACGGCCCCGGCGATCCTGAGCCGTGCACCTACGCGATCGAGGCGATCGGCAAGATTGTGGAGACCGGGCTGCCCGTGTTCGGTATTTGCCTCGGTCACCAGCTTCTCGGTCTCGCCTCCGGTGCACGCACCATGAAGATGAAGTTCGGCCACCATGGCGCCAACCATCCGGTGCAGGACCTCGACAGCAAGTGCGTGATGATCACGACCCAGAACCATGGTTTCGCGGTCGACGAAGCGAGCCTACCATCGAATCTGCGCGTGACGCATCGCTCGCTGTTTGACGGCTCGGTCCAGGGCCTCGAACGTACCGACAAGCCGGCGTTCTGCTTCCAGGGTCATCCCGAGGCGAGCCCGGGCCCGATGGACGTCGCACCGCTGTTCGATCGGTTCATTAAGTTGATGGAAGACACGCGAGACTTGAACCGTCAAGACGTGAAGATCGCCACGGAATACGTGTAGAGGAGATTTTGTGTAGGGTGCGTCCCACGCACCACGTTAACTTGTCGATCAGTGCGCGGGGCGCACCCTACATTGAATTAAAAAAATGCCCAAAAGAACTGACATCCAGAGCGTCCTCATCATCGGTGCCGGCCCGATTATTATCGGGCAGGCGTGCGAGTTCGATTATTCCGGCGCCCAGGCGTGCAAGGCGCTGCGCGAAGAGGGTTATCGCGTCATCCTGGTGAATTCCAATCCGGCCACGATCATGACCGACCCGGAGATGGCCGACGCGACTTATATAGAGCCGGTGACCTGGCAGACGGTGGCGAAGATCATCGAGAAAGAACGCCCCAACGCGCTGCTGCCGACGATGGGTGGCCAGACCGCATTGAATACCGCACTCGATCTGGCGCGCGAAGGCGTGCTGGAAAAATTCAGCGTGGAATTGATCGGCGCCTCGCGCGAGGCCATCGACAAGGCTGAAGATCGCGAACTGTTCAAGAAGGCAATGGAAAAGATCGGCCTGCAGTGCGCGCGCGGCGCAGTGGCGCACAGCATGGAAGAGGCACTGCAGCTGCAGGCGGCGATCGGCTTTCCCGTCATCATTCGTCCGTCGTTTACGCTCGGCGGCACCGGCGGCGGTATCGCCTACAACCGCGATGAATTTCTCGAGATCTGCGAGCGCGGCCTGGATGCCTCGCCGACGCGCGAGTTGCTGATCGAAGAATCGATCATCGGCTGGAAAGAATTTGAGATGGAAGTGGTGCGCGACCGCCAGGACAACTGCATCATCATCTGCTCGATCGAAAACTTCGATCCGATGGGCGTGCACACGGGCGATTCCATCACTGTCGCGCCGGCGCAAACGTTGACCGACAAGGAATACCAGATCATGCGCAACGCCTCGATCGCGTGCCTGCGCGAGATCGGCGTGGATACCGGTGGCTCAAACGTGCAGTTCGCCATCAATCCGCAAGACGGGCGCATGATCATCATTGAAATGAATCCGCGCGTGTCGCGCAGCTCGGCGCTCGCCTCGAAGGCGACCGGCTTTCCGATCGCGAAAGTCGCGGCCAAGCTCGCCATCGGCTACACGCTCGATGAACTGAAAAACGACATTACCGGCGGCGCCACCCCGGCGTCGTTTGAGCCGACGATCGATTACGTCGTCACCAAGATTCCGCGCTTCACGTTCGAGAAATTCCCCAAGGCCGATCCGACGCTGACCACGCAGATGAAATCGGTGGGCGAGGCGATGGCCATGGGGCGCACGTTCCAGGAATCGATGCAGAAGGCAATCCGCTCGCTCGAGATCGGGGTCTATGGTTTCGAGCCCAAGCTCGACCCCACGCTCAACGAGGAAGAGGCGGAGAAGAAGATCGCGCAAGCGCTGCGCGTACCCGGCCCGGACCGTTTGTGGTACGTCGCCGATGCGTTCCGTTTCGGTATGACGATCCATGACGTACATAAGTACTCGTACATCGATCTGTGGTTCCTCGATCAGATCGCAGAGCTGGTCGAAGTCGAAAAGAAAATCGCGGCGCGTCCCAAGGTCAAACCGTCGGCGGAAAAATTGCGCGCGTGGAAGCGCAAGGGCTTCTCCGACCGGCGCCTGGCGCAGCTGCTGCAGGTGACGGAAAAGCAGGTGCGCAAGTGGCGCCACGCGGAAGACATCCGGCCGGCGTACAAACGGGTCGATACCTGCGCGGCAGAATTCGCGACCGGCACGGCCTACATGTACTCGACGTATGAAGAAGAGTGCGAGGCGGCGCCGGAAGACAAGAAAAAGATCATCGTGCTCGGCGGCGGTCCCAACCGCATTGGCCAGGGCATCGAATTCGACTACTGCTGCGTGCACGCCTCGCTGGCGCTGCGTGAGGACGGGTATCAGACCATCATGGTCAACTGCAACCCGGAGACCGTGTCGACCGACTACGACACCTCGCACCGGTTGTATTTCGAGCCGCTGACGCTGGAAGACGTGCTCGAGATCATCCATATCGAAAAGCCGACCGGCGTGATCGTGCAGTACGGCGGCCAGACACCGCTCAAGCTCGCGAAGGGTCTGCATGACGCCGGTGCGCCGATCATTGGCACGACACCGGAGTCCATCGACGTCGCCGAAGACCGCGAACGGTTCCAGAAGTTGATTCAAAAACTGAAGTTGCTGCAGCCGCCGAATGCGACGGCGCGCACGACCGAGCAGGCCATCAAGCTCGCCGAAAAAATCGGTTACCCGCTGGTGGTGCGACCGTCTTACGTGCTCGGCGGGCGCGCCATGGAAATCGTGCACTCACGCGAAGACCTCCAGCGCTACATGCGCGAAGCGGTGCGCGTTTCGGAAGATTCGCCGGTGCTGCTCGATCGCTTCCTGAATGACGCCACGGAAGTGGATGTGGATGCGGTCAGCGACGGCAAGGACGTCGTGATCGGTGGCATCATGGAACATATCGAGGAAGCCGGTGTGCATTCGGGCGACTCCGCCTGTTCGCTGCCGCCGTATTCGTTGTCGAAGAAAATTCAGGACGAGCTGCGCGTGCAGACGATCAAGCTCGCGAAGGCGCTCGAAGTCGTCGGGCTCATGAATATCCAGTTCGCCATCAAGGGCGACGACATCTACGTGCTGGAAGTAAACCCGCGCGCCTCGCGCACGGTGCCCTATGTCTCGAAGGCCACCGGTCGTCCGCTGGCGAAGATCGCCGCGCGCTGCATGGCGGGACAGTCGTTGAAGAGCCAGGGTGTGCAAGGCGAGATCGTGCCGGCGTACTATTCGGTGAAGGAAGCGGTGTTTCCATTTATTAAATTCCCCGGCGTCGACACCATGCTCGGCCCGGAAATGAAATCCACGGGCGAGGTGATGGGCGTCGGCCGCAGTTTCGGCGAGGCATTTTCAAAATCGCAGCTCGCCGCGGGCGCGGCAATTCCGCGCAAGGGACGCATGTTCATCAGCGTGCGCGATGCTGATCAAAAGGGCGTAGTCGAGGTCGCGCGCTACTTCGCGCAAAGCGGTTTCGAGCTTCTCGCCACGCGTGGCACAGCGGTGGCCATTGGCGCCGCCGGCGTGCCGGTGAAGCAGGTGAACAAGCTTTCCGAAGGACGGCCACACATCGTCGACATGCTGATGAACGACGAGATTGACGTCATCATCAACACCGTGTCAGATAAGCAGAGTCTTGCCGATGCCTACGCCATCCGGCGCGAGGCCTTGCAGCACAAAGTGACCCATTACACGACGCTCGCCGCCGCGCGCGCGGCCGCCGAGGGCCATCGCATGATGGCCGATGAGACGGTCAATCGGTTGCAGGACCTTCATAAGGAACTTCGGAAGTGAAGAAGACACCGATTACCACCGAGGGCGCGGAGAAGCTCAAGCTTGAGCTGCAACGGCTCAAGAGCGTCGAGCGCCCGCGCATCATCGTCGCCATTGCCGAGGCGCGCGCGCACGGCGATCTGTCCGAGAACGCCGAGTATCACGCCGCCAAAGAACAGCAGAGCTTTACCGAGGGGCGCATCGCCGAGCTCGAGGGCCGTATTTCGAATGCGCAGATTATCGACCCGAAGACGGTCAATGCCGACGGCAAGGTCGTCTTCGGCGCCACGCTTAATCTGATGGACGAGCAGTCGGGCACGGAGGTCACTTACCAGATCGTCGGTGATTACGAGGCCGACATCGCGCAGGGAAAGTTGTCGATCAGCTCGCCGATCGCCCGCGCGCTGATTGGCAAGGTCGAAGGCGACGTGGTGGAAGTGCAGGTTCCCAGCGGACTGCGCAGTTACGAGATCCTCGAAGTTCGTTACATCTAGAACCGAGCGCGAGACCGCGCTCCGGGTTCACTCCGGAAAGGTAATCTTGGATTTTTCCGCGCGGCGGTAGAACACGCCGACGCGTCCAATCTCCTGCACCAGCTCGGCGTGCAACGCCGTGGCGATCTTCTCCGCCAGCGACGCGCGTTCGGTGCGGTGAATGGCAGGCAGGCGCACTTTAAGCAATTCGTGACGGGCGAGCGCGATTTCGAGTTCGCTCAAGACCGGATCCGTGAGGCCGGCGTTACCGACGGTGACGATCACTTCGCGATGGTGCGCAAGCGAGCGCAAATAGCTTTTCTGTTTGGTGGTGAGGGGCATTGCGGCCGTTTCTCTTGAGTTGACGGGGTGTGACGGGTGGCGGGCGGCGACATTATATAGAATCTGATCATGGCTCGTACTAAAAGCAGCAACGACTGGATCCGGCGGCACATCAATGACGAGTTCGTCAAACGTGCCCAGAAGGAAGGCTATCGCTCGCGCGCGGCGTTCAAGCTCGAAGAACTGGACCGCACGGATCGCCTGTTACGCCCGGGCATGGTGATCGTCGATCTCGGCTCCGCGCCCGGCGGTTGGGCCCAGTATGCCGTGCGTCGGACGGGCAGGAACGCGCGCGTCATCGCCCTGGATATACTGCCGATGGAGCCGCTTCCCGGCGTTGAGTTCATCCAAGGCGATTTCAGCGATTCCCAGGTGCTAGACTCGTTGAAACAGCGTTTGGCGGGCGCGCCGGTCGATCTTGTAATATCTGACATGGCCCCCAATATGAGTGGGGTGGCGGCAAGCGATCAGGCCAAGACTATGTTTCTCTCCGAACTGGCCCTCGACTTTGCGGCACAAACGCTGAAATCTGGTGGAAATCTGGTGGTAAAGACCTTCCAGGGTGAGGGTTACCCTGAACTTCACCGCAGCATGAAACAGCAGTTCGAGAAGCTCTTGACCCGTAAGCCCAAGGCCTCGCGTTCCGAAAGTCGAGAGATTTACCTGCTCGCAAAAGGCTTCAAGGGACCCGGGACGGTGTCTGAAACACCTTAGTTTGTGCTGCCCGGGTGAACGTAGCAAAATGGCCCCGAGAATGTGGAATCGCGTAAAGCACGCTCGGCTCGAGAGAAATATGGATACTTACCGCTTCCCCCTCTCCTGCCGGGAGAGGGGGAAGCGTGAAGGCTCTCCTGAAGACGGAATGAGGGTGAGAGATGCGAAGTTCGATGCGATGCCAAATTTTTACTTCCCTCATCCCGGCCCTCTCCCGAAGGGAGAGGGGGAGTATGTTCGCTGATGCGGTTAATTTTAATCTGAGGTCGTCGCGTTGAATAATCTCACCAAGAATCTGCTGCTCTGGCTCGTCATCGCCATCGTGTTGATGTCGGTGTTCAACAATTTCGGCAATCGCCAGCCGGCGGTGAAAGCAATCGAGTACTCCGAATTTATCCAGAAAGTACGGATGGACCAGGTCAAGAGCGTAATCATTCAGGGTCGTGACAGCAGGAACATCGAAGGCAAATTCCAGAACGGCGATGCGTTTACGACGTATGCGCCGAACGACGTCAAGTTGGTGGATGATCTGATCGATCATCACGTCACCTTCGAAGCCAAACAGCACGAAGAATCCATCTGGCCGCAGGTGTTCTTTAACTTGCTGCCGATTCTGTTGCTGGTCGGAATCTGGATATTCTTCATGCGCCAGATGCAGGGCGGCGGCGTCGGCGGTCGCGGCGCCATGAGTTTCGGCAAGAGCAAGGCGCGCATGCTCTCCGAGGAACAGAACAAGACTACGTTCGACGACGTTGCCGGTATCGAAGAAGCGAAAGAAGAAGTGCGCGAACTGGTCGACTTCCTGCGCGACCCGAGCAAATTCCAGAAACTCGGTGGCCGTATCCCGCGCGGGGTACTGCTCACCGGTTCGCCGGGCACGGGTAAGACGTTGCTCGCCAAGGCCATCGCCGGCGAAGCCAAGGTGCCGTTCTTCTCCATCTCCGGTTCCGACTTCGTCGAGATGTTCGTCGGCGTCGGCGCCTCGCGCGTGCGCGACATGTTCGAGCAGGCGAAGAAGCATGCGCCGTGCATTATCTTCATCGACGAAATCGATGCGGTTGGGCGCCAACGCGGCGCCGGCCTCGGTGGCGGTCACGACGAGCGCGAGCAGACGTTGAACCAGTTGCTGGTCGAGATGGACGGCTTCGAAGGTACGGAAGGGATTATCGTGATGGCGGCGACCAACCGCCCAGACGTGCTCGACCCGGCGCTGCTGCGCCCGGGCCGTTTCGATCGCCACGTGTTTGTCTCGCTGCCGGATATCCGTGGTCGCGAGCAGATTCTTAAAGTGCATATGCGTAAGGTGCCGGTGGCCGAAGACGTGGATGCATCCATTATCGCGCGCGGCACGCCCGGCTTCTCCGGTGCCGATCTCGCCAACCTTGTTAACGAGGCGGCGTTGTTTGCGGCGCGCGGGAACAAGCGCCTTGTCGAGATGGAAGACTTCGAGAAGGCGCGCGACAAGATCACCATGGGCACTGAACGTCGTTCGGTCGTGATGCCGGAAAAAGAACGGCGCAACACCGCGTACCACGAATCGGGACACACGGTGGTCGGCAAGCTTTTACCGAACACCGATCCGGTACACAAGGTGACCATCATCCCGCGCGGACGTGCGCTCGGCGTGACCATGTATCTTCCCCAGGAAGACCGCTACAGCCACGATCGTGAATATTTGCTCGAGCGCATCGCGGTGCTGATGGGTGGACGCATCGCGGAAGAGGTGTTTATGAACCAGATGACCACCGGCGCCTCAAACGATTTCGAAAAGGCGACCGATATCGCGCGTAACATGGTGATGCGCTGGGGCATGACCGATGCGCTTGGTCCGCGCGTCTACGGTGAAAACCAGAGCGAGGTGTTCCTCGGGCGCGACGTCGCGACGCATAAGAATCTCTCCGACGCCACGGCCGAAATGGTCGACAAGGAAATCCGCCGTATCATCGACGAGCAGTACGCGCGTGCGCGCACCATCATCGAAGAGAACCGCGACAAGATCGAGATCATGGCCAAGGCCTTGCTCGAGTGGGAAACCCTCGATGCGGAGCAGATTAACGACATCATGGCCGGCCGTGAACCACGTCCGCCGGAAGATATTTCGTCGGGCAAGGGTCCGGGCGACACCGCCGGAAAGCCCAAGGCCGCGTCGAAACCGCGCGCCAAGCCGAAGCTTGATGCACCGGCGGGAGAGCACTGAGAAACAAAACGGGTTTCTCCGCAAAGGTGCAAAGAGCGCAAGGGTTTTTGGAAATTCCCTAAAGTTCTTCTTTGTGCCTTTGCGGTGAACAATCTTTAGAGTTCTTAAAATTGCCGTCCAAATGACCGTTCTCGACTGCCGCGGCCGTAAGCTCGACCTGAGCCGCGTGGCGGTGATGGGAGTACTGAACATTACCCCTGACTCCTTTTCGGACGGGGGTATTTTTTTTGATCCGGCGAAAGCGGTTGCGCATGCGCGCGAGATGGTCGCGCAGGGCGCGGCGATCGTAGACGTCGGCGGCGAGTCCACGCGTCCGGGCGCGCAACCAGTTCCATTGCAGCAAGAGCTCGATCGCGTCATTCCGGTGATCGAGTGTCTGGCCGCTGATATCGCGGTTCCGATTTCAATCGATACCTCGAAACCCGAAGTGATGCGGGCAGCGGTGGCGGCCGGCGCCGGTTTAATCAACGATGTCTATGCGCTGCGGGCGCAAGATGCGCTCGATGTAGCGGCGCAACTGCAGGTGCCGGTCTGTCTGATGCACATGCAAGGCGAGCCGCGCACGATGCAGGCCGATCCGCAGTACACCGACGTCGTTGCCGATGTGCGTGATTTTCTGGTGACGCGTGTAGAGGCTGCGCGCAAGGCAGGCATTGGCGCAGATCGTATCGTTATCGATCCCGGTTTCGGCTTCGGCAAGACGCTTGCGCAGAATCTTGCCCTGCTGCGCGAGCTGCGTTCATTGACCACATTGGGTGTGCCGGTGCTCGCGGGGTTGTCGCGGAAATCCATGATCGGCAAGGTGCTCGGCCTGGCCGTCGAAGATCGGCTGCATGCCAGTGTGGCGCTGGCGATCCTCGCAGTGCAAAATGGCGCGCGTATCCTGCGTGTGCACGATGTGGCGGCGACCGCGCAGGCGATTCGAATGTGGGAGGTCGCATGTATAGAAAATCGCGTGTAACGCGCTCGGCTCGCCTCCCTCTCCCTCCGGGAGAGGGAGTGAGGGTGAGATGCCAACAAGGAGTCAATCAGTGAGCAACCGACGTTTTTTTGGCACCGACGGCGTGCGTGGCAAGGTGGGCGAAGATCCCATCACACCGGAGCGCGTACTGAAACTGGGATGGGCGGTGGGGCGCGTGCTCGGCATGCGTGGTAGCGATCCTGGAAAAATCCTGATCGGCAAGGACACGCGTATCTCCGGCTATCTGCTGGAGTCGGCGCTTGAGTCGGGCCTGTCCGCCGCCGGCGTGGACGTGCGCCTGCTCGGCCCGATGCCGACGCCCGGCATTGCTTACCTGACGCGCACCGCACGCGCACGCGCCGGTATCGTGATTTCCGCCTCGCACAATCCGTACGACGACAACGGCATCAAGTTTTTTACGTCCGAGGGCTCAAAGCTCGCGGACGAAGTCGAACTCGAAATCGAACGCATGATGGACCAGCCACTGACGACGGTGGATTCGTCGCGTCTGGGAAAGGCCAAGCGCTATGACGATGCGGCGGGTCGTTACATCGAATTTTGCAAAAGTACTTTCCCGTCGCGCTTGAGCCTGAGTGGACTGCGCATCGTGGTCGATTGTGCCAACGGCGCGGGCTACTACATTGCGCCGCTGGTGTTCAGCGAGTTGGGCGCGGATGTGATCGCGATTGCCAATGAGCCGGATGGACTCAATATCAACCACGAATGCGGGTCGACCTATCCGCAGCTATTGCAGAAGACGGTGCGCGAGACCGGTGCCGATCTGGGTCTTGCGCTCGACGGTGACGGTGACCGCGTCGTCATGGTGGACGGCAGTGGCGCGCTCGTGGACGGCGATCAGTTGCTTTACATCATTGCCATGGAGCGCCACACGCAAGGCCGTTTGCGCGGTGGCGTGGTGGGTACGCTCATGACTAACCTGGGCCTGGAGAAGGCATTCGAGACTCGCGGAATCCCGTTTGCGCGTGCGGCGGTGGGCGATCGCTACGTGCTCGCAATGCTGAATGAGAAGGGCTGGGAAATCGGTGGCGAAACTTCGGGTCACATTCTGTGTCTGGAGCGCAGCACCACCGGCGATGGCATCATCGCGGCGCTGCAGGTACTGGCAGCGATGGTCGGCGCCGGCAAAACGCTCGGGCAGTTGAAGGGCGATCTCGAAATTTATCCGCAGACAATGATCAACGTGCGCACCGCACGCCGGTTCGACGTAAAAGGCTCGACGCAGATACAACAGGCGGTACGCGCCGTCGAAACGGAGCTCGCCGACCGTGGCCGCGTGGTGCTGCGTGCGTCGGGTACGGAACCGGTCGTGCGCGTCATGGTGGAAGGCCGCGATGCCGACCAGGTCAAACGCCTGTCTCAGGTGCTGGCCGAGAGCGTCCGCCGTGCCGCCGAAGAGGCAGCATAAGGCCCGCTTTTTCGCTGTAAAAATTGCATTCTGCCCGCCGCGCCGGTACCATCGGCGCCCGTTTTTGCTGTACAGGAAAGGCGCGCGAGCGCTTCCCCGTGCAATATCAGGAGACCCCGCGTGACAGCACGCCGACCGTTGGTTGCAGGTAACTGGAAAATGAATGGCAGCCGTGCGACCTCGGGCGCATTGCTGGCCGCCGTGCGCGCGGGGATTGGTGCGGGACTGAAAGCCGAGGTCGCGGTGTGCCCACCGTTCCTATATATACCGCTTGCCGCAGAAGCGCTGAGCGCAAGCCCGGTCGGCTGGGGCGGTCAGAATCTCGATGTGCACGCGGCGGGCGCTTATACCGGCGAAGTGTCGGGCGCTATGCTCAAAGACTATGGCTGTGCCTGGGTCATCGTCGGACATTCCGAGCGACGCGCGTTGTACGCCGAGAGCGACACACTGGTGGCGGAGAAATATGCGGCAGCGCAGACGGCCGGGTTGACGCCGATTCTGTGCGTCGGCGAGACGCTCGCTGAACGCGAGGCCGGCCAGACTGAAATGGTCGTGGCGCGCCAGCTGGAGGCGGTGCTGACGAAGAGTGGTGTCGCGAGTTTGTCGAGAGCGGTCATTGCCTATGAACCGGTGTGGGCGATTGGAACCGGCAAGACCGCCACACCACAACAGGCGCAAGACATGCACGCCTTTATCCGCGGCAAGGTTGCCGAAATGGACAAGGCGGTGGCCGCGGGTGTGCGAATCCTTTACGGCGGTAGCGTCAAAGGATCGAATGCCAAAGAGCTGTTCGGCCAGCCGGACATCGACGGCGGTTTGATCGGTGGGGCGTCGCTGCAGGCCGATGAATTTCTGACAATCATTCGCGCTGCTGATTGATAGCGCGTATCTGAAGAGAAGATGGAGAGAAGGTAATGAAAGACGTCATTCTGATTATTGATATCCTGGCCGCGCTCGGTGTAGTCGGCCTGGTGTTGCTGCAGCAGGGCAAAGGCGCCGACATGGGTGCGGCGTTCGGCAGCGGTGCCTCGCAGACGCTGTTCGGTGCACGCGGTTCGGCCAACTTCCTCACGCGCGCCACCGCCGTGTTAGCAACGATCTTTTTCGTTTCCAACATGACGCTCGCCTGGATGGCATCTAAAGAAACGGGTGCGCCGTCGTCGGTCACGATCACTGTGCCGAATGCGCCCGCACCGAGCGACGGAACGGCGCCTGCGCCGGTTCAGAAGGTCCCCGAGGTACCCAAGTAAACGGAAGCGCGCAGTAGCGCGTTCGGCTTGCCTCCCTCTCCCACAGGGAGAGGGAATGAGGGTGAGGGAGTGCAACGTGCGCCTTTTGCTTTCGCGAATTCTCTTCGTGAATTCCGCGAGCATCGAAGTTAAAATGCATTACATTGCCGAAGTGGTGAAATTGGTATACACGCTACCTTGAGGTGGTAGTGGCGAAAGCCGTGTGGGTTCGAGTCCCACCTTCGGCACCACAATGCGAAATTTTCTGACGTTGCCGTCGAGTTGCACCCGGAGACGTAAATCTGGGGAACGCGGGCCGGACGCGGAAATCAAAAATATCAGGGATTGGTCGACGCTGCGGCTTGACTGGGTGTAGTCGCAAAGCCTAGACTCGCCGCGGTTTTTGCGGGTTTCGGCGCGATATTTTTTATCTATATCTGCGCCGTGGGGTCGGAGCTGAATGCTGCAGAATTACGTTCCCATTCTTATCTTTATTGGTATCGCCGTCGGCCTCGGTGCGGTGATCCTGTTCCTCGGGCGCGTGCTGGCGCCGAATCGCCCCGACAGCGAAAAAAACTCTCCTTATGAATGCGGCTTCGAACCTTTCGAAGACGCGCGCATGAAGTTCGACGTGCGCTATTACCTCATCGCCATCCTGTTCATCATTTTCGATCTCGAAATCGCGTTCCTGGTGCCGTGGGCCGTGGCGCTCAATGAAATCGGACTGTTCGGTTTCGTTCAGATGATGGTGTTCCTCGCACTGTTCGTCGTGGTCTTCATCTACGCCTGGAAGAAGGGGGCGCTCGAATGGGAATAGAGGGCGTGCTCGAGAAGGGCTTTATCACCACCACGGCCGACAAACTCATTAACGCCGCGCGCACGGGTTCGCTGTGGCCGATGACGTTCGGGCTCGCTTGCTGCGCGGTGGAAATGATGCACGCCGCGGCGGCGCGTTACGATCTCGATCGCTTTGGTGCCGGTGTGTTTCGCCCGAGTCCGCGTCAATCGGATGTCATGATCGTTGCCGGCACGCTGGTAAACAAAATGGCACCGGCGCTGCGCAAAGTCTACGACCAGATGCCCGAACCGCGCTGGGTAATCTCGATGGGTTCGTGCGCCAACGGCGGCGGCTATTACCATTACTCCTATTCCGTCGTCCGCGGTTGCGATCGCATCGTGCCGGTGGACATCTACGTGCCCGGCTGTCCGCCGACGGCCGAGGCGCTGGTGTACGGCATCATCCAGCTGCAGAACAAGATCAAGCGTACCCACACCATCGCACGCTGACCGATGATTCCCGTCCATCCATGACTGAGATGCTCGAAACCCTGGCCACACATTGTCGTGAGGCGTTTGGTGAACTCATCACCGACACGCGTATCGCCCACGGCGAGCTGACCGTGGAAATCAAGCGCGAGCAATTGTCAGGCGTGTGCCGGCTGCTGCGCGATCATCCGCGCCTGGCGTTCGAACAGTTGATCGATCTTTGCGGTGTCGATTATCTCGATTACCGAAAGGAAGCGGCGCCGGATGCGGCGCGCGCCGCGAATGCACGCCCCCGTTTTGCCGTCGTTTATCATCTAATGTCGATCCGGCATAACCACCGCCTGCGCCTGCGGGTGTTTCTCGATGACGAGATGCCGCTGGTGGCGTCGGTCACCGATATCTGGGCCGCCGCCGACTGGTTCGAGCGCGAGGCCTTCGATCTCTTCGGCATCGTCTTCGAAGGCCATCCGGATCTGCGGCGCATCCTGACCGACTATGGCTTCATCGGCCATCCGTTCCGCAAGGACTTCCCGCTCATCGGCCAGGTCGAGATGCGCTACGACGAAGACAAGCAGCGCGTGATCTACCAACCGGTAACCATTGAACCGCGCGTGCTGGTACCGCGCGTCATCCGTGAGGAGGGCTTCGGTGGCCGAAATCCGTAACCTCACGATGAACTTCGGTCCGCAGCACCCGGCCGCGCACGGCGTGTTGCGCCTGGTGCTGGAAATGGACGGCGAGGTTATTCAGCGCGCCGATCCGCATATCGGCCTGCTGCATCGCGCGACCGAAAAGCTGGCGGAGTCGAAGCCGTTCAATCAGTCGATCGGCTACATGGACCGCCTCGATTACGTCTCGATGATGTGCAACGAGCACGCGTATGTCATGGCGATCGAGAAACTGCTCGGCATCGAGCCGCCGATTCGTGCCCAATATATCCGCGTGATGTTCGACGAGATTACGCGCGTACTGAATCACCTGCTGTGGCTCGGCGCGCACGCGCTCGACATCGGCGCCATGACGGTATTTCTGTACTGCTTCCGTGAGCGCGAAGACCTGTTCGACTGCTACGAAGCCGTGTCGGGCGCGCGTATGCACGCGACCTATTATCGTCCAGGCGGCGTGTATCGCGACCTGCCGGACTCGATGCCGCAGTACAAGACCTCGAAGTGGCATAACGAACGCGACGTCGCGCGCATGAACACCAACCGCGAAGGCTCGTTGCTCGACTTCATCTGGGACTTTACCGACCGCTTTCCGAACTACGTCGACGATTACGAAACGCTGCTGACCGACAATCGTATCTGGAAGCAGCGCACCGTCGGCATTGGCGTGGTCACGCCCGAGCGTGCGCTGCAGCTCGGTTTTACCGGGCCGATGTTGCGTGGCTCGGGCATCGCCTGGGACCTGCGCAAGAAGCAGTCCTATGATGTCTACGACAAGCTCGATTTCGACATTCCGGTCGGCGTGAACGGCGATTGCTACGACCGTTACCTGGTGCGCGTCGAAGAGATGCGCCAGTCGAACAATCTGATTCGTCAGTGCGTGGAATGGCTGCGCAAGAATCCGGGGCCGGTGACGATCGAAGACAACAAGATTGTGCCGCCGGCGCGCGAGACCATGAAGGCGGACATGGAGTCGTTGATCCATCACTTCAAACTCTTCACCGAAGGGTATTGCGTGCCGGAAGGCGAGGTGTATGCCGCCGTCGAGGCACCGAAGGGCGAGTTCGGCGTGTATCTGATTTCCGATGGCGCCAACAAGCCGTATCGCCTGAAAGTGCGCGCCCCGGGTTTCCCGCATTTGGCCGCGCTCGATGAGATGGCGCGTGGGCATATGCTCGCCGACGTGGTCGCCATTATTGGTACGCAGGACATCGTCTTCGGGGAGATCGATCGCTGATGAACGCGCAGGTCAAACCCAAACCGCAGGATCGTCTCTCCGCTGAATTGCGCGCGGAGATGGACCGCGAGATTGCCAAATATCCGGCTGACAAGAAACGCGCGGCCGTGATGGCGGGATTGCGCGTAGTGCAGGAGAAGCACGGCTGGCTCACGCCGGAGCTGATCGAGGCGGTTGCTGACTACCTCGAGATCCCGGCGGTGCGCGCCATGGAAGTCGCGACCTTCTATTCGATGTACAACCTCGAAAAGGTCGGTAAGTACAAGATCGACATGTGCACGAACATCTCGTGCATGTTGTGCGGTTCGGATGCGGTCGTGGCGCGGCTCGAGCAGCAGCTCGGTTGCAAACTCGGCGAGACCACGGCCGATGGCAAGATCACGTTGAAAGAGGTCGAGTGCCTCGGCGCCTGCGTGAACGGCCCGGTGGCGCAGATCGGCAAGAAGTACTACGAAAATCTCACGCCGCAGAAGGTCGACGAGATCCTGAAGGAGCTCAAATGAGCGCGCCGGCGACGCAAGTCAATCAATGGCTGTTCAAGAGCCTGTCACTCGACCAGCCGTGGACGCTCAAGACCTACGAGGGTGCCGGCGGTTACGAGGTGTGGCGTCGCATTCTTAAAGACAAGCCGGACCCGGCCACGCTTATTGACCAACTGAAAAAGTCTGCCTTGCGCGGTCGTGGTGGCGCCGGCTTTTCGGCCGGCTTGAAGTGGAGCTTCATGCCACGCAACGCGCCGGGTCAGAAATACATCGTCTGCAATTCGGACGAAGGCGAACCGGGCACGTGCAAGGACCGCGACATCTTGCGTTTCAACCCGCACGCGCTGGTCGAAGGCATGGCGATCGCCGGTTACTGCATCGGCGCGACCGTTGGTTACAACTATATCCGCGGCGAATTCTGGGAGCCGTACGAACGCTTCGAAGCGGCGTTGAAAGAAGCCTACACCGCCGGCCTGCTCGGCAAGAATGTCCAAGGCACGGGTATCGATTTCGATCTGCACACGCACCTCGGTGCTGGCGCCTATATCTGCGGCGAAGAGACGGCGTTGCTCGAATCCATCGAAGGCAAGAAGGGCATGCCGCGCTTCAAGCCGCCGTTCCCGGCCAACTTCGGTTTGTTCGGACGTCCGACCACCATTAATAACACCGAGACCTTGGCCTCGGTGCCGATGATTCTTAAAGACGGCGCCGACTGGTTCCTTAATATCGGCCGCCCGAACAACGGCGGACCAAAAATTTTCTGCGTCTCCGGCCACGTTAACAAACCCGGCAACTATGAAGTCCCGCTTGGCACGCCGTTCCGTAAACTGCTCGAGCTCGCCGGTGGGGTGCGTACCGGTCATCGCCTGAAGGCCGTGATCCCGGGCGGTTCGTCGATGCCGGTGTTGCCGGGCGATGTCATGATGGACGTCGACATGGATTATGACTCGCTCACCAAGGCCGGCTCGGCGTTGGGTTCGGGCGGCGTGATCGTGATGGATGAAACCACCTGCATGGTGCGGGCGCTCGCGCGCATCGCGCATTTCTATTACGAAGAATCCTGCGGCCAGTGCACACCGTGCCGTGAAGGCACGGGCTGGATGTCGCGCGTGATTCACCGCATCGAGCACGGCGAAGGCCGGCCCGAAGATCTCGACATGCTGGTGGACGTCGCGAGCAACATCGAAGGCCGCACCATTTGCGCGCTCGGCGACGCCGCCGCGTGGCCGGTGAAGGCGTTCATTAAACACTTCCGCGATGAATTCGCGTATCACATACAGAACAAACGCTGCATGCCCGGCACCGAGAAGAAGGTAAGTCCATGAGTAGCCCGGATGTAAAAGTGTCGCCGCCGGTATCGGATACCGTCACGATTGAAGTCGACGGCCGCAAACTCGCCGCCAAGAAAGGCCAGATGCTGATCCAGGTGACGGACGCGAACGGCATTTATATTCCGCGCTTCTGTTATCACGACAAGCTTTCCATCGCCGCCAACTGCCGCATGTGCCTGGTGGAGGTCGAGAAGGCACCGAAGCCGCTGCCGGCCTGCGCCACGCCAGTGATGGACGGCATGATCGTGCGCACGCAATCCGAAAAGGCCTGCGGTGCGCAGAAGGGCTCGATGGAGTTTCTGCTCATCAACCATCCGCTCGATTGCCCGATCTGCGACGAAGGCGGCGAATGCCAGTTGCAGGATCTCGCGCTCGGCTACGGCAAGGACGGCTCGCGCTACACCGAAACCAAACGCGTCGTCATCAACAAGAACATCGGTCCGCTGATTTCCACCGAGATGACGCGCTGCATTCACTGCACGCGCTGCGTCCGCTTTGGTGAAGAGATCGGCGGCGTGATGGAGTTCGGCGGTCTCGGACGCGGCGAGCACATGGAGATCCGTACCTTCCTCGATCGCAGCGTGGATTCAGAAATTTCCGGCAACGTGATCGATCTGTGCCCGGTCGGGGCGCTCACCTCGAAGCCGTTCCGCTACAGCGCGCGCGCGTGGGAACTCGAGGACCACGCCTCGGTCAGCCCGCACGATGCCATCGGTGCCAACCTCATCGTGCAGACGCGCCGCGGCGAAGTCATGCGCGTGTTGCCACGCGATAACGAACAGGTCAATGAATGCTGGCTCGCCGATCGCGATCGCTTCAGCTATCCGGCAGTAAACAGCGACGAGCGCTTGACGGCGCCGATGATCCGCCGCGACGGTCAGTGGTTCGAGACCGACTGGCAGACGGCGATTGAATTCACCATCAGCGGCCTGAAGAAGACGATCCAGACGCACGGCGCCGATCAGTTCGGCGCGCTCGTCTCGTCGACCGCGACCACCGAAGAGTTTTACCTGTTGCAGAAACTGGTGCGCGCGCTCGGGAGCTCGAACGTCGACCACCGTCTGCGCCAGACGGATTTCCGCGACGATGCGCAGAGCCCGCTGTACCCGTCATTCGGACGCAGCCTGGTGAGTTTCGACACGCTCGATACCGCGCTCGTGATTGGCGCCAACCCGCGCAAAGAAGCACCGTTGTTGAATCTGCGTCTGCTCAAGGCGGTCACGCGCAAAGGCGCGCGCGTATGCGCCATTAATAGCCTCGACTATCCGTTCAACTACCCGCTGGAACACAGCGCGGTGGTGGCACCCGATGCATTGATCGGTACCGTGGCACGCGTTGCCATGGCAGTGGCCGCGCTGAAGCAGGTGCCGGTCGCGGCCGAGGTCACACAGCTGGCCGGTGGCTCTGCCAACGCACAGGAACAGGCCATTGC
>Ga0209515_10001989_pt1 | contig 32425 bp, 30 predicted proteins | sample Subgroupgradi54m_FD_187454 | JGI IMG/M metagenome (GOLD analysis project Ga0209515, IMG submission 187454) | Subsurface groundwater microbial communities from S. Glens Falls, New York, USA - GMW60B uncontaminated upgradient, 5.4 m (SPAdes)... ... | reverse complement strand
GCAGATAATATTGGTGGGTCAATAAGACCGCTTTCTACGAACCCTGTTCAACACGCAATCGGAAAAGCGATGTCACATCCATTTGGTGTTGGAAATGCGTTATTCCGTCTTGGGAAGAGTGGCTTTGCAGATACGGCATATCTCGGTGTGTTTCCCAAAGAGCTTTTTTCTCGTATAGGATATTTTGATGAATCTTCGCCGTTGATGAGTGAAGAGACCGATATGAATTATCGTATCCGTGCTTCTGAGGGAACTGTCTATTGTAATAGCAATATTATTGTGGGATATTACCCGCGAGAGACATTTCGAGCATTAATACGGCTCTATTACCGCTACGGAGGAGCACGAGCTATGCTTGTACTGAAACACAAGCATTTTTCTTCATTTCGTCAGTTGGTTCCCCTTGTGTATGCACTACTTTTTAGTGTCACGGGTATAGGCAGCTTTTTTCATGTGTTTTTCTTGATCACATTCGTAGTACTTCTTGGAGTATACGTATGTTCCGCGTTTATTGCTGCCTTTCATGCATCTCGAAAGGAAACATATACACACATACCATTAGTTATGTGTTCCTTTTTTTGTATGCATATGCCCTGGGCGTTTGGTTTTTTTTACGTGCTTTTTATAAACGGTCTCTTCAAAAGAAATATTAATATTGAAGCCTAAATCTACTACTGGGTATGCGTATTCTTATCACTGGGGTAGCGGGTTTTATCGGGAGTAATCTTGCTGAACGACTTTTAAAAGAAGGTCATACCGTCGTTGGCATCGATAATCTTTCTTATGGCGTGAGAGAACAAGTCCCCAATGACGTAGAATTTCATCAAACAGATATTAGATCAGGAAATATACTACCCTTCTTTCAAGGAGTCGACATGGTATTTCATTTTGCTGCAAAAAATTGCATCTCAGATTGCCAAAATGATCCCGTTGACACCATGTCAAATAATGTTGTTGGGACGACGAACGTATTTGAGGCGGCAACGCGCGCGGATGTAAAAAAAGTGATCTATGCTGAATCCGCGGCACTCTATGAAGGCTCATCATTATTTCCGACACCGGAAACAGAATGTGCCCCTGAAACATTTTATGGTATAAGTAAACTCTCGAAACGTTATATTGCAGAAGGGTATCTGCGTTATCGACGATTGCCATACACCGCACTACGTTATTTTAACGCATATGGGCCGAGACAGGATTACAGAAGAACAATCCCACCGGTAACGAGTGCGTTTATCATTAAGTTTTTAAAAGGAGAACAGCCAGTTATCTATGGGACCGGCGAGAAGAAGCGTGATTTTATCCACATCGACGATATTAATGATTTTCATGTACAGTGTTTGAAAGACTCAAGAACGGACTGTGAGACCTATAATTTAGGTTCAACTCATCCAATCTCAATAAACGAAATATATACAAAACTATGCGCTCTACTCAATGTATCAGTCAACCCCGTCTATAAGGATAATCTGGAAGGGGAAGCTCAAATGACGTGGGCGGACATTACCAAGGCATGCTCTATTGGATGGGAGCCAAAGATCCATATTGATGATGGTCTAAAGACCATGATAGAGTACATCAAAGCGGAAATAAAAAATGGACGCGTATGAAGGCGATTATTTTGGCAGCGGGAATTGGGTCTCGTCTTGGAGATATGACGCGGACAATACCAAAGCCGATGATAGAAATTCGGGGGGAACCTATCTTGAAACGTACGATTGCATGGCTTAAGAATAGTGGCGTGACAGATATTTTTATGAATCTCCATCACGCACCACACATCATCACTGATTTTTTTGGGGACGGATCGGCGTTTGGCGTTTCGATTTCATATTCTCGAGAAGAGGAGCTTCTTGGTACTGCTGGAGGGGTGAAGAAAATCCTTCAGGAGAATGATAGTGCCGCGAAAGAGCCCATACTCGTTCTCTATGGAGATAATCTCTATCCCAAGTCATATATTCTCGAGAAATTTCTTGCTTTTCATAAAGCGCAAGAGGTACCCGTAAGTATAGGACTTTGTCACCATGATGGTGATGTGAGCCACAAAGGAGTTGTCATGCTCAAAGATTCTCATATCGTAGAGTTTATTGAAAAACCCTCCTACAAACCGGATTCCAATCTTATTAATATTGCATTATATCTTCTTTACCCATCAATTGCGAATATGATCCCGGAAGGATACAGTGATTTTGGAAAAGATCTATTCCCAAAGATGCTGCGAGAGGGCATTTCTTTGGGAGGATATATATTTAGTGAGCCTGTGGGCGTTATCGATACCCCGGAACTCTATGAAATAGAACGAACACGACAATGATAGTGACTCGTACACCATTTCGGGTAACGATCGGGGGAGGAGGCACCGATCTTCCATCATACTATGAAAAGTATGGTGGTTTTGTCGTTTCAGTGGCGTTAAATAAATATATGTATATCACATTGAACCAACCCGTCGTAGATGATCTGGTCCGCGTAAAATACTCGAAGAGCGAGACAGTTTCTCACTGTAATGAGCTTCAGCATGATATCGCCCGTGAGGCACTTCATTTGATGGGGATCGAAAAAGGCATTGAAATTATGTCATTCGCAGACGTTCCTGCAGGGACTGGTCTAGGGTCATCTAGTTCCTATGCTGTGGGGCTTCTCCATGGTCTCCACATACTAAAAAGACAAGATGTGTTACGCCGTGATTTGGCAGAGATGGCGATTACGATTGAAATGGATATTTTAAAAAAACCGGTTGGGAAACAAGATCAATACATGGCAGCCTATGGCGGATTAGCTATTCTTGAGATTGATCCTTACGGGAGAGTACAAGTTCGTCATATTCAATTGACAGAACAGGATTCTGAAGATTTTAGGAGAAATCTTTTCATGTTTTACACGCATACGACACGTGACGCTGATGTCATCCTTCATACCCAAAGCAGTGCCGTAAAGAATGGTGATAAAAAGGCTACTGATACTCTCCATCGCATCAAAGAAATCGGATACAAAACACTTGAAGCATTAGAACAACGAAATTTTGACAAGGTTGGTGAATTATTCGATGAACACTGGGAGTATAAAAAGACACTTTCAGAAAAGGTTTCCAATCCTTCTTTTGACACCATCTATTCGATTGCAAAAGAAAACGGCGCGTTAGGGGGGAAAATATCCGGTGCGGGAGGCGGAGGATTTTTCGTTTTTTATGTGCCGAAAAATCATGAGCGTTTTCGGTCAGTTATGAAAAGTCTTGGTTTGAGAGAAATGAAATACGCATTTGATTGCGAAGGTTCGAAGGTGTGTGCACATATATCATAAGTATGGACCTACAAGGGAAAACAATTATCATTACAGGTGCTTCACGAGGTATTGGAGCAAAAGTCGCGCGGGGATGCGCTGCTCAAGGTGCATCACTTATACTTCTAGCCAGAAACGAAATTGATCTTCAAGAGATATTGAAAACATTGCAGACACAGGATCAAGGACATCATCATATTCTTGGCCTTGATGTCTCCGATGAAGGTGCTGTTAAATCCTTTTATAAGGATTTAAAAAAAAGAGGCATACATATAGACGGATTAGTGAATTGTGCCGGCATACTTGGGCCCATTGGTCTTCTGGAAGAGGTTTCTTTTTCTGAATATAAGCATACATTTGATGTTAATTTTTTCGGAACAGTCTCCATGTGTATCGGTGCTCTGCCATTTTTAAAAGAAACACAGGGACATATTGTGAATTTCAGTGGAGGGGGAGCAACAAATGCGTTTCCACGATACACGGCATATGCCACAAGCAAGATTGCAATTGTCCGTTTTTCTGAAAATATTGCGTATGAGTATGAGAATGCGGGTATTTCCGTGAATGCAGTTTCTCCGGGATTTATTGCGACAGACATTCATCATGAAACGTTACGTGCAGGAGAACGGGCAGGTATTGAGTATCTTGAGTCAACACGCGAACAACTTTCCAGCGGGGGTTCTTCCATTCAAAAGGCGGTAAACCTCGTCGTATTTCTTTTATCTGATGAATCAAAGGGGATCACCGGAAAACTCATTAGTGCGCAATGGGATCCATGGGAGCAGGAAGAATGGTGTGAACAGTTGAAAACAAAAAAGAATCTCGCAACATTACGACGTATCGATGAGAAATATTTTAGTGAAAAAATATGAAGGAGTATGGAATTGCTATCATCGGGGCAGGATTGATGGGAAACCGTCGGGGTGACGCAATACATCGTACCGGATTGGGGCGTATTGTCGCAGCGGCAGATAATGATATATTTCGGGCAATAGCATATGGAGAGAAATTCTCTTGTAGTATATATACAGATTGGAGAGAGGTACTTTCTCTTCCCTTCGTAGATATTGCAGTTATTTCCGTGCCTAACGCGTGTAGCGCAGAGATTATTGAATTCGGTCTTCAACAAAAGAAACATATTTTATGTGAAAAACCACTCGGTAGGACAGCAGAAGAGGCACATCGTATCATCTCTGCGTCTAAAGATACTCCCTCCGTTATCCGTGTGGGGTTTAATCATCGATTTCATGGGGCGCTCTATAAAACAAAAGAACTTCTTCGCGAGAGTGCGATAGGGGATATCCTTACCATTCGTGCTCGCTACGGGCATGGTGGGCGCCTTGGAATGGAGAAAGAATGGCGTTTTATTAAAAACATATCTGGTGGTGGGGAACTTCTGGACCAAGGAGTCCATCTTATTGATTTATGTCGATGGTACGGTGGTGATTTTTCAGAAATTTTCGCCATAACAGAAAAAAAGTTTTGGGATGCAGATGTCGAGGATAATGCATTTGTTCTCATGAAAAATCAGTCTGTGACTGCGCAATTCCATGTGAGTGTCACGAACTGGAAGAATATATTTTCATTTGAGATATTTGGTACGCATGGTTTTCTTTCGATTGAGGGGTTGGGGGGAAGTTATGGAAAAGAAACACTGACATATGGCAAAAGAAAACTAGAATTTGGGATACCGGATATGGAAGTGTTTGCATTCGATGGTGATACGAGCTGGGATGATGAGTGGCGACATTTTATTCGTGCATGTAATGGTGAATCATCTGACTGCGCTACCGTCTATGACGGGTATGCGGCTAATTCTATCGTCGAGGCGGCATACGCATCTTCTCATACAAAAAGTATTCAAACACTCACATATGAAAAAAGCATTCTTTTTTGATCGAGATGGTATTATTAATGAGGTTGTCATGCGTGGAGAGAAGGTTGGGAATCCACGGATGTTGTCTGAACTTGTGATTCGTGAAGAAATCGCCTCGCTTCTTGAGATATCACATTCGTATGGTTTTTTAAATATTGTTGTTACAAATCAGGGGGATATCAGTCGAGGCGATATGGCTAAGAGCGATCTGGAAGAAATGCATACATATATCCAAGCTACACTACCTCTCCATGATATCCGATATTGTCCTCATGGAAGCGATCATGAATGTGAATGTCGGAAGCCAAAAGCCGGGATGCTCCTTACCGCTGCTGCCGAATTTGATATTGATCTTTCTAAATCCCTTCTTATTGGTGACTCATGGAAAGATATTGGCGCGGGAGAGGCGGCAGGGTGCTTGACCATCTATCTCAAAACGCCGTACAATAGTGTCATGGAAGACGCCGATTACGTTATATACTCCCTCGGTGAGGTTATTCCTATTTTAAAAAGAGCACTTAGTTAATATTTACTACTAGGTATGTCAAAAAGTATTAATGATTTGAAGATAAAGCTTTTTGCAGACGGCGCTGATACCCAAACTATCCTTGCGTTGAATGAAAAAGAGTTTGTGAAGGGGTTTACTACAAACCCGTCACTCATGAAAAAATCAGGAATCACTGATTACACCGCATTTGCAAAAGAAATTCTTTTACATGTACGAGAAAAGCCCATCTCTTTTGAAGTGTTTTCTGATGAACTTGAAGAAATGAAACGGCAGGCAAATATTATTGCGTCATGGGGAGAAAACGTGTATGTAAAAATTCCCATAACAAATACGCAACGTCAATCCACATTTGATCTTGTACGATCCCTAACCTCTGGGGGTATCAAGGTAAATGTTACGGCTGTGCTAACACTACAGCAGATTGCCCATATCGCGCCGGCATTTACTCCCAATGTCCCGGGTATTATTTCTGTATTTGCCGGGCGTATTGCGGATACGGGGCATAATCCCATTCACATTATGAAGGCAGCGCGAGATATGCTATCCCGATTTCCTCATATTGAATTACTTTGGGCAAGTCCTCGTCAGCTTCTTGACCTATTCCATGCCGATGAATCCGGTGCAGATATTATTACCGTGACGCATGATATTCTTCAAAAACTCGGAACAATCGGGTATGACCTGGATTCATATTCTCTTGATACCGTTAAAATGTTCTATCGAGATGGTCAGAGTCTTGGGTATCAGCTGGGGGATTCACTTCGTGAGTCCATAGATCAATATCTTTCAGAGGTTTCGAGTATCAGTGAAAAAATAAATCGAGATGATATTATAGCGGTCGTGAAAGAACTCAAATCTCTCAAAGAACGCAAAGGAAGACTTTTTATTCTTGGGATCGGAGGGTCGGCAGCAAACGCATCGCATGCCGTCAATGATTTTAGAAAAATTTGCGGTATTGAGACATACGCGCCGACAGATAACATATCTGAATTCAGCGCGTGGGCAAATGATAAGGGGTTTGAACATGTTTTTTCTGAATGGCTTTTGGGGTCTCGATTATCAAAAAATGATGCCATTATGATCTTTTCAGTGGGAGGTGGGAGCGAAACGGTATCCAAGAATCTTGTTCTTGCCAAACAATACGCACAGTCAGTTGGTTCTCAGATTTTAGGGATTGTTAGCCGAGATGGAGGTATGACGCGGAAAATGGCACATGCATCCATTCTCGTTCCGATTGTCAATGATGCGCACATCACCCCTCACGCAGAGGCATGGCAAGCAATCTTGTGGCATATGATAAGTACTCTTTTTAAGAATGAAGAAAAATCTCTTCCTGTTTCAGCGGATACTATTCAAATAAAAGCATCCGAGGAGTCTTATCATGTGATTACCTAGTAAATCCATTATGGATGCTCAACGTTTGTCAGTTGTTGGTCTTGGGAAACTTGGACTCTGTGCAGCTACCTGCTTTGCCTCAAAGGGGTTCAGGGTGATTGGTGTGGATATCAACGAGAATGTGACTGAAGCAGTGAATAATGGGAGAGCTCCATTTTATGAACCTGGGTTGCAAGATTTGATGACGGCAAACACACCACGTCTACGGGCAACCACACAGTATGATGAGGCTCTTAGAGATTCAGATATTACCTTTCTCATCCCACCGACACCGAGTCGTGCTGATGGACATTTTTCTGATGAATATCTTCAGCAGGCCCTACAGGGACTTGGAGAGGCACTTTCAAAATCAGAAAAACCGTATCATCTTTTTGTAATATCCTCTACGGTTTCCCCCGGGACATTGGAGAAAAATCTTATACCACTCATTGAGCATGTATCTGGAAGAGTATGTAAGAAGGGTTTTGGGATTTGCTATAATCCGGAATTTATCGCGCTGGGAGATGTGATCAACGGGATGCTTAAACCGGATTTCATTCTTGTTGGAGAAAGTGATAAATATGCCGGAGAGATGCTCTCCGAAATATATGAGAAGACCTGTGATAATAAGCCGCCTATTGCTCGCATGTCGATTATGAGTGCAGAAATCACAAAGATCTCATTGAATGCTTTTATTACCACGAAGATTAGTTTTGCGAACACCTTAACTCAACTCTGCGATAAGATCCCGGGGGCGAATGTTGACCACATCACAAGAGCATTGGGGTGTGATCGACGCGTTTCACCGTACTATCTTAAAGGGGGATTACCATTCGGGGGTCCTTGTTTTCCGAGAGATAATAAAGCATTTATTGCTTTTGCCAAGGATCATGGAGTGTACGCGCATCTCGCGCAAGCAACAGATAATGTCAATGACGATCATATACAATATGTCCTTGAGAAGATTTTAGAGTATATTCAAAGAAGTAACGAAGACAAGGTAAGTATCTTTGGAATGGCATTTAAACCACACACCCCGGTTATTGACGAGTCGCCGAGCGTTAAACTTATTGACAGACTACTCAAACACCATAACAGAGTGTCTATTACCGTGTTTGATCACCTTCTTCGCGAGGATAATTTTCCCCTTTTTAAAGGAATGATCCGTTTTGCAGACAATCTTGCAGATTGCATTCGATCATCTGCGATTTCTGTTATTATGACAGCGCATGATGATTTCAAAGAAGTGGTGCAACATACAGATCCACAAAAGAAACATTATATTATAGATCCTTGGAGAATCATGGAACCTGATTCTTTTCACGATAACATTCATCACATCCCCTTAGGAGTTTCATCGTCACATACGTATGGAAGAAACACTTAAACGCGTAAAACATTATTGGAATACCAGACCTTGTAATATTCGCCACTCTGAGGAAGAGGTCGGTACGAAGGAGTACTTTAATGCCGTAGAGAAAAGAAAATATCTCATTGAACCACATATTCCCGATTTTGCAGAATTTTCTCGTTGGAAGGGTAAAAAAGTATTAGAGATTGGGTGTGGCATCGGCACTGATTCAATAAATTTCGCGCGAGCCGGTGCAGATGTGACAATACTGGAACTTTCAGAAAAAAGTCTTGAACTCTGCAAAAGACGATTTGAACTATATAATCTTACAGCACGATTCTATCAAGGGAATGCTGAAGAACTGAGTGTGTATGTTCCCGTAGAGAAGTATGATCTTATTTATTCCTTTGGGGTTATTCATCATACACCAAACCCTGCACGAGTTATCCAAGAAATAAAACAGTATTGCCATAAAGGAACTGAACTGAGAATCATGCTGTATTCAAAATGGAGCTGGAAGGTACTCTGGATTATTATTCGGTATGGAAAAGGCGCTTTTTGGAAAGCGGATACATTGATACCAAAGTTTTCTGAAGCGCAAATAGGAAGTCCCGTAAGCTACGCTTATTCATTCAAAGAGATAAGAAAGCTACTTGATGGTTTTCATATAGAAAAAATATATAAAGATCATATTTTCCCCTATGAGATTGAAAAATATAAAAGATATGAATATGAGAAGGTTTGGTATTTCAGAATACTCCCAGCCCCACTATTTCGTCTTTTAGAGAAAATGCTTGGATGGCATACGATGATCATCGCGCGTCCGTTAAACACACTATGAGGGTTCTCTTCGTGCAGCCCACAGGAGATAAACAAGGACATTATGGGGTGTACACAACTCATGTATGCCAGGAACTTGCGAAACAAGGACATGACGTTACCCTTATTACAAATGCCATTACTCCAGAGAAATACCTCACAGAAGAACCTCTTTTTTCTATCCATATTGTCGGTAAAGGGGAGTATGAGTTTGCAAAATTTGATACGTTAAAGAAAAAATATCCCCTTCTCTATACCTACGGGTATCTGCGAAATTCTTTTTTTATTTTTAGGGAGGCACTACGGTATGCAAGGAAGAATAAGGGGATTGATGTCATTCAGGTGACTGATGTAGAGTTTGGAGTGTTGTCAATTCTGTTATGGTGGTATAGAAAAAGTATTCCAAAGGTAGTGGTATTATTTCATGCGGCGAATTTTTCATTCGAAAAATATATCGGATCACCACTCATGAAATCCTATAAGGTTTTTCAAAAAAATCTTGTCAAGAATCGACTTGGAAAAGAAATAAGTGGGATTGTAACTCTTGGTGAGTACCATAAAGAAAACTTAATCAGGCAATTTGATTTGCCAGAATCATTTCCGATCAAAGTTATCTATGATGGTTCTGATCCGCCAGAAAAAATAATTGATAAAAAAGAGGCACGAAAGTCTCTCGGGATCGATTATGACGGCACCATTTTTTTGTTTTTTGGAATGTTACGGAAGGACAAGGGGATAGAATATTTTCTACAGGCACTTTCTGGTATAAAGGATGACCAATGGCGTGCAATTATCGCCGGGTCTCCTTTTGACTATACGGAAAAAGAAATTTTTAACCTATTGGAAGATTACTCTATCACTGATAAGGTAACATCACATATAAGATATATACCCAGCGAAGATGTGCCACTTTATTTTTTCGCAACTGATGCTATTGTATTACCATACCGTAAGATATATACAGGGGGGAGCGGGCCACTCTTGAAAGAGGCGGCAGTGTATAAAAAACCGGCAATTGTGAGTAATGTCTCAGAGATGGGGTATCTTGTGCAAAAGCACTCTATGGGGTATGTATTTAATCCAGAAGATGCTCAGGATCTAAAAGAGAAGCTACAGGCTTTTTTGAGATTATCTTCAGAAGAACGAGCAATCCTTGGCGAGAATGCGTTTCAAGCAGCAAATTCTTGGAGCAAGATGGCGGGGGAGTATGCTTCATTTTATGAAATATTGGAGAAGTAAATAGATTATGGAAATTATTATAAAACCCAAGAAGATCCTTTCACTCGATGATTTTTTTGAATTGTGGCGTTATCGAGAACTGTTATATTTTCTTGTATGGCGGAGTTTTAAGGTTCACTATAAGCAAACATTCATCGGGGTAGCCTGGGTATTTTTCCAGCCTCTAGTAACAGCAGGAGTCTTCAGTATTTTTTTTGGTAAATTTATTAACGTACCTTCTGATGGGGTACCGTATCCCATCTTCGTTTTTGTTGGAGTACTATTTTGGCAATTTTTTTCTGGAGCACTACTAGAAACAGGGAGCTCTATTACAAGTCACGCCGCTCTCGTAACGAAAGTCTACTGCCCACGATTGCTCATCCCGCTTTCTACCGTTGTAGTGAAAAGTATTGATTTTTTTATTGCATCAACCTTATTGGTGGTTCTTATGGTTGTGTATCATTATACCCCGCGGTTTGAATATGTAATTATACTCCCAATTATTTTTTTTATTGCATTTTTATCTGCTGCTGGAGGGGGCATGATTCTTACAGCTATTAATGTAAAATATCGAGACGTTCAGTATATTGCCCCATTTTTTGTTCAACTCCTTCTTTTTTTTACCCCTGTTATTTACCCCCCGAGTCTCTTAAAAGACCATGCATGGCTTTTGGCGTTGAACCCTATGACCGGAGTAATCCAGTCAGCGAGATCTATTCTTTTTGGTACTCCTGAATTTAATTTTTTTCTCTTTATACTATCAGCATCATCAGGGTGTATACTCTTTTTTGTTGGGATTTTTCTTTTTAAGAAAATGGAGAGTTCATTTGCTGATTTAATCTAGATAGTATATGCATCCAGTCATGATTGAAGCACAAAATATAGGGAAAAAATATCGCATAGTTCAGGGTGGGTACATAACTCTTCGTGATGTGCTTGCACGGTGTATTCGAGATCCATTGGCATCTTTCCGTAAAAAAATTAATGCTACTTATATCGATCCGAAAGATTTTTGGGTACTTAAGGGTGTATCTTTTAAAATAAATCAAGGTGAAATTGTTGGTATTATTGGGAAAAATGGAGCTGGAAAATCCACGCTTTTAAAGATTTTAACTCGTATTACACCCCCGACAGAAGGTGAAGCTCGTATTCGTGGAAAAATAGCAGCCCTTCTTGAGGTTGGAACCGGATTTCATTCGGAATTAACTGGGAAGGAAAATATTTTTGTCAATGGAGCAATTCTTGGTATGACAAAACGGGAGATTATTAAGAATTTTGATGAAATTGTGGAATTTGCGGGGGAAGGAGTAAAGAAGTTTTTAGATATGCCGGTGAAACGGTATTCATCTGGCATGCTTGTTCGTCTTGCTTTTTCAATTGCGGCGCATCTTGAACCAGATATTCTTTTTATTGACGAAGTTTTAGCGGTTGGAGATGATGAATTCCAAAAGAAATGCCTTGGGAAACTAGAAAATATAAGAAGAGAAAAAAATAAAACAATCTTTTTTGTCAGCCATAATACTTCCGCGATACAACAGATTTGCGATAGATGTCTTTTACTTAGTCAAGGAAAATTAGTGAAAGAAGGGAAGAGTGCAGATGTTCTGGAGTACTATTTAAACAATGAGGGGCGACTTAACATTTCTACTTCATTTCTTATTGACGATACAAAAGAGGCATATATTGAAACTGTTGGACTCTTCAATGAGAATGGGTTTTCGACCAGTAGATTTGCGACGTATGAAAATATATATATTGAGATACGATGGACAAACCGAGAGGGCGTACCAATAACTCCAAATATTAAGTTAATCAATCAGGCAGGTATTTCTATTCTTCTTGCTTTTGATACTCCCGCAGATTTCACTGGTCATAAGAAAAAAGAGAAGGGGCATTATCTGAATCGTTTCAAGATACCCGCGCATTTATTGAATAGCAATTATTACTATCTTGATATAGCTTTGAATTATCACGGTATCTGTTATGATTATAAAAATTATGCGTTAGGGTTCTCGGTTTGGGATCCAATGGATGATAAATGTATCGCAAGGGGGGATTTTAAGGGCATAAGAGATGATATTGTTTTATGGCCCGCTCTTGAGTGCAGTTATGAAAAAATATCTAAATAATAGTATGTCAACCTATGTTAAATGATAAAACAATTTTAGTGACGGGAGGGACGGGTTCTTTTGGGAAGCAGTTTGTCAAAACCGTTCTTCAGAAGTATTCACCAAAAAAACTGATTATATTCAGTCGTGATGAATTAAAGCAGTTTGAAATGTCTCAACACTTCAGCGAAGAACAGTATCCTTGTATCCGTTACTTTATTGGTGATATACGAGATAAAGAAAGATTAATTCGTGCATTTAAGGGAGTGGACTATGTTATTCATGCTGCCGCCTTAAAACACATTCCAATTTGTGAGTATAATCCGTTCGAAGCAATAAAAACAAATGTTATCGGTGTAATGAATATTATTGATGCAGCTCTCGAAACGGGAGTGAAACGGGTAATCGCATTGAGCACTGACAAGGCGTGTAGCCCTGTTAATCTTTATGGCGCTACAAAGTTGTGCCTTGAAAAACTTTTTACTCAAGCAAACTCTTACTCCGGGGAGACGGGAACACGGTTTAGTTGTGTGCGGTATGGAAATGTCATTGCTTCTCGTGGGAGTGTAATCCCATTTTTTTTACAAGAACGGAAAAAAGGAGTTATACCAATTACAGATGAACGGATGACTCGATTTTGGATGACACTTGATCAAGCCGTTGAGCTTGTTCTTACTTCACTTGCGAGAATGTATGGAGGGGAGACATTTATTCCTAAAATTTCAAGCATGCGCGTTGTTGATCTTGCAAAAGCTGTCGCTCCAGAATGTTCTTTAAAAATTATTGGGACAAGACCCTCTGAAAAACTCCATGAACTTTTAATAAGTATTGATGAAAATAATCGTGCCAGTGATCTTGGAGATTGTTATGCACTTTTTCCTGAATTTTCATGGTGGGCATCCGAAAAATATCAAGATATAAAAAAAGTTGAAGATGGGTTTAGTTATTCGAGTCTTAATAATACCCAGTGGCTCTCGGTTGATGATTTAAGACGGCTTGTGAACCAACTTGAAAATAAACATGAATTTTGAACGGTTCTTTCATATGATCCCGTATAGTAAACAATGTATCGGAGAGGATGATATAACGGCAGTGTTAGATGTATTACGATCTAATTGGTTAACACAGGGCCCAAAAGTTAAAGAGTTTGAAGATTCTATCGCAACATATTGTGGTGCGACATATGCTGTCGCTTTCTCTTCGGGGACAGCGGCACTTCACGCCGCGTATTACGTTAGCGGTGTGAAGACTGGTGATGAGGTTATTACATCGCCACTCACATTTGCCGCTACCGCCAATATGATTATCGCTTTAGGAGCAAAACCAGTCTTTGCTGATATTGATATAGTATCTGGCAATCTTGATGCAAGAGAGGTCGAGAAAAAAATAACAAAAAAAACAAAGGCAATTGTTGCAGTTGATTACGCTGGTTTTCCAGTGGATATTTCTGCGTTTAAAAAGCTTGCGAAGAAATATAACCTTGTTTTTATCGAAGATGCCGCGCACTCTCTTGGCGCTTCATATGAAAAAAAGAAAGTTGGTGCGCTTGCCGATATGACGATGTTTAGTTTTCATCCAGTAAAATCAATCACCACCGGTGAGGGTGGGATGATAACAACGGATAACGAACTCTTTTTCGAGAAGTTACTTCTTTTTCGAAGTCATGGAATTACGAAAGATAAAGGAAAGCTTTTACGAAAGGATAAGGCCACATGGTATCATGAGATGCAGGACTTCGGTTTTAATTATCGAATTACTGATATTCAAGCTGCGCTAGGAGTGAGTCAAGTACGAAAACTCCCTCTTTTTATTAAAAAGAGACAAATAATCGCTCATCGATACCAAAAAGAGTTAAAAAATTTGAAAAATTTTATTGTGCCAAAAAATATTTCTGGTCGCACGTCAAGTTGGCATTTATTTGCATTACGCCTTATTAAGGAAAAGAAGCATCTTCGTGATGTTGTTTTTGCTGAATTACAAAAAGCTGGGGTAGGCGTTCAGGTGCATTATATCCCAGTGTATCGTCATCCATATTATGAGTCTCTTGGATATAAAAAAGGTCTTTGTCCTAACGCTGAAGTATTCTCAGAATCAGAAATTTCTATCCCAATATTTCCTACGCTTGCTCCAGAAGAACAGGGTATGATTATAATAACCTTAAAAGCTTTAAACGAGAAGATTTCAGATATACTAATGTGAAAAAAATAAAAATTATTCATACGAAAAAAGGCCAAGCACTCTGGGAAGAGGCTAAAAAAATTATTCCAGGAGGAAACCAACTGCTCTCAAAACGATCGGAGATGTTTTTGCCAGGTGGATGGCCTTCATATTATTCAAAGGCTAAGGGCGTTGAAGTATGGGATCTTGACGGGAATAAGTTTATTGATATGTCAATCATGGGAGTTGGTAGTTGTCTTCTTGGGTATGCTGATCCTGATGTGGATAGAGCAGTCAAAAAAGCAATTAATAATGGGTCGATGTCTACGTTAAATGCACCGGAAGAGGTTGAACTTGCGAAAATGCTTTGTGAGATACATCCTTGGGCACAAATGGTGCGATATGCACGGACCGGGGGTGAGGCAATGGCGATTGCTATTCGTGTTGCTAGGGCTTTTTCGGGAAAGGATAAAATTGCTTTTTGTGGGTATCATGGGTGGTCTGATTGGTATCTTTCAGCGAATCTTTCCGATGATAAAAATTTGGATGGACATCTTTTACCAGGGCTTGAACCGTGCGGAGTACCTCGTGGCCTCAAGGGGACACTTTTCCCCTTTCATTATAATAAAATCTCTGAGCTTGAGGACATAGTAGGGCAACACGGTAGTGATCTTGGCGTTATTGTGCTTGAGCCAATGAAAGGAGAGGAGCCAAAAGACGATTTTTTAAAAAAGGTACGAATGATTGCCAGTAAAATAGGAGCAATTCTCATTTTTGATGAAGTGAGTGTTGGATGGAAAATGACATTTGGTGGGGCACATCTGCTGTACGGTGTGTATCCCGATATTGCCGTTTTTGCAAAAGCAATATCTAACGGATACCCAATGGCAGCGATTATTGGCACGCAGAAGGTAATGGAAGCAGCACAGACAACATTTATTTCAAGTACGAATTGGACAGAACGGATTGGTCCCGTAGCTGCTTTAGCAACGCTTAAAAAAATGAAAGAGCTTGAAGTTCATAAACATATTCACGCTGTCGGAGATAAAGTAAAATATATTTGGCAGGAAAAAGCAAAGAAGAATGGTCTTTTAATTACCACCGGAGGATTGCTGCCGTTTAGTAATTTTACATTTGATTACGGTGAAAAACATCAGGCGCTTAGAACTCTTTTTATTCAAGAGATGTTGCAGAGAGGTTTTCTTGCTTCAAATCTTTTATTTGCTACCTATGCTCATAAGGATAAGCATCTTGCGAGATATGCATATGCGGTTGACAAAGTATTTAAAATATTAAAAGAAGCTTTAAATACGAATACTATAGAAAAACGTTTAAAAGGGCCTATTGCGCATACTGGATTTACACGGCTCAATTAATAGATATTTTAATGGAAGGGAAATTACTTATTGTTGGTTCAGGATCGATCGGGCGGCGACATACAAAAAACGCAAGAAAACTTGGTGTATCTGTCGTTATTTGTGATACAGATTTTGAACGTGCAAAAGAAGTAGCCGAAGAGGTCGGCGCAGAGGGATGTTATAGTAGCTATCAAGAAGCATGTGAGAAAGAGAAGGATATTGCCGTAGCTGTTATTGCGACTCCTTCACAATTTCATATTGAACAAGCGATTTTTCTCTCTAATCGAGAAGTCCACATCTTAGTAGAAAAGCCACTCGCGGTAGAAATGAATGGGATTGATAGCCTGATCAAAATCATTCATGAAAAAAATGTGGTGGCCATGATGGCGCAGTCATATCGATTTCATGAAGGCTACCTACTTATTAAAAAAATGCTTAACGATCAAGTAATTGGGAAGGTGTACCATGTCAATCTTTTTGGAGGTCATTATCTACCAGATTGGCATCCGATGATTGATTATCGAATCGAATATACTGCTCAAAAAAAACTTGGCGGCGGCGCGCTCTTGACAAGTATGAGCCACACGTTTGATTCTGTTTGCTGGTTGTTTGGTGAGGTTCAGGAACTTATCGGATGGAAAGCAAAGTTAAGCGATCTGGAAATTGATGTTGATGACAGTGTTTTTTGTCTTATGAAAACTAATCAACATATTATTATTGAATGTCAAACAGATTTTTTACAAAGAGTACCAGAACATCGCATGGTAATTGTTGGAGAGAAGGGGACAATTCACGCTGATTTTATACAGCATACTATTCTGATTGGACGAGCTGGTAAGGAAGAGCCAGAGGTGATCCAATACGCATTTGATCCGAATAAGCGGTATTTCGATGAACTGCGTCATTTTATTTTTCTTGTTGATCAGAAAGTAACAAACCATGATCTTGATATATATGCCGGGAAACGAGTTGTAGAACTTCTTTTAAATGATAAGATCACTGCAATGTTATGATCGTATGTATCATACAAGCGAGAGTGGGTTCAACCCGTCTTCCCGGGAAAGTATTAAAATTAATCCTAGGGAAGCCAATGCTTTTACATCAGATTGAGCGAGTTAAGCGTTCACGTGTTATAGATAAGATTATTATTGCGACAACAACAAAAAATGAAGATGATCCAATAGAATCTCTTGCGGTTAAGGCTGGAGTTTTTTGCTTCAGGGGAAGTGAACATGATGTACTTGATCGTTATTACCAGGCAGCAAAAGGAGCGCAGGCAGATATAGTAATTCGTTTGACAGGGGATTGCCCGATGTCTGACCCTGTCGTTATTGATGAAACAGTTGAATATTTTATGAATCAGTATGGGGAAATTGATTATACTTCAAAACCAACAAATTATCCTGAAGGGCTTGATGTAGAAGTTTTTTCTTTTGATGCCCTTTCGTGGGCGTGGAATGATGGGGTAAAACCATCCGAGCGTGAACACGTAACGCCCTATATGTATAATCATCCAGAAATTTTTAATCTTGGGATATGGGGAAGTGGCACGGATGATTTTTCAAAGATGCATTGGTCGGTTGACACGGCAGAGGATTTTATGTTTATCACTAAAATATTTGAGACCCTCTACCCATCGAATAATTTTTTTTCTAAAGAAGACATTCTTACTCTACTACAGGAACAACCAGAATTTTTTCTTACACCTAAAAGTGGTACAGGATACGAGGGGTATGTAAAATCTTTGAAAGAAGACGAGGAATTTCAAAAGAAGAAAGATATATATGAAAAAATTATCGGTTTTGAACCCGACGCAATTTTTCTTTTTTCTGCAGGAACGGTTAGAGAGATAGGTGAAGATGGATTAATCACCTATCGTTCCACAAAAAAAAATGAGGGGGATGCCTTTGGGATCTTATGGGGGGAAGCTCGTGTTCTTGCGACAGCGGAGCTTTTAATGCATTTCTCGAAAGCGATTGTGGTAACCACGAGTTTTCGTGCCCCTAATGAGCCAAGTCACGCGGAGATTATTCGTGATGAATTAAAAAATATTTCGATTGATTCCAACCGTATTTTTCTTGAGGAGAAATCTAAAGATACACTTTCTCAAATAGGGGAATCATTAAAGCTTATTGTCAATAAAAAATGGCAAAAAGTTGCTATTGTTACAAACGAGTATCATATCCCTCGGGTTACTGCAATGTATGAGCATTTTCAAGATTTAGTGCCGCAGGACGAGGAGGCAGTGGATACTATAATAACAGCTAGATCTTTAGGTATTGAGATTGTCTTTGTTGCTGCAGAATCAATTTTACCGTATCATGATAAAAAATTCACTGCTATTATCGAGAATGTGAAGAAATCACAAGAATACAGAAAACGACTCCTTAATGAAAAACGAGGCTTAGAAATGGTGTTGAGTGGGGAGTATGGGAGGTATCAAGTGAGCAATAAAGATAAGTATGAAGGTGAGGTTTATTAAGTAAATATACTTATGGGGAAAGAACGAGAACAATTTTTTGCAAACCTGCCGACAAATCTTATGTATGAGCCAGTTAAAGAGATCGATATTGGCGGTCGCAAAGTTGGTAAAGGTCATCCAGTATTTATTATTGCTGAGATAGGCGCAAATCATCGTGGAAAGCTTGAAAATGCTTTAAAACTCATTGAACTTGCCGCAGAAGCTGGAGTAGATGCCGTTAAATTTCAACATTTGAGACACAATACTATTGCTGCTGATACAGTTATCTATGATGAATGGCATGGCAAACCAATTGGAACATTTTCGAAGTTTTATCAATCTGCAGAATTGCCGTATATATGGACCGAACAGCTTGTTGCTCATGCAAGAAAATGCGATGTGATGTTTTTATCATCACCGTTTGATCAAGAAGCAGTCGATGTGCTCGATGGAGTAGGTGTACCTGCTTTTAAAATTGCCTCGTATGAGCTCACTGACGATGTTTTTTTGCGGTATATTGCAAAAAAAGGTAAACCTATAATTATCTCAACCGGTATGGCATATCTCGAAGAGGTCGCCCATGCGGTGCGGGTGGTCCAGGAGGAAGGCAATAATCAAGTTATTATTCTCCATTGTACTTCAATGTATCCGCCAAAAAGTTTTGTAGATCTCAATCTGCGCGCCATAAGGACGTTGGAAGAAGCTTTTAAGCTCCCCATTGGATATTCTGACCATTCAAAACCGCCATATTTTGCAGCGCCAATCGCAGCGGTAACTCTTGGGGCATGTGTTGTTGAGAAGCATTTCACAGATTCACGACAGGGCGGTAGTAATGATGATCTCAATTCACTCGAACCGGAAGAATTTAAACGCATGGTTGAAGAGATTAGAAATGTTGAACAAGCAATTTCTCTAGAAGGCATCAAGCAACCAGTCGTATATAAGGATCATGATGAGGGCGATGAAATATTTGATCGCTGGGCTCGTCGTTCTCTTTATGCAGCTCGAGATATTCCTGCTGGTTCAATCTTAACTGACGACATGATAATCACTCTTCGTCCTTGGGGTGGTATTGCACCAAAATATTTACATCTCGTAATGGGAAAGAAAGTTCTCAGGGGTATAAAAGCACGGGAGTCGATCATGTGGAGTTCTTTCCTTAAAGAATAAATAGTAGGGATATATGATGCAGATCAAAAGAAAACACAAAGGAAAGATCTTAGATAAAAAGGAAGGCCTTTTATGAATATTAGTATTTTCGTACAGGCACATCATGAAAATTGGAGTGGTGGTAAGAGTTATTGCTTGAGTATTATAGATGGTTATCCTGTTATTTATCATGTCTTGAAGAAGTTACGACAATCATATCCTGCCTTAGATATCATTGTAGTAGCACCTGACGATGAAAAAAATAGATGTTTTGAACCATTAGCAAAGGCAGCCAGAGCCAATGTTTACTATGGGGCAAAATTTGATATCTTAGAAAGATTTCTGGGAGCGGCAAAAATGTATCCATGTGATGCTATAATGCGAGTAATCGGAGAGCATTATTTTATTAACCTTGAATATATTGATCATCTAAAAAATATTTTTCAGGACGGGAAGTATGATATTGTAATTCCACCGTTAGATTCAGATCCGAAATTTTCCGCTGAATTTGTATTAGTGGATGCATTAATAAATGCAGTACAAATAATACATTGTCTTAGTGAAGATGAGAGAATTAATGCACGAGCAAATCCAATACCGTTTATTATAAGCCAGCCACATTCTTTCAATAGTGGGATTATGAAGGAAGTTCCCATATATTCTCATAGGGAAATATTGCAAATGCGTAAAGTTGCAAAAAAAATTTATTTGGAAGCATATGAAACGAAAAAAAATACCGCATGGAGGGAGGGTGACGTATTACGCATGCACTATGAATTCGCTAAGAAATATTTGCGCGCGGATGATCTCGTGCTTGATGTTGCTTGTGGGAAAGGTTTTGGATCAATATTACTTTCTTCATATGCGCATCAAGTTATTGGCGCAGACTTATCTGCTGAATTTATTTTTGAAGCAAAAAAAAATATACATATTCAAAATTTAAGTTTTGAAATACAAGATGCTTGCAAAATGAATTTTAAAAATGAATCCTTTGATAGTGTTGTTAGTATGGAAACAATTGAGCATATTAATGATAAAAAATTTCTATCAGAAGTCTATAGAGTTTTACGAAGTAATGGATTATTTATCGTTTCTACTCCACAAAATGGTTCGGGTTCTGCGCCATTAATTCCCTATCATCTTCGTGAATATTCATTGTATAAATTTAAAAAGTTATTATCTCGATATTTTTGTATACAAGACTTTTACTCATTTCATTCTAATTATGTCATGAGGGGGGAACATAAGGGGACGGGTATGATGGCCATTTGTAAAAAAATTGTTAATATTTAAAAGAATATTGATATATGTTAGGTGCTGAAATAATTGCTAAAACTTTGAAATCACTCGGGGTAAAAAAAGTGTTTCTTTACCCAGGTGGCACCATAGCTCCCCTGTTAGATGCTCTTATAAAGGAGGGGATAGAGTATATTTGTACAAGGAGTGAACAGGGGGCCGGGTTTGCTGCAATTGGTGCTGCAAAAGTTACGGGAGACACGCAAATTGTTATGGTAACTTCGGGACCAGGCGTCACTAATGTGGTAACACCCGTTGCTGATGCGTATTATGATTCAGTTCCATTGTTGATCTTTACTGGACAGGTTGGGACAAAAGACATAAATAAAGAAAAAAAAATACGTCAGACCGGTTTTCAGGAAACAGATTCAGTTGGAATTTTTAAGCCAATCACAAAAAAAACATACATCTTAACATCCAATGAGAACATTGAAAAAACGATTACAGAGTTTTTTACACTTACAAAAGATGGCAGACATGGGCCTGTTTTAATTGATTTACCAATGGACGTACAGAAAAATGATATTAAAACTAGCGTTGTTCCTAATATTCAGCACTGTTATGCAGATAAAAAAAGCGATCAATACTCAAAAAACATGAGTGGTACATTTAGAGTATTATATGAATGTATTTCGAGTTCGCGCCGACCACTCATTTTAGCTGGGAATGGAATATACTCATCGAATGCCGTAAATGAATTCCGTCTTTTTTCAGAAAAATTTAATATTCCAGTGGTTATGAGTTTACCGGGTATCGGAATTCTTCCATCTGATCATCCACTAGCGTTTAGTTTCATTGGGCATACTGGAGAATATTTTTCAAATTTAGCTGTTTTTGAATCCGATTTATTAATAGTACTTGGGGCTCGACTCGATGTGCGACAGATTGGTACAGAAATAGCCGATTTTCAAAAAAATAAATATATTTTTCGAGTTGATATTGATGAAAATGAGTTGGAGCACGGGAGAATAAATGCAGATATGAATGTCAATACGGATTTAAAAGTTTTTTTAACAAAATTTTTATCTCACAATTTTAATGAACATGTTGTTACATATGAAAATAAAGAATGGATCGAAAAAATTTATTCATGGAAAACAAAATTTCATTCCTCTCAATTTTATAAAAATTTTTCTCTTTCTTCGTATGATATTATTTCAGCGGTTGATAAGATAACAAAAAATAAAGAAGTCATCGTGACATCTGGAGTTGGGATTCATCAACAAATGGTGGCGCGGTTTTTTAGTTTTAATCATCCAAGTCGTAGGTGGCTTACTTCTGCGGGTCATGGGACTATGGGGTTTGACCTGCCAGTAGCGTTCGGGGCGGTGCTAACCGAAATAGGAAAAAAAGATACAATCGGGATTGTGTTTGTTGGTGATGGTTCATTCCAAATGAATACTCAAGAATTAGCTACAATTGAAGAGTATAATCTCCCTATAAAGATATTTGTCCTAGATAATAAACGGTTAGGGATCGTATCCCAATTTCAACTTCTTAATTGGGGGAATGATCCAAGTACCGGTTCAAAAAAGAATCCTTCTTTTTCAGGTATTGGAAGGGCCTATGGAATTGATGGATTTGATATTTATACACGAGAAGATATACCATTAGTGCTGGATAAGGTTTTTAGAAATATGTCACCCGTTATTGTGCATTGCCATATAGATTCTTCAGAAGATATTCTTCCCATGTTGTTGGCTGGTCAAAAAATGAATGAAATGTACCCATTTAAAAATGAAAATATCTAATAAAACTGCCTTAGTAACTGGTGGGAGCCGAGGTATTGGAAAAGCTATAGCACTCACACTGGCAAGCGAGGGTGTTACCGTAATATTGACATACCACAGAAATAGGGAACTTGCTCAATTAGTTGTGAGTGAAATTAAAAATATGGGAGGAAGTGCGTTGAGTATACAACTCGACCAGCAGGAAGAGATAGGTAAAAGTATGATTTTTAATGAGATATATAATAAAGTAGGTGGTGTTGATATCCTCATTAATAATGCGGGGATTATCCAAGAGAAATCCTTTAAAACGATTACTAGTAATGATTTTGATACGATGATTGCAGTCAATCTTCGTGGGCCATTCTTTTTGTGTCAAAAAGTACTTCCATATATGATCCAGCAAGGATGGGGGAGGATCATTAATATTGCTTCGATCGGAGGCCAATGGGGAGGAGTAAACCAGCCGCACTATGCTTCAGCAAAAGCAGGATTAATTAATCTAACAAAATCGTTGGCAAAAATGTATAGCAAAAATGGGGTTACTGTTAATGCCGTCTCACCAGGACTTGTTGATACAGATATGATAGTCAATGAAATGGCTACAGTAAGAGGTAAGGAAAAGGCTAAAACCATCCCCATTGGAAGAATAGCAACACCCCAAGAAGTAGCTAATGTTGTAATGTTTCTTGCGAGTGAAAAGGCAAGCTATATTTCTGGTCAGACAATTAATACGAATGGAGGTATGTATGTCTAAAAAGATAAAGACAATCATGATGTTAGGCGCTGGTCCAGAACAAGCGATTGCCATTCAAATCGCACGGAATCTTGGCTTGAAGGTGCTCGCAATAGATGAAAACCAGGATGCCCCGGGTTTAAAAATTGCAGATAGTAGAGAAGTGATGAATATCACAGATGTCACCAATCTTATAGACGTTGGTAGAAAATATAATATTGATGGTGTTATGACCCATGCAGTTGAGATTCCCGTTGTAGTTGCAAAGATAGCTCAAGCTCTACACTTGCCAGGAATTGATCCATTAGTAGCTGATAGAGCGACCAATAAATTAAAAAGGATACAATGTTTTCAAGAATATGCTATTCCTACTGCTCGTTTTCTGAGCGCTTCTTCTCTCGAAGAGGCGTTAGCACATTCAAAATTCTTAAAATTTCCCGTAGTTTTTAAGCCAATCGATAGCTCTGGTGCCCGGGGGGTGGTGAAGATTTCATCAGAAACCGATGTGCGAAAATATTTTTCGCATACATTACATTTTTCAAAACAACAAACTATCTTGATAGAGGAGTTCCTTAATGGATTTGAAATAAGCACCGAGTCGGTTGTATATAAAGGAACCATACACACTCCATGTATTGCAGATAGAAATTACACTAATAAAAAGTTATTTGAACCATTTTTTATTGAAGATGGAGGAGAATTACCAACTCGACTATCTCAGAAAAAACTTAAGCAAGTGTTGTATGTGGTAGAGGAAGCAATCAAAGCATTGGGAATAACATGGGGGGTGGCAAAGGGTGATATTCTCATAGATAAAAATGGTCCAAAGGTAATTGAAATGGCCGCACGAACAAGTGGCGGAAGATTTTGTTCATTAAAAGTACCTCTTTCAAATGGGGTAAATATACTTAAACCACTAATTCAGATGGCAGTAAGCGATGAACCCGATATGAGTTCACTAGTACCTCAATTTAACAGAGGAGTCGCAGAGAGATTTATTTTTCCGGATCAAGGTAAAATTTCAAATATATCGGGTATATCAGAAGCAAAAAAAATAGAAGGAATATATGAAATAGTAGTTGATAATGTAATACAGATAGGGAATATAATACCAACCGTGGAGAATCACACCGACAGACATGGATATGTGATTGCTTTTGGCAAAACACGTGAGATTGCAGTTGCAAAAGCAGAAATGGCTATAAATACAATAAAAATAGAAGTCGAGCCCACATAAATACTTTCCTATGCTCCGTCTTTATTCAATTTTTCATCTTAATTTAGCATACTCATCAATTTCTGAGCAAAGGCGAGCCGAGGTTATTGAGAAATGTTATTGGCCACTTCTAAGGCTTGCGATAGAAGAGAATATTCCCCTCGCAATAGAAGCTTCCGCATACACACTTGAAACTGTCAAAGCCATAGATCCAGACTGGGTTGCATTTCTTCGAGAAGGAATCAAGAGAAATCACATAGAATTTATTGGTTCCGGTTACTCGCAACTTATTGCTCCATTAGTACCTGAAAAGGTAAACGTATGGAATATGACAATTGGTAATGAAGTGTACAAAAAAATTCTCAATTTTTCTCCAAAACTTTGGTATATTAATGAGCAAGCATATTCGTCAGGCATTCTTAAACCTTATCGGGCTATTAAGGCAACTGCGATTATCATGGAATGGAATAATCCGAAAACACTCCATCAAAAATGGCTTCCGGGGTATCAATATTTTTCTCAAGTGGTGGAAGGAAATTCAGGAGAGGAAATTCCTATCATTTGGAATGATTCCATATCCTTTCAGAAATTTCAACGTTTTATTCATGGGGATATCACTAAGAAAGAATATTCCACTTATTTAAAGGCGCATAATAATAGGAATCTCGTAAGAAATTTTTGTCTTTATGGAAGTGATGCTGAGATATTTGATTTTCGTCCAGGTCGTTTTCACACAGAAAAAAAACTTGGCCTACAGAACGAATGGGAGAAGATAAAAAATCTTTTCATCACATTGCGAGCACAAAACGACACTCAACTCATTTTCCCGTCAGAAGTTTTAACGAAGCCGGTTCCTTTTCAGCCTCTCCCAGTAAAACTCAAACTTGAATCTCCAGAATGTCCAATTCCAGTCAAGAAACAACAAAAATATAACATTACGCGTTGGGCCGTAACTGGAAGAAATAATGTATTCATTAATACGTCTTGTTATAAAATCTACTACACACTCATTGAGTGTATAGAGAATATTATCTCTGAATCAAGGCGTGAATCCAGTGCTGAATATAGCCAAGAAATAGGAAGATTGAAGAAGGAACTTTGTTTTTTGTGGTCAAGCGATTTTCGGACCCATATTACTCTTGAGCGATGGGAGATATTTTTAACGGAATTACAAACTATCATTCTTGAAACAAATGTACTACATAAGAAAATTGTAGGAAGGGAGAAAATAAAAAAAGAATCTTTGATTTCAATTAAAGTTAACAAGCTTAGTGGAATATATAAGCGGACGCCTAATTCCTCCACTTTTCATAATTCTCTATCTTACTCAAAGGTATCGAAACCAATATTTGGTGCAAAAAAATTTTTCAAAATAGAAACACCTTTCGTTAGTGTGATTTTCAATCGTTATCGTGGTTCAGCATTTCATCATGTGGTATTCCCAACGATTTCACATAAACCACTGGTTGGTTCAGTTTCGCATGGATATTTTGAAGATATTGCTTTCAGTGCCGATTGGTATACTGCTAATTTCGTTCTCCAGCAACCTGGTAATTCTCAAATCACAGATTTAGAAAACGTTTTTTCTGAAAACATTGTTTATACTCCTCAATGGATAGAGTATAGTTGCCGTGTAAAAACAGAATTAGGTGAGGTTTTTAAATGCTTTCGAATCTTCAAAAAAAGACCACATATTGACATAATTATTCATTTTGACTGGGAAATCATACCTTATGGATCATTTAAGGGAGCTTTTATTACGCTTCTTCCTGAAGCGTATAATAGAAAAAAACTCTTTTATGCTACTAAGAATGGAGGAGGGGCGTGGGAGATATTTTATGTAGCCGGACGTGAGATAAAGCATGATGCCCCAAGTTCCAGTCTCGTGACAGCATCAACTGGTTTGGGAGCAACTGAAGGGCTTGTCATTCTTGGTGATGATAAGTATGGTATTGGAGTAAGCTTCGATCAGACAATATGTGCGGCAATGCCGATGATTCATTATCAGGAGGTGCCGCCGAATTTCTTTTGTCAACTTCTTCTTTCGTGCGGTGAAGTTGATGAGACACGAAGGCAAGAAGTTAAAGGACCGTTGACTCTATCATGGTCAATTTTTGGTATGGAGAACAAAAAATTATGAAAATACTTGTCACTGGTGGAGCGGGATTTATTGGGAGTTATACAATAAAATCTCTTCTTGAAAGAGGGGATGAGGTTATCTGTATTGATGATTTTAACGACTATTATGATCCGCAACTTAAGGAATATCGCATACAGAAATTTTTAGGAGAGTACACATTTCCAATATATCGTGTGGACATTCGAGATACAGAGAGTCTTAGAAACATTTTTCTTACACATAAAATTGATTGCATTTGTCATTTAGCTGCACGGGCTGGTGTTCGCTCGTCACTCTTAGATCCAGTTCTTTATGCTCAGGTGAATATTCAAGGAACGATCAATATATTAGAAATGGCGCGCAATTTTGGCGTAAAAAAGATTATTATTTCTTCATCTTCCTCTGTATATGGAGGAAATGAAAAGCTTCCTTTTTCTGAGAGTGATAGGGTTGATACACCCATCTCTCCTTATGCAGCTACAAAAAGAACATGTGAATTAATTGGATATAATTATCATCATCTTTACCAAATTTCTGTGGTGTTACTCCGTTTTTTTACGGTGTATGGCCCTTGGGGCCGACCCGATATGGCCTATTTTGCGTTTGCAAATGCAATTATGAAAGAAAAACCGATCGAAGTATACAATTTTGGAAAGATGAAAAGAGATTTCACGTATATCAGTGATATTGTAGACGGTATTCTTGCTAGTATCGATGCCGAGTTGAACTATGAGATTATTAATCTTGGGCATAATTCTCCCGAGGATCTTCTTGAATTTATCCATGTACTTGAAGAATCATTTGGGAAAAAAGTAAAAACGATACTAAAACCCTTACAGCCTGGCGATGTTGTAGAAACGTATGCTGACATTGAAAAAGCAAAAAAACTTTTAAAGTTTGAACCAAAAATCAGTATACAGAAAGGGATACCACAGTTTGTTGAATGGTATCGTCATTATTACAAGACTAACTCTTTACAATAAAAGTATAGAGACTATAATTGAGATTATCAAAATTGAATTATTAATATGCTTGAAGCGTATAGAAAAACTCGGGAGAAAGAGCTTGAAACCGATATCTCACACAGTCAGTGGTATCGCTGGAATGAGCGGTATATTAAAACCTATAAGCAAATACTAGGGGGTCGGTTTAGCTCTAAAATCTTAGATCTAGGCTGTGGAGCTGACTATTTCAGCAAAACCTGCCGACTGCAAGAATATGAGGCAGAGGGGGTTGATATAGATACAATCGACTTCGAGAGAGATGATCTACCATATCCAGATGCTACCTTCCAAGTAGTGCATTTCAATGCAGTACTCGAACACATCGCTAATCCTGATACCATTTTGAAAGAAATTAAGAGAATCTTGAAACCAGGAGGCGTTGTTATTATTAATGTGCCGAACTGGCAAATTGATTATAAAAATTTTTATAATGATCCTACGCACAAAAAACCGTACACTCCAAAATCCTTGAGATGGTTATGCCAAATGTATGGATTTAAAGTTATTTTTTTAGAACCAGCTTTAATCTGCCACCCATTGGCAAACTTCAATTGGCGATTACCTAATTTCCTTAAATGGAGAATGAGCAGCTTGGTTAAGGGTGGTTCTAAATCAATATTAGCTGTCGCAGAAAAGATATGACCATAAAATCTCAGGCAATTTGGTTCTTCGCTGGAGGTGCAATGCAAAGAAGTATTACCAAAAAAATAGTACAGGGTTTATAAGATCGTCCCCTCCAAATAAAGTGTTGTTAGAAGCTGTAAAACAAAAAACACCAAACGGGAAATTAATCGATCCTGGAGAAGTGGCGAAATATATCCTCTGGCTAAGTGAAGGAGGGGCGCAATTTGTTTCTGGGAGTGTTATTGATTTTGATCCAGCATATACGTTAAATCGATGGCCACTTTAAATCAAACCTTCTTAATTGTCGAGTAAACAATTTTAGGATAATCTGAAATTGACTAAAAGTTCAAAGTGAAGAAATTATGATTGCACTTATTAATGAATATACTAAAAAATTAAATAGAGCATTTACACCGTCTACAATGCATTGCATTCTAACACTTGCAGAAGCATTAGAATATGCATGGATAAATAAAAATAATATCTATATTTGTGGGAATGGTGGGAGTGCGAGTAACGCAGCGCATCTTGCTAATGATTTTCTTTACGGTGCTGGTATAAAGAAGGGCATTGGTTTAAAAGTTGAAGCGCTCAGCGCGAATCATGCAGTAATAACATGTCTTGCAAATGATATAGGGTATGAAAATATTTTTTCTGAACAGCTTAGGGTGAAAGCAAATCAAGGAGATATTTTACTTGTACTTTCTGGAAGTGGGAATTCTCTTAATATTGTCAAAGCTTTAGAAGTAGGCACTTCGAAGGGGATGAAGACGTTTGCTATTCTTGGATTTTCTGGAGGTAAGTGTAAAGAACTAGTTCAATTTCCTATTCATTTTGAGATTGATGATATGGAGGTAGTTGAAGATTTGCAACTTACTGTGGGTCATATCTGTAAACAATGGCTACTGAAAAGATCTCATTCTACTATTATTTCTGGGTAAGAATTTAGAAGGTTAGAATTTACTATTAATGTACATGTATGAATTCTTTTGGTTTGTATGAAAAAATTGATGGCCCCGAGGGATATGCGCTTGGTTTTAAGTTAGAAGCAAAAGAACTCGAACGTGTTAAGTCATTAATTGAGATGCAATGGCGCGAACGTCTTTGTGAGGTAGCACCGGAGCAGCGCAGTACTTTCGAAGAATTAGGTATTGAACAGTATCATGAAGTGTCAGAGTTAGTTGACCATAGCACAATTTGGTCAAAGAGATGTCGTATGTTGTCAGTCCGGGTTGTTGACGAAATTCGAGAGATGCCTTTTTTTAAAAAACTTCGTCAAGAACTTGGTGAATTTTTTATTTCAGACGAAGATGAAGTGGGTTGGGAAGAGATCTATTGGCGGCTTGTACGCCCAAACGAGCCTTCTGATGTAGGGCCGCTGCATGCAGACAAGTGGTTTTGGGATTTTTGTCGTGGTACACTCCCGTCTGATAAGAGACGTATTAAGATTTGGGTTGCTATTGTTTGTGAACGTGATCGGAATGGACTTTGCGTCGTACCTACTTCTCACTTGCGAGAGTGGAAGTATCATGCAGAGGAGCGTTATGGCATGATTAAGCCACAGATCGATATAATTGACGAGAATGCGCAAGAAAGAAATATACAACTCATATCAACTGATCCTGGTGATGCCATTATCTTCAATGATAGTTTACTTCATCGGGGTATTATTAACGTTGGGCAACAAACTCGAGTGAGTCTAGAATTTACGATGCTGGTTTCTTAATTCTCATTTAGTATGAATGCATTAATTACTGGGGGATGTGGGTATGTCGGTACACTTCTTACTACTTCTTTATTGAATGATGGGCATAGTGTTACAGTTATTGATACACAATGGTTTGGAAATTATCTAGAACCACATGATAGTTTAAACATAATAAAGAAAGATATAAGGAATATAGACACTATTTCACTGGAAGGTTTTGATGTAATTCTTCATCTTGCGAATATTGCCAATGATCCATCTGTTGATCTTAATCCCTCATTATCATGGGAAGTAAATGTTTTGGCTACTCAACAATTAATAGATCGCGCAGAACGTGCTGGGGTTAAGCAATTTATGTATGCAAGTTCCGGAAGTGTTTACGGTATAAAAGATGATCCGCAAGTAACTGAAGATTTACCACTGGTTCCAATTTCAACATATAATAAAACAAAAATGGTAGCTGAAAGGGTTGTGTTAAGCTACAAAGATCACATACAGATACATTGCATTCGCCCCGCTACCGTGTGTGGTTACTCTCCACGAATGCGTTTCGATGTGAGTGTCAACATGTTAACCTTTCAGGCCTTAAAAAATAAAAAAATAACAGTATTTGGTGGAGATCAAATAAGGCCCAATATTCATATAAAAGATATGGTAAGGGTGTATCAACATTTTTTAAAAACTCCATCTATAGATTCAGGATGTTATAATGCTGGGTTTGAGAATGTATCTATTTTTGACATTGCTCGAAGAGTTCAAAGTAAAATCCCCTGTGAGATTGTTATAACAGAATCAAATGACCCTCGTTCCTATCGACAAAATTCTGATAAATTAATTCAAACTGGGTTTCAACAGCAATACGGGGTTGATGATGCTATAGATGAAATTATAGAGAAAGTGAGTTCTGGTAGTTTAGTTGAAACAGATCAATGTTATAATGTACGATGGATGAAACATCTTAATATATAGATAATAAAAGAATCTATGGGAAAAGAAATCGATCTTCTTACACATTATCCAAAGCCGAAACGTAATATAGTTGAACGGGGTGCAACAAAAACAAAAGAAGACCGAGAACTCGCTGGGCAGTTTGGGAAAGAATTTTTCGATGGGGATAGAAAAAACGGATACGGAGGATTTAACTATGATCCTCGTTTTTGGAAACCCGTCATCCCTACGTTTCAAACATATTGGCATTTAACCTCTGAGAGTTCCGTTCTTGATGTGGGATGTGCTAAGGGATTTATGATGCATGATCTGGTAGAATGCATACCAGGAATTACTGTAAGAGGTATAGATATTTCTGAATATGCTATTTCGCATTCACTAGAGGATATGAAACCCAATGTGCAAGTTGGAGATGCTTTGCATCTTCCATTTGAGGATCATTCATTTGATGTTGTAATCTCTATTACCACCCTACATAACCTTGGAAAAGAAGAATGCGGGAAAGCATTACAAGAAATTGAAAGAGTAAGCAGAGGGAAATCTTTTATTACCGTAGATGCTTATCGTAATGAAGAAGAAAAAAATCGTATGTACAACTGGAATCTCACCGCTAAAACAATCATGTCCGTTGAAGATTGGGTGAATTTTTTTAAAGAAGTTGGATATACAGGAGACTATTATTGGTTTATTCCTTGAATTTGGAATATTTTGGTAAATAAAAATAAATAGAAAAATGAATATTAGCCGTTTTGCAATTTTAGGAAGTAATTCCTTTGCTGGTTCCGTATTTGTAGCTAAAGCGTTACAAGTAGGAGCTCAGGTTATTGGTTTTAATCGGTCGGAAGAAGGATCTCATATTTTCTTGCCGTACAAAAAATCTTCCAATAGAGAAAATTATCAATTTTATAGAGCAGATATTAATCACGATCTTGACGATATTGTTGAGATATTAAATTCGTTTCAGCCGGAAATTATTATTGATTTTGCTGGGCAGGGGATGGTTGCAGAAAGTTGGGACGATCCCTCACAGTGGTATACTACAAATATTGTTTCAAAAACAAAACTCCATGATTTTTTAAGAAAATGTCATTGGCTTAAAAAGTATATACGAATCTCCACCCCAGAAGTATATGGAAGTCATGAAAAAAAGATTTGTGAAACATGGCAAATAAATCCCACCACCCCCTATGCAGTTTCACATGCGGCTGTAGATATGAGCCTTAGAGCATTCCATCATCAATATGGATTTCCTGTTATCTTTACACGTTTTGCTAATTTTTATGGAGAAGGACAACAACTCTATCGCATCATTCCACGAACGATCATCTACGCCTTAACAAATAGAAAACTTTTACTACACGGTGGGGGGTCCTCTATTCGTGCTTTTAT
>Ga0209515_10001987_pt1 | contig 32438 bp, 30 predicted proteins | sample Subgroupgradi54m_FD_187454 | JGI IMG/M metagenome (GOLD analysis project Ga0209515, IMG submission 187454) | Subsurface groundwater microbial communities from S. Glens Falls, New York, USA - GMW60B uncontaminated upgradient, 5.4 m (SPAdes)... ... | reverse complement strand
CCCTTGATTCGAAGGCAGAGGTCTCCCCCTCTCGCCTGATACCCCGCCCAACCGCTGGCACGCAGCCGGCAGGCCGGGCAATGGCCGCAGCCGTGGCCCCAGTCGTGATCGTGGCTGCGATCGCCGAGATAGCAGGAATGGGTACGCCGGCGAATCAGCTCGACCAGTGCCGCACCACCGAGTCGCTCGGTGAGCCTCCAGGTTGCCGCCTTATCCAGCCACATCAGCGGCGTATCCAGCACGAAGCGGCGTTGCGTGCCCAGGTTGATCGCCACCTGGAGCGCCTTGATCGTGTCGTCGCGGCAGTCGGGATAGCCGGAATAATCGGTTTCGCACATGCCGCCGACGATATGCTTCAGGCCGCGGCGATAGGCGACCACGGCCGCCATGGTCAGGAACAGCAGGTTGCGGCCGGGCACGAAGGTGTTGGGCAGGCCCTCGGCGGTCATGGCGATGGCGACATCGCTGGTCAGCGCGGTTTCGGCCAGGGATGCCAGGGTGCGCAGATCAACCGCGTGATCCTCGCCCAGACGCCTGGCCCAGTCGGGAAAATCGGTTTTCAGAGCGGCCAGCACATCCAGCCGGCACTCCAGTTCGACGGCATGGCGCTGGCCGTAGTCGAAGGCGATGGTCTCCACCCGCTCGAACCGATCCAGCGCCCAGGCGAGGCAGGTGGCCGAATCCTGGCCACCGGAGAACAGCACCAGAGCGCCCTGGGAGTCGGTCATGCTCATACCTCGTCGCGCTTGAACAGGCTGAGCCACAGGGAGTGAAAGCCGCCGGCGGCCTTTCTGGCGTCATTGTCCGGGGTATTGGCCAATGCGGCGTTGGCTTCGGCGGCGGAGGCGGCCGGCACCAGAGTGGCAACCTCGGCCAGCCGCCGGGCGGCGAAGGCTGCGGTTGCCGGTGGGGCGGGGGTGGCTTGAGCCGCGGGCTCGATGGCATCCGATGCCTCGGCAACCCACGCTTCCACCTCACCCTGCGGGGCCGGTTGGCGTTCGATGTCGTCGGTCCAGGCCCCCATCCAGCCCTCTCCGGCCGACGGCGGCTGAAGTTGCGGCTGCGACCGCTGGGCCATGGAGAACTGGGTACGAAGCGAGATGTTCTCGGTAAACATGGCTTCCCACGCCGGCACCCCTTCGAGATGGGTGTAGTGGCGGGCGTTTTCCACGATGCTGCGGATACGGCCGTAAACGGTGCTCAGATCCGCCGGTCGGCCGTGAATATTGAAGACCCGCGGATTGACCTGAGCGGCGGTCGGCACGAAATTGGCCGCCGGCCGATTCGGGTTGGTTTCCATCGCCTTGAGGAAATGCGTCGCCCCCTGCGGCCCGAGGAAATGGGCGAGATACAGGTCGGCGCTATTGACCTTGCGGCCCATGCGCACTTCCAGCACGGCACGGTTGTCATTGGCGTACTCGCCGGCCATCACCGCCGCCAGCCCGGGGTCGCGCCGCAGATCCTGGATACGCTTGAACACGGCCGGGTCTGAGACCTCGTGATCGCCGTCGGCATTGACCTTGATCGCTGCGGCCAAGTCAGCATAGCCATGGTCGGCGCCATGCTTCTTGATCACCTCCAGCCAGGTGCCGTTGGTGAACTGGTACAGCCCGGATGCGCTCGAACGGCGGTTGGCCGCCTGGGCGTTGAACGCGCTCTCACGGCCGGCCTGGGCCATCAGGAACGAAAAGCTGACACCGGTCTTGCGGCTGGCATCCTGGATGCTCGACAGCACCTTATGATCAATGCGGTAGCCTCCGACCAGCAGATGGGCCCCGAAGGTTTGCGGCATGGTAACCAGCTCCGACCCGCGCGCGGGATATCCATTTCAGGTTAGCGCAGGAAGGTGAAGGGAGCGTTAAATTCGCGATAACGGCGGAGCCGGTGAAGTCCGACTCCGCCATCGTCGGGTTCGGATTACGGCCCGCGGCGATAATGCGGCGGCGCCTGCTGCGGCGACAGCTTGCCGGGCTGGAGGCCGCCGGTCACCGGCAGGCCCGGTCCCAGATTGGTCGAGACCTGCCAGCCCGCTTCGCCATCGTTATAGTCGAGCTGGCCCATATTGCCGTCCGGCTGGTCGGTGCCCTGATTGGGGAACTGGTCATACAGTTCCAGCGGTACGGCTGCGGTCTGCTGCTGGATGATCGGCGGCGCCTCGGACTGCTGCTGGATCGGCTCTCCCTTGCGCAGGGATTCGTTATAGTCCTGCTCCATCTGTCGGCGCGATGCCGACTGGGCCATGGCGGACGAACCGACCGTGGCAACGGCGGCAAATCCGACCACAGCCCAGGTAAGAATTTTTCTCATCCTTGTCCTCCTCAACAGCGGGTAGCCACGGCTGGTAAATGCGCCAGACCGCGGCTTGTTCCGCGCCGAAAGGAGAAGAAACAGGATCGTATGGGCAGAGCTGCCGGAGCGCGTCAGGAACTCGGCGGGCTGGTCGGCGCGATGGCATCGGCGGCGGCACTGGAGACGCGGGCCAGCAGGCCGCTCATCTCGCACACCTCGTCGAGGCAGCGCTCGTATTGGCCGCGGGCCAGGCGCATCTGGACCTCGACCAGATCGCGGGGTGACTGGCACTGACGCATTTCCTCGGCCGCGGTCAGGCTGGCCTGCCACGCGCTGTGGCTGAATGTGATCATCTGGCCGCCGATCGCCGTCCAGCCGTTCATCATCACCATGGCCATCCGGGCGAAATCGGGCGGCGGCGGCGTGCCGATCTCGGTGTCGAGGATGGTGGTGGCCTTGTTCATCTTGCTGGCTCTCTCACTCATTGCGCGTCTCCCAGAGATAACCCGGCGCAAGGTAGCGCAACGTCGCTGGAGTGTCGTCCTGGGCAGAGGGGCTAGGACCAGCCTACGGCCGATCGGCGGGGCGGCATCACCGCCGCCGCCACTCCTTCAGCCGCCGCACCGCTTCCGCCATATGATCGGTCGGGCCGGCGTAGGAAAAGCGCATGAAGCGGTGGCCCTGCTGCGGGTCGAAATCGACGCCAGGAGTGGCGGCAACCCCGGTGTCGGCCAGCAGGCGGCGGCAGAAATCGGGGCTGTCATTGGTCAGCCGCGACACGTCGGCATAGACGTAGAAGGCACCATCCGACGGTGCCAGCCGGTCAAAGCCGGCCTCGGGCAGGCGCGACACCAGCAGGTCGCGATTGGCGCGGTAGCGGGCGACGTTGGCATCCAGTTCCGCCTTGTCGTCGAACACCGCGACGGCGGCATGCTGCGACAGGGTGGGGGCCGAGATGAACAGATTCTGCGCCAGGCATTCGACACTGCGCAGCAGATCGCGCGGCACCACCAGCCAGCCCAGCCGCCAGCCGGTCATGGAATAATATTTCGAGAAGCTGTTGACGACGATCGCCGTGCTGCCGGGTCCGGCCGCGGTCTCGGCGCGCATGCCGTAGGTGATGCCGTGATAGATCTCGTCGGACACCAGACGGATGCCGCGCCGCGTGCAGTAGTCGGCGAGGCCGTGGAAGTCCTCGGGCGGCAGCATGCTGCCGGTGGGATTGCTCGGGCTGGCGACGATCAGGCCGTCCAACGGAATATCCAACTGCTCCAGCACGGCGACGGTGGGCTGGAAGCGGGTTTCGGGGCCGACCGGGATCAACACCGGCTCGATTCCGAAAGCGCTCAGGATATTGCGGTAACAGGGATAGCCGGGACAGGCCAGCCCGACCTTGTCGCCGGGATCGAAGGCCGCCAGGAACGACAGGATGAATCCGCCCGACGAGCCCGGCGTGATGACCACTTGCTCAGGGTCGACCGTGACCCCGTAATCCTCGGCATAATGGCGGGCGATCCGGTCGCGCAGGGGCTCCAGGCCGAGCGCCAGGGTATAGCCCAGCTTGTCACCATCCAGCGCCGCCTTGGCTGCCGCCAGCGCCTTGGCCGGAGCGCCGGTTGACGGCTGGCCGACTTCGAGATGCAGCACATCCCCCACCGCCGCCGCCCGTTCCCGGGCCGAGCGCATCACGTCCATCACATGGAAGGCGGGAATGCTGCCCCGCCCGGAGGCCTTCAGTGCCATGACTCTATCCTAAAGAAAGCGCCCTCGCCGGGCGCGCTCCGCGCTTGGCCGCCGCCGCAATGGCGGCTGGAACGTGATTCAAAAAGCGCCCTCGCCGGGCGCGCTCCGCGCTTGGCCGCCGCCGCAATGGCGGCTGGAACGTGATTGAACCGGATCGGACCACGCTCTAATTCCGGCCGAACGCCATGCCCAGGCCGTGGCCCTGCGGGTCGCTCGACACCTGACAGCGGCCTTCGCTGGTCCGGCCGCTGCTACAGGTAATGGCCTGCATGCCGGTGCCGGGCATGACCGTCGCGGCGGCGGCCTGTCCCGCTTCAACGCCGGCAATCGCCGCGGCGACCAGCGATCCGGCCTGGCCTCCGACCGCACCCAGCGCCGCGCGCGGTTCCTTGGCATGGGTGTTGACCACCACCGCCGCCACCGGAACGGCAACGCCGGTCAGGTCGGCGACCACCATACCGGTACCGGGCGCCGTCCTGCCGCGGCCGAACGGCTTGCCCATGGTCTGGGCGCAGGCAGCGACTCCGCCGTCGCCGTCCAGGGCGACGAACACCGTTTCAGCCGCCGCCGCAGTGCCACCCGCGATCGCGGTGGCCGGTGCGGTGGCGACCGCGGTGTTGTTGCCGGCGGCAATGCTATGGCCGGGGCCGACAGTCGGCGTATAGGCGCGCAGTTGCTCCAGGGTCACCTGCCCACCGACGGCGCCGATGGCCTTGACCAGATCCCGCGCCGTTTCACCCACATAGATGTCGCCGGCCCCGCGCACCCGCAGCTTGCCGAGCAGGGCCGCCAATTCCGGCTGTTCCATCCGGTCGCCTTCCTGGCGGTTGCGCAGCATGGGCAGAGCCTCGCCGGCCACCGGGCCGGAGGCGACGGCATCGGAGATCAGCGCCCGCGACACCGGGGCGCCGAAGCGGGCCAGCGATTCGGCCGGATTGACCACCGCCTCCCAGCGCAGCCGGCCGTATTTGGCGTGCAGGGCGAACAGGCCGCGCGGAATCGCCGGCAGCCCGCCGCCGGCCATGAATTCGACCACCTGGACCTTGTCGGTCTTGGGCGACCAGGAGGCGCAGGCACCGCCGCCACCCAGGCCGGCGGCGGACGGCAGGGTCACCGCCATGGTCAGCGACATGGCCACCACGGCATCGGCGGCATTGCCGCCAGCGCTCAGGATGTCGCGGGCGACCAGCACCGCTTGAGGATCCTCGGCCGCGGCCATGCCGGCAAAGCCACGGATGAAGCCCGGCTCGCCCAGTTGGCCTTTCGGGCCCGAGGAACAGCCGGCCAGCGCAATGGCTGCGGTCAGAGCGACAAGCGCCGCGCGTTGACGGCGGCGATCACGGCGGCTAAGGTCTCGACTTGCAGCAATGGGTGTAGACTTGATCACGCGCATCCTCTTTTCGGCCGTCCTTGCCCTGGCCACGGTGGTGGCCCCGCTCCCCTCGGCGGCGGCGCCCCAGAAGGGTATTAGCCTGATCCGCGACGCGGAAGCGGAAAATGACATCCGCGCGATGGCGACGCCGATTTGGCAGGCGGCGGGGCTCGACCCCAGCTCGGTGCGCATTCACCTGATCAAGGACGACACGCTGAATGCCTTCGTCGCCGGTGGCCTGCGGCTGTTCCTGAACACCGGCCTGATCGCCCGCACCGACCATCCCGGCCAGTTGATCGGCGTGATCGCCCACGAAACCGGCCATATCCAGGGCGGTCACCTTGCCCGCCTGGACGAGGCGTTGCGCAATGCCACCGCCGAGATGATCCTGATGACCATCCTGGCCGGCGCCGCCGCCGCCGGAGCCGGCAGCGGCGAGGCGGCGATGGGCGCCATGCTGCTGCCCCAGCACATCGCCGAACGGATACTGCTGTCGTTCAACCGCGGCCAGGAGTCGGCCGCCGATCAGGCCGCCGTGACCCTGCTGGACGCCACTCACCAGTCGTCGAAGGGGCTGCTGGAATTCTTCGACATTCTGGGCGACCAGGAACTGCTGGTGACAGCGCGCCAGGATCCGTATGTGCGCACCCATCCGCTGACCCGCGAGCGCGTATCGTTCCTCACCCATCACGTCGAGGGCTCGCGCTATTCCAATGCGACCTATCCGCCCGAGATGGTGGAGATGCACCGCCGGGTGCGGGCCAAGCTGATCGCCTTCATCAAGGCGCCGTCGCTGACCTTGCAGCGCTACCGCGCCGACGACCGCAGCCTGGAAGCCCGCTATGCCCGCGCCATCGCCTTCTATCGCATTCCCGACCTCGCCCAGGCCCTGCCGCTGATCGACGGTCTGATCGCCGAGCGGCCGCGCGATCCGTATTTTCACGAACTCAAAGGCCAGATGCTGTTCGAGAATCAGCGCCCGGCCGAGGCGCTGGCGCCATACCGCAAGTCGGTGGAGTACCTGCCGTCGTCGGCCTTGCTGCGTGTCAGTCTGGCCCAGGTGCAGATCGAACTGGCCCAGCGGCCCAAGGAACCGAACGCCAAGACCCTGCTGAAAGAGGCGATCGCCAATCTGGACATCGCCATGCGGGAGGAGCGCGACAACGGTTTCGCCTGGAATCTGATGGCGGTCGCTTATGGCGCCATGGGCGACGAGGGCATGGCCTCGCTGGCCATGGCCGAAAAGGCGCTGCTCAAGGAAAAGATTCCAGAGGCCAGATTCCACGCCGGTCGCGCCGAAAAGCTGCTGCGCCGCGGCACCCCCGCCTGGTTGCAGGCGGTCGATGTGCTGGAACGCGCCGCCGCCGTCAAGGACGAGAAGAAGTACCGCTAGAGCGGTATCCGACCAAGTCGGATACCGCTCTAGCTTTTTACCAGCCCTCGCCGGGCGCGCTCCGCGCTCAGGTGCCACCTCAACGGCGGCTGGAGCGTTTTCCAACCTGATCGGAAAACGTTCTAACCCCGTTGCCGCCCGCAGCGTCCTGGCGCATGATGCCGCGGGCGTCGGTCACTCCCCGGCGCCGCTCACTCGTCAAGGAAGGTTTTTCCGCCCTATGCTCAAGCGTCTCGCCGCCGTCGCCGTCGCCGCCCTGATGGGCTTCGCCTCCGCCGCTCAGGCGCAGGAAGAGCAACCGCTCAACCCGAAGCAGGTCGAAGCGGTCAAGAAGATCGTGCGCGAATACATCATGGCCAATCCGGACATTATCCGCGACGCGATCGAGGCCCTGCGCGAGAAGCAGCGCCTGGAAGCCGAGGAAGAAGCCCGCAAGGCACTGGTCGATCGCACCAAGGAAATCTTCGAAGACCCCGATGCGCCGGTGCTGGGCAATCCGCAAGGCGACGTGGCCCTGGTCGAATTCTTCGATTACCGCTGCACCTATTGCAAGACGGTGGCCGAAGTCGTCTTCGAGATCGCCAAGGCCGACGGCAAGCTCCGTCTGGTGTTCAAGGAACTGCCGATCCTCGGGCCCGAATCGGTGTTCGCGTCGCGGGCCGCCCTGGCCGCACGGGCGCAGAACAAATACGAGGACTTCCACCGCGCCATGATGAAGCTGCGCGGCGTGGTCAACGAGGACTCGATCCTCAAGACCGCCCAGTCGGTCGGGCTGGATATGGACAAGCTGAAAAAGGATATGTCGGCCCCGGCGGTCGACGAGCAACTGAAGCGCAACATGGAACTGGCCCGCGCGCTGGACATCAGCGGCACCCCCGCCTTCATCATCGGCGATCGCATCATCCCTGGCGTCATCGACGGCGATACCATGAAGAAGCTGATCGAACAGTCGCGCAAGCCGACCGATGTGCTGAAGAAGGGCTGAGGCGGTCGCAAGCGCCCATTTCCCCGGCTCTCCGCCGCTCCCTCACTCGTCACCCCAGCGAAAGCTGGGGTCCAGCCGGCTTTCGCGCCAGTTCCAGGCTGGGCAAGATGCTGCGATGGCGAAACCAGTCGGGGTCTTCTGATGCGGCGGATCAGACGTCAAAGCCGCATGGATCCCAGCTTTCGCTGGGATGACGATCTATCGCCTCACAACCCCCGCAGTTGACGCCATTCCTTGGCCTGCTTGCGAGCTTCGGCGATTCTGGCCTTGTCCAGGCGGGTCTCCAGCGCGTCGGTTTGCAGACTGGCCTGTTCCTTGATCTGCGGTCCGCCAAGCTCTTCCGCCAGCAGGAAATAGACGAAGGCGCGCACCGTGTCCTTGGCCACGCCCTTGCCTTCCAGATGGAACCGGCCGATCTGCAACAGCGCCTGCGGGTAGCCCTGATCGGCGGCCTGGGTCATCTGCTGCGCCGCCAGCGCCAGATCGAGCGTCGCGTCGACGCCGTTGTAATGGGCCATGGCCAACTGATAGAGCGCCGGGGCGAAGCCCTGGGCGGCCGCCGCTTCCAGCAGGCGGATTCCTTCGGCGGAATTCTTGTCGATGCCGGCGGCTCCTGAGCGCAGCAGTTCGGCCAGGGCGACTCGGCCGGCCGGGTCGCCAGCATCCGCCGCCTTGCGGAACATCTGGCTGGCCAGCTTCTGATTCTGCGGCACGCCCTCGCCGCGCAGATGCAGCCGGCCGAGTCGCACCAGAGCGCGCATATGGCCGGCATCGGCGGCGGTGCGCAGCCAATGGGCCGCACGGGTCGGGTCGTAGCCGATGCCGGTACCGCTCAGCAGCTTGTCGGCCAGGGCCATCTGCGAATCGATCTGCCCTTGCTCGGCGGCAATATTCAACCAGTGAACGGCGCGCGACAGGTCGCGCGGCACGCCATTGCCGTGCTCGAGCCGGCGCGCAAACTCGAGCACCGCCGGCAGCAGGCCGGCTTCCGCCGCCTGGGTAAAGAGCATGGTGGCGCGCTTGGGGTCGGGCTTGACGCCGGTGCCGTCCGCATAGCGCTGGGCCAGGGTCAGTTGCGCCCGGGCATCGCCCTTCGCCGCCGCCGCCTGAAGATCCTTGAGCAGAAGCGCTTCGGCTTTGACCCGGGCGGCGGCTTGGGCCTTGGTCTCGGCCGGCGAACTCGAAGAACTGGCCGCGGCACTGCCCGCGGCATGGGCAGGCGTCCACGGCAGGGGGGAGGACAGGGCAACGACGGCGACGAGGACGGCCAGGCGAGTCATGCGCGATGCGATCATCCGAACGTGTCAGGCGCGCGCATCATAGGCATGGCCCGGCCGTCCTGCAATCGCCTGCGTTGGCCGCTTCGGCATTCGGGTGGGCAACGTTCGGCCCGCTTGGCGCGGCGCGGCGGAGCGGCTATGGTCAATACCATGAGACCTGCCCAGTACCCCCCGACCCTCGACGACCTCGCCGCCATCGGCCGTGAGGCCCTGGCCACGATTCCCGACGAACTGCGCCGCCATGTCGGCGCCATTCCGATCGTTGTCGAGGAGTTCCCCGACGACCAGACCGAAATCGACATGGACCTGGAAACGCCATTCGATCTGCTCGGCCTGTATCGGGGAGTGGCGCTCAGCCGCAAGAGCGTGCTCGACGTCTCCACCGACATGGACATGATTTTCCTCTACCGCCGGCCGATTCTCGACTACTGGTGCGAAACCGGCGAGAACATCGCCGATGTGGTGCGCCATGTGCTGATCCACGAAATCGGCCACCATTTCGGCCTGTCCGACGAGGACATGGAGCGGCTGGAGGACGAGGTACCAGAGGAGTAATAGCTTATTATCGACGAGCCTGAAGGCTCATCGAGGCGCCCTCGCCGGGCGCGCTCCGCGCCCAGGTGCGGCCTCAATGGCCGCTTACCGGCGCACCGGTTCGAGCATGTGTCAAACATTCCGCTCGCCGGTATTACTCCCCGTCGTTCTCCCCATCGGCCGGGGCGGTCAACTCGGCCGACCAGCGCGTGAACAGGTCGGCCAGCTTGGCGATGTTGTCGGCATCCACGTCGACGATGGTAAAGCGGTGCTTGCCCTCGCGGAAGCGCAGCCGCACCATCTTCAGGCCACTCTGATATTCCAGACCGGAAACGAGTAGCTGCTTGCCCCAGGGCAAGGCGAGTTCGGCCAGGGGGATCAGCTTTTCGTCTTCTTCCATGGTCTTCGTCCTCAAGTCCCGGTGATGCGATCGTGGAAACGCGCCCGGTAGAGCAACCGGGGCGCCGCCGGGTCGTCGCGGAAGGCGCGGCGGGTGTGCAGCACGTTGTTGCACAGCAGCCCCTGTCCGGCGGCCAGGCGGTGGCGGATGATGAAGGGAGAGTCGCCATCAAGCAAGCCTTCCAGCAGCCGCACCGCATCGCGCACCGCCGGATCGTCCTTCCACACCACATTGCGGGCCCGCGCCGTGTAGCGCATGTGCAATGTGCCGTCGATCACCAGGAACACCGGGCCATAGGAGTCGCCGCGGGCATTACCGTCCTCGGCGTTGCCGGGGATCATCATTGCTTCCGGGTCCATCAGCGCGGCGATGTGGTTCCGTCCGGCATCGCGCAGATGAATGTAGGCGATCTCCTGATCCATCAGGTCGTTCTCGCCACCCTCGGCGGCTGGCTGGGCGCAATGCAGCACCATGCCGCGCACCTGATGGTTCAGCGCGTTGTAATAGCCGTCGCTGTGCCACGAAATGGCCCGGCTGGTATAGGGGATGTAGCGGGTCCGCGGCCCGTCCGCCGCCACCGCCAGCGGCGTGATGCCGTCATCGTCCGACAGGGTATTGGCGTCCAGATGAACCAGCCCGAAGCGCGCGGCAAACGCGCGCAGCACGGTCTTGTCGACCCCGTCCGGGGCAGTGGCATAGACCGCCATATTGGCCAGCCGCACCCGCTCCAGCAACGCCGCCTGTTCGGCCGCGGTCGGCGCGGCCAGGTCATGGACCGCGACCAGCAGTTCCCCGGCACTTTTCGGTGCCCGGGCCAGGCGCTCCTCGCGCCAGGCGCCATAGGCCAGATCATTGTTCAGGTCGAACACACCGCCGGTCATTCCTCACCCTCCCCGGGATTATTGTCGAGTGATCTTATCGGGATTTGGGGAGAGGGCAACGGCCAAGTTTCCCCTGGGCACGCTACGGCACCACCACCACCGAGCAGGGCAGTGCCTCCATCAGATGGCGGGCGGTATCCGGCAGGACCAGCAAAGCCAGAGCACGGCGGGTGGTTTCGACGGTGAGGCGGCTGGTGTCGGCTTGGGTGATGGGGCGGCTGTCGATGGCGATGGCGACCGGCGCGATCAGGGCGCGCGCCTCTTGCTCGCGGCGACGAGCCGCGTCGGGATCGGTGGCCAGGGCGATCACGTCCAGGCGGGCCCCGGCGGAAACGGCCAGGCGAGCGGCCAGCACCAGGGCGCGGCGCGAGGCGGCTGAGCCGTCATAGAGCACCGCCACCGGCTGGACCTCCAACAAAGCATGGCGGACCACCAGCACCGGCCGGGCCGCCCGTTCCATCACCGCCCGCGCCGTCGACCCCAGGCGCCCCAACGGCGGCAGGCGTGCCCCCCGGACGATGGCGCTGCTGCTGCAACCGACCAACACCAGATCGGCCTGCTCCGCCGCCGCCAGCAATTCGGCCTCAACGCGGCCCTGGCGCACGGCAAAGCAGGCGCTTGGTCCCAGCGGCTCGGCAACCTCATCGAAGGCCCGACGTGCGGCAGCACTCTGGACCTTCAGGGCATTGTCCAGCAAACGGTGTTCAGGATCGCGACGGAAGCCGCCCACCAGACTGATGGAGGTGGCTGCCGGGTGGCCGGGGAGTCGGGTCAGGTTGACGTCCTCGACATAGACGCCGGTCAGCTCGGCACCGATGCGACCGGCCAGCGCTGCCGCCGCCTCCAGCGCCGCCAGACTGAGCGGCGAGGCGTCGAGCGCCACCAGAACACGGGTCAGACGAGGCTCGTCGCTCATTTGCCGTTCTTGCCTTCCTCGCCCCCGGCGCCCTGTTTCGCCTTGCGACTGAAGGCGGCGAGGCGCATCGCCACCTTGCGGAACAGGCTGCCGATGGGAAACTCGCCCTTGCCGTCGACCGCCCCGGCCGGAACGCCGGTCAGCAACTCGATACCCTGATCAATGGTCTCCACCGGATAGACATGGAACCGGCCGGCGGCACAGGCCTCGACCACGTCGGGGCGCAGCATGAGATGGCGCACATTGGCGGCCGGGATCAGCACGCCCTGATCACCGGTCAGGCCACGCGCCGCGCAGACTTCGAAATAGCCTTCGATCTTCTCGTTGACCCCGCCGATCGCCTGCACCTGACCATACTGGTTGACCGAGCCGGTGACGGCGAAACACTGGCGGATCGGCACTTCGGACAAGGCCGACAGCAGGGCGTACAGCTCGGTCGACGAGGCGGAGTCACCGTCGACTCCGCCATAGGATTGCTCGAACACCAGACTGGCCGACAGCGACAGGGGCATATCCAGACCGAAGCGCGACGACAGGTAGGAGGTCAGGATCATCACGCCCTTGGAATGGATCGGCCCACCCAACTGCACCTCGCGCTCGATGTCGACCACCTCGCCCTTGCCCATGCGCACCCGGCAGGTGATGCGCGACGGCTTGCCGAACATGAAGCGGCCGAGTTGCCACACCGCCAGGGCATTGATCTGGCCGACCACGGCGCCCTGAGTGTCGATCAGCAGGGTGCCGCGCTGGATCTCCTCGTTGATGTGCTCGCGCACCCGGTCGGAGCGGTAGATCTGGGCGTCAATGGCGCTTTGCACATGGGCGGCCTCAACCACCTCGGCCTTGGCCTGACCGGCCCAATAGTCGGCCTCGCGCACCAGATCGGTGACGCTGGCCATATGGGTGGTCAGCTTGCCGGCATCGCCGGACAGGCGGGCGGCATGCTCGATCAGGCGGGCGACGGCATCGCGGCCGAAGGCCTTCAACGACTCGTCCCGCACCACCCCGGCGACGGCGCGGGCCAGGCCCAACTGTGTGCTCTCGTCGCGCCCCATGCGGTAGTCGAAATCGGCCGAGACCTTGAACAGCACCGGAAAATCCGGGTCGTAATGGCTGAGCAGGTAATAAAGCTGCGGCTCGCCGACCAGGACGATCTTCAGGTCCATGGGGATCGGCTCGGGCTCGAGCGACACGGTGCTCATCAGGCCGAGCGACTGGTAGGGCGATTCAATGCGGATCTCATGGGCGCGCAGGGTGCGCTTCAGCTCTTCATAGGCGAAGGGCTGGGTCAGCAGCTTGCGCGAATCGAGGATCAGATAGCCGCCGTTGGCACGATGCAACGCCCCGCTCTTGATCAGATTGAAGTCGGTGACCAGGGCGCCGAACTGGGCGATATGCTCGACCCGGCCGACCAGATTGGGCTGAGTCGGGTGGTCCTCGTAGATCACCGGTGCGCCGGTGATGCCGTCGCGGTCGACGATGACGTTGACCTTGTAGCGGCGGAACGACGCCCCTTCGCTGCGCATCACGCGCGCCCGCAGGTGATTTTTGTCGCCGTCGTCGGCCGGCTTGAGGAACTCCTCGGCGGTGTCGACCACGTCGGCCCGCACCGCTTCCAGGTAGTCCTTGACCTGGGTCAGCGCCTCGTAGCGATGGATCAGCTCTTCCATCACATGACCGACCACCCAGGCGGCGATCTCGCGGTCAAGCTGGCGGATCTGCTCCCGTTGCTGGCGTTCCCACTGGGGCAGCGACTTCAGGGTGTGTTCCAACTGCTCCTGAAGCTCGCCCATATCGGATTTGAAACGTTTTTGCTCCGTCTCGTCCAATTTGGCGAATTCGTCAGGCGACAGCACCTCACCGTCGCGCACCGGAGCCAGCGCCAGACCGACCGGCGTGCGGATCAGGGCGATACTGTGCTCGCCGGCACGCTTCTGGACTTCGCCGAACGCCGCCTCGTGGCGCTCCTTCCATTGTTCCTCAATGACCTGACGGCGGCTGCGATAATCCTCGCCGTCGAAGGCGGCCGGCAGGGCGGCGGTCAATTCCTCGACCAGATGCTCCATGTCCTTGCGGAATTTCTGCGCCCGCCCGGCTGGCAGGCGCAGGGCGCGCGGGCGATGCGGCTCGGCGAAATTGTTGACATAGCACCAGTCATCCGGCACCGGCTGACCGGCCGCGGCCTGCTCGAGAAAGCGCCGCACCAGACTGAGCTTACCGGTTCCCACCGGCCCCAGGGCATACAGATTGTAGCCGGCAGAGCGCATTCCGATGGCGAAACGAACCGCGGCAACGGCGCGATCCTGGCCCAGCGGTTCGGCCAAAGGCTCAAGGGCGGCGGTGGTGTCGAACGGCAGTTCGGCAAGATCGCAACGGCGATAGAGCTGGTCGGCCGGCAGGGCGGAAAAGGGCATGAAGGTCACCTGTGCCTGAACGAAACGAATGGGCCTTTGCTACTTTGGTCCAGTGTACACCCGGTCCGCGCGGCGGCAACCCCAGCGTCGCCCAGTAATCCCAGCGCCAGAAGATACAGCGTATCCTCGAAGGCCGGCGTCCCCGGCAAGGCCGAGTCCTCCAGCACGGCGGCGCGGATGGCGCCGAGGATAGCGCGGGTGACGACGAACAGGGCGGCAGCATCGGGCGGCGGAAAGTCGGGATGACGACGGCGTTCCAGGGCCAGATGAATCCGCTCGGCCACCTGTCGGACCATGGCGATCACCTGGGGCGTGTGATCCAGCATCCAGCCGCGTTTCAATAGAACGCGCCGCGCCGGATCGCCGGTGCCGAACGACGTCACCAGGGTGCGGATGAACAGACGAAGATGGTCGCGCGGATGCGCGGGCGACGTTTCGGCCTCGGCCAGAAGCCGATCGAGCTGAGCCACCACCCGGCGGCGTTCCAGGTCGATCATGGCCAGCAGGATTGCCTCCATGCTGGGAAAATACTGATACAGGGTGCCGATCGAAAAGCCGGCCCGTTCCGCCACCCGATTGGTGGTCAATTTCGCCTCGCCCTCGGTCTCGAGAATCTGAGCGGTCGCCTGAAAGATTGTCTGGACAGTCATCCAGGCACGCCCCTGCCTTGGGGTTTTACGCATGGACTCAATGGCTTGGCTGGGTGATCCGGACATGATGGCGGCTGCGGCGAAGGCGAGTAGGGACGCTGAGCATTGCTGAGTATTCTGAGGACGTCCAGACGTTCAGGAGCAACTCATGTCGGATCTCACCGTGCGCCACCCCCGGATCGACATTGCCGCCCTTGACCTGCCGACGGTATGGGTAACCGGCGACGCCTTTCGCACCCAGGCGTTCAACGCCCTCTCCCAGTCCTTCCCCATCGGCGAGCAATATTTCATCGACGCCGTCCGCGCAGCCCTGCCGCTGATTGACGACGCGGCGCTGCGTGACGACATCCGCCGGTTCATCGGCCAGGAAGCCACCCATAGCGGCCTGCATCGTATCCTCAACGCCCGCCTGACCGATCTGGGGCTGCGCAATCGCGTCGAACCGCGGGTTGTCCGACGGATTCGCCGGATGGAGGGCTTGGGAGTCCGCAGCAAGCTGGCCATCACCATGGCCTACGAACACTTTACCGCCGTCCTGGGCGACACGCTGTTGCGGCAACCGGATTGGCTGGACGGCGCTTCTGAGCCGATGCGGGTGCTGTGGCAATGGCACGCGGTCGAGGAGTGCGAACACCGGGCCGTCGCCGCCGATGCCTACCGCGCCCTCGGCGGTGGCGAGGGCCGTCGGATCGGCTGGTTTCTCTGGGTCAGCCTGTTGTTCGCCGTGGATACCTCCGTCCAGACCATCGACAATCTGCGGCGCAGCGGCCATCTGGGACATATGGCCACATGGGCGCAGGGGCTGCGCTTCCTGTTCGGCCGGCGCGGGCTGGTTCGGGCGGTGATGCCGGCGTGGTTCGCCTATCTGCGCCCCGCCTTCTCGCCCCGCGACCGCGGCGACGACGAGGCGGCACGCCGCTGGCTCGCCACCCACACAGCCTGGTTCGTGGCGCAGGCCCCGACTTCGCAAGGAGTGCATAGGCAAGCGCCACCGGCTCGCGCATAATCGGCGGAGACAGATCACCCACGGAGGACGCGATGGCAGGGTTCAAGACCATTCTGGCGGTAGTGAGCGACGACGTGTCCGGTCGGTCGCCGCTGGAGGCCGCATTGATCGTCGGCCGCGACTTCGACAGCCATGTGACGGCGCTGCATGTCAGATCCGACCCGAGCAACGCTGTCCCCTTGGTCGGCGAGGGCATGTCGGGGGTGATGGTCGAGGAAATGATCAGCGCTGCCGAAAAGCAGAGTGACGAGCGGGCGCGTCAGACCCGGGCGGTGTTCGACGAGCGGCGCGAGAGCTATGGCGCGCCGCTGGTTCCGCTGCCGCCGGCTCCCGGTTTCTCGATGGCCTGGCGCGAGGAAGTCGGCCGTGAAGAGGACGTGGTGGCGCGCTGCGCCCGCCTCGCCGATCTGGTGGTGCTTGGCCGGCCGGTTGCCGATCGGGAACTGCCGGCGGTCATGACCCTGAACGCCGCGCTGATGGAAAGCGGCCGGCCGCTGCTGGTGGCGCCGCCGCAGATGCCCGCCGGCGCCGGAGCCCGCTGCATCGCCGTCGCCTGGAACGGCAGCGCCGAAGCCGCCCGTGCCGTCTCCGCCGCCCTGCCGCTGCTCGGCGCCGCCGAACAGGTGCACATCTTCTCGGCCGAGGAGGCCGACGGCGACCCGGTGCTGGCGCCGACCGAGCTGCGCGCCTATCTGTCCTGGCATGGCATCGCCGCCGAGTGCCACAGCTTCACCGCCAGCACCGCCCATGCCGGCGAGGTGCTGCTGGCCGAGGTGATCCGGCACGGCTGCGATCTGGTGGTCATGGGCGCCTACACCCACAGCCGCCTGCGCCAGCTCATCCTGGGCGGTGTCACCCGGCACATGCTGCACCATGCGACGGTGCCGGTGCTGATGATGCATTGACGCGGCCCGATGATTGCCGAGTTCCTGGCCAGCCTGCTCGCCCTGTTCGGCGCCGGAGAGCCTGTTCCTACGCCGCTGCAAGGCTATGTGGAGGGCGATTACCTGCGGGTCGGCTCGCCGGTCGGTGGCACGCTTGATCAGGTGGCGGTTCACCGGGGCGGCAAAGTCACGCAAGGTCAGCCGCTGTTCCGGCTGGATGCCGCCACCGACACCGCCGCCCGCGATCAGGTGGCGGCTCAACTGGCCCAGGCCGCCGCCCAATTGGCCGATCTCGGCAAGGGCAAGCGGCCGGCCGAACTGGCCTCCATCACCGCGCAGAAGGCCCAGGCGGCGGCCGATCTTGATCTGTCGAAGCTGGAGTTGCAACGCCAGGAACGGCTGGTGCGCGGCGATGCGGCGGCACGGGCGACGCTGGACGAGGCCCGCGCCGGCTTCGCCCGCAATCAGGCGCGAGTCGCTCAGTTGATCGCTGATTACGAAACTGCCACCCTGGCCGCCCGCCCCGACCGCCTGTCCGAAGCCGAAGCGCTGGTGGCGCAGCGCCGCGCCGAACTGGCCAAGGCCGAGCAGCGCCTGCGCGATCTCGCGCCGCCGGCACCGGCCGACGCGGTGGTTGACGACGTACTCTATCGGCCGGGCGAGGTGGTGCCGGCCGGAGCGCCGGTGGTGGCGCTGCTGCCCGCCGGCAACGTCAAACTGATCTTTTTCGTGCCGGAACGCCGACTCGGCGCGGTCCGGCTGGGTCAGATGCTGAGCATCGCCTGCGATGCCTGCCCGCCCGGCCTGACCGCCCGTATCGACCGGGTCGCCACCCAGGCCGAGTTTACGCCGCCGGTGATCTACAGCGTCGGCAGCCGTGACAAGCTGGTCTACCGCGTCGAGGCCCGCCCGACCGGCATTGATCCGCTGATCCTGCATCCCGGCCAGCCGGTTGACGTTTTCCTGCCATGAATGGCGCACCGCTGGTCATCGACGTCACCGGCCTGGAAAAGAGCTTTTCCGGCCGCAAGGTGGTGAATGATTTCGCCATCCAGGTGGCGCGCGGCCAGATCTATGGGTTCCTCGGACCCAACGGCAGCGGCAAGACCACCACCATCCGCATGCTGTGCGGCCTGCTGACGCCGGATGCCGGGTCGGGCACCTGCCTGGGGCTCGACATCCGCCGCGACGCCGCGGCGATCAAGCGCCGGGTCGGCTACATGACCCAGCGCTTCAGCTATTACGAAGACCTGTCGATCCAGGAGAACCTGGATTTCGTCGCCCGGGTCTATGCCCTGCCCGACCGCAAGGCGCGGGTGGCGCGGGCGCTGGAGGATCTCGGCCTGACCAACCGCCGCCGCCAGTTGGCCGGAGCCCTGTCGGGCGGCTGGAAGCAGCGGCTGGCGCTGGCCGCCTGTCTGCTGCACGAACCCGATCTGCTGCTGCTCGACGAACCCACCGCCGGAGTCGACCCCAAGGCGCGGCGCGATTTCTGGGACCACATCCACCGTCTGGCCGGTCAGGGCCTGACGGTGCTGGTCAGCACCCATTACATGGACGAAGCCGAGCGCTGTCATCGCATCTGCTACATCGCCTATGGTCGGGTGATGGCGCGCGGCACCGTGCCCGAGGTCATCGCCTCGTCCGGTCTGGCAACCTGGGCGGTGAGTGGTGACGACGGCCTCGGCCGGCTGGCGGCCGAGTTGGAAGCCCAACCCGGCATCGCCCAGATCGCCCCGTTCGGCACCGCCCTGCACGTCATCGGCACCGACGCCGCCGCCCTGGAAGCGGCCATCGCTCCGTGGCGCGACCGCCCCGGCTATACGTGGTCCCGCACCGAACCGAGCCTGGAGGATGTGTTCATCCACCTGATGGCGCGGGCGGAGGACAATTTTGCGTGAGCGCGAGGCTTGTGCTGTCTTCGGTCACGCACCGGATGACCTGCGGAATCAGGTCGCCGAGGCGCTCGGCTGCGCGCGATGGCCAAGCCGGCCGCGACCGCAAGGACATTTCGCTCATCGGCAAGGGCGGCAGCCAAGCGAGGTTGGGGGGCACGCTAAGGTCACTACGCGCCGGAACCGGCAGGCCGGTGATGCCGAGATTGGCCCGCACCGCCGCGCGCAGGCTGAACAGGTCGCTGGCCTCATAGGCGCAGTGCCAGCGCAGCCCGGCGGCATCCAGACTCTGAAGGATCATCCGCCGAAAGGTGCATTGGCCGGTGAACAAGACCAATGGCACGTCCTGGCCCGGCTGCAACCGGCAACCATCGCCGGCCATCCACGCCACCGGGATGGTCCGCAACACCGGTTGGACGTTGGTGCCGGCCTCAGCCAACAGCATTGCCAAGTCGACCTCACCCTGATCGAGTCCTGTCATCAGCGTCTGGCTGGTGCCGATCCTGATCACCAACTGAACATCGGGCAATTCCCGCGCGGTCGCCGCGATGATGTGTGGCAGCAAGCTTTCGGAAAAGTGTTCGGGAACGCCCAGATGGACGATCTCGCGTGGCCGTTGACCACACAATTGCTCAACGATCTGGTCGTTCAACTCGACCATCCGCCGTGCACTGCCCAGCAGCGTCTCGCCTTGCTGCGTCAAGCGCATCGTTCGACCCTGGCGAAGAAACAACGGCACGCCAAGCAGATCCTCGAGCCGGCGCATCTGCTGGCTGATCGCCGGCTGCGTCATGTTCAGCATGTCCGCCGCCCGGGCAAAGCCGCCGGCATCCTGAATGGCAATGAAGCTCCGCAACAGCTGGGTTTCAAGATTAATCCTTGCCACGGCACCCTCATAATAGCCGCCAAACATCTCATAAGTCCGATAAATTGTAAAGCGCACACGGTGATCCATCACGGGATTTATAAGCAGCCCGCATGAATCTGATGCCGTAAATTGATTTTTTATTCGTCGAAGTCTCTGCTTATGTTCCTTCCTGAAACGGAGGACATCATGGCTCTTGAAGCTGTTATTCGCGCCCCATCCCTTCCCAGACTATCCTTGCCGCTCGCCTTCATCATCTTATGGAGTTCAGGCTATATCGGCGGAGCCATCGGCCTGAAATATGCCGAGCCGTTTACGATGACGTTTCTACGTTTCTTCACGGCGGCTTCTTTACTTCTGATCATTGCCTTCGTTACCGGCGCCCCATGGCCGCGAAGCTGGAAGAAGGTCGGCCATATTGCCGTTGTCGGCTTGCTGATGCAGGCGGTGCAGTTCGGCGGCCTGTATTCCGGCATGAACAATGGTGTGTCGGCGGGCGTGTCGGCGCTGATCGTCGGCCTGATGCCGATCTTTGTCGCCCTTGGTGCCGGGTGGGTGCTCAACGAGCGCGTGAGTTGGCGCCAATGGCTCGGCCTGTTTCTCGGACTGGGCGGCGTGGTCATGGTGGTGTGGCATCGCATCGACGGCGGCGGCGATCTGCACGGCTATCTACTGGTCGGGCTGGCGCTGTCCGGCATCACCGCGGGAACCCTGTACCAGAAAAGGTTCTGCGGCGACATGGACCTGCGCACCGGCGGCTTCATTCAGATGTCGGTGGGCGCGTCGGTGTTGTTGATACTGGCGCGCCAAACGGAGACCATGGCTATCTCGTGGACCCCGGAATTCGTCGCCTCGGTCGGCTGGCTGGCGGTGATGAACTCGATCGGCGCCATCAGCCTGCTGTTCCTGATGATCCGCCGCGGCGAAGCGACCCGGGTCGCCAGCCTGTTCTATCTGATCCCGCCAGTAACCGCGGTGATGGCCTCGTTCGTGCTGGCCGAGATGCCAAGCGCCACGACCATGCTGGGCTTCACCTTGGCGGCTTCCGGCGTTTACCTCAGCAACAGGCGCTGACGGCACCGACGGTTTCCGACGGCGGGGCGCCGTGGTAGTCTGCGGCCCATGATATCCCTGCGCGAACGCTTCTCGCTCAATCGCCTGCTGGCGGTGATGATCAAGGAATTCGTGCAGATGCAGCGCGACCGGATGACCTTTGCCATGATGCTGGGGGTGCCGCTGCTGCAATTGGTGCTGTTCGGCTATGCCATCAACATGGACCCCAAGGGCCTGCCGACGGCGCTGCACGATCTTGACCATGGCCCGTTCGCCCGCAGCTTCGTCGCGGCGCTACAGAACTCCGGCTATTTCAAGGTGGTCGGCCGCCCGACCAGCGAGGCGGAAGCCGAGCGTCTGCTGGCCGAGGGCGACGTGCAATTCCTGGTCACCCTGCCCAGCGATTTCTCGACCCGGCTGATGCGCGGCGAGCGCCCTGCCCTGCTGGTCGAGGCCGACGCCACCGATCCGGCGGCTTCGAGCAACGCCATGGCCGCTCTGCTGACCCTGTCCCGCTCCGCCTTTCAGCACGACCTGACCGGGCCTCTGGCCAATCTGCAACCGGCGGCCGATCCGGTCGACCTGCGCATGCATCGCCGCTACAACCCGGAGGGCATCACTCAGTACAACATCGTCCCCGGGCTGATGGGGGTGATCCTGACCATGACCATGGTGATGATGACCGCCCTGGCGGTGACCCGCGAGCGCGAGCGCGGCACCATGGAAAACCTGCTGGCCATGCCGGTACGCCCCGGTGAAGTGATGATGGGCAAAATCCTGCCCTATATCCTGGTCGGCTATACCCAGGTGGTCATCATCCTGCTGGCCGCCCGCTGGCTGTTCGACGTGCCGATCGTCGGCGATCTGGTGCTGCTGTCAATCATGCTGCTGTTGTTCATCTTCGCCAATCTGGCGGTGGGCTTCACCTTTTCCACGGTGGCGCAGAACCAGTTGCAGGCCATGCAGATGTCGTTCTTCTTCTTCCTGCCGTCCATGCTGCTGTCCGGCTTCATGTTCCCCTATCGCGGCATGCCCGACTGGGCCCAGGTGCTCGGCGAGGTCTTTCCCCTCACCCACTTCCTGCGCATCGTCCGCGGCATCCTGCTGAAGGGCAATGGCTGGCTGGAAATCTGGCCCGAGCTGTGGCCGATCCTGCTGTTCCTGGTGGCGGCAATGGTGCTGGCGCTGAAACGCTATCGGCAGACGCTGGATTGACAAGAAACTGCCCTCGCCGGGCGCGCTCCGCGCTTGGCCGCGGCCGCAATGGCCGCTGGATACCGGCACCGCCGCCGCTCACACACCATGCAGCCGCACCGGCATCCGCCGGCTGCCCCAGGTGCCGGGCCGGGCCTCGAAGACACCGGCGCAACGGCTGCCGCAGGCGGAACACTGGCCCTGAGCGTCCAGACCCCAGTGACCCAGATCATAGCCGGCACGCTCGATCAGCAAGGCACCGCAGGACGGACACCATGTGCTGCCGCCGGTACGGTCCAGCACATTGCCTATATAGACATAGTGCAGACCGGCCTTCAGGGCGATGGCCCGGGCCGTCAGCAGGGTCTCGGTCGGCGTGCGCACCTTGTCGGTCATCTTCCAGTCCGGGTGGAAGGCGGTGAAGTGGAGCGGTACGTCCGGCCCCAGTTCCTCGGCCACCCAACGGGACAGCGCCGCCAGTTCCTCGGGCGAGTCGTTCTCACCGGGAATCAACAGGGTGGTGATCTCGAACCACACCTGGGTTTCGTGCTTCAGGTATTTCAGCGTGTCGAGCACCGGTTCCAGATGGGCGGTACACAGCTTGGCATAGAAGTCCTCGGTGAAGCCCTTCAGGTCGACATTGGCGGCGTCCATATGGGCGAAGAATTCGGTGCGGGCCTCGGGTGCGATATAGCCGGCGGTGACGGCTACTGTCCTGATGCCGCGGGCGTGGCAGGCCTTGGCCGCGTCGACCGCGTATTCCAGGAAGATCACCGGGTCGTTATAGGTGAAGGCGACACTGCGGCAGCCGAGCTTTTCCGCCACCCGGGCGATGGTCTCGGGGGCCGCGTCATCGTTCAGGCGCTCCCATTCGCGGGCCTTGCTGATCTCCCAGTTCTGGCAGAACTTGCAGGTCAGGTTGCAGCCGGCGGTGCCGAACGACAGGATCGGCGTGCCGGGCAGGAAATGGTTGAGCGGCTTCTTTTCGATCGGGTCGATGCAGAAGCCCGAAGAGCGACCATAGGTGGTCAGCACCACCTGATCGCCTTCGCGGGCGCGCACGAAGCACAGGCCGCGCTGGCCGTCATGCAGCTTGCAGAAGCGCGGGCAGACATCGCACTGTAGCCGGCCGTCGTCGAGCCGATGCCAGTACCGCGCGGGGAAATGCGGGTTGGGCTGGAACGCTGTCATGCGATAAAGGATACGATCGGGACGGCCTTTCGTGCAAGGCATGGCATGCCTGGTGGAGAGGCTGTACACTCATGCGTGAACAACCTATCTCGTCGAGTATGGGGCAGGAGGAATCCATGGGCGCCATCCGTCGACCCGCCGTGGCGGGAAGCTTCTATCCAGCTGATCCGCAGGATCTGCGCTGCATGGTCGAGGGCTATCTGGCCGCCGTCCATCCGGTCGGGCCGGTGCCGAAAGCGATCATCGCCCCCCATGCCGGCTTCATCTATTCCGGCGCCATTGCCGCCAGTGCCTATGCCCGGCTGCGGCCGGCGCACCAGATCATCCGCCGTGTCGTGCTGATGGGGCCGTCGCATCGCGTGGCGTTCCATGGACTGGCGGTGACCAGCGCCGATGCCTATGCCTCGCCGCTGGGGGAGGTACCGATCGACCGCGAGGCCGTCGACCGCATCGTCGCCCTGCCCGAGGTCGGCCTGCTTGACGCCGCTCATGGGCCCGAGCACAGCCTGGAAGTCCATCTGCCGTTCCTGCAAGTGGCGCTCGACAGGTTCTCGCTGGTGCCGATCGTCGCCGGCCAGGCAGCGGCGCCGACGGTGGCGGCGGTGCTGAATGCTCTGTGGGGCGGACCGGAGACGCTTTTCGTCATCAGCTCCGACCTGAGCCATTACCTGGAGTATGACAGCGCCCGGGCACTCGATGACCGCACCCGCCAGGCCATCGAAGCCTTCGACCCCAGCGCCATCGGCCACGACCAGGCCTGTGGCCGCGTGCCGGTATCGGGGCTGCTGACTCTGGCGCGGACACGCCATCTTTCGGTCGAAACCCTCGATCTGCGCAATTCCGGCGACACGGCCGGACCCCGCAATGGCGTCGTCGGTTACGGCGCCTGGGCCTTCTGCGAGGAACCCCGTCCATGACCGCCATCGCTGCTTCCCCGCCACTCGACGAGGCCACCATCCACGCCCATGCCGCAACCCTGCTGGAGGTGGCCAACCGCGCGGTGCGGCTGGCGGCGACAGGCGGCGGCAGGCTGGCGGTGTCCTTGGCCGACTATGACGAAGCCCTGTGCCGACCGGGCGCCGCGTTCGTCACCCTGAAGCGCCATGGCGATCTGCGCGGCTGCATTGGCTCGCCGATGGCGTGGCGGCCGCTGATCGAGGACGTGGCCGACAACGCGCATGGCGCCGCCGTGCGCGATCCCCGCTTCGCGCCGCTGACCGAGCGCGAACTGGAGGGCCTGAGCCTGTCGGTTTCGGTGCTGACCCCGCCGCAGCCGCTGCCGGTCGACAGCGAGGCCGATCTGCTGGCCAGATTGCGGCCCGGCATCGACGGGCTGATCATCGAAGACCAGGGCCGCCGCGCCCTGTTCCTGCCGGCGGTATGGGAAAGCCTGCCCGATGCCTCGCGCTTCCTCGGCCATCTCAAACTCAAAGCCGGGATGGCGCCGGACCACTGGTCACCGGGGTTCCGGGCGCAGACCTTTCAGGCGGTCGAGATCAAGGGCGGAGCCTGAGCTAACCCTTCTGTTGGGTCGGCCCCGTCTTCTGGCAGCCCTTCCCGTCATCGCACTGAAATGATACGTATATGCCCATAACCTGGAGAACTCGTTTCCTCCAGGCCTATGCAGCCGTAGTGATCGAAGCACGCGCGGCCGGAGGCTCATCGACATCATGCATAGCCTGTTGTCCCGCCAACTGCGCAAATGTCGCACGCCCGGTGGCGAAATTGATATCGACGCCCTGGTTGCATCCGTTGACAAGACCTATAAGACCTTTGAGCGCGAACGGTATCTGACCAATCGCGCCCGGGTGCTGATGGAAGGTGACCTGCGGGCCGCCCATGAGCAATCCCGCGCCCAGGCCGAGCGCTTCCTCAAGACCGTGCTGGATACCGTCGGCGAAGGCGTGGTGCTGTGCGATGGGGCCGGTGCCATCGTTGATAACAACATGGCGGTCGCCCGTCTGTTCGGCTACCAGGCCGAGGATCTGCGCGGCCGCAGCATCGACACCCTGGTGGTCGTCGGCCCCGAAGCGGATTTCGGCCGACGCCGCGACGGCAGCCGCTTTCCCATTGATCTGGTCATCGGCGACCTGGCCAGGCTGGGAACCTGCCAACGGGTCTATTTCATCCGCGACATCAGCGACCGGATGGAGTTTCAGCGGGAGTTGGCGTTACGCGAAGAGCGCTTCCGCGACTATGCCGAATCTTCCTCCGATTGGTTCTGGGAGACCGACGACCACCACGTCTTCACCTGCTTTCTCGGTCAACTGGAGCTGGTCAGTGACGTTCTCCAGCGATCTGTCATCGGCCGGACGCGCATTGACCTGATGCAGGGCTGCTGCTCGGAAGCACAGATCGCAGCCCATGCCGACGACCTTGCGGCACACCGGCCATTCCGCCATTTCACCTATCGCGCCCGCATGCCCGACGGCAAGACGCGGGTGCTGTCGGTCAGCGGCAAGCCGCGCTTCGACAGCGCCGGCACCTTCCTGGGCTATCGCGGCACCGCCACCGACATGACCGAGCGCCAGCGCATGCTCGATCAGCTTGAGATGTCGGCCAGCGTGTTCGCCAATGCGCTGGAAGGGATCATGATCACCGACCGCGACGGCAACATTCTGTCGGTCAACACCGCCTTCAGCGACATCACCGGCTACCCTGCCGAGGACGTAATCGGCCGCAACCCGCGCTTCCTCAAGTCGCAGCGCCACGGTCAGCATTTTTATCAGGACATGTGGCGCGATCTTCAGACCAAGGGCTGGTGGCGCGGCGAGATCTGGAACCGGCGCGCCTCCGGTGACGTGTATTTGCAGGCGTCGACCATCTCGACCATTCCCGACGAGGACGGTACGGTGAAATATCTGGTCGCGGTGTTCTCGGATGTGACCAAGGTCCGCGAAAAAGACGAACGCATCCGCTATCTCGCCCATCACGACGACCTGACCGGGCTGGCCAATCGCCGGCTGTTGCAGGATCGCCTGAACCACGCCTTCGAGCTGAGCCGCCGCGACGGCGGCTTGCTGGCGGTCATGTTTCTCGATCTTGACCACTTCAAATATGTCAACGACAGCCTGGGCCACGAGGTCGGCGACCGCCTGCTGCGCGAGGTTGCCCAGCGCGTGGTCGGCTGCGTGCGGCGCACCGATACGGTGGCGCGCATGGGCGGTGACGAATTCGTCATCATCCTCGACACTATCGACTCCGCCAACGACGTCGCCCATGTGGCAACCAAGCTGACCACGGCGCTGGCCGAACCCTATATCGTCTCCGGCCAGACCCTGCACGTCACCGTATCCATCGGCATCAGCCTGTTCCCCGACGATGCCGGCGATGTCACCACCCTGATGAAGAATGCCGACACCGCCATGTATGCCGCCAAGCTTCAGGGCCGCAATACCTTCCGCTTCTTCGATGCGGCGATGAATCAGCGGGCGGTACAGCGTCTCAGCCTGGAAGCCGATCTGCGCCGGGCACTGCGCGGCAAGCAGTTCGAGATGTTCTATCAGCCCAAGATCCGCTTGGCCGACGGACTGGTCGACGGGGTCGAAGCGCTGATCCGCTGGCGCCATCCGGTGCGCGGCCTGCTGGCGCCGGCCGAGTTCATTCCGGTGGCCGAAGAGACCGGCCTGATCATCGACCTGGGCAACATGGCGTTCGATTTGGCCTGCCGCCAGCGCGCCGACTGGTTGCGCCGCTATCGCCACGTCCCGACCATCGCCGTCAACGTCTCGCCGATCCAGTTGCGCGACGGCGGCGAACTGGTGCGGCGCATGGCCCGCAGCCTCGACGAACACGCCATCGACGGCCGCGGCATCGAGGTCGAAGTCACCGAGACCGCGGTGATGACCGATCCCGACGAAGCCATCCGCTCTCTGGCCGCCATCAAGGCGACCGGCATCGCCATCGCCATCGACGACTTCGGCACCGGCTATTCGTCGCTCAGTAGTCTGAAGAAGCTGCCGGTGGATACCCTGAAAATCGACCGCTCGTTCGTCAGCGATATCGAGACCAGCGAGGACGATGCCGGCATCGTCCAGATGATCCTTGGCCTGAGCCGCCTGCTCGGCCTCGCCACGGTGGCCGAGGGCGTGGAGTCGCTGGGTCAGGAACGCATGCTGGCGGAATGGGGCTGCCAGTCGACTCAGGGCTACTACTACGCCCGACCGATGCCGGCCAACGACCTGGAACGCTGGCTGGCGCGGCGCGTTGCGCAGGATGTGGCGGCGGGGTGAGGGGAATATCTGGCCCTGGATTCGCCGATGCTTCATACTGGGGAGGTTCAGCGGCTGCGGGTGGCATGAGGCGGGTACGGTGGGATTGGCTTTGCAGAAAGAGGAGTTTTGGCGCCGTCGGCTTTACGTTCCCAACTACCGGATTGGGGACGCGGCGCGGTATGCCCGAATTTCTCCCCAGACGGTTGCCGCGTGGCATCGCACCGGAGTCCGCCCCACCCTTTCGCAAAAGGAAAAGGGCGACGCCCTATCCTATCTTCAGTTGATCGAAGTGGCTGTGGTTGCCGCGTTTCGCAAGTCGGGTGTCCCGTTAAAGGCCATTCGTGACGCCAGAGAGTATCTTTGCAGTAAACTTAAAAGTGAATTCCCTTTTGCCGAATACAAATTCAAGACCGACGGCAAGACGTTGTTCCTGGACTATGAGCAGATCGAGGGGGATCGCGGACGAGGAACCTTGATCAGGCCGGATCGCCAAGGACAACTTGCCTGGGAAAGCGTGATTGGTCGCTTGCAGGAATTCGAATACGATCAGGAAGGCATTGCCATTCGTTGGCACGTCTCCGGCAAGGACTCTCCCATCGTCATTGATCCTCGTGTCGCCTTCGGTGCCCCCACCGTGTCTGGCATGCCCACTGCGGCATTGAAGGGGCGGTGGAGTGCGGGGGAAAGCATCACTGATATTGCCGATGATTTCCAGATCAGTGAATACGATGTGATAGCCGCCCTGAAATTCGAAGGCCTGACTGAAAAAGATTTTGGATAGAAAGCGACGTGGAACCACTGACATTCTACTTCGATAGATGTTTCGGGTGCCGCTTTCCTGAGGCGCTGAGGCGGGCGCGCCCGCCTTTCACTGTCGAATTTCAACACGACCGCAGGAACAGATTCAATTTTCGAGACGACATGCCCGATGACGAGTGGTTGACAATTGCCGGGCAAAAGCAATGGATCGTCTTCAGCCATGACCGTAAATTCCATAAGATAGATATGGAATGCCTCGCCATTACCCAGCATCAGGTTGGCTGCTTTTACCTGTGGGGCAGCAATGCCGGAACTTGGGAGAAATTACAGTGCTTCATGCGCGCCTATGACCGTATGCGCGAAGCGATTCTGACGACACCCCGACCGTTCATCTTCGACGTTGCTCAGAACGGTCGTTTGCGGCGCGTCGCTATCTCCCAGCCGGAGAATGTATAGACGGGCTTCGGGCCAGCCAGCACCCCGATTGCTGGCTGGCCCATTCGCTCACGATGCCGCGTCGGCCTTCTGTCCCTCCCGCGCCTGCCCGGCGAACCGCTCCACCACATAGTCGATCAGTTCGCCGACGCTGGCCTCGACCGATTCGGCGGTGGTGTCGATGACCAGTTCGGGGGCCGGCGGGGCTTCGTAGGGGGCGCTGATGCCGGTGAATTCTGGGATCTTGCCGGCGCGGGCCTTCTTGTACAGACCCTTCGGATCGCGCGCTTCGCAGGCGTCCAGGTCGGCCTTGACATAGACCTCGTGGAACTGGTCGGGAGCGATGGTGCGGACCCGCTCGCGGTCGGCGACATAGGGGCTGATGAAGGCGGTGATGACGATGACGCCGGCCTGGGCGAACAGGTTGGCGACCTCGCCGACGCGGCGGATGTTTTCGGTGCGGTCTTCGGGGCTGAAGCCCAGGTCGGAGTTCAGGCCGGTCCGCACATTATCGCCGTCGATCACGAACACCTGGAAGCCGCGGCGGAACAGTTGGCGTTCCACCTCCATGGCGATGGTCGACTTGCCCGAGCCGGACAGGCCGGTCAGCCAGACGATACCGCCCACATGGCCGTTGGCGTGGCGGCGCTGGTCCGGGCTGACACGGTGCTCGACGGCGTGGATGTCGGTGGATTTGATGGTCTGGCGCTGCGCCTCGGCGACGATGCCGCCACCGACGATGTCATAACCGTCGACCAGCACGAAGCGGCCGGTGCGCGGGCTGTCGGCGTAGTCGTCCAACGCCACCAGGCTGCGCGAGCGCAGCACCACCTCGGCCACCGCGTTGCGTTCCACCGTCGTGGCCTGGCCCGACGACAGGTCTTCGACGTCGATCACCCGGTCGATGGACTCGACCTGCACCAGATGCTCGGCGGTGGCCAGCTTGAGCTTATAGCGGCCGTCGACCTCGAGCGGCTTGCGGCCGAGCCAGAACAGCCGGGCCTTGAAGCGATTGGTCAGAGCCGGCATGGCCTCGCGGTGCACGGCGATCTGACCGCGCTCGACGAAGATCTGTTCATCCAGGGTGATGCCGATCGACTGCCCCGCCGCCGCCGCGATGACCGGGGTGGTGGCGTTCCAGGCCTCGATGCTGGCGACCTTGGCGGTCTTGTTGGCCGGCAGGAACAGCAGGGTATCGCCGACCCGCAGATGGCCGGTCTCGATGCGTCCGGCAATGATGCGGCGATCGTCGAACTTGTAGACGTCCTGGATGGGGAAGCGCAGCGGCAATTCGTCGACCGCGCCGGAGGCGGCGAAGCCGTCCAGCGCCTGGAGCACCGTCGGCCCGCCATACCACGGGGTTGCCGTCGAGCGCTCGGCGATGTTGTCGCCACCCCGCGCCGATACAGGAATGATCTCGGTGGGCGTGATACCGATATCGCCGAGATAGCCGCGAATCTCGTTGGCCACCTCGTCGAAACGGTCCTGATCAAAGCCGACCGCGTCCATCTTGTTGACGGCGACGGCGATCTGCCGCAGCCCGAGCAGGTGCAGCAGATAGCCATGGCGACGCGACTGCTCGCGCACCCCCTCGACGGCGTCGATCACCAGCACCGCGGCATCGGCCGAGGCGGCGCCGGTGATCATATTTTTGAGGAATTCCTTATGGCCCGGCGCGTCGATGATGACATAGGGCCGGCGGGCGGTGCGGAAGTGGATCTGCGCCGTGTCGATGGTGATGCCCTGGTCGCGCTCGGCCTGAAGGGCATCCATCACGAAGGCCCATTCGAACGGCATGCCGCGCTTGGCGCAGACCTCGCGCAACGAGTCCACCTTGCCTTCGGGCAGGCTGTTGGTCTCATGCAGCAGACGGCCGACCAGAGTCGACTTGCCATGGTCCACATGGCCGACGATGACGATCTTGAGTGTAGTCGCGGACATAACGAAAATCCCCTTTGCACCAGCGATCTGGGCCTTGATTACATATACCCGCCGGCCCGCAGCCGCTCGAAAGCGTCCTCGGACTCCTTGTCCTGGGCGCGGCCGGCGCGCTCGGACAGATGGGTGGTTTCCAGTTCGGCGATGATCTCGTCGACCGTCGTCGCGGTGCTGGCGATAGATCCGGTGCATGGCGCGCAGCCGAGCGAGCGGTAGCGCTTGCCGTTCCTGGCGAAATACAGCTCGACCACCGGGATCGACTCGCGGGCGATATAGCGCCACACGTCCAACTCGGTCCAGGCCAGCAGCGGATGGATGCGCAGATGGGTGCCAGGCGGGAAATCGGTCTTGTACTGGTCCCAGAACTCGGGCGGCTGGTCCTTGACGTCCCATTCGGCCTGGGCGTTGCGCGGCGAGAACACCCGCTCCTTGGCCCGGGTGCCTTCCTCGTCACGGCGGATGCCGGCGATGACGCCCTGATAGCCACCCTGGGCAATCACCGCCTTCAGGCCGTCGGTCTTCAGCGCGGTGCAGCAATTGACCCGCCCCTGCTGCGGTCCCATACCGGCGGCCAGTGCCTGTTCATTCTTGCCGACGACGATCGGCAGCTTCCATTCCTGGGCCATGCGGTCACGGAACTCGATCATTTCCGGGATCTTGTAGGTGGTGTCCACATGGATCACCGGGAACGGCACATGGCCGAAGAAGGCCTTGCGCGCCAGCCACAGCATGACGTTGGAGTCCTTGCCGATCGACCACAGCATGGCGATCTTGTCCAGGCGGTTGAAGGCTTCGCGCAGGATATGGATGCTCTGGTTTTCCAGGGCGTCGAGATGAGTCATCGGGGTCTTTCCGTTCAGATGCCGTCGCCGCCGGCGAAGGTGTGGATACCGCATTCCGTCTTGGCCGCTCCCGCCCAACGGCCGGCGCGAGCCGGCTCCCCGGGCTGAGTGGCGCGGGTACACGGCCAGCAGCCGATCGAGCGGTAGCCTTGGGCGGACAGGGGGTGCCGAGGCAGGTTGTGGTCGCGATACATAGCCTCCAGCTCGGCTTCATCCCAGCGCGCAAGAGGGCTGATTTTGACCACTCCGGCGGCTCCGACGGATATCACCGGAAGTTGGCTGCGCCCGGCGCCGTGGAAGCCCTTGCGACCGTCGATCAACGCCGCAAAGCCACGGGTAACCCGCTCGAACGGCAGGACTTTTCGCAGCCGGCAGCAGGCATCGGCATCGCTCGACCAGAGTTCGGCACTGGCCGCCAGATCGGCCAGGCTGGGTCGGGCGATGCGCAGATCGGTCAGGCCGAGCCGGCGCACCAGCCGTTCGCGATAGGCGATGGTCTCGTCGAACAGCGCGTCGGTATCGACGAACAGCACCGGCGTGTTGGGCTCCACCTGGGCCACCAGATGGAGCAGTACCGCCGCTTCCGCACCGAACGACGAGGTCACGGCGATGCGCCCTGGAAAGACGTGATGGATCATCACCTCCAGCAGTTCCAGACCGTCGAGATGGCCCCAGCGCCGCGACAGGTCGTCGGCGTGGGACAGGGGCACCACGGACATTCCCGCCTCCTACAGTTCGGAGAACGCGGCCAGGTCGGGCGCGGCGACGACGACCGGAGCGGTCACCGCCTCGCGCACCGAGTCCAGCCAGAACGCCACCGCTTCGCGATAGGCGGCGATTTCGCCGCTGCCCAGGGCGTTTTCCCGTTCGACCCACACGGCATCCAGGCTCTGGCGCAATGCATCGTCGAGCGGCAAGCCTTGAGCGGCGATCAGCACCATGTCCGGCGCCTGATCGTCGGCAGCGGAGGTGCCGTGATGGATCACCTGCAACCGCCGCGCCGCCCAGGCCGCGGCCTGTGCCAGGGCCTCGATGGCCTGCGGACCACGGCCCGCGGCAATCGAGCGATCCCCGACGATCAGCGCGTCATCGGCCAGATCGGCAAGATACAGATCGCTGGCGAACGGCGCAGCGCAATCGCCCTTGGCCGGCGGCGGCGGCACGAAATCCGCGGCCTCGCCCCAGTCGACGAACAGCCCATCGGCATCGGCGCCCTCAATCGAGTGCAGCACCGCGGCCAAGCCGTCCTTGCCGAGTCGTTCGGCCCAGTGCCGGACCGGCTCCCCCCCCCCCCCCCCCCCCCCC
>Ga0209515_10001985_pt1 | contig 32449 bp, 34 predicted proteins | sample Subgroupgradi54m_FD_187454 | JGI IMG/M metagenome (GOLD analysis project Ga0209515, IMG submission 187454) | Subsurface groundwater microbial communities from S. Glens Falls, New York, USA - GMW60B uncontaminated upgradient, 5.4 m (SPAdes)... ... | reverse complement strand
CCCGTCATGGAGCGTCTGCTCGAAACCGTTTCTTTCGAAGCCGCCGATCGTGGCCATGAAAAAACCGTGGTGGATGCGGCCTACGTGGACCAGCATCTCGGCAGCCTCATCGGCAACGAAGATCTGACGCGCTATATTCTTTAGCCGACGGCACCGCGGCATTTGTGGTTCGTTGATTTTTCGATATTTTTTCCGCTCTTGAAATTACCTCCGCTGTCCCCATTTAAAAACGCATACAGCAGGACGGACTTGGGTTTATGGAACAAGTCTAGAAATGGCTGGCAACCCGATTAATTTGGAGGTGATCATGATGAACAGGCTCATGCGACGTGAAGACCGGACCCCGTTGAACCGCTGGGGTCTGTGGGACGACGACATTAACCGTGTATTCCAGGGATTTTTGAGCCCGATGCGCTGGGTCGAAGAGGCGACCGGCGCGGACCTGACGCCGGCGATGGACGTCAAGGAACGCGATGACGCGTATGTCATCAAGACGGAGATGCCGGGCGTGAACAAGGATGATGTCAGCATTACGCTGGAGAATGGCGTATTGACCATTACCGGCGAGAGCAAGAGCGAGAAGGAAGAGAAGGAAGGCGAGCGTGTCCTGCGCCAGGAGCGCCGTTATGGCAAGTTCGTACGCAGCCTGCGGCTCGGAACGCAGATCGACGAGAAAGGCGTCAAGGCCAGCTACAAGGACGGGGTGCTGGAGCTGACCCTGCCCAAGGCCGAGGAAATGAAGCCCAAGAAGATTACCGTGGATGTAGCTTAAGCCTGCTGTTGCCGGGAAGGATCCCGGATCGAGAAAGGCCGCGCAAGCGGCCTTTCTTATTTTTAGGTCCGGCATATGCTGACTTTGGCGTGAATATGCGCTAACTTTTCCCTCCCAGCAATATAGGAAATCTCATAACCTACTCCCCCTCTCCCGCGATAGCGGGAGAGGGCAAGAGGAGAGGGTGCAGGAAAAAGGAACAAGAATGCCGCTGACCCCCCAATCCGCCGCCGACCGCGCGCGTATCCTGACCGAGGCCCTGCCGTACATCCAGCGTTTCCAGGGCAAGACCATCGTCATCAAATACGGCGGCAACGCCATGGTCGACGAGAATCTGAAGCGCAGTTTCGCCCGCGACGTGGTGCTGATGAAACTCGTCGGCATGAACCCCGTGGTGGTGCACGGTGGCGGGCCGCAGATTGGCAAGCTGCTGGAGAAAATTGGCAAGAAAAGCGAATTCATCCAGGGCATGCGCGTCACCGACCGCGAGACCATGGACGTGGTCGAAATGGTGCTCGGCGGACTGGTGAACAAGGAGATCGTCAATCTCATCAGCCAGCACGGCGGCAAGGCCGTCGGGCTGTCGGGCAAGGACGGCGGGCTCATTCGCGCCAAAAAAATGGTGCTCCAGAAACTGCCGACGAAAGAGAACCTGCCGAGCGAGATTATCGATATCGGGCACGTGGGCGAGGTCAGCAGCATCGATCCGCGGCTGGTCGCGCTGCTGGACACCGGTGATTTCATCCCGGTGATCGCCCCCATCGGCGTGGGCGAGGACGGGCAGACGTATAACATCAATGCCGATGTTGTGGCCGGCAAGCTGGCCATCACGCTCAAGGCGGAAAAGCTCATCCTGCTCACCAACACCACCGGCGTGCTGGACAAGGAGGGCAAGCTGCTCACGGGTCTTTCCATCAACCAAGTCAAGGAGCTGATCGACGACGGGATCCTCCACGGTGGCATGCTGCCCAAGGTCAACTACGCGCTCGACGCGGTCAGTAGCGGCGTGAAATCCGCGCATATCATTGACGGGCGCGTCGAGCACGCGCTGTTGCTGGAAATATTCACCAACGAAGGCGTAGGCACGCTCATCAAATCCTGACCGCCGTGAATTTGCATACCACCAAGGAATTTTTCGCCCGCGATAATTGTCAGGCGCGCCTGACAGGCGTTCGGGAACGGGACTGAACCATGGCCCGACCGCGCCGTGGCGAAAGACGTCAGCTGATTCTCGAAACGCTGGCGCAGATGCTTCAGGCCAATCATGGCGAACACATTACCACCGCGCAGCTCGCACGCGCTGTCGGGGTTTCCGAGGCCGCGCTTTACCGCCATTTCCCGAGCAAAGGGAAAATGTTCGAGGGCCTGATCGAGTTCATCGAAGAGACGCTCTTCACCCGCATCAACAAGATTATCGTGGAAGAATCCCGCGCCGAGGCGCGTATCCAGAATATCCTGTTTCTACTGCTCGGTTTCGCCGGCAAGAACCCCGGCATGGCGCGCCTGCTGTACGGCGATGTGCTGGTGGGCGAGACCGAGCGATTGCGCAAGCGCGTGGCGCAGATCTACGAGCGCATCGAAACCCAGATGAAACAGATACTGCGTGAGGCCGAGGTCAACGAGAATCTGCACCTGCCGGTCAACGATGTCGCCGTGCTTCTGCTTGCCGTCGTGGAAGGATCGATTACCCGCTTCGTTCGCAGTGAATTCAAGTCATCGCCGGTGGCAGGATGGGAGCAGCAGTGGGATTTATTAAGAAAAAGTATTTTTGCTAAGTGACGTCATCCCCGCGGAAGCGGGGATCCAGGTCTTGAATGGTTCGCGCGCAAGGCGCGCGACTCAAAAGCATAATTGCGGGTGGCTCCGCCCCTGCACCCTGGGTTTCTTTCTTTGCTCGTGCAAAGAAAGAAACCAAAGAAAGCACGCCCCGGATGGCGCGAATACCCCCTGCGCTTCTCGCCGGAATCGGCGCTCGCCTCAACTCGCCGGGCGCGAAATACGCGCCTCGGGCTCAAACACGAGGCTCGCTTCTCCCGATTCCGGCTGCGATGCTCGGGCGCGCCATACGGGGTTTGAAAAAAACCATCCTCAGCATGCGTTATGGAGACTCGAAACTACAACTTTTTCCGGGTTTGGCTTGACGCGGCGAGTGGAAAACACAAACATGGTGCAGCAACATTCCTTATTTAGCATGCTGAAATTGAATTCATAGTTAGGGGGAGTTATGGAAGTATTATGGATAATTGGACTGATCCTATTTTCTGCTTTTGCATGGGGATTTTTCAAGAGTTATTCAGGCTCATCTATAACACCAATTGGTAAGATAAGTGGACCTAAAAAATATGAAGTAGAAGTGGTTGGAGAATCGAAGTATCAGCGGGCACTTGAAAAAATCTGCGGCGGCCGTTCGGAGGATGGTGCTGAGATGTACGTAGATGCAATGTTGGTTCTTGAAGATTCTAATCGCTACGATAACAAAGCAGTGCGCATAGATATCCAAGGCATGACTGTTGGCTACCTTCCACGAGAGTCAGCGCGCGAATACCGAAAGCAGCTGAAAGAAGCAGGCCACCCCCAATTGACTGGTGTATGTGGTGCTGTGATTCGAGGAGGGTGGGATCGTGGAGATGGAGACAAAGGGCACTTTGGAGTTTGGCTTGATCTACCCACTGACTAACTAAGCGCCTCCACAATAATGCGAGGTCAAATAAACTTCGCGTTGAAAACCCACACCGCTGCCAATCCCAAAAGAAAACACGCCCCCGCGTATAACGCCGCCCAAAGCTTATAACGCTTGGTCAGTTCCGATTGTGTGAAAGCCGACAGGATATACGGCCGTGAGCCGTCGCGCGTGGGGCCGAGGACGTTGAGGCCGTCGGCGGAATTGATTACCTGTTCCTGACGGTTTTTCATGACATCGCGCCGCGCCTGAGAACGTGCGAGCATCCATTCCTTCTCGTCGATCTTTCCATCCTTGTTCAGATCGAATCGTTGCAACAAGGTAGGCTGGTCTTTCTTCCAGTCATTGAGCATTTCACGCACGTCTTCGTCCACGGTCGGCATGCTGGTGTAGCTGCTTACGCTCTTCAGCAGCCCTAGCGCGTAGAGTGACTCGCCGGAGTTGATGCGTTCCTCGGTCAGGCGATAGTTACCGTGACCGACAGTGGAGGCAAAAAGACGGGAGGCGCCGGCGGGTTGACGGGCAATGCCGCCCAGGGCGGAGCCGGATCGCCAGCAGTCCTTGTGCTGCGGGGTGACGTCCGCGCCCTCGGGGTCGATCACCACACGCCCGGTATCGTCCTGCAGCCAGAAGGTTTCGGTACTTTCGTCCTTTTCGATTACTTCCCAGCGGGTTTGCGTATGACCCTTGTAGTGGGTCGTAACCTGCTGTTCGATTTTGTAGCGGTACCAGACACAGGGCAAACCGGAAAGCTTGGCGATGATCGGCGGACCGTCCATGAGCTTGCCGAGGCCTTCGAGTTCGACATATCCCTGTGGGGCTGAGCGGATTTTGCAGGTTGGTGTGTCTTCGATGAGGCGGATGTTGCTCACATGGCGCCACGTGCGCCAGGAGCAATAGGCGGACCCGGCGGCCAGCACCGCCACGGCGATACCGACGACGGCCGGATCGCTTTGATGGATGCTGTGAGCCAGCCCGGTGAACCACTGGGCCAGCGGACCGGATGACGCCATGTTTGGCTAGGTGTTGAACAGCGCCTTGACGCTTACGTCCCGGGTTTCGCTTACCGTGAATTTAAGCAGCAACTTCGGCTCGAAGCGGAACAGTGTGGCGACCACATTGTCCGGGAATTGCTCGATGCGGATGTTGTTGGCGTTGACCGAGTCGTTGTAGAACTCGCGGCGGTCGGTGATCTGCGCCTCGAGTTGCGAGATGCGGTTTTGCAGATGCTGGAAATTCTCGTTGGCGCGCAGTTCGGGATAGTTTTCCGCCACCGCGAAGAGACTCATCAATCCGGCCCGCAGCTGGGTCTCAGCGGCCCCGACCGCGGCCACGTCTCCCGCTTCGCGCGCACTGTGCACGGCGGCGCGCGCCTGCGTGACTTTTTCGAGTACGCCGCGTTCGTGCTGCATGTATTGCCTGCACGCCTCGACCAGTTTCGGCAGTTCGTCGTGACGTTGCTTGAGCAGCACGTCGATGTTCGACCACGCCTGGGCGACGTTATTCTTGAGCCGGATGAAATTGTTGTACATTGTGACGGCATACAGGAACAGCGCGGCAAAAATGCCCAGAAAGACAAAAGTGGCGATCGACATGATTTCTCCTTCGTCAGCCGGCAGGCGGCTTTAAAAAGGAGTATAGCCGCCGAGACGGCGGCTGCTAGGGAAGCGCTGAACAAGTTCCCGTTCGTGCTGAGCCTGTCGAAGCATGAACGGCAAATTCATTAATTACGCTCGAATCCGTTTCCCTTCGACAAGCTCAGGGCGAACGGATTCGAGCTTATTCAGAGCTTCCCTGGGGCGTGTCGTCCAGCAGGACGATGGCGACTTCCCTGGCCTCACGGCCGTGGATGTGAAATCCGCGCATTTCGGGCTGTCCTTTCATGCCGAGTGAAATAATCAGGTAAAGCACGCCGGGGTATTCATGCTGCTCGATGTCCGTGAGTGAGGGCTGCGGCGGGGAGTCGGGATGCGAGTGATAAATGGCGGCCAGCTCTTCGCCGTGCTCGCGCATGACGCGCATGGCCTCGATCTGTCCCTTGGGGTCGAGCACGAAGAAGTGTTTTTTGTCGTCGGCGACATTGACGACGGGATAACATTTCCTGAAACCATGCCGGTCGCGGGAGATGAGGCCGCAGATTTCCTCTTCCGGCGTTTTCTGTGCGAACTGCATTAACTGATTGACGATACTCCGCGGGAGGCGGGCAGCGCTCATATCTCTCCGCACACCGGGCATAGCGGGTCCTTGCGCAACCGGATTTCGCGCCATTCCATGTTGAGCGCATCGAACAGCAGCAGCCGGCCGGCCAGCGTCTGACCGATGCCGAGCAACACCTTGAGCGTCTCGACCGCCTGGATCGAACCGATAATACCGGCGGCCGGGGCGAGCACGCCGAGCGTGGCGCAGGCCTCGTCAGGCCCGCCGCCTTCGGCGTATAGGCACCGGTAACAGGGACCGCCCGGCAGGAACACCGCGACCTGCCCCTCGAAGCGCACCACGGCGCCGGAGACGAGCGGTTTGCCGGCGCGCATGCAGGCCGCGTTGATGGCAAAACGGCTCGCGAAATTGTCGGTCGTGTCCACCACGGCATCGACCTGTTGAACCTGCGCTTCGAGCGCGGCGCCCTCAAGCTTTTGATTGATCGTCGTGACATGCACGCCGGGATTGAGCGCGGCAAGTCCCTGCGCGGCCGAGGCGGTTTTGTCCTGACCGACGCGTTCCGTTGCGTGGACAATCTGGCGCTGGAGATTGGTGAGGTCTACGCGATCGGAGTCCACAAGAACAAGATTACCCACGCCGCTCGCGGCGAGATACATCGCCACCGGCGAGCCTAGCCCCCCGAGTCCGACGATCAGGACGCGCGAGGCGAGCAGTTTTTCCTGTCCGCGGACATCGATCTGCGGCAACAGGATGTGCCGGCTGTAGCGCAGGAGCTGTTTATCATCCATGGCAAATCGAATGGAACAGGTTCGGCCGTATTACAGGCGACAAGCCGTGATACGGTCGCGCCCGCCCAGATCCGGATAGCAAACGATATTACGATAGCTAAGCCGATGCAAAAGCTGGCCGATGGCGGCAGCCTGATCCCACCCGTGCTCGAATAAAAGCCAGGCGGCGGGATTCAGGTGCTCGCGGGCAGACAAGGCAATTTGGCGAATGGCGTCGAGTCCCTCGGGTCCGGCGGCCAGGGCTTGTACCGGTTCGAAGCGCACGTCCCCCTGTTCCAGATGCGGATCATTGGCGCGCACGTATGGCGGGTTGCTCACCATCATGTCCAGCTTCACGCCGGTGAGAGGTTCGAACCAGCTGCCTTCACGGAATTCGACATGGGTCAGATTGAACTTTGCCGCGTTCGAACGCGCGACTTCGAGTGCCGCTGGTGAAATGTCGGTGGCAATGATACGGCAGCGCGGGCGTTCTTTCGCGAGCGCCAGGGCAATTGCGCCGCTGCCAGTGCCGAGATCGGCGATGGTCCATTCGGCCTCCGGCGGAATATGCGCCAGCGCCTTTTCCACCAGCAGTTCGGTTTCCGGACGCGAGATCAGTGTGGCGGGCGATACGTTCAGATCCATGGACCAGAATTCGCGCACACCGGTGAGATAGGCGATCGGTTCACCATGACATCGTTGTGCGATCAACGCTTCCAGTCTGTTCAGCTGATCGTCCGTCAGCACGTGGTGTCCGCGTGCTATCAGCGCGCCGCGATTCAGGCTACAGACATGCATCACCAGCACTTCGGCGTCGAGCCGTGGCGTGGAGCTTGTCGCGTGTAGCTCGCGTAGAGCGGTTTGCAGGACTTCGCTGACTGTCGGCGGCATATTATTCAGGACGGCGTGTTTCATGCTCAGTCATTCAGCGTTGCCAGCAGATCGGCCTGGTCGGCAGTGCGCAGCGCGTCGATAAGCTCATCTAGCTTGCCTTCCACGACCTGATCGAGTTTGTACAGTGTGAGATTGATCCGGTGGTCGGTCACGCGCCCCTGCGGAAAGTTGTAGGTGCGAATGCGCTCCGAACGGTCGCCGGTGCCGACCAGGCTCTTGCGCGTGGCGGCTTCCTGCTCGCGTTGTTTGCGACGCTCGGCTTCGAGCAAACGCGCGGACAGGATGGACATGGCGCGCGAGCGGTTCTTGTGTTGCGAGCGCTCGTCCTGGCATTCGACCACGATGCCCGAGGGAAGGTGCGTGATCCGGATCGCCGAGTCGGTCTTGTTCACGTGCTGCCCACCGGCGCCGGAGGCGCGAAAGGTATCGACCTTGAGTTCCGCCGGGTTGAGAACAATGGCGTCCACTTCCTCCGCTTCCGGCAGTACCGCGACCGTGCAGGTCGAAGTGTGGATGCGTCCCTGGGCCTCGGTCTCGGGGACGCGCTGGACGCGATGCGCGCCGGACTCGAACTTGAGGCGCGAGTACACGTCTTTCCCGGCGATGCGGGCGATGATTTCCTTGTAGCCGCCGTGTTCACCGGGGCTCTGACTCATCACTTCCACGTCCCAGCCGTGGTTGGTGGCGTAATAGTTGTACATGCGGAACAGGTCGCCGGCGAAGATCGCCGATTCGTCGCCACCGGCGGCGGCGCGGATTTCGAGAAAGATGTTGCGGTTGTCGTTCGGGTCTTTCGGCAGCAGCAGCGTCTGGATCTCGGCTTCAAGTTTTTCGATATACCGCCGTGCCTCCGCGACTTCCTCCTGCGCCATCTCGCGGATGGACGGATCTTGGTCCTTGAGCATGGCTTGCGCGGCTTCCAGTTGTTCGTGGGCCGCGCGGTAGTCGCCGTACAGCTTCACCACCGGATTGATTTCGGAGTATTCCTGCGACAGTTTGCGGAACTGGTCCTGCTTGCCGATAACTTTAGGGTCGGCGAGCATCCGTTCAATTTCCTCAAAGCGTTGCGCAAGGCTGGTGAGCCTTGTTTCGATGGATGGATTCATGTCTTAGAGTTCCGAACAAAAAGCTATAGACAGGATTAACAGGATTTTTCAGGATTCACAGGATTAAAGATTATAGAAATTAAAAAATCCTGTTAATCATTTTTTTAATCCTGTGAATCCTGTCTAAATATTATTTAGCCTGGCGTTCTTGGTGTCTTGGCGGTTAAGTTCATTTTGTTTGAGCTCTAGTCTTCGTGGAGGCCGAACAGGCGGCGCGCGGCCTCGAGCAGGGCGCCGTTGCCGTCGTGATCCGCCTTGCGCAGAACGTCGGTGGGGGCGTGAGTGAATTTATTGGTCAGCGCGCGTGCGAGCTGTTCGATAACCTTTGCCGGGTCCTCGCCGTGGGCGAGGCGCCGGCGCGCGCGTTCCAGCTCGGCCTCACGCAGGGCATCGGCCGATTCACGCAGTGCGCGGATCGTGGGCACGGCATCGAGTGACTTCACCCAGCGCATGAAATCCACGACCTGGGTATCGATGATCTTTTCCGCCTCGCGCGCGGCCTCCTGGCGCGATTCCATGTTTTCCTGCACCACTTCCTTGAGGTCGTCGATGGTGTAGAGATAGACGTCATTGAGTTCGCCGACCTCGGCCTCGATGTCGCGCGGCACGGCGATGTCCAGCATGAACATCGGACGGTGCTTGCGCGCTTTCAGGGCCCGCTCCACCGCGCCCTTGCCGAGGATGGGCAACTGGCTGGCGGTGGAGGCGATGACGATGTCGGCGTCGGCGAGACGGGTCGGCATTTCCGCGAGTGAAATGCCCTCGGCGCCGAACTGGCTGGCCAGCAGTTGCGCGCGCTCGACGGTGCGGTTGGCGAAGATCATGTGTCCGGCGTCGTGTTGCTTGAGGTGGCGCGCGCAGAGCTCGATCATGTCGCCCGCGCCGATCAGCAGCACCGTCTGTTCCGAGAGCTTATTGAAAATCTGCTCGGCCAGGCGCACCGCGGCCGAGGCGACCGAGACTGCGCTCGCGCCGATCGCCGTGTCGGTGCGTACCTGCTTGGCGACGGTGAAGGTTTGCTGGAACAGGCGATTGAGGATCTTGCCGGTGACGCCGGCCTTGTGCGCGGTCGCGAAGGCCTCTTTCATCTGCCCGAGGATTTGTGGTTCGCCCAGAATCATCGAATCGAGTCCGGCCGCGACACGGAACACATGCTTGACCGCCTCCTGGTCGGGATGCCGGTAAAGATAGGGATGAATGTCGCCGCGGTTCAGCCGGTGATAGTGGCAGAACCATTCGATCACTTGTTCGTCGTGCGCGGGCTCGAGCCCGCAATAGAGCTCGGTGCGGTTGCAGGTGGAGACGATCGTCGCCTCGGCTACGCCGCCGCTGCCGGTCACTTCATGCAAGGCGTTGACCAGCTTGTCGGTGGCGAACGCCGCCTTCTCGCGGATATCGACCGGCGCGGTGTGATGATTAATGCCAAAGGCGAGCAGGTGCATGCAGAAAACCGGAAATCGTCAATGATGCCTGCGATTTTGACCCATCAGGGTCGGCTGTCAAGTTTGGGGAGGCCGCGGCGACTTCAATGCGTTAAGGGCCAGGAAGGTTACCCCGAGTTCCGTGGCTATTAATAGGATGCCCAGCAGGAACAGTATCCAGTGATTGTCCGACCACCACTGCGTCATCAGCACGCCCAGCCCCCAATTGGCGGTGACCAGCAGGAAAGCCAGCGGCAGAAGCACCGCCGACACGGGTCGTTCCAGGCGCCGCAGTGCCACGGTCAGCAGGGCAAAGCCGAGAATGGCGAGGAACTGATCGGCCACGCCGTAGACCGGCCACAACGTGAGCCCGCCGCGGCCATGACCGTCATGCAGCGAGAGCAGAGCCGACAGGCCGACGGCGGTTGCGATCAATGTCTTTTCGTTTCCCGGGATGATAGCGGGATAGCGTTCGGTCAGGCCAACGAGTAATTGTTTTTGCGCGCGCAGCCCGGCCTCCAGGGTTGAAACCAGCAGGCCGATGACTACCACCGCCATGAGCGAGCGTGCGAACGCCGGGTCCAGTCCCAGCCCCGCGGCGTGGCGCGCAAAGCCGTTGACGTAAAGTTCGAGAACCGCGTGCAATTCCATGAATGTTTCCCAGGATGCGTAACGCTGGTTCCACTCCTGGACGTTCGCAAGGCCGGTGCTCCCGATGATGATGGCGCTCAATGCCAGCAGCCCCAGCGCCAGGGCACCGCCGTAGCCGATATAGCGTGCGTCGGTTTCCCGTTTCATTTGGCGCACGGTCACGGCATTGGCGACCAGCAGGTGAAACCCGGCCACGGCGCCGGAGGTGAGCGTCACGAACAACCACGGGAACGTATCCGGAATGCCGGGGCCCGCGTGGAATTCCGGCGCCACCAGACTGGGCTGATCGATCATCACCGCGGTGTAAAAAATGAAAAGTGCCAGCCCCAGCAGCAGCGCGGTGAGATAGCCGCGCGGACGCATCAGTTTCCACATCGGCAGGCGCGTGACGTAATAGCCGTAAGCGAACAGAAGCATGACCCAGACCACCGTGGCGTCGAACGGGAAATACGACTCGGCGGTTTCAAGGTTCAGTGCTCCGGTAAAACTCAACGGATAATGGCCGAGCAGCCACACGACCATGAGACTCAAGGCGAGCGCGATCAGGGTGGCGGGGATGATCTCGAAATCTTCCCGGCCGCGCAGGAAGTTTCCCAGAAGCAGCGCCACCGCGGTGATGATCCAGAATGGCAGCACCGAAGCGGGGAACGCCGACAGGAGTTGTGCCGCCAGCGTGGCGCAGACCGCGTTCATGATGAGCAGCAGGAGAAATGCGACCAGCACGAAGAGCCCGTGTGCCGGGGGGGTCAGCAGACGCGCGGCGATTTCAGCCGGGTTGCGACCCGGATAACGCAGGGATAACCACAGCGCGCCCAGCCCGTACGTGCCGGCCGCGACCACGGTGCCGACCACGGCCCATAGAAATGCCGGAACCCATCCCCATATTAATGATGTGATGCACCCGGTAACGGCGGCGCCGGCCGCCAGCGAAGCCACATGGTGGCCGAAAATCAGGTGGCGGCCGAATACACCGGGTTCTGCCTCGGCAGGCTGGTCGGGCGTGGGTGTACTATAATCTTTGCCAAGGCGGAAGACGCCCAGTCCCAGAAGCTTGGAGTAGAAGCGGTAGCCGAAGGCGAATACCACCACGGCAATCATCACCAAAACCAGAGAATTCATGATCTGTCCGCGCCGTTAGGCGCAATGTGAAAGAGAATCCCGATACCAGGCCTATCCGCCGATTGCGCGCCTATTCTGAATAATAGAGACTGCAATGACTATTTTAGATGGCGCGGTGAATCTCCGCGCGCGGCGGCAGTCATAAAGGCATTCAGTCCGTCATCTTTAGCCGTTCGAGACCTACTATATATGATCATTTCCCGTTTTAACGTCATCCCGGTTTTATTGACCTTTTCCTTGCTGACGGCCTGTGCCGGCACGGTGAAGCCTGGGTCGTCGCACGAAGCGACTCCGCCGGCCGCCAAGGCCGAAGAGACTCTCCCCAAGGTCAGCCTGCAGCCGGAAATGCTTTATGACCTGCTGGTGGGCGAGATTGCCGGCCAGCGGGGACAGATCGGTGTGGCGGCGGCGACCCTCGGCAAGGTGGCACAGCAGACGCGAGACCCGCGTGTTGCCGAGCGCGCGACGCTGGCCGCACTTTATGCCAAGCGTTATGACGAGGCGCTCCAGTCGGCACAACTGTGGGTTGAATTGCGGCCAGGCGATGCCGAGGCCAGAGAAGCGACGATCAGCGCGCTGCTCGAGCTTGACCGTGTTACGGAGGCCAAGAGCCAGTTCGAGGCGCTTTTCGGTCTGGAGGAAACCCGCCGCAATCTGGATCAGGCCTATCTGCGCGCGGCCGCCGTGCTGGGGCGCGCCAGCAATCGTGCCGCGGCGATCGATGTGATGCAATCGCTGGTCGCGCTGAATCCGCGCAGTGCCTCGGCGCATTTCGCCATGGCGCATCTCATGGTCCGTGGCGGCGACCTGGATAAAGCCCTGGCTACCATCGACGAAGTGCTGAAACTGCGTCCGGAATGGGAAGAGGCGGCGTTGTTCAAGGCGCGGCTTTTGCTCTCGCAGAAGGATCCAGGCAAGGCACGCGCCTTTTTTGATTCGTTCCTTGACGGCAACCCGCGCGCGACCAACGTCCGGCTCAATTATGCGCGCTTCCTGATCGACCAGAAGGAATGGCAGAAAGCGCTCGTGGAGTTCAAGCGCGTGGCCGCGGACGCCCCGGACGATGCCGACACCATTTATGCCGTGGGCTTGCTTTCGCTGCAGAACAACCGACTGGAAGAGGCCGAGAAATATCTGAAGCGCGCTCTCGAGCTCCGCCCCGAGAACGATCAGGCACGATTGTATCTGGGCCAGGTCGCCGAACAAGGCAAGCATTACGCGCAAGCCGTCCATTGGTACCGTGAAGTGGATGACGGCGAATATTATTTCGAAGCGCAGTTGCGGCTCGGTGTGGTGCTGGCGAGGCAGGGCGATCTGGAAGCAGCGCGCCGGCAACTGGATGGCATCAAGGCGCAAAACGATCCACAACGTGTGCAAGCGGCGCTCGCCCAGGAAACGATTCTGCGCGAGGCCAAGCTGTATCGCGAGGCGATCGAAGTGCTGAATGCCGCGATCCTGACCGTGCCCGGAGACAAGGATCTGCTCTATGCCCGTTCGCTGGCGGCCGAGAAACTCGGCATGCTCGACGTGACCGAACATGACCTGCGCGAAATCCTCAAGCATGACCCGAAGAACGTCAACGCGCTCAACGCGCTCGGTTATACACTCACGGACCGCACCACGCGTTTCCAGGAGGCGCTCGAACTGCTGAAGCAGGCGATCGAGCTGAAACCGGACGACGCTTACATCATGGACAGCATGGGCTGGTTGCAATACCGGCTCGGTAATCACGCCGAAGCGGTGAAATACCTCAAGCGCGCGCTGGACGTGCGCAACGACGCGGAAATTGCCGCGCATCTCGGCGAGGTGCTGTGGGTGATGGGCAATCATGGCGAGGCCGAATCCGTCTGGAACAGCGCGCTGCGCGAAACGCCGGACAACGAAGCGCTTAACGGCGTCATCAAGAAATTCAAACCATGAGATTTGCGGCGGGCCTCCTTGGCCTGACCGCGCTCGTGGCCGGGTGCGCCACCGCACCCTCGTTTCCCCCGGTCGAGAATCCCGCCGCCACCTGGCAGGCGCGACAGACGGAATTGCGTCCGATTACGGCGTGGAAAATCCAGGGACGCCTGGCGATGCACACGGCCGAGGAAGGCTGGCAAGCGTCGCTGAATTGGGTGCGCGAGGGTGAGCGGCATCGCATCGATCTCACCGGCCCCCTGGGGCGCGGCCATCTGCGATTGACGCGCGACGATCAGGGCGCGGAATTGCGCGATGCCGATCAGCACGTCTGGCGCGCGGAAAATCTGGAACAACTTTTATACCGGACCACCGGCTGGCTCGTGCCGCTCGATGGGCTTAATTACTGGGTGCTCGGCCTGCCCTTGCCCGATACCGCTGCCAGCCAGGAACTGGACCCGCAGGGACGCTTGAAGACACTGGCCCAGTCCGGCTGGGACATCCGGTTTCTGGAATACACCCGCTACGGATCACTCGATTTGCCGAGTAAACTCTTCATCAAGAGACAGGGCCTTGGCACGAACACCAATCCGGCCGGAGATGACACGATCGAGGTGCGGCTGGTCATCGAACGCTGGGCATTAAATAATAAATAAAAACAGGAGTCATGGGATGCAAACCTGGCCGGCACCGGCAAAGCTGAATCTTTTTCTGCGTATCACGGGCCGGCGCGCGGACGGCTATCACAGCTTGCAGACGGTTTTCCAGTTTCTCGATTACGGCGATGAACTGGAATTCACCATCACGGACGATGGACGCGTCACGCGCACCACGCCGTTTCCCGGCGTGGACGAGGACAAGGACCTGGCGGTACGCGCCGCGCGCCTGCTGCAAGAGACCACCGGCACCCGCCGCGGTGTACAAATCCGTCTGACCAAGCGCATCCCCGCCGGTGGCGGGCTCGGGGGCGGCAGTTCCGATGCCGCCACGACCCTTCTGGCCTTGAATGAACTGTGGGACACAAAGCTTTCCCGCGCGGAACTCGCGACGCTGGGGCTCAGGCTAGGCACGGATGTGCCGGTCTTCGTCCGGGGGCAGGCGGCCTGGGCCGAGGGGATAGGTGAAATCCTCACTCCCATCGAGCTGGAAGAGGCCTGGTATCTGGTGGTGGTGCCACCGGTACATGTCTCCACGGCGCAGGTTTTTGCCGACCCTGAATTGACACGTTATAGCCCGCCCCTCACAATACGCGACTTTCAAGCAGGGCGTGGGCTGCAAAACGACCTGGAACCGCTGGTGCGCAGCCGCTACCCGGAAGTGGACCGCGCGATGCGGCTGCTGGGAGAGTTCGGCGCGACGCGCATGTCGGGATCAGGCGGATGCGCGTTCCTGAAAGTGACGGGACTGGACCACGGCCGAAAGATTCTGGAAAGAATTCCCAAACCGTTTACCGGTTTCGTGGCGCGGGGGATGAACCGGCATCCTTTATATATCGTTCGGTGACAGTTTACATTCGGTGCCGCGCGCAGACCCCCGGGTTCGAACGGTTTCATCTATATAACTGGGGCGTAGCCAAGCGGTAAGGCACCGGATTTTGATTCCGGCATTCCCAGGTTCGAATCCTGGCGCCCCAACCAAATGAATGTTCGGGATGCTGGAATTGTTTCCAGCGCCCCAACCAGTTTGTATGTTGGATCACCCGTATCACAGGGGAAATCGCGTGTCCTTGGACAACATGGTGGTGTTTACCGGGAACGCCAATCCGGCGCTCGCGGAGCTTGTGGTGCGGCACCTGGGATTGCCGCTCGGCAAGTCAGTGGTCGGCCGCTTTTCGGATGGCGAGATCCAGGTCGAGATCATGGAGCATGTGCGTGGCAAGGACGTGTTCATCGTTCAGCCCACGTGCTCGCCCAGCAACGACAATCTGATGGAGCTGCTGGTCATGATCGACGCGGTGAAGCGCTCCTCGGCGCGGCGCATCACCGCGGTGATACCTTATTATGGTTACGCGCGCCAGGACCGCCGGCCGCGCACGGCGCGGGTGGCGATCACCGCCAAGCTGGTGGCGGACATGATCACCGTCTCCGGCGCGCACCGGGTGTTGACGATGGATCTGCATGCCGACCAGATCCAGGGTTTTTTCAACATCCCGACGGACAATATTTATTCGTCGCTAGTGCTGCTCGGTGACATCTGGCGGCAGGAGATCAAGAATCTGCTCGTGGTGTCGCCGGACGTCGGCGGCGTGGTGCGAGCCCGCGCGATGGCCAAGCATCTGGAGGCGGACCTCGCCATCATCGACAAGCGGCGCCCGAAGCCGAACGAGGCGAAGGTGATGCACATCATCGGTGAGGTTGAAGGCCGGACCTGCGTGCTGATGGACGACCTCGTGGATACCGCGGGTACGCTGTGCGAGGCAGCTGGCGCACTCAAGGAGCACGGCGCGAAGAAAGTGCTGGCGTATTGCACGCACCCGGTGCTGTCCGGAAGCGCGGTGGAGCGAATCAGCAAGTCCGCTCTCGATGAGCTGGTGGTGACGGATACCATCCCGCTCAAGCCGGAGGCCAGGGCCTGCCGGCGCATTCGCCAGCTGAGCGTCGCCGAGCTGCTCGCCGAATCCATGCGCCGCATTGCGGAAGAGGATTCAGTCAGCGAGCTGTTTATGGAGTAAAAGTTTCGGGCATGGGGCCAGTGCCCCGTGCCTTTTCTGTACCCTCCGATCCTGGTCGCGGGAGAGGTGGGAGATGTTCAACAACCGTGGAGACTGACAATGAGCGCTAAATTTGAATTGATTGCCGAACCGCGCGCAGCGAAAGGTACGGGTGCGAGCCGCCGCCTTCGCCGCACCGGAAAAGTACCCGCCATCCTGTATGGAGCGGGCAAGGAGCCGATGATGGTCTCGCTGGACCACAATGCGATGTCGCGTCACCTGGCAAATGAAAAATTTCACACTTCGATCCTGACCGTAAAGGTTGGTGGCGACGCTGACCAGGCTATTTTGCGTGACTGGTACATGCACCCGTACAAGCCGGTGGTGATGCACGTCGACCTGCAGCGTATCAGCGCCACCGAGAAGCTTCACATGAAGGTGCCGCTGCACTTCGAGGGCGGGGACGTGGCCCCGGGCGTGAAGGTCGATGGCGGTATCGTCACACATCTCATGACCGACGTGGACATCACCTGTCTTCCCAAGGACTTGCCCGAGTTCCTCACGGTGGATTTGTCGGCCCTGAATATCAACGAGTCGGTGCATCTTTCCAACATCAAGCTGCCCGAGGGCGTGAGCATCACCAGCCTCGCGCATGGCGGCGATGACTTGGCGGTGGGCGCCGTCACCACGATTCGCGTGGTGGAAGAAGTGGCTCCTGTGGTGGCCGCACCGGCGGAAGGCGAAGCGGCCGCGGCAGCGCCGGCCGAAGGCGAGGCGAAACCCGGCGAGGCCAAGGCGGGCGAAGCCAAGAAAGGCGAAGCTCCCAAGGCGGACGCCAAGAAGGGCGAGGCGCCCAAGAAAGAAGCGCCCAAGAAGGAAGGCAAGTAATCCCCTTCGCGGAGCGACAACGTGGCGCAGGGGATTTCCCTCATCGTTGGCCTGGGGAACCCGGGCGCAGAGTATGCGGAAACCCGGCACAATGCCGGGTTCCGTTTTCTGGACGTCCTGCTGGATGCCACCGGCGAAAAACTCCGCAACGAATCGCGCTTTACGGCGAATGTCGGCAAGCTGACCGTGAGCGGCAAGGATGTCTGGCTGCTTGAGCCGCAGACCTTCATGAACCACAGCGGTGACGCGGTATCCCGATTCGCCCACTATTACAAAATCCCGGCCGCGGAAATTCTCGTGGTGCACGATGAACTGGATCTGCCGCCGGGAACCGTGCGACTGAAAATCGGCGGCGGCGACGGTGGCCATAACGGGCTGGTCGACATTACCGGAAAACTCGGCACTTCCGACTACGCGCGCTTGCGTATCGGCATAGGCCATCCTGGCAACGCCGCGCAGGTCGTATCGTACGTGCTGAAGAAGGCATCATCGGCGGATCAGACGTTAATCGATGCGGCCATCGTCAGCGCCAAGACCCATTTCGCGGACATCGTGCATGGCCAGTTCCAGAAGGCCATGAACAGTCTGCACACACACAACCAGTAAGCGAGATTTCAAAATGGGTTTCAAATGCGGAATCGTCGGCCTGCCGAACGTGGGCAAGTCCACGCTTTTCAATGCGCTCACCAAGGCGGGTATCGCCGCGGAGAATTATCCCTTCTGCACGATCGACCCGAATATCGGTATTGTCGAGGTGCCGGACCCGCGCCTGCAGAAACTCGCGGAGATCGCTAAACCCGAAAAAATCCTCCCGACCACGATCGAATTCGTGGATATCGCCGGCCTCGTGGCCGGCGCGTCCAAGGGCGAAGGGTTGGGTAATAAATTCCTCGCGCACATCCGCGAGGTGGATGACATCGCCCACGTGGTGCGCTGTTTCGAGGACGAGAATATTGTGCATGTCTCCGGCCGCATCAACCCGCTGGCGGACATCGAGACCATCAATACCGAATTGGCGCTGGCCGATCTGGATACGGTGGAGAAAGGCATGCAGCGCGCTGACAAGGGCACCAAGAGCGGTGATAAGGACGACATCAAACTGCGCGAATTGCTGACGCGCGTGCGCGCGCACCTCAATGGCGGTCAGCCGGTGCGCAGCATGGGCCTGAGCGAGGACGAGCACCGGCTGTTAAAGCCGTTGTGCCTGCTCACCGACAAGTCGCTCATGTATATCGCCAATGTGAACGAGAAGGGTTTTACCGACAATCCCTATCTCGATCAGGTGGAGAAACTCGCGCGCTCGGAAAATTCCGTGGTGGTGCCGATCTGCGCCGCCATCGAGGCGGAGCTGGCCGATATGAACGCCGATGAGAAGCAGGTGTTTCTTGCCGATATGGGCCTGGAGGAACCGGGGCTGAATCGCGTTATCCGTGCCGGCTATAAGCTGCTCGGCCTGCAGACGTTTTTTACCGTCGGCCCCAAGGAAGTGCGCGCCTGGACGGTACGCCAAGGCGCACATGCCCCCCAGGCCGCGGGTGTGATCCATACGGATTTCGAGAAGGGTTTTATCCGCGCCGAGACGATTGCCTTCGACGATTTCGTGCGTTGCCACGGGGAACACGGCGCGCGCGAGGCCGGGAAATTGCGGCTCGAAGGCAAGGACTATGTGGTGCACGACGGTGATGTCATGCACTTCCGGTTTAACGTATAGCGTTCGGCCCTGATTTGATCAGGCCGGGCGCGTTTCTCTTGTCAGGCCCGGCGGATACCGGTATCTTTTGCGCCCCCAACCTGACCGGGTCGCGCGCGTAGCGCGCCACGGCTCGCCTCCCTCTCCCCTTTGCGGGAGAGGGAATGAGGGTAAGGGGGCGTGCAAGTTCAGCGCGGCATCAAATGAGGCAAGGTTCCCCTCTCCCCTTGCCCTCTCCCGCAAGGGGAGAGGGGGAGTTGGCGAGAATCTCCAATTCGATTTGGCTAGGTAGCTCAGACGGTTAGAGCGCGGCACTCATAATGCTGAGGTCGGCGGTTCGATTCCGCCCCTAGCCACCATTTTTTTCGAACACTTGTCTCGTCCGTGAACTTCTTCTTTGTCGTGCGCCTGCCTTAGAATGTGATCCAGTTCCTCCTGATGAACCTGGATCGGGTCAATGTCAAAGCCACTTAAAATCATCCTCTTCGTCGTCGGCGGACTCGTTGGACTCCTCATCCTCGTCGCGGTAACCCTGCTGGTTTTCCTGGACATCAATGGCTACAAACCCCAGTTAGAGGTGGCCGCTTCCAGAGCCTTGGGGATGGAAGTGCGCGTCGGTGGCCGGCTGGGGATCGGCTTCTTCCCCGGCTTGCACGTCACACTGCAGGACGTGCGCATCCGCAACCGGAGTACGGACCTCGCCTCCGCGAAGCAGGCCAGCCTTGGCATCGATCTCCTCCCTCTGCTCTACCAGGAAATCCGCATCGGAAAGATCGCACTCAATCATCCGAGGATATCCGTCGAGCGGGACTCCGACGGCAAGTTCAACTTTGAAAAACCGGAAGAGTCCAGAGGAGGCTCGACGGCCCTGGATTTGGCGAAGCTATCCCTCACGGACGGGACTCTCCTCTATACGGACAAACAATCCGGGGAAGGATTCGAGGCGGTAAACTGCAACCTGAATGCGCGCCGCCTGCGGCTCGCAGAAGGGAAAAGCTCGGACCTCTTGAAGCACTTTTCCTTCGCGGCAGATCTCGACTGCGGGGAAATCCGGGCAAAGGACTTCGCGGTGTCCGACATGAAGTTATCGGTCGCCGGGAAGAATGGCGTCTTCGAACTCAAGCCGGCCACGATGCATATTTTTGGCGCACAGGGATATGGGAGCATCCGGGCAGACTTTTCGGGCAGCGTAGCCCGTTACCACGTCCGCTACTCTTTGCCGCAGTTCCGCAGCGAGGAGTTCCTCAAGACTCTGTCACCGAAGAAGATCATGGAAGGGCCAATGGATTTTACCGCGAACCTGACGATGCAGGGCAATACCACGGACGAGATGAAACAGAGCGTGGACGGAGAGTGCTCCCTTCGGGGCGAGAACCTCACGCTCGACGGCAGCGACCTCGATCGGGAGTTCGCCCGGTTCGAGTCCAGCCAGAACTTCAGCCTCATGGACGCGGGCGCGTTCTTCTATCTCGGTCCCCTGGGTCTGGCGGCCACGAAAGGGTACGACTTTGCAGGCATCTTCCGTGGATCGGGGGGCAGCAGCACGATCCGGACGCTTGTCTCCAACTGGAAGGTCGAGCGCGGTGTGGCGCGGGCGCAGGACGTGGCCATGGCAACGAATAAGAACCGAATCGCCCTCACGGGAGGACTCGATCTCGTCAACGAGCAGTTCAATGACGTGACCATGGCGCTGATCGACGCCCAAGGCTGCGCCAAGGTGCGGCAAAAAATAAGCGGCGCCTTCCGGAAACCGGTGGTGGAGAAGCCGGGCGTCCTCAAGTCCCTCGCCGGTCCGGCGCTCAAGCTGCTCAAGAAGGGGAGGGACCTCTTCCCTGGCGGGGAGTGCGAAGTGTTCTACGCCGGTTCGGTGGCGCCACCGAAATGAAGGAGCCACTTCAGAAATTCCCTGGAAGTGAATCTCACGATCGTAAGCAGCGGAACTTTAACCGTAGAACCCGCCCGGATTATTCCAGGCGGGTTGAGCGCCAATCATTCAGCAAATACCAGGTAACGCGTTTAACGGTTATGTCTGACGAACGGGAAGATGTTAGTCAAGCCCAGGAGATCGGTGATCAGCAGCACGATGAAGATAAATACGAGTGCACCGACGAGGCCATCGCCGCCGGCCGGCAGCTGGTCCATATTGGTCACCAGGGTCTGCATTTCTTCATCCGTCAGGCTGTCGATGCGTGCCTGAACCTGCGCCGGTTCCACGCCACGGGCGAGGAGCTGGGCCCGTACGTCGTCACGGTTGAGCGCGTTGTGTAGACGTTCGCGGTTTTGCTGTGTCTGGGCGGCGTTGACCACCGCCTCGGTGCCAACCATGCCGGCGTGCGCCGCGGGTAAATACAGGTTGAGCGCAAGCAGACTGAGGACGACCAGGTGGCTGACAGGTTTGGTGAGACGACGAAGTATTTCCATTTTAGAACTCCTGCATATGAGTGAATTTATTACTTACTTGTTGAGTTTCCCTTTCAAGGGAGTCATTTACGTTTACCGAGGCCCATAACGAGACTGACGAGAAATATCACGAGAAAGATGAAAAACAGGATTCTGGCTATTTCAGCGGCGCTCACGGCGATACCGCCAAACCCGAAGATCCCGGCGATGATGGCGATCACGAAAAATACCGCGGCGTAGTAAAGCATGACTAACTCCTTTTTAGTGCATGTTGCGGCCAAGCAAGAAGTTGTGCGTCACAGACAGCCACCCACAACCTGCCCTCTGCCGCGCATTAAATACGGGGACCATGGTCCTTGTAGGGCCCGACAAATTCCTTCATCTGCTTTTCAGTTGCCTGTTTTGTGGTGCCATACATCATCTGCATTTTTCCGATGAATTGGTCACGTCTTCCCGCAATCTTGCTCAGGTGATCATCGGTCAGATCGCCCCACTGTAACTTCATGCTTCCTTTGAACAGGGTCCAGTTAGCTTTGGCAGTGTCCCAATTCATAAATAAGTCTCCTGCAACCGTTACTTGACGTGAATATCGTTGTCGACCGATTTTACTCCGGCAACATTACGCGCAATCATCGCGGCCTTATCGGCTTCGTGCCGGGTGCCGGCGTTACCGGTCAGATGCACTACGCCTTTAATGGTTTCGACGCTGATATGGAGGGCGCTCACTTCCGTGTCGGCGACCATCACAGACTTTACTTTGGTGGTGATCGACGCATCATCGATGTACTCACCGGTGCTGTCTTGTGTCTGCGTACCCGCACAACCTGTCATGCCAATCATGCCAATCAGCAACACAGCCATCCATACCCAGCTTCTATTCAATAAAGATTTCATCGTTGCACCTCATTTCAATTAGGTCACTTGGATCGGGAAAAACCTTCTGCATGGAGCCACGGCACCGTGTTTCAGTGATACCGTCGCTTACACTTCGTTATATTCATTGAGGCTTCTAGTACGGCTGCGCCGACACCTGGACCGGCTCATCCTGAAAATTAATAACAGGATTGCGCCATCGATCAATGCCCCACTGGGTGCGCCCGGGTTTTGCATTTCACTCCCGAGAGGAGTCTCTGCGGGCGCCAAAACGGCAATCTCGGATTCTGCTCCTGTCGATTCAGACACGATATACGCCCAACCGTGTGTATTCCGTGCGTTAGCGAACATACAGGGATTGGACGCGCTTCCGTGCACCCGAAGGGCGGACACCAGGGATGACGTCCATCAAGACGAGAGTGAGAATTGCCATTTTGGCTGCATCATTGTTACCTTTCTGCATTAAGTGGCCGGAGACGTCCATCGCACCTTGATCATCGAGTGACCAAGAAGCACGCGCATAAACCGGAATACGCCGGGTTGCGGTCTCCATCCCCTTGTGTGCCGGAGTCGAATGTTCGATACCGAACTGAGCTGAATTAATTTTCCACGTACATCTAGCCGGGAGCTTCGTCAGTTTCAGACCGATATGAAAGAGGCTGTCACACAACCAAAAAACAGGTCAGTCGGACTGATCCTTTTAGTAGCCGAGGAACGAGCCTGTCATGAAGACGCCATGCGTAATTCAAAAGGCCTTGGCCGGCAAGGCACCGGGCGGAGACGGAATCTTGTATGACGTCGAGATCAGAATGGTGTTCCTTGGCGCTGCCCTTGCACTGGCGCTCATCACACCAGGTGCTGTGCTTGCCGGGAAATCCGCGGCGAACAAAAACGAACTCGTCCCAGCCACGCTTGACCTTGGCTTGCAGCCATCGCTCAATCGGCATGACCAATACTTGCTTTCGCAAAATTCCACCGGCACGACGCAAACGCTGCCCCAGCCTTCTTCCACGGAACCCCCTGCCAAGCCAAAAAAGCCGCTTCGATTCGAGGAAACGGAGGCCGGCAAGAGCTATCTCCTCCCGACCGGGGAAATCGTCGGATTTAACATCCTGCTCAATCGGTTCAACTATTACTTCATTGACAAGCAGGTGTACGGCACCACCTATCATACGATCCGGGAAAATTTGAGCGGCAGGTGGGCTGTCGACACCGATCCGTTCGCCGTGAACCAGTTCATGCATCCGTATCAGGGATCCATCTATTTCGGGTTCGCGCGATCGACCGGCCTCGACTACTGGGAATCCCTTGGGTATACCTTCGGCGGCAGCCTACTCTGGGAGATAGTGGGCGAGACGGGCCTGCCTTCCATCAACGACCTGGTTACAACCGGCTTCGGGGGGACTTTCCTCGGTGAACCGCTGTTCCGGATGGCGAGCCTGTTGCTCGAGGGCGGAGGCGAAACGCCCGGGTTCTGGCGCGAGGTGGGCGCGGCGGCGATCGACCCGTCACTCGGCTTCACCCGGCTCGCTTTCGGTGACCGGTTCCGCTCGGTGTTCGACAGTCACGACCCGGCTGTCTATACGTACGTGCGTTTCGGCTGGAACAAGGTCGATAACGTGTTCGACGAGGTCGTGTCGAAAAAGGTAAAACGCGATGCAGCGACCGCGGACTTTCACATGGCCTATGGGCTCCCCGGCAAGGCCGGCTACACCTATAAGCGTCCTTTCGATTACTTCGATTTCGAGTTCTCCGCCAACACCGCCAATGTATTCGAGAACATCATGAGCCGCGGTCTCCTTGTTGGTAAGGAGTACGAAGTGGGCGATACCTATCGCGGCGTGTGGGGCCTCTATGGAAGCTACGATTATATATCGCCACAAATATTTCGCGTTTCGAGCACGGCCGTTTCTCTCGGAACGACCGCCCAGTGGTGGCTTTCGAAGACGGTGGCGCTTCAGGGCTCGGCCCTCGGCGGTCTGGGCTACGGCGCGGCCGGGACCATCCACGGCACCGGTGAACGCGATTACCATTATGGCGCCACGCCGCAGGCGCTCCTGGCACTGCGCCTGATGTTCGGCGATGCAGCCAATCTCGACTTAACGGCGCGTTCATACTATGTCAGCAGTGCAGCCTCGACAGAGGACCGGGGATCGGAGCGTATCTTCCGCGGGGATGCGGCGTTCACCGTGCGCGTCCACGGCCCCCACGCCGTTACGCTCAAGTACAACACTTCCCAGCGAAATGCGCATTATCCCGACATCAATGACACTCACCAGACCGTGACCACCCTCAGCCTGCTCTACACTTACTCCTTCGGCGAGACCAAGTTCGGCGCGCTCGAGTGGCGCGCCGCTGACAAACTCTCAATGGATCAGACCTCCTCCGACGCGCAGCGCGCCGGCGAGCTCAATCGTTAGCACAGCCACCACGTTCCGTTGTTCCAACGTCAATCTTGGATATCCGATGCACTTCCATTACGCCCCGCGAGTTTTTCCAAGTCAGGGAGGCTCCTCGATGCAACGGCTGTGTAAGTTTGGCAGTACGCTTGCCCTGGCAGCGCTGCTGCAGGCAACCCCGGCATTCGCCGGCGGACCGTTCGGAATCGATCATCGCGTAAACGAGGACAACAGCGGTATATGGAGGCGGAGCAATCAGAAGACGCCTGGTAGGCGTGATGGTTGTTGGAGGGCTGGCGCTGGGCCTGTGGGAAGGCGGCGAATCCCGGCTGGGTAAAACCGACTGGCAGGCCGTCGATGCAACGGTGTTCAGCGTCGTATCTACCACGATCATGAAGCGCGTATTTACCTGCGAGCGTCCGTCGGAAACGGACGACCCCAACAAGTTCTTCCAGGGCAGCTCGTACTCCAGCTTCCCCAGCGGCGAAGTCGCCGCCGTAAGCGCCATCGTGACACCATTCGTGCTGGAGTACCGTCACGAGAGTCCGAGTGTCTACGCGCTGGAGCTACTCCCCCTTTACGATGCCGTAGCACGCGTCAAGGCGCGCGGGCACTGGCAAAGCGATGTCATTGTCGGTTTCGGCGTTGGGACCCTGGCGGGATATTACGCACATAACCGCGACCAACCGTTTATTCTTGAGGTGCTACCGCATGGCGTTGCCATCGGTCTGCGCAAGCGGTGGTAGTGTGGCATGGACATCGACTGAGATAATACACCGTGGAAAAGCGGCTACTCGGTGTTTAGTCGATCTCGATTGCTCAGTGGGCGCAATCCTTTCTGACGATTTTGCCGGGTGGGCCTGATGGCCGGAGGCGGCTATCGGGCACGACAGTAGCAATGTCTTGGCGGTACTGCACATCGGACAGCAGGCGGTTCAATTCCTTCCTGACCACGGCATAGCACTCGCACACGTGGGTCTCCAATCCGGACCGCTCAAGTACGGTAATGTGGCCACGGCGGTAGCGAATAAAACCGGCGTGCTGCAACTTCCCGGCGGCCTCGGTAATGCCTTCCCGGCGCACGCCGAGCATGCTGGCGACCAATTCCTGTGTCATGATCAGCTCATTAGAAGGCAATCGATCGAGGGTTAACAATAGCCAGCGGCACAACTGCTGCTCTATCGAATGGTGTCGATTGCAGGCCGCGGTCTGGGTCATTTGGGTAATCAGCGCCTGGGTATAGCGCAGCAACAAACGCTGCAGCAAGCCGGCGCGGTTGAATTCCTGCATCAGCAAACGACTCTCGAGCCGGTAAGCATGGCCCGCAGTCTGCACTACGGCCGAGCTTGGTGTGGTATCTCCGCCCATGAACAACGAAATACCGACTACGCCTTCATTGCCCACCCCCGCGGTTTCGGCCGATGCGCCGGACTCCATCACATAGTGCAGCGACACGATGGCGGTGGTGGGGAAATAGGCGTGCTGCAACTGTCCGCCGGGTTCGTAGAGCACTTCACCGAGCGGCATCGGGACCAGCTCCAGATGTGCCGCCAGGCGCTCGAATTCCGCCGTGGGCAGGGCGGCGAGAAGGTGGTTTTGATTCGGACTATGGGTCGATGACATCGCTGATCGTCGGGATATTGCGTTCTATTGCTTGGCGGTTAGTTCCACGCCGATTCCGCGGTAACCGATGAAGCGGGAGGACTGGTTGAACATCGGTTCCCCGCTCACCCGAAACTTTTGTTGCGAGCCATCGGCATTGACGCGGCTGAATGCGAAATCCAGGAATGGCTGGCGGGCGGCAATCTTTGCCTGAAGCACTTCTCGCTCCGCCTCATTCCAGCCCGTCACCTGAACGCCGCTGGTATCTCCCGCCAAGGCTTTGACCCGGATTCCGAGCATCTCCAGGACCGGGCCGGAAACCTTGGTGAATTCCCCGCTCTCGTCCTGTTCCCAGTACCAGTCGGAGGCCAGTTCGGTCAGGCTGCGATAGCGCGCCTCGCTTTCGCGCAATTCAGCGGTTCGTTCCTGCACCGTCTGTTCCAGCACCTGGTTGTAATTCTCGAGTTGTTTATACAGCAGCCGCACTTCCAGCATGTTGTGGATGCGCGTCTTGACTTCGACCAGATCGAACGGCTTGCTGATGAAATCCTTGGCGCCGGCCTGCAGCGCGCGCAGCTTGTGACCCGGTTGGGCGGTGAGCACGATGACCGGAAGGTAGCGGTCCGCCACGTTTGTCTTGAGGCCTTCCATCACCTGGAATCCATCCATGCCGGGCATCTGCAGGTCGAGTAGAATAAGATCGTAGCGGTGCTTGCGATGCAGCGCACAGACCTCCTGCGGATTCATGGTTGAGGCAACGTGGGTGTAGCCAGCCTGGCTCAGCAATTGCTCAAGCAGACTGATATTGGACTCCTGATCGTCAACAATCAGGATGCTGGCGTTCAGAATGTCGGATGCGCTAACCATCAGACTTTTTCCTCATTCTTTGCGCGGGCCGATTCCGTTTCCGCAAATTTCAGTGCAATGTCCAGCGTATCCATGAACTCGTTGACCCTGATCGGTTTGGTGAGATAGCGGAAGAATCCCGCCTCCAGACCTTTTGCGATATCGCTGGGTATGGCATTGGCACTGAGCGCGATCACTGGGATGTGCGCGGTGGCCGGGTCTTCCGCCAGGATTCTCAGCGCTTTGATCCCGCTGATGCCAGGTAGATTGATGTCCATCAGGATGACATCCGGCCGGGAGGCGCGCGCAATCTCGATGCCGCGATTGCCGTCCCTCGCACTCAGCAAGCGGATATCGGGACGGCGCGCGATGAGATCCTCGACCAGCATCAGATTGGCCGGGTTGTCCTCGACATAGAGCAGGGTGCGCAAGTGCGTGTCGGCCTGAACCGGCGCCCGGGTGACCGCCGCGGGTCCGACGCCGGCGGTGACGGTTTTGGTTTCGGCAGTCAGATTCAGTTCGATCCAGAACACGCTGCCCTGCCCGACAGTGCTTTCCACGCCGATGGCGCCGCCCATCAATTCGACCAGTCGCTTGCTCACTACCAGGCCGATGCCTGTGCCTTCCTCGACGTTTGCCCCTTGTCCGAGCCGATTGAACGGCTGGAAAAGTTGCGCCAGCTTTTCCGGAGCCAATCCTTCGCCGCTGTCCTTGACGTTGATGCGAATGTGTTCCGCGGTGCTCGCAATGCAGTCCACGACGACTGTTCCGTCTACCCTGTTGTATTTGATCGCGTTGGAAAGAAGGTTAATGAGCACCTGCTTTACCCGTGTCCGGTCGGCTTTGACAAAGTACTGGATTTCAAGCTGAGGGAAGGCCACGCTGATGCCGCGCTTTTGCGCCTGCGGTTCGATCATGTCCTGGCATTCGTGCATGACTTCAGCCAGCGATATCGGTTCCAGCGACAGCGACAGCTTGCCGGACTCGATCAGCGCGAGATCGAGAATTTCGTTGATCAGTTCCAGCAGGTACCACCCCGCCTGGAGAATCTGGTCGACGCTGCGCTTCTGGGAGACCGTTGGCGACGGTGTACCGGATTCGATGAGTTGGGCAAAACCGAGAATCGCACTGAGCGGTGTGCGCAGCTCATGGCTCATGCTGGAAAGGAAATCCGATTTCGCGAGGTTGGCCTTTTCCGCAACGGCCATGGCCTTGTTCAATTCCAGCTCGACCTGCTTGCGCACGGAATTGTCGGTACCGATCAACAGGTAGCCGATGATATCGCCATAATCGTCGCGCAACGCCGTGATCGACACGATGGCCGGAAAGCGGCTGCCGTCCTTGCGGATATAGGTCAATTCATAGCTGTCCTCGATCCCGCGCGAAGCTTTGAAAGCCAAAGCCTCGAAACCCGGCGTAATGGGGGTGGCGAGTTCGAGGCTCAGTGCCTGCGCGCGCGCCATCACTTCCTGCGGATCATGGATGTCGCTGGGGTTGATCTTGTTCACGACCTCGGCGGCCAGATAGCCCAGCATGCGCTCGGCGCCGATATTGAATAATTGAATAATGCCTTTTTCGTCGGTGGCGATGATCGAGAAATTGGCACTGGTGAGGATCGCGGTCTGCAGGGCCCCGGTTTTAAGCAATGCCTCCTGGCGCCGGGACTCAGTGATGCCTTCCACCGCGCCAGCGGCGAGGTTGTGAATGGCGGAATCGCGGATTTTTTCGGGCATGGCCGACCTCTGTTAAAGCGTGAATTAGTCTGGCGGATCGCGTGACCAAGGGTGCAAACAGCACCTCATCTGCTTATACGCTCATCCCGCACATAAATATGCATTTATTGCTTGCAGACACCGGGGGTAAACTGAGTCTGTGGTTGAATTTAAAGCAACTTTTTCATTATAACGATCAAGTCCGCCGCTCTCTGTGTGTTACCGCACATAAGGCGGAGATTCTATGCAAAGCGTGAAGCAGGTCGAAGGATTAGCCGTGACTGGCTGAGGAATCCCTGACGATTACGCACATCGCGCAGCAAAAGCGTTACATTTGTTGATGCTTCTTTTGTTGTTCCTGTGCGCGCACAAACTCATCCTGAATATATAAATCACGCTGGTGCATGCGGCCAGCGTTCTTAGAGGCGGGCGGCTTGGACAATGCCGCCTCGCCAACCCTTTTCCTTGGGCTGCTCAATAATGGAAGTACTGTGCCCCGTACCCTTGGTGCGATACATAGCGACATCCGCCTGCTTCATTAAATCGTCGAAAGATTGACCGTCGCCTGGGTAAACAGCAACGCCTACGCTGACGGCCATATGAATTTTATGACCGTCAATAATATAGGGTTCACTGAGGCGCCCGACGATTTCTACGGCGAGCGCGGTGGCGATAGCCGGACTGTTAATTTCCGGCAGCATGATGACGAACTCGTCTCCGCCGTAACGGCAGGCGGTGTCGGCGCCGCGGATGCCCTTGGTTAAGCGTACCGCCACCGCCTGCAGAAGTTTATCGCCGCTGGCATGACCCAGCTTGTCGTTGACGCGCTTGAATTCGTCCAGATCAAGCAATAGCAGCGCCAGCGGTTTGTGCTGCCGTTCCGCCTTGGATATGGCCTGGTGGAAACGGTCTTGAAGCAAGCTGCGATTGGGAAGACCCGTCAACTCATCGTGGTAGGCTAAGTGGCGGACCCGCGCTTCTTTTAGCACGAGATCGGCAAGATCATTCTGCAAACCAATATTCCGTTTGGTGAGGTTTTCAATTTGATGTTGCGCGCTTCTGACCAGCTGTTTACATTCGCCTATTACTTTAATGAATGATTTCAAGTCCGGTGCCGGCAGCGCGTGCGCGGCGGCGAGGCCGGGAGCGGTTTTATTGGCAGCGCCAAAACCGGGCCGGTCACCGTGAAGTTTTGTGCTCCTGACTGCTTTAAGGTACACAGTCTCACTGGTATGTGAGTTACGCGACATGGCTGGTCTCTCCGTGAATTTAGTTACAACACCTGAACCGCGAAACATCCCGAGACGCGGCCTCCCATTGCATGCTCCTTAAATACACAGAAAAACTTATGTATTCGGTACGTCAGCGAACATATGCGCCGATCTCTTGACCGTTTATTTACTGAGGTTATTCCGGACTAGGCGCGATGAGGCTCCGCGTTATGCCATTGGCTTCTTAAAAACCCGCAGTCCATAAAGGAAATTCACGAGCGAGGGAAAGGTAAAGTCCAGGCGCTCGCGCAAAAAGACAGGTCGTGTGTCGCCAGTGCAGGATGTTCAGCGAGTGAGTTAATATCGGGTGCGTGGGTCGTCAGTAACCTCTCATTTCCTGGTGATTTACAGCTACATAATTCGGGGAATACACTATTTGCGCTAACGAACAGAGTGCACGCTGAGTTCTGGGTTAATCCGCTTGTCCCATTGGCGCAAGCACCATGGATTCCAGTCAAGGGATACGACTATGCCAGCCGGTCTCGAACCATCAACAAAAATAAAACCAAAAGATAACAGGCTTCTAGCTGCTTTGCCGGCGGAAGTATTCGATCGCCTGCTTCCTGAACTGGTGTCAGTCGCTATGCCTCTGGGCAAGGTGATCTACGAATCCGGCGCTCAGTTGGAGCATATTTATTTTCCCGTTCCGAGCTGCATCGTTTCGATGCTTTACGTCATGGCGGATGGCGCCTCGGCGGAAATCGCCGTGGTCGGCGATGAAGGCATGGTGGGTATCGCCTTGTTCATGGGAGGTGACACCACGCCGAGCCGGGCGCTGGTGCAAAGCGCCGGTCAGGCGTATCAGCTGAAGGGGAGTGAACTGAAAAAGGAATTCGAACGCCACAGCGGACTGCAAATTTTGCTGTTGCGTTACACCCAGGCGCTGATCACGCAGATGTCACAGACGGCCGTGTGCAATCGGCATCATTCGGTGGATCAGCAACTCTCCCGCTGGCTGCTGCTAAGCCTGGATCGCCTGGCCACCAACGAGCTCACCATGACCCAGGAGTTGATCGCCAACATGCTGGGGGTGCGCCGCGAAGGCGTCACCGAGGCGGCTGGAAAACTGCAAAACCTGGGTTTGATTAGCTATAGTCGCGGCCGCATTGCAGTCCTCGATCGGCCGGGGTTGGAAGCGCAGGTATGCGAATGCTATGCGGTGGTCAAGAAAGAATATGATCGTTTGCTCCCTCCTAAAACGGCAGGCTCAGTACCTGCGGTGATCAGCAGTTAGATGTGACGAAAAGCGGTTCCTTAATAAAATAACTTCCCTCCAAGATAGCCACGGGCATCCAGGGATTCGATGAGCTGAGCCACGGCGGCTGACGCTCAACCGTACCAGTTTTCCCAAGCAACATGGATGGGAGTCAAGGGCTACGACTATGCCGGCCAAACTTGCCAACAAACTGCTCTGCGTGCGGTAACGCACAGAGTCGAGAGGGTGCTCGGTGTATTTTTCTCTTCAGCGGCGTTAGCAGGGTCTCTGTGAGAGTTGAATTGCACTCACGAAATTCTAATGCGAAGGAGATTGGATGAAAAACCTGATCTGTCCAAGTCGCTATCGTCACTTCATTAACACGCTTAATTGGAGTCAAGTATGAACATGACTTTAAGTATTGCCCCGTTGATTTCACTTATCGCCGGCATACTCATTCTGGCCGTGCCGCGCCTGTTGAACTACATCGTCGCGATTTATTTGATTATTATCGGACTGCTCGGGCTGTTCGGCGCCGGGAGTTTTAATCTTCACTAAAGGAGTATGCGCATGTCTATGTTGAAAAAGCTGTCTATTTTGTCCGTCAGCCTGTTGATCGCGGCCGGACTTTTCGCTTGCGAAAAAAAAGGCACCGCCGAGAAAGTTGGTGAAAAGATCGACAAAACCGTCGAACAGACCAAAGACAAAGTTCAGGACGTGGTTAATCCCAAGGGACCCATGGAAAAGGTCGGCGAAAAGATCGACGAGACCGTGGATAAAACCAAGGAAGCGTTGAAGAAATAAACTGGCGGCGTTAAGAGGGCAGGTTCACTCTGAGCTTGTCTTTCTCTACGGATCACCATAAAAGTCCCCGTTCCGATCGGAACTCCTGGCGACACCCGGTCGATTTGCATACGGAACTGAGGTTCGCCTCATACAATCCGGTTTTCGACCGACCATTTGTGGTGTTGGCAGGGTTCTCATTTATTCCGATCTTGACAGAAATGTGCGCCAGCGCACTGAACGTCTCGGGGGAAAGGGGATAAATTGTCGTCACGAACGGTTAACGAAAGACAAAAGGAAACAGCGATGAGCGAAGAGACAATGGGCGAATTCAATCGGACCAAGGGAAAAATGGTCGACGATTTCAAAGCGATTGTCGCCGATGCCGATGATTTACTGCAGGCAACGGCGAAGGTATCCGGAGAAGGTTTCAACGCCGCGCGGGCGAAGTTTGCGGAGAAGTTAACGAGTGCCAAGACGAGTCTGGCGGAGGCCGAGCGACACGTCGTCGACAAGGCCAAGCAGGCCGCGACGGCAACCGACGACTACGTGAAGGGCAACCCGTGGACTGCCGTGGGCATCGCCGCCGGTGTTGGCATATTGATCGGCTTTTTGGTTGGGAAGCGTTGACGCTTCAGTGGATATCAGCCTGTGAATCGTGACATTCCGTC